>Ga0247805_1000040_pt1 | contig 131734 bp, 110 predicted proteins | sample UWRJL044104R1_FD_180930 | JGI IMG/M metagenome (GOLD analysis project Ga0247805, IMG submission 180930) | Plant litter microbial communities from Arlington Agricultural Research Station in Wisconsin, United States - UWRJ-L044-104R-1 | ecosystem: Environmental > Terrestrial > Plant litter >...
CGGGCTGCTTGTAAACCACCTTCTTCACGTAGTTCTGGTTCGTGCTCTGGGCCAGTGCCATTGCAGGCAAAAGCAATAAAATATATAATAGCTGTTTCATTACTTCCTAGTTTTGTGTCCTGTAGTTGTACTTGTTCTCTCCCAGGATACGCTCCTGGCTGTCCTTGACATACAGCAACCTGCCGAAATTGTCGTAATGGTAGGTGGTCTTGTCGCCCTTGGGGTCGGTGATGCTCTTGATACCGAGCAAGGGCTGGTAGGTATAGGTGGTCACCATGGCGTTTGCCAAGGCAGAGTGGTTACGCAGGTTATCAAGCTTTTCCAACAGTGTTGCCTCACTGTATCCGACCCCATTCATATATACCGAGGCACTTTGTATCTCGCTGATAAGACCGGCCGGAATACTTGCATATGCAATGTTCTCGATCTTGGCAACAGGCTGTATGCCATTGTAACCCCAGATATAGCTGATCTTGGTGCCACCTGCCTGTTCAACCTCCAGCGGATTGCCCGTGATGACGTCCACTGCATTGTACTTCACGCGGGGCTCCGGGGTGTTCTCGTCCCTGCCTCCCTTATTGGTCAGGATTACTTCGGGGGACAGATATAATTTTATTCCTGGATTCCAATCCTTGTAGCGTGTCTCCTCCGTGGAAAGTCTTCCTCCTCCATCAAAAATCATAGTAACCAAAGGTGTCCCGATCCTGTTCTGTTCACCCAAGTCCGCAGCATGGGGATATGCGGCAACCAAGGTCTCTCCCGGATACAGGTACTTGGTGGTCTTGATCAACTGCCCGTTGTCAAGTACATCCTCCGTATGGACCTGCGATCGCATGTTATAGGTATAGTCCTTGACAAGGCTAACCTCATTGCCCTCAAGGTAGGTGGTTTCCGTGAGTTGCTTTAACCGGTGGTGCTCGGTGACGGCAGAATTCCAGCATACGCCCATGCTCATGTGTGGGTGTGGAAAACGGGAAATCTGGATACCCGCAAACTGTATGGGCTTCTGGTTATCGGTCTCATACTCATAGACCTTGCTGGTCAGGACTGTACCCTGTTTATTGAAGGTAGCAACCTTCTCAAGATTGCCCCGCAGCCAGTCGCAATAAACCTGATTCCTGTAGGTGGCAGGAATAAGATCATTGAGATGAAATGAGGCAGGCCCCACCTCGGGATCCATATATTCACTCAAGAAGGAATAGGTATACTCATTGTAGCCTTGCAACCCTTTATTGAATTTCTCCCTTACATTCTTGTAGCCCACCAAGCTCCCCTTGGTATATACCTGTGCAGCCATGCTGTTACTGGAAAGCTTGTAGGCCGAATCCACAGTACCGGAAACACCCTCACAGTTGAGCCAGTAGTAGGGATTCAGGACGTCCACTATACTGGCGGTACAGCCGCTTGATGTGGAAGTGCTCCCACTTATAAAATTGCCATACTCGTACGATTTGGAAAAAGCAGGGCTTCCCGGGGCATCATAGCTCCTGATCTCCTTGACCCTGAGTCCTCCATAGAGCATCTCGCCCGGGGTGGGATCCATGTACCACTTCACATCCATGGCAAAGCTATAGGGAGAGGTGGTGGTCTGCGTGGGAGGCACATAGGGCTGCTTCGAATTGGCAATAAGCTTATAGTCGCCCGCCGGCAGGTTCAGTGGAAATTTAGGCTCGGTCAGGTTGAGGTTGTAGGTGGTACCATTCACCCCGACTATCTTCAGGTTGAAATCGCAATCCCTCTGGTTAAGCTGTCCAACGCAGCCCGACATTATGATTGAAAAATCAACTACCCCGGTAACATTGCTGGGGATGGTGATTATCGTTGAAAAATCAATCGCAGGATCCGGATCCCCAAATAGGGAAAGGTCGCTGGTGAAATAGCGCCCGTCTTCCAGCAGATAGTCCCTGTAGCTATGGGCATTTCCGCCAAAGAAGCTGATGGAATTGTTCTCCCATTCGAACTCGTCATAGCCACCCGTTGGATAGGTGATCCGCTCCAGTACGCCGGCACGGGTGTAGGCAGGGTCGACCGAACGGTTGGCGCTGCCGATATAGCTTGAAAGGACAGGAAGGAAAACCTTGGGCAGGAAGGAGGAGTTACTGCTCCTGCCGTTGTAGTAGCCGAAGTAATCCGTGGCTTTTGAATAACGGTTCGGAAGGTTTTGTGGATTGTAGGCAAAGGTGTATTTCTGCTCATCAGCCGTACCCGCCTGTCCGAACAAAGATACCGAGTCCAGCCAGAGGCGTTGCTTCGCACGGTTGATTTCCGACAGGTCGAAAAGCAACGTTGTAGTATTTCCCTGCGTGCTTTGCCTGTAGGAGGTATTCAATACCATCTTGCGTATCTGGAGGCCCCTGTTATCATACAGGGTCATTCCCTTCAAGGCATAGGAATTTTTCAGATCCAACCGCTGCGTTGCTACCCTCTCAAACAATACCTTCCCCGTAGGAAAGATTATTTCCTCCAGCTTGGGCTGGTTAAATTCCCTCAGCAGGTAGTGGGTATTTTCTTCCTGGCATCCTATGTATTCCTTGTAGATTTCCTGCTCGGTCAGCACATAGGTCTCAACACCCTGTTCGGTAAAATACTTGAATTTGATGTTCTGATCTGAATTCGGGAATATGATTTCCATAAGCATCCAGGACTGGTAACAGTACTGCGTATCAAGCGCAAATGCGGGAGGACTAGCCTGCTGTACGACACCATTGATTATACTTTTGGTCCTGGCATCCTTCAGACGTTCCCTGCCCTCATTGCCACCACCAGTTGAAAGTCCAAAAAAATATTTGATTCCCGCCTCGTCGGTGATGATGAATCCGGTAATGACACCCGAGCTCTTGGTCGCTTCAATCCTGAGATTGCTCAGCGGAGCCTGGTTGAAGCCCCCTTCCGCCTGATTATAGTAAAACTGCCCGGAATAGCCCAGAAAGCTGAAATTGAACATATCCGGCTCATAGTCCCTGATATTCCCGTCACCACGCTCAGGGTCAATCTGCCATGACTGGCTCTCCGGGCCTATGGCTCCGGCCGTACCCCAGAGTGGTCCGCCTGCGATTGTTGTGATGCCACTATCCCTTGCAAGAAAATCAGCCATGGTAAAGGAGGTATTCATATAGCCTACCGGAGCATCATCCGGAAGCTTGTTGACCGTCCTTGAAATAAGTCCTCCAGCATTGAGCGACCAGCCAAGCCCCACCCATGAGGCTATGTTATCCACCCTGATCCCGTCCGAGTTGTAGGATAAGGATATAGGTACCTCCACACCACCGTGGGAGATGGTATGGAAGGGCACCGATATGTTCGGTGTCCCGGTGTAAAGGGAAACATTCACGGGGGAATGCTGCAATATCGTAGCAGTCTCCGGGGAGGGCGGGATCACCTTTGGGGGTTGCTGTGCAAGCGTCCGGCCGGTGCCCAACGCTAAAAAAAATAGTATGCCGTATAATCTTGTCCTTGTATTCATTGTAATTGGATTTGTCTTAATTGTCGTTCATGATGACCTTCACGCTGGCCTCACCCTTGTTGGTCTTGATGTTCACGATGTAAACGCCCATCGGATAGCCCGAAAGGTTCACCGGGATCGTCCTGCTGTCGATGGCAAACTTCTGGAGCTCGCGGCCCCCGATGTCGTAGAGCCTTGCCGTGCCCGTCTCGAAATCAAATCCCACGATCAAGTTGGTATAGCTCACCACGGGATTCGGGATGGCCTCGATCTTGAGCTTCTCGGTGAGCGGCCTGTCCCTGTCCTTGAGTTTCACCACCCAGAAATCCTTTCCGCCGTAGTTCATCTTCTTGTCCCTGGACATCCTGGCTCCCGGCTTCGGACCGAGGTTCTCGGTTGCCGATGCACCTCCCTTGCCTCCGTTGTTGCTCCCGCCTGCCTTGGTAGGATTCAATAAATCCCCCATAGGGGAATCCACCCCGACCTTGAAGGCCGAGTCGTTGTTCCTGCCGATCGCATCGTTGATGCCCTCGGTGGCCGAGGCAACCTGCCCTGCAACCTCATCGTTTACAGTGGAAGCTGCATTGTTCACGGCATTGTCCATTCCTTCCTGGAGCTTTTGCGCTCCTGCCAACTGCTGGCTATTGTCAAGCGGACTTGGTCCTGAATCTTTTTTCCTGTTCTTTCTCCTGTGGGCATAGCCCTTGAATTCGGGATCGGAGGTGCCTGCCATCAGGTAGCCGCCGTCGCGCGACAGCACCACCTTGCGCAGGATGTCCTCCCCCTCGCTTCCGACGTTTTTACGCCAGAGTTCCTCGCCCTTGTCCGAGATCTTGATCGCCACGTAGTCGTTGACCCCCTCGGTGCCTTCCGCATCGGCTGATGCCATTGGGCTGTAGGCACCGATAAGGTACGTGCCGTCGGGATTCTCCACCAGCGAGGTCAGGATGTCCACCTGCCCGATATCATACGCCTCCTCCCACAGGGTTTCACCTGTCGTGTCAAGCTTCACCACCCAGAGGTCCGTTCCCTTCTTGGAGGTTCTCGTCTGGCTGTTCGAGCTGCCCGCCACCATATAGCCAAGGTCGGCCGTCTGGCGGATGGCATACGGCTGGTCGTCCTGCGATCCGCCGATGGACTGCTGCCACTCGATGTTCCCCTTGTCGTCCAGCTTCAGGATCCAGAAATCGCCTCCCTGTCCCAGGTTCTCCAGCGCCTTCTCGCCAGAGGCGGTGCTGTTGGAATAGCCCGCCACGATGAAGCCCCCGTCCTTTGTCTGCTCCACATCGCGGAGCTGGTCGGCATATTGGCCTCCATAGGTCTTCTGCCACTGTTCATTTCCTTCCGAATCGATCTTTATAATCCAGTAATCGGTGCTGCCCCTTGTATTTTCCTTCTTGGTGCCTGCCGTGATCTTTCCATTTTTTGGAGGTGCCGAGGAGTTTGAGGTGCCCGCAAGCAGGTAGCCTCCGTCTCTGGTAATAACGACACTCTGCAAATCATCCTGTCCTATACCACCATAGCATTTCTGCCACATCTGCTCGCCCTTGGCATCGAGCTTGACCACCCAGTAGTCGTTGCCACCGTGTCCCTCGGCCGTCTTCTGGTAGCCCTTGGGACTGTTGGATGTGCCTGCAAGAAGAAATCCTCCATCGTGGGTCGTCTTTATGGCCTGCAGCAGGTCGCTGGCACCACCACCGAAACTCTTCTGCCATTCGGCGCTCCCGTGCTCGTCCATCTTCCAGATCCAGTAGTCAAGATCGCCGCTTCCGGGATCGGTCTTGTTGCCCGACTTCATTGAGAGGGAGCTTCCCCCCAATATGAACCCGTAGTCGGCCGTGGGCTGCAGGTCGGTAAGGTATTCGGCGTGGCGTCCGCCAAAGGACTTCTCCCAGAGGATGTCCTGGGAATGGGCTGCCTGCGCAAGCAACAGGCCGATGCCCGATAACAGGCAAATGGGTAGGTATTTCATTCTCATCTTGTTTTTGGTATTGCTGTTGTTATTGCTATTGTCTTTTTGTTATTGCCATTGTTGCCCTTGCATCCACCTCGCAAATATATCAAGGCAGTACGGAACCCCATTACGGTTTTTCCGCAATAAATGTTAAATTTTAGTTTAATATTAACAAACATAAACTTTATAATTTTATTGTGCAAACCATCAGCAATCAATTGTAATTTCCTGGCACAGGCAAACATAGCCGTTATTAAGTACAATTCTAGCAGGAAAACACTATTAATTTATTGTCTTTTTGTAAAGCCTGCCTGCCTTGTTCGAAATTTGCAGTTGGATGATACCTGATAAATCCGTAGTAAGTCCGTGGTGAGTCCGTAATAAGTCCGTCAAAAATGCGTTATTAACGTTATCATATCAGATAGGTCCCCTAAAAATCTTACTTTTAAGACGAACATAACCCAAACCATCTACGACCATGGCAAGAATCAACACAAAGGGAATGCTGTCGGGAACCGTGGGAAATTATTCCTTCAGGGTCCTGAATGGGAAAGCAATCGTACAAAGCAAACCGGGCAGGAACCGCGTAAAGCAGACCGCCGCCACGAAATCGAGTGCTTCAGAATTTGGAACAGCCAATACACTAGCCAGGCAAATACGCGAACTGTTGTACCCGTTGCTCCAGGACCTGGCGGATTCGAAAATGTACAACCGTTTTGCCACTGCCCTCTATGGGGTGCTGCTCAGCTGCACTTCACTGCCCAAGGGCAAGCGCACCCTCCTGGACGGAAATATGGAGGAACTGGACCATTTCGAGTTCAACTCCGGCAGTCCCTTTTCCAAGTATTGCCGGGTGCAGGTGCAAGCCGTCCTTGACGGACAGGGGCAAATTCGGATATATACAGCATCCTTCAATTCCAGGCTGGACATTGCCCAGGTGAAGACGGCGACAGATGCCGTACTGGTATTCCTCGTTACAGCCTTCGATCCCACTAATGGAGAAGGAAGCTATTCGGAACTCTTCCAATGTCCGTTCCGACTTGACGGCAATGAGATTGCTGCACAGGAATGGACCACCGCAGCCCTGCGGGAAGGACAGGTTGCAATTGCAAGTGCAGCGCTGTTTTATTACAGGGGCAACAATCTCGCAGGCCCGGTGCGCCTGAACAGCAAGCAGCTGCATCCTTCAGCGATCCTGAAGGCCTTTGCACTAGACAAGGAAGAAGCCGACATCCCTGCCTGATCGGGACCAGTCCTGCTCTTCTGAACAAACCTTGCCTCCAATTGATCCGGGAATCCTAATCCTGCATATTGACGGCCTTGTGCACAATTATTCTTTTGCCTCCTTTGTATAGAAAAACAAACCAAAAACAGTAACTTTGTTACCCATTCTCGGAATGCCAAAAAATATGCTAGAATCAGACAATACCATAGAAGTCTTGGGCGCTCGCGTCCACAACCTCAAGAACATCGACATTTCAATTCCCCGCGAAAAACTGGTGGTCATCACCGGACTTTCAGGTTCGGGGAAATCATCACTTGCCTTCGATACTATCTATGCGGAGGGACAACGCCGCTACGTGGAAACCTTTTCCGCCTATGCCCGACAATTCCTCGGCGGACTGGAGCGTCCCGATGTGGACAAGATCGACGGGCTTTCCCCCGTCATTGCCATCGAGCAGAAAACCACAAGCAAGAGTCCGCGCTCTACCGTAGGGACCATCACGGAGATTTACGATTTCCTTCGTTTGCTCTATGCCCGTGGTGCAGATGCCTTCAGTTACAATACTGGAGAAAAGATGGTGAGCTACAGCGACGAGCAGATCAAGGACCTCATCTCGGAAGACTTCAAAGACAAGCGCATCAACATCCTCGCACCGGTAATCCGTGCCAGGAAAGGACATTATGCCGAATTGTTCCAGCAGATTGCCAAACAGGGGTTCCTGAAGGTCCGCATCAACGGCGACGTAAAGGACATCACGCCCGGAATGAAGCTCGACCGCTACAAGACACACGACATCGAGATTGTGATCGACAGGATCGTGGCCGACAACAGCCCGGAAAGCGAGAAGCGGTTGATGGAAAGCATCAACACCGCAATGTACCACGGCGAGAACGTCCTGATGGTATTGGAGCAGGACGGCAAGGAGGTGCGTTATTTCAGCAGGAACCTAATGTGTCCGTCAACGGGCATCTCCTATCAGAATCCGGAACCCAACTTGTTCTCGTTCAACTCGCCAAAAGGAGCCTGTGAACATTGCAACGGTTTGGGAACCGTCAATGAAATCAACATCAGGAAAATCATTCCGAATCCAAAGATGTCCATCAAGCAAGGAGGTTTCGCTCCCTTGGGGGAATACAAATCGACCTGGATCTTCAAGCAATTGGAAATTATAGGGGAAAAATACGGTTTCAAGATTACCGACCCGATCGAGTCCATTTCGCAAGAAGCAATGGATACAATCCTGAACGGTGGCAAGGATAAATTTGCAGTGGCGTCAAAGGTCCTGGGCATCACCAAGGAATACAAGATAGAATTTGAAGGGATTTCCCATTTCATCAAGAACCAGTTCGACGAGAGCGGCTCGACCACCATCAAGCGCTGGGCAAAGGAATTTATGGATGAAGTGAAATGTCCGGTTTGCGAAGGTTCTAGATTGAAAAAAGAATCCTTATACTTCAAAATCAACAACGAAAATATTCACGAATTGTCTTCGATGGATATCTCCGATTTAACGGTTTGGTTCAATGATTTGGAAAACCATTTATCAGACAAACAAAAACGAATTGCAACGGAAGTCATCAAGGAAATCAAGGACCGTCTGGCCTTTCTGATGAATGTTGGTTTGGATTATCTGTCATTAAGCAGAAGTTCAAAATCACTTTCGGGTGGTGAAGCACAACGTATCCGATTGGCGACTCAAATTGGTTCGCAATTGGTGGGTGTCTTGTATATTTTGGATGAACCAAGCATCGGTTTGCACCAAAGAGATAATGAAAAACTAATTCGTTCGTTGGAACAATTGCGGGACATCGGAAACTCCGTCATAGTCGTGGAACACGATAAAGATATGATTGAACGTGCCGATTATGTAATTGATATTGGTCCGAAAGCAGGAAAATACGGTGGTGAAATCATCAGCAAAGGAACGCCTGCAGAAATTCTGAAAGAACATACGCTTACTGCTTCGTATTTAAATGGCGAACGGGAAATTGAAGTACCGAAACAACGTCGTGAAGGAAACGGAAAATCAATGAAACTTACGGGAGCTACCGGAAACAACCTTAAAAATGTTTCGATAGAATTGCCACTCGGAAAGATGATCTGCGTGACGGGAGTTTCAGGAAGCGGGAAATCAACCCTGATCAACGAGACCCTCTACCCGATCCTGAATGCCTATTATTTTAATGGAGTAAAAAAGCCTCAGCCCTACAAAAAGATTGAAGGACTTGAGCACATCGACAAGGTAATTGACATCGACCAGAGTCCCATCGGGAGGACACCTCGTTCCAATCCTGCGACGTATACAGAAGTCTTTGGAGAGATCCGAAACCTCTTTACGATGACTTCTGAAAGTATGATCCGCGGTTACAAGGCGGGACGTTTCAGCTTCAACGTAAAAGGCGGAAGATGTGAAACTTGTGAAGGTTCAGGTGTACGAACCATTGAAATGAATTTTCTTCCGGATGTGTACGTAGAATGTGAAACTTGTCAAGGAAAAAGGTTCAACAGGGAGACATTGGAAATCCGTTACAAAGGCAAATCCATCTCGGATGTCTTGAACATGACAATAGACGAGGCGGTTCCTTTTTTCGAGAACATTCCGAAGATCTACCGCAAGGTAAAAACGTTGCAGGATGTTGGTTTGGGATACATTACTTTGGGACAACAAAGTACAACCCTTTCAGGAGGAGAAGCACAACGTATCAAATTGGCAGGAGAATTGGCTAAAAAAGATACTGGAAATACGTTCTATATTTTGGATGAACCAACGACCGGATTGCATTTCGAAGACATCCGGGTCCTGATGGAAGTCATCAACAAATTGGTCGACAAGGGCAATACCATCCTGATCATCGAGCACAACATGGACGTCATCAAACTGGCCGATTATATCATTGATATCGGTCCGGAAGGTGGAAAAGGAGGCGGAACCGTTGTGGCCAAAGGAACTCCGGAAGAAGTGGCCAAGGTCAAGAAAAGCTATACGGCCCAGTTTTTAAAGAAGGAATTGCATTAAAAATTGCACGGGTCCGACTGGTTTTAAAAACCTGTCGGGCCTAATAGAAAATTTTCTATATTGCCCAATAATAAGCACTAAAAAATTTAGAATAAAAAATAAGAAACAAAATATGAGATTAGAAGATTTTGACAATGATGAGGATAAAATAATCCAAGACCGTTTAAAACAAAAGACTTGGAATGAAATAAGGACCAACGATTCCTGGGCCATCTTCAAGATTATGGCAGAGTTCGTGAACGGTTACGAGACAATGGGAAGAATTGGCCCGTGTGTCTCCATTTTTGGTTCAGCAAGAACGAAGCCGGAAGACCATTTCTATCTTTTGGCAGAAAAAATTGCCTTCAAGATCAGCAAGGCTGGTTATGGTGTAATTACGGGTGGAGGTCCTGGCATTATGGAAGCCGGAAACAAGGGAGCCCATTTAGGAGGCGGAACTTCGGTAGGCTTGAACATCGAATTGCCTTTTGAACAGCATTTCAATCCTTACATAGATAGAGATAAAAACTTAAATTTCGATTATTTCTTCGTAAGAAAAGTAATGTTTGTGAAATATTCCCAAGGATTTGTAGTGATGCCCGGAGGTTTTGGTACGTTGGACGAGATGTTTGAGGCGATTACCTTGATCCAGACCAAGAAAGTAGCCAAGTTCCCTGTAATCCTTGTCGGACGTGATTTCTGGTCAGGTTTGATGGATTGGATCAAAGCTGTCCTGGTAGAAAAATATGCAAACGTCAGTCCAGGCGACCTGGACTTGATCAAGATTGTAGATACCGAGGAGGAAGTGGTTGAAGTATTGGATAATTTCTACAAGAAATACAACTTGAGCCCTAACTTCTAAAACCATAAGGAAGGCTTGCACGTATAAGTTCACAAGGAGGTAACCTTTTTTTGCCTTTCTTTGTGGACTTTGTTTTTTTATGGAGATCCAAAGCAACCTATACAATAAATTACATCTTATAGTGTTTACTATTGCTACTGAAATTTGAAAAAGAAACCATTGAAATACATTCCCAAGATCATAGCTTGCATTGCCTTGCTGGTTTCAACAAGCCTCCATGCACAACATCATTCCGTTTTTGAAGTTGCTGTAAATCCTGAAGGCAAGTCGCTTGCCGTAAGACAGGAGTTGACTTTTTACAACCAATCGAATGATACGTTGGCTACCATAGTCTTGAACGATTGGAACAATGCCTATTCTTCCAAGACCACTCCCCTCGCAAGACGATTCTCCGATGAATTCGTCAGGAGCTTTCATGTTGCAAAAGAAGAGGAACGCGGCAGCACCAATGAGGTAAGCATCGTGGATGCCAATAATAAGAACATCGACTGGAACAGGCTTTACAACCAGCCTGACCTGATCCAGGTTTCCCTGCCACAGGGACTTCTCCCGTACCAGAAGATCACGTTTGTGCTCCATTATAGTGTGAAAGTTCCAAGCGACCGTTTTACCAACTATGGCTACGGCGAAAATGGAAAGCTCTACCTCAGGAATTGGTTCCTCACCCCTGCTCGATATGAAGATGGAAGCTTTGCAAGATACAGCAACAACAACCTAGATGACATTGCCAACGCCGCTTCAGACTTTGATTTGACGGTAAGCGTCCCGACATCCTTTGAAGTTGTTTCCGACCTCCTTTCGACAAAGACCATTGGGAAGACGGGTTCAATTTACAAGCTGTCCGGAAAAAACAGGACAGACTTCAGCCTTTACGTGGAAAAGAACAGTAACTTCCACAGCTTCAAGAAAGCCGATATTGAAGTGGTCACCAATTTAAAAAGCAACAATCTGGACGAGGTTCGAAAAGCCTTGCTGATCAACCAGATGATGGATTTTGTAAAGGAAAACCTCGGGCAATACCCCCACGGAAAGCTGGTGGTTTCCCAAGCGGATTACGAAAGGAATCCTTTCTACGGATTGAACCAATTGCCTTCGTTCCTGAGTCCGTTCCAAGATGATTTCCTGTTTGAGATAAAGTTCCTGAAGACCTATCTGAACAATTATCTGAAGACCAGTCTTCGGCTTGACCCGAGAAAAGACAACTGGATCTACGATGGGATGCAGATGTACGTGATGATGCGGTACATTGATGAATTCCATCCCGGCAGCAAGATGATGGGAAGCGTTTCCAAGTTCCGGTTGCTGAAAAGCTATAACCTCACAAACCTGCCCTTCAACGACCAATACAGCTATTTTTATATGCTGATGGCCAGGAAGAATCTTGACCAGCCGATCGGCGATCCAAAGAATACCTTCATCAAGTTCAACGAGCAGATTGCTGGAAAATACCGGGCAGGATTGAGTCTCAAATACCTGGACCATTATCTTCAAGACAACAGGGTGGACAAGAGCCTCAAGGATTTCTACCAGCTCAACAAGGAAAAGCAAAGCAATCGTGAAGACTTCGAAAATATCCTGCAGGCGAATGCTTCAAAAAATATTGATTGGTTTTTTGACACCCTGATTGATTCCAGGGAGATCGTGGATTATAAATTCAGCGGCATTGCCAAGACACAGGACAGCGTTACTTTCACGATAAGGAACAGGACCAATACGACGGTTCCTATTCCTGTCTACGGACTGAAGGGAAAGGAGATCGTCTTCAAGGAATGGTACGAGAACATCAGTACCGACAGCACTTTTACGGTCGGCAGGAAAGATGCGGACAAGATCGTGATCAATTACAAGAATGAGGTTCCTGAATTCAACTTGAGAAACAATTGGAAATCGATGAAGCCTTTCTATCCCAACAACAGGCCTTTTAAATTCGTGCTGATGAAGGATCTGGAAGACCCGTATTACAACCAGATCCTGTATGTTCCGACGGCAATATACAACCTGTACGACGGGCTTTCCCCAGGATTGAGATTCCACAACAAGACGATATTGGACAAGCCTTTCAATTTTGATGTAAACCCCAGCTATTCACCAAACACGCAGTCGCTGATCGGAAGTTTTTCGTTTGCCGTAAACCAATACAACAGGAAAAGCGAGATGTACAACATGCGCTATTCCATCAATGGGACATTCATGCACTACGCTCCTGATGCGACTTATCTGAAAATAAACCCTACGTTGAATTTTCGCTTCAGGGAAAAGGATTTCCGCGACAACAGGAAGCGTGGGCTGTTCATAAGGCAGGTTATGGTCAACATGCAAAAGACCAATTATGATGCAACCTTCAACAACATCAACGAAAACTACAGTGTTTTCAATGCCAAGTATTTTGACACGAAAACAGAAATCACCAAGCATCTGAATTTCAATACCGACCTGCAGCTGGCAAGCAAGTTCGGTAAATCATCCGTTGAATTGGGCTACAGGAAGTTATTTGACGACAACCGGCAAGTCAATGTCCGCCTGTTTGCAGGAGCCTTCCTATACAACAAGACTGATTCTGATTATTTCAGTTTTGCCTTGGATCGTCCAACGGATTATCTTTTTGACTACAACTATTATGGAAGGTCGGAAAGTACGGGGTTCTTCAGCCAGCAGCTTATAATTGCAGAAGGCGGCTTCAAATCTAAATTGATTGATCCGTATGCCAACCAATGGATCGTGACCACGAATGCCAGCTTTAATATCTGGAATTGGGTAGAAATCTACGGCGATGCCGGGTTTATGAAGAACAAGGGACAAAAGGAACGCTTTGTTTACGACAGTGGCATCCGCCTGAACCTGGTTACCGATTACTTCGAGTTGTATTTCCCTGTCTATTCCAACAACGGATGGGAAATAGCCGACAAGAATTATCAGGAAAACGTACGCTTTATTGTAACGTTCAGTCCAAGCGTATTGGTGAACCTGTTTACACGGAAATGGTTCTGATCATTCCTTTACGATTATAAAGGAAGCCTTGAATCCGGTCGACATGTTCCATTCGCTGGAATGGAGCTGCACCCCCTTGTCCATGATAATGAAGGCACCCGTATTCGGGAAATACTGTCCTTCGTTCAAGGCAATAAAATCAATCTTGTTGAAGCCGGTGGTAAGTTTGATTTCCAAAGTCTTGAAGCTTCCTTCCAGGAAGATATTGTCCATCACCACCTTATCGTTCAGCAAGACCTTCAGCATATCGCCATCTACTGCCTGGGGATCACGGTACATTACTTTTATGGTTTCGGATTTGGTCTTGAAGTCACCAAAATACTGGTCCCTCCTGAACATCTTTGCATCACCGTTTCCTTCCGTATTGATGCTGTTGTTCATCTTTTTGGTATAACGGTCGGCTGGATTTGCAAACTCTTCTTTCTTGAATTCCACGTTGCTCTTGTTGCTCCACAGATCCGGAGCGTTGTTCTTGGGCTTTACATCAAAGATACTTGGTTTCTTCTCCGGGGTGAGGTTCGGAAGGTTCGGAGTTGGAGCCGGCATGGCAGGAATTGCCTTTGGATTGCTGATGATATCCTGGGCTTGCATTCCTGAACAAAGAAAAACCGTGAAGATTAGTAAAATGAAATATCTCATAATTATTTGAAAGAATCAATTTTTCAATCGCTAAATGTAAAAATTACAGCCCTTATTTCAGGCCATAATTATCGAAATTAACTAAAAATTATAGTTTGATTGTAAATAAAATAGTGAACTCCAACCTGATCAACAAAAACCACGCCTCTTTTTTTGCTTAAAATTTAATCTATAAGTTTATTTCAAGTATTAATTATTGTTTTGTTAATATAAACTGCAATATACAGCCATTATAATAATTCTTTGTAAAAACAACAATAACGTATTATAAATGCTGAATATTTTCAGTATAATTGTTTATACATTTAATACAGGAAATGCCTGGTGGGATGCAAGGTTACAGGCAGCTGAAAAATCCTGCCGATTGTCGATCACCATCATAAGAACAAAACAGCTAGTTTATGAAAGAAGAATACTTCAAGTGGTACTCGCCCAACCTGAGCCGTGAAATCGAGATGCTTGTTTTCGGACACGCCGGATATCCGGTAATCCTGTTCCCTACCTCGATGGGAAGTTATCACGAAAACAAGGACCAGGGACTCATTGCATCTGCAAGATGGTACATCGAGCAAGGCCTGATCCAGGTTTTCTGTCCGGGAAGTATTGACAAGGACAGTTTTTACAACAAGAAGATCCATCCCGTCCATCGGATTCAAAACCACGTCTGGTACGACAAGATGATCTGTCACGAGATCGTTGAAAGGGTCAGGCACAATACCGGTACGGGAAAAGTCGTAGTTGCAGGCTGCAGTTTTGGTGGTTATCACGCCGCAAACTTCGCTTTCCGCCATCCGGGCTATGTGAGCCATGTGTTCTCGATGAGTGGCGCGTTCAACATCAAGAGCTTTATGGACGGTTTTCATAATGAGGATGTATTCTTCAACAGCCCGGAAGACTTCCTTTACGGATTGAACGATCCCAACTTATGGCAGATGGATATTGTACTCGGAACTTCAAATTGGGACATCTGCCTGGAGGCCAACCTGAACCTGAGCAAGGTCCTGAGCAACCGGAGCATTGAGCATTGGCTGGACATCCGTACGGACCAACAACACGATTGGCCGGTCTGGAAAGAGATGTTTCCGCATTATCTGTCACGAATCAAGTTTTTCTAGGATACACTAAAACAAAACACAAAATAGTATGAAAAAAATCGGAATCTTATTTGGAATGGAAGATACCTTTCCGCAAGCCTTCATAGACAAGGTCAATTCAAAAAACGAAAAAGGAATTATCGCCGAAGCCGTTTCCATCGACAAGGTGGTCCAGAACAAGGGCGGTGAATATGCGGTCATCATTGACAGGATTTCGCAGGATGTCCCTTTTTATCGTGCCTATTTGAAAAACGCCGCCCTGACAGGAACAAACGTGATCAACAATCCCTTCTGGTGGAGTGCCGATGACAAATTTTTCAACAACGCCTTGGCCGATACCTTGGGCGTTCCATTGCCCAACACGGTGATCCTTCCGTCAGCGGAACATCCGACCGATACAACCGGGAAATCGTTCCGTAACCTTGCTTTCCCTTTGGATTGGGACGGTATCTTTGACTATATCGGATTTCCTGCCTATATGAAACCTTATGCCGGTGGAGGTTGGAAAAACGTCTATCGATTGGAAAACAAGGAGGAATTCTGGGAGAAACACCGGGAAACAGGACAATTGGTAATGCTCTTGCAGGAAGAAATTGTATTCCAGGATTACTACCGCGTGTATTGCCTTGGCGGAAAAGCAGTAAGGATTATGCCTTACGAGCCAAGGAATCCGCATCACTTGAGGTATGTGGTTGAAAATCCAAATACCGACAAGAAGCTATTGGCCACCATAAAAGACTACACGCTCAGGCTTTGCAAGGGTCTGGGGTATGATTTCAATACGGTAGAATTTGCCGTAAGGGATGGCATCCCGTATGCGATTGATTTTGGAAATCCGGCTCCGGACGCCGATATCAATTCCGTAGGCCAGGAAAATTTTGACTGGGTGGTTGAAGAAGCGGCCAAGATGGCAATTGCTGCTGCCAAGAAACAAAAACCCGGAACGATCAACCTGACCTGGGGAACGTTCATAAAAAATGCCGCAAAATAAAAGCATCAGGTGTCAAGCGGTTGAATCTTAAAGTTTAGTATCTTGACACTTGCAATTAACAAAAACGAAAATGACGAAAAAATTACCCGTTTTTACTCTTGGAGTTGAAGAGGAATACCAGATCATAGATCCTGTAACAAGGGATCTGCGTTCCCATCTGTCGAAAATTGTCGATGGTGCGAAAGTCATATTGAACGAGCAGGTAAAAGCCGAAATGCACCAGTCGGTGGTTGAAGTAGGAACAAATATTTGCAAAAGTGTTTCCGAAGCACGGGAAGAGATCACCTTCCTGAGGAAGAAAATCGTCGAGCTTGCGGACAAGCAGGACCTTGTTGTCGGAGGTGCCGGAACACATCCCTTTTCAAGATGGCAGGACCAGCCCATTACCGATGATCCCCGCTACCATACTATTGTGAATGAACTGCAGGATGCCGCACGTTCCAATCTGATTTTCGGCATGCATTGCCACGTTGGGATTGAAAACCGGGAAATAGGATTGCAATTGATGAACCAGGCATGTTACTTCCTGCCCCATATTTTTGCGCTTTCCACCAATTCCCCTTTCTGGGAAGGAAGACAGACCGGTTATAAATCTTTCCGGACAAAGGTCTTTGATAAATTTCCAAGGACGGGACTGCCGGAATATTTCGACAGTGTCCAGGCGTATGACAATTACCTGGAAACATTGGTAAAGACAAACTGCATTGACAATCCAAAAAAAATCTGGTGGGACCTTAGGTTGCATCCTTTCTACGACACGATTGAATTCAGGATCTGCGATATGAGCCTGACCGTTGACGAGGCAATGTGCATCGTGGCCATCATCCAGGCGATCGTGGCGAAGTTGTACAAGTTGACGATGCAGAACACAAGTTTCAACATCTACAGGATTGCACTGATCAAGGAGAATAAATTCCGTGCCGCGCGTTACGGGATAGACAATCACATGATTGATTTTGGCCTGCAGAAAGAAGTGGAAACCAAGATGCTGATCCTGGAACTGTTGGAATTCATTGACGATGTGGTGGATGAACTGGGAAGCCGTGACGAGATCAATTACGTGCACAAGATCATGGCCGAGGGAACAGGAGCCGACAAGCAGCTTGCCGTATTCGAAAAGACAAACGACCTGACGAAGGTTGTTGACTTTATTACAAGCGAGTTTACAAAGGGTTTGTAATTAATATTTTATCTTTGCACTTAATTTACAACCCGTTAAACAGGATACGATGAGTGACCAATCTATAAAAATTGCAATTCTTGACATGTATGATGGAGAGCCGAATCAGGGAATGCGTTGTATCATCGACATCATAAACCGATTCAACCAGGTAGTCACCTTCAAGATTTTTGACGTAAGAGGAAAATCAGAATTGCCGGACATCAAGAAATACGATATTTTCATTTCAACCGGAGGACCGGGAAATCCTTTAGAAGGCGATGGAAACTGGGATCTGAAGTACTATGATTTCATCGATGCCCTGACGCTTTGGAACAAGGAAAACAACATCAAGAAGCACGTCCTTTTCATCTGTCATTCGTTCCAGATGGCCTGCAAGCATTTTGGCCTGGCTGAAATCACGAAGCGCAACGATACTTCCTTTGGCGTGATGACGATCCACAAAACAAAGGAAGGTGCCAGCGACCCTGTTTTTGAAGGCCTTGCCGACCCTTTTTACGGAATTGATTCACGCGATTACCAAGTGGTGCAACCGAAACTGGCCATTTTTGCAAAAAAAGGTGCCAAGATTATTTCCTTGGAAAAAATCCGCGACCATATCCAATATGAAAGAGCGATAATGGCCGTCCGTTTTTCTGAATACATGGTGGGAACACAGTTCCATCCCGAAGCGGATCCGATCAGTTTTGTGGTGAATATGAAAAACACGGAACGAAGAGAAAAGATCAAGAAAATGAAAGGCAAGCGCAAGTTCAGGAACATGCTGGAAGATTTGCTTGACGAGGACAAGATTTACAAGACCAATGAAACCTTGATCCCTAATTTCCTTCGAATTGCCATCAATGACTTGATGCGTACCAAGAAAATTTTATCGAATTAATTATCATTTATTTTCATAAAAAAACGGCCACGAATTCACAAATTTTCATTTTGAGTTTGTGGCTTTCTTTATTTCCAACTAACCAAAACCCGCAATGATTCCAAAATACAGACAACTTTTCAACGATAGCTTTACTCCTGAAAAATACCAGGAATTCAAAGACGATATTGCTTCTGATTTTGATTACCTCCCTACTTTCAGGATGGCCGAAACACCTTTTTTCATTTCGAACGAATTGAAACAACAGCTTTTGGAAGGTTGCCAGGATGTTATAGCGTTGATTCAACAAGAAAACTTTAAAGATTTAACTAACAAATCTTTAGAATTGAATCATAAAGTTCCAAATGAGGACGAGCATACTACTTTCCTGGCTATCGATTTTGGTATTTGCGAAGAAGAGGGAAAGATAATCCCGAAGCTGATTGAAGTACAGGGCTTTCCTTCATTGTTCAATTACCAATATGTCTTGTATGATAAATTCAAGGCACATTATCCCTTTTTGGAAGAACTGACGCCTTTTATCAACGACATTTCGCCTGAAGAATATTTAACGATTATTGATGAGGCAATCCGCAACAATCATCCGAAGGAAAATGTAATCCTCCTGGAAATCGAACCTGAAAAGCAAAACACCAAGATTGATTTTTATTATTGCAACAGGGATATCGGTATTCCGGTTGTTTGCGTAACCGAATTGATTAAAAAAGGTAGAAAATTATATTATAAGAATGAGGTCGGTGCCGAAATAGAAGTAAAACGCATTTACAACCGCGTCATTTTTGACGAATTGGAATTACGGAAGGACTTGAAAATGGATTTCAGCTTTTCGGATGATTTGGATGTGGAATGGGCCGGACATCCGAATTGGTTTTTCAGGATCAGCAAATTCATCCTGCCTTTCCTGAAAGGAAAATACTTTATTGAAACTACCTTGCTGAGTGATTTGAAGGAAATTCCGGAAGATTTGGAAAATTATGTCTTGAAGCCCTTGTTTTCGTTTTCGGGCAGCGGTGTCATTTTTCACGTCAGGAAGGAAGATATTGAAGCCGTAACGGAAAAGGAATTGTATATTCTCCAGAAGAAAGTAAACTATATTCCAATTGTTCAATCGCCTGATGGCAAGGTAAAAGCGGAAGTCCGCGTGCTTTGTGTTTGGCGGAAAGAAGACAAGGCTCCCACCCTATTGTGCAACCTGGTCCGTTTGAGCCGTGGCGAAATGATTGGGGTGAAATTTAATAAGGATAAGGATTGGGTTGGTGGAACTTTGGGACTGTTTGAGAGATTAACTACTATATAAAAAAGTCATTATGAAAAATCTAATCCTTTTATTGTTGATTGTCTTACCTTTTAATCAGGTGAGAGCACAATCAAAACATTTGGGATATATTAATACGGGGGCAATTTCTAAAAACATTAATTGTGGTGTTGGAGAAATTTTTATAATTCCAGAAACTATTATTTTAGAAAAAGAAAAAAAAACTGAATTAACTTTTGAAGAACAATCAAAAAAACAACTACTTGAAATATATCCGAATCCTGTTACGGATTACCTCTATATAAACACATCTTTAGGAATAGAATCAATAAGTATCTATAGTATAGAGGGAAAATTAATCAAAGTGGAAAATACTAAAAATACAAATAAAATAGATCTTTCATATCTTCAAAAAGGGACTTATATGGTCATATCAAATGAATTAAAATTCAATCCCATCAAAATCATTAAATTATAAAATGAAAAAAACAATTAAATTTATATTATTTTTTATTTCCTACTTATCATTTTCTCAAGTACCTGAATTTATAAGTTTCAGAGCAATTGCAATGAAACAATAACTCGCCAATCGCTAACGACGACATTGGAATTAAAGTAAGCATATTGGAGTCTATAAATCCCGAATCTACTATATATGCAGAATCCCATTATATTTCAGAAACAGATTCATATGGTGCCTATAACTTGAAAATTGGAAACGGTAGCAATCTTTTTGGAACTTTCAGCTCTATAAATTGGGGGCAAGGATCAAGATACCTAAAAATAGAGATTGATCCAAATGGAGGAACAAACTATACAATTAATGTAGGCAACACACAACTTTTAAGTGTACCATACTCTTTTCTTGCAAAGGATGTAATAAATGGTATACAAACTATAAATAATCTAATTCAATTAAGAGAATTAAACGCACTAGTGGAAAATAAAGTTGTATATATAAAAGGCCACACTTCTGAAGGTGATGGTGGAGAGGGTTTCTTTATTTACAAACTTAATGAAGAAAGAGCAGATAATTATGGTGTAATTATTAAACCAAACAGTATTGCAGAAAATAATAATGGAAGATGGGTAAGACAATATTCAGGATATTTAAATATCAATTATTTTGGTGTTAAGAAAGATTGGCCACCTGCTGGTGTCTCTTATTCAGACAGAATTCAAAAAGCAATAGATTATGCTACTTCGGGAGGAATCTATGGTGTAACTTCTAATATGACATTATATTTTCCAAATGGTGAATATTTTATTGATAAACCAATTATTATCAAAAATAATATTGTATTAACAGGTGAATCAGGCACATTATTAACCTTGTTCCCTGGTTCTAATTATGATTATATGTTTAAGATGACAAGTGGACCTATTGCTAGATTTAGCATGGAAAATTTTATGATTAATTTGAATCATACCTCAGGAGTTGGAGCAATGAATTTTAAAGCTTCTGGCAATTCCACTGGTGGACTGTGGGGAGGAGTATTTAAAAATATTGAGATTATGAACTTAAAAGGTAACGGTTTATATTTAGAAGGTGATACTGGACAAGTTCAATCTACTGACCTTCCTAATCAATTTCTCATTTTTGAAAATTTCCGTGTTGTGAGAGAGGATAATAATTTTAATTCTTTAAAAATTACAGGACAAAACGGTCAGCTTACTTTCCTAAACTGTAGCTTTGAAGCTAAGAATAATAAAGGAACCAATATACTTATTTCAAAAAACAATATTGCTGATGAAGGTTCAGCCGTTATTTCTTTCATAAATACTACAATACAATCCTCTGAATACGGTGTAAAACTAGATTATGCAGAAAATATTACTTTTGACAATTGCTGGTTTGAAACTTTGGATGTTGCAATGAACATCTATTCTTCCAAAGGAATAAATGTATTAAATAGTCGTTTTGCAAACGCTGCTGGATTTGGTACTTTAGATATTCCTAATGCGAATCCTTCAGGAACTGGAAAATGTATCAATATTGAAAACTCGTTTGTAAATATTGGTAATAACTATGTTGCTGTTAGTAATCCAAGATCAAATCTTTCAAAAATACAAGGAGAAAAGTTTATTGCGGCTGGAGGTAATAACAATGTAATCAATGCATTTAATAACTCTTTTCAAGACATACTCCTAAGTGAAACATTTGGTATAATGCAAATAATAAATATAAATTCACAAAAGATTGACCTTAGTAGTAAAAAGTTAGTATTTGTCACTGTACCTACAGGAAGTACAAATAATATTATTAATAGAATTGATTCAACAATTAGTGCAGGTGAAATAATTTTCATTAGAGCAAATCAGGGAAGCATAACATTTAATCAAATGAGTAATAGTGAAACAACTGGAAAAAATATATTTTTAAATGGTCGTACATCATTAACGCTAGTGAATGGTCAGGCCGCTACATTTATTAAAATAGATAATATAGTTGGCAATGAAAAGGCAACTTATCAATTATTATCAATAGCTGATTAGGGCGAATACATTAATATAGTATGATTATTTTAAGTATCGCTAAAATTCCCATTACAAATATTAAACCTATCTTTACAACCTCTTTGTGCTTAATTCAGAGCACTTGAAAGATTTATTTATATGTTATTCGAAGATTTATCATTATCAAAAAGTATACAAAAGGCGGTTCACGAATTAGGCTATCTGGAGCCGACACCTATACAACAACAGGCTATTCCACTGGTTTTAGAAGGCAGGGACTTGATAGGTTGTGCCCAGACAGGAACCGGAAAAACGGCAGCATTTGCTATTCCGATCATACACCAATTGCACAGGATTGTAGGTTCGACCAAAAAGGCGAAGCAGATTCGCTGCTTGGTGGTGACGCCGACAAGGGAACTGGCCGTACAGATCGGACAGAATTTCGATTCTTACGGGAAATATACCAACCTTACACAGCTGACCATTTTTGGTGGCGTTTCACAGGTTCCGCAAGTGGATGTCCTGCGCAAAGGCGTTGATATCCTGGTGGCAACTCCCGGACGCTTGTTAGATTTGCACAAGCAGGGTTTTATTGACCTTGACCACCTGCACACTTTGGTCTTGGACGAAGCCGACCAGATGCTGGACATGGGTTTTGTGAACGATGTAAAGAAAATTGTGAAGCTTACGCCAAACAACCGCCAGACATTATTGTTCTCGGCAACAATGCCGATTGCAATCCGCGAACTGGCTGAAATGTTCTTGAAAGATCCTGCAACGGTTTCTGTTTCACCGGTTTCATCGACTGCAGAAAATGTGGAGCAACGCATCTATTTTGTGGACAAGACGGAAAAAAGGAATTTGCTGTACCATTTGATCCGGAATGAAAAATTGACCGATTTATTGGTTTTTTCAAGAACGAAGCACGGTGCTGACAATGTGGTGAAAGCGCTGCGCAAACACGGCGTTGCTGCCGAAGCCATCCACGGAGACAAATCGCAAAGTGCCAGGCAACGTGTCCTGGATGCATTTAAGGCTAAAGAAGTGGGCGTTTTGGTTGCAACCGATATTGCAGCGCGTGGTATCGATATCGACCAGTTGCCTTTTGTGATCAACTTTGACATGCCTAATATTCCTGAAACATACGTACATCGGATTGGAAGGACAGGACGTGCCGGAAATGGGGGAATTGCAATCTCCTTCTGCAGCAAGGACGAACATCCGTATTGGAAAGACATCCAGAAACTGATCAAGGTGGATGTACAGACCATTACCGACCATCCTTATCCTTGGCACGCTGGAAGCCCTGAAGAAGAGGCTGCTCCGCCAAAAAATTCAAACAGGAGTGCTGGTGCGCATAAATCTCGGAAATCTGCGGGTTCAAAACAGAATAAGAAACGGTGGTATTAAAAGTTGGAAGATGGAAGTCTGAAGATGGAAGTCTGAAGATGGAAGATGGAAGAAAAATAAAAAAGCCTGGGACGATTAATTTCGTTTCAGGCTTTTTCAGTTTTGGAACTTATATTTTGTTGTTCCCTTACCATCGTTGAATTTTAATGCTATACAAGGGCCTACTTACTCCCTGTTTTTAAAATTTACTTTGACGATTTTATTCTTTCCTGCTGCGATTGCGGTTGAATCATTCAGGAATCGGATCGTGAACAAATCCTTGTCCGTCAGGAATTGTTTCCAGTTTTCGCCCGAATCTGAGGAATAATGCAAGCCGGAAGCTCCAATTGCTTTTCGTTTCAAAGATGGAAGTCGGGAGATGGAAGATGGAAGATGGGAGATGGAAGAAAAATAAAAAAGCCTGGGACGATTAATTTCATTTCAGGCTTTTTCAGTTTTGGAACGTGTATTTTTTTGTTCCTGTGCCGTGGTTGGATTTTAATCCTGCGCTAGAGTTTGTTACTTGAGTTTAGATTTTATAAATTAGAATTTAGAGTTTAGAAATTAGAATAAAAAAAGCCTGGAACGATTTTTTCGTTTCAGGCTTTTTCAGTCTTGGAACTTGTATTTTGTTGTTCCCTTACCATAGTTGAATTTTAATGCTATACAAGGGCCTACTTCCTGATTTTAAAATTTACCTTGATCATCTTGTTCTTTCCTGCGGCGATTGCGGTTGAATCATTCAGGAATCGGATCGTGAACAAATCCTTGTCCGTCAGGAATTGTTTCCAGTTTTCGCCCGAATCTGAGGAATAATGCAAGCCGGAAGCTCCAACTGCAAGCAATTGCCTTCCGTTGCTGCCTGGAACATACTGGATGCAGGAAGCGTAGCCAAATCCTTTTTTCTCCGCAACCAGAGTCCACGTTTTTCCGCCATCTTTCGTCATGGCCTTGTTTCCGAAGTCCTGATCTGGTTTTTCGTAATTTCCTCCAGCTATGAATCCGTTGTTGGAATCATAGAAATCAGCTGTAAAGATGCCGGTCATTGCTTCTCCCTGAACGATTGGCGTGTTGAATGCTTCCCAAGTGTTTCCTTTGTCAGCAGAGTAGAAAACACGTGCCTTTTTACCTCCGGAAACCATCCAGGCAGCATTTTCCTTGACGATCAAATTGGTATTGCTTGCGGCAAAGGCAGCTTCCCCTTCTGTTACTTTTGGCAACTTATCACAAGGAAGCTTTTTCCAAGTTGCTCCGCCGTCTCTCGTAATAATGACCGAAAGGCAATCAGCTGTTGGATCGCCCATTGCAATTCCTTCCTGGTCGTTCCAGAATTGCATGCTGTCGTAAAAGGCCTTTTCGTGTTTTTCCTGATACACCAATTTGATTTCGGAACCGTCTTTTGAAATCCGATACAATAGTGCCGGGCTTCCAACATTCAGGATAAAAACATGCGAAGAAGTTTTCGCAATGCTCCTGAATTCTAATTTCAAGGTATCCTTGGACAGATGGCCGCTGAAGTCTTTTTCGCTCTTCAAATCAAAATAACCGTATTTTCCGTTGGTTCCGGCATACCAGATCTTGCCCGAATCAATTGAAATTGCCCTTATGGAGATAATGTCGGTGAAAATGTTATCAACAGTTACGGATGCAAACGGAATCACTTCATTTTCAGTTGATTCAATTCCTTTGTTCTTGCAAGACATTATCAATGAGAAACTTAAGAATATAAAAAAGGCTTTTTTCATTTGAATGTTATTAGTGTTGCAAACTTACTTCTTTTAAATGAATGAAATAAAAGCGGCTGCCAACTATATGCTTGTGTTAAAATGTTAATCTTATCCAAAATTTAATTAATTTTGCTCCTTTAATATCATTTTATGAGTGCTTCGCATAAGAGTCATCTGAGTAAATTATCTTTAGCAGGATTATTAATCACTTTAGGAATAATTTACGGTGACATCGGGACTTCTCCGTTGTATGTAATGAAGGCAATTATTGGAAAGGAACCTATTATAGCAGATATTGTTCTAGGTGGCGTTTCCTGTATTTTCTGGACCTTGACACTACAAACCACAATCAAATATGTTTACATAACGCTGAATGCCGACAACCACGGTGAAGGAGGTATCTTTGCGTTGTATGCCTTGGTGAAACGAACAAAGGTAAAATGGCTGATTGTTCCTGCCATTATTGGCGGAAGTGCCTTGTTGGCCGATGGAATCATCACGCCTCCTATTTCTGTCTCGTCTGCCGTGGAAGGGCTTCGCTCCTTTTATCCGGATCTGAACACGGTTCCGATTGTTATTGGAATCCTTTTTGTCCTGTTCTCGATCCAGCAGTTCGGAACCAAGCTTGTCGGCAAGTTCTTTGCTCCGATGATGCTGATCTGGTTTGGAATGCTGGGCACTTTGGGAATCATCCAGATTGTGGACCATCCGGAAGTTTTCAAGGCCATCAATCCCTATTATGCCTACCACCTCTTGTCGATTCATCCCGAAGGTTTCTTTGTCCTTGGTGCTGTATTTCTATGTACTACCGGAGCCGAAGCCTTGTATTCCGATATGGGACACTGCGGAAGGAAGAATATCCGTGTAAGCTGGGTTTTTGTAAAGACTACCTTGCTGTTGAATTACTTCGGACAAGCGTCGTATCTGATCATGCAGGAAGGAAAGACCTTGCAGGAATTGGGTGGCAAATTTGCAAATCCATTCTACCTGATCATGTCGGATTGGTTCCACCCTATCGGGATCGGAATTGCCACAGCTGCAGCAGTAATTGCCTCACAAGCGGTCATCAGCGGCTCGTTTACGATGATAAATGAAGCGATGCGTTTGAATTTCTGGCCAAAAGTAAAAATCAAATACCCTACCGAATTGAAGGGACAATTGTATATCCCATCGATCAACTGGTTGTTGTTCCTGGGATGTGTCGGTGTCGTCTTGCATTTCGAGGTTTCAGCAAGAATGGAAGCTGCCTACGGTCTGGCTATCATCTTGTGCATGATCATGACCACGCTGCTCCTTACCTATTACTTCCTGATCAAAAGAGTAATCGGGTTTGCCATCATTGGAATCATCCTGTTGTATCTTTCAATAGAGATCAGTTTCCTTATTGCAAACATGAAGAAATTCAGCGACGGAGGTAATTTTACCCTGGCGATTACTGCCGTACTCATTGTGCTGATGGCAACCTGGTTCAGGGCCAAGAAAATCAGCAAGGCCTATACAAAGATGGTCAAGATTGATGATTACAAGAAGGTGTTGATGGAATTGAGCAGCGATATGAGTATTCCTAAATATGCCACGCACCTGGTTTACATGACCAATGCCGGGCGTGTGGATGAGATTGAAGAGAAAGTACTGTATTCCATCCTGCAAAAGCGCCCGAAGAGAGCTGACTTGTACTGGTTCATACACGTAAACATCTTGAACGAGCCTTACAAGACCGAATACAAGGTTACCGAAATAATCAAGGATGATCTGATCCGGATTGATTTCAACCTTGGCTTCAGGGAGCCGACCAAGATCAATATAATGTTCAAGGAGGTCTTGAAAAATATGGTAAAGAATGGCGAAGTTGACGTTACGAGCCGTTACGAATCGTTGAACAAGAACAACATCCTGGGCGATTTCAAATTTGTACTTTCAGAGAAATTCCTTTCCAACGACAGCGATATGAAATGGGACGAGAAGCTGATCATGAACACTTATTTCCTGATCAAGAAATTAAGCTTGTCCGAGGAAAAAGCTTTTGGATTGGACAGCAGCTCAGTGAAGATTGAAAAATTCCCGATGGTACTGCACCCTCCGGAAAGGATCTGTATGAAACGAATCGATTAATATACGGAAGCCACTGATTAGTCAGTGGCTTTTTTATTTTTGGATTATTCGGACATCCAACTTTTTTGATTAATTTTATTCGCCTTTCGAAATACACCACCTATGATCAATGTCCTGAATATAGACCAGCTCCAAAAAGAAGAAAACGAAAAAGATTTCTATGCAAGCAATCTTCGGGAACACATACGCCAGAATAAAAGCAAGATCACAAAACCGCACAAGCACAATTCCTACCTGTGTATCTTATTTACAAAAGGAGTCGGAACCCACGAGATTGATTTCAATACGTATGAAGTAAAGCCCGGAAACCTGTTTGTCATTTCTCCGGGGAAAACCCACCATTGGGAGCTTTCTGATGATGTTGATGGCTTTATCTTTACTCATACCAGGGATGCTTACGATTTGCATTATTCGCATACCATGATTGCGAATTTTCCTTTCTTTCAATCGGTCCAGAACAGTCCTTTGATAGAATTGGAAGAAAACCAAATGGCAGAAGTTGTTTCCCTTTTTGAGTCGATGCTGTTGGAATATCACAACCAGGAAATGTTGAAACACCAAGTATTGGTGAGTTATTCGGATATAATGTACGCCAAGCTTTCCAGGATCTATCTCAAGGACGAAACAGAACAGATTGTCAACCACAGCCTGTATGCACAGAAGTTCAATGAATTGGAAAAGCTCATCGAGGAGCATTTCATACTTGAAAAATCGCCTTCAGGATATGCCTCGATGATGAGCATCACACCCAAGCACCTCAACAGGATCACGCAAAGTATTGTCGGGAAAACCACTTCCGAAGTCATTCTGGACCGGATCCTATTAGAAGCCAAAAGGGTGATGCTCCATACCGGCAAAAGTTTCTCTGAAATTGCAATTGGACTCGGCTACGAGGATTATGCTTATTTCTCAAGGCTTTTCAAGCAAAAAACAGGCTTCACTCCTTCCCAATTCTTGAAGGGCTATCAATGATTTAGTTAATTAAATATTAAAATAAAATTCGTGGCACAGATGTTGGAATTACGGTTATAAGAAAAAAACCAAAAACTTTAAACCATTAAATTTCCACATTATGAAAACCAAAATACTTACCCTCGCCCTGTTTGCATTTTTATTCGCAAATGAAACCAACGCACAAGATGTGACCACGGTTAATGCAAAAAACTCTGATATCAGCGACAATCTGGATCTGAGAGCAGTTGCCTCCATCTTTGGAGATTCTGAAAACCTTGAAGACTTTGAAAGGCGATTGAACGACCCCAAGAACCAGATATCGAACCTTGACTTGAATTTTGACCGCCAAGTGGATTATTTGAGGGTGATTGAATCGGTAGAACGAAACACGCACCTGATTATCCTCCAAGCCGTCCTGGACAAGGATGTCTTTCAAGATGTTGCCACGATTGAAGTAGAAAGAGACAGCAACAACAACGTCCAGGTTCAAGTTGTCGGAGACGTATACATGTACGGAAGCAACTATATCTATGAGCCGGTTTACGTGTCAAGACCTGTCATCTATAATGTATTTTGGGCTGATGTCTACCGTCCTTATTATTCTCCCTACTATTGGAACTACTATCCAGGATACTATTACGGCTGGGCGCCTTACCCGGTTTACAGGTACAGGAACAATGTCCACGTGCACATCCACCAACACAACACTTACAATTACGTAAACGTGAGAAGAAGCGACAGGGCCGTTGCAATGCACAGCACAAGACGCTCCAACGGGTACGAGAGACAGCATCCAAATGATTCTTTTACAAGAAGGAACAACAATATGACCAATAGGCACGAACTTGACAGGACAAGAAACACAGGTGGCACAAGAACGGTTGAAACCAGAAACAATGGTACAAGAAACGCCAATACGGCAGCAGCAACACGCAGCAACACGAGCAGTCCTACAAGAGGAAACAACGCTGTCAGGAATACGACTGGAAAAAGCGAATCTGGAAATGCAAGGAACAGTAGTACTATCAGGACCACTGCGCCAACAAGAAGTGAATCGACAACCGTAAGAAGCAACAATACTGTAAGGACAACAAGAGCGCAATCTGAAACTGTCAGACCGGCAACCAATACAACGCCAACAAGAAGCCAGGCAGTCAGAACAGAAACAAGAAGCAACAGCACGCCAAATGTTGCTCCAACAAGAAGTACAGCTCCGGCGGTACAACCTCAGAGAAGTGCTCCGGCAAGAAGCCAAAATGCAAGCCAGCCGCAAAGGACTCAAAAAGCAGAAGGTGGAAACACCAGAAGCAGTGGCGGTTCAAGCCAAAGAGGTTCTTCTTCGAGAGGATAATTGAAACTTTATGAACGATAAGAAGCCCGAAAGTGATTTCGGGCTTTTTTGTTAAAAAATTAAAAATAAAATTAGATAATCGCGGTAAAGAAATTATCTTTAGATGGTCAGAATATAAAACTGCAAGTCATTACAGCTGCCTAATAACCAGCCTTTTGACCTTTTATAGAACATTAAAAACAAACTACTTTTCCGATGAAATTTTTAAAACTGATACGTTATCAGAATTTATTGATGATTGCGCTGATGCAATTGATATTCAAATACGGCTTTCTGGACCTGCAAGATATTCCACTTGCGTTAAACGATTGGCAGTATCTGCTCTTGATAGTGACAACGGTCCTGCTGGCCGGAGGCGGCTACCTCATCAACAATATATTCGACAAGGAAACGGACAACATCAACAAGCCTGATGATGTCGTGGTTGGAAAATTTATTTCCGAGGACAAGGCATTTAATTTTTACATTGCTTTCAATATCACAGGTGTAGGAATTGGGTTTTATCTCGCCAACGTAATCGGAAAACCTGCCTTTGCATTGGTTTTCATCCTGATTTCTGCCGTATTGTACCTCTATGCTTCAAGCTTGAAGCAAAGCTTGCTGGTTGGGAATATAATCGTTGCTGTCCTGACTTCGTTTACGGTAGTGATCATCGGAATTTTTAATCTGTACCCTTTGATTACTCCTGACAATCAAGCATTCCTGGGAATGATTTTCAAAGTCCTCTTGGATTATGCCCTATTCGCTTTCATCATCAATTTCATCCGTGAAATCGTGAAAGACCTTGAAGATGTTAACGGAGATTACAACCAGGGAATGAATACCTTGCCTATCGCGCTTGGCGTTACCAGAACGGCACGGGTAGTTTTCCTTATCAGTTTTATCCCGATTGCAATCCTGCTTTATTACATCAACGAATATTATTTTATCAATGGATTGTATATCGCAACCCTATATTGCTTGCTGCTTGTCGTGGCACCACTCATTTATTTTACCGTAAAGAGTGCTTCCGCAAAAAGCAAGCAGGACTTTCACCATCTGAGCCAGGTGCTGAAGCTTGTGCTGTTCTTCGGAATCCTGTCTGCCCTGATCGTAAACCTAAACATCCAATTGAATGCTTAAAGAAAAGTTCAAAAACCATAAAATCATACTCGCATCGGGCTCTCCGAGGAGGCAACAATTCCTAAAAGACTTGGATCTCGATTTCGAGATCCGATTAAAGGATATTGAAGAAATCTATCCAGAAGGCCTGGAAGCGGAAGAAATCACCAATTTCCTGGCGGAATTGAAAGCCAATGCCTTTGAAGAAGAATTGAAAGAAAACGACATCCTGATTACCAGCGACACCATTGTCTGGTTCAACGACAAGGCTTTGGGCAAACCAAAGGATTACAACGATGCTTTCGAGATATTGAAATCACTTTCAGATGCCACACACGATGTGATCACTTCCGTCTGTATAAAGACAACTGAAAATACGGATGTCTTTTATGAATTGACCAAAGTCACCTTCAATGCATTATCGGACGAAGCCATTCATTATTACCTGGAACATTACAAGCCTTATGATAAAGCCGGGGCTTATGGCATTCAGGAATGGATCGGTTTTATTGGGGTTTCAAAGATAGAAGGCTCGTATGCGAATGTAATGGGATTGCCAGTAGACAAGGTGTATAATTACCTGAACCAATTTTAAAAAAGAAAAGATGATGTCATTCATTAACCTCCATCTGGTTGAACTAATTTCTACAGGAATTGTAATCGTTACGGCGTTGCTGCTGCGTCTTGGAAGCACCAAGCTTGTAAGGCGCTACTCCCGTACAAGCGAGATATTGGAACACAGGACCAATCTGATCATCAAATACATCAGTGTATTTTTGACCATATTGTTCTTTACCTCCTTATTCATCATTTGGGGCGTTGAAACAAAAGCCTTGTTCATGACGGTTTCTTCAGTGCTTACCGTGATTGGCGTTGCCTTGTTTGCCCAATGGTCCATCCTGAGCAATATAACGTCCGGAATCATACTGTTGTTTTCGTTCCCGTTCAAGATTGGCGACGTCATCAGGATACACGACAAGGACTTCCCTATCGAGGCTGAAATCGAAGACATCAGGGCGTTTCATACCTACCTGAAAACCAGTAATGGGGAAATGATTACCTACCCCAACAATTTGCTGCTCCAGAAAGGTATTTCCATCATCAAGCACCACTCTTTTGATGACAAGGAATTTACAGATTAGTTGTACTAAAACGTGTAAATCCTATAACTTATTTTAAAATTCACATAACGTGTTATCTTTTCATTAATATAATATTTGCTATACATTAAGTACCCTACTTATAACAGCTTATAATATGAATGAAATTTACAAATTTCCGTTCTATGCTAAATTAGCATTCGTCCTAGTCAGTTTGATTTCCATCTTCTTTGTTTTCTACATCGCACAAGGGATTATCATTCCGATATTGATGGGTGTCTTGTTTGCCATCTTGCTGCGACCTGTAATGCTGTTCCTGAAGGAGAAACTCCGATTTCCGCATATCTTGGCGGTCATCATTTCAGTATTGCTTTTTGTAACTTTCTTTATCGGCATCATTACCTTCCTTTCTTGGCAGATCAGCGATTTTGTGAGCGACTGGGATAAAATCCAGAGCAATATAAAGATCCATATTGCCAACATTCAGGCTTATGTACGGGACCACTTCAACATCAGCAATAAGGAACAGGAAGAATACATCAACTCTGCCACTTCCGATTCATTGAAATCCGGCAAGGAGATGCTGGGAAGCACTTTGATGTCTTTTACAGATACCCTATTCAACCTGGCCTTGGTTCCGATTTATATCTTCCTGTTCCTTTTGTACAGGACCCATTTCATCAAATTCCTTTGCAAATTGTTCAAGCCGCAGCACCACGAAAAGCTGCAGGACATCATGGGCAATGTCAAGCTGGCCGTTAAAAGCTACCTTGTTGGCCTGAGTATCCAGCTTATAAGTGTTGCAACGCTCACCAGTATCGGATTGTATATTGTGGGTGTAAAATACGCCATCCTCCTAGGTGTAATTACTGGAATATTGAACCTTATCCCCTATGTCGGGATCATGTTTGCCTATGTCATCAGTATTTTTGCTTCTCTGACAGGCTCACCTGATTTGTCCTTGGTGATTGGCGTTTTGGTTGTAAACGCCGTAGTGCAGTTTATCGACAACAACATCCTTGTTCCAATGGTTGTCAGTTCAAAAGTTGAAATCAATGCGTTGGTTTCCATTGTCGGCATCATTATCGGCGGGGCTTTGGCCGGAGTGGCAGGAATGTTTCTGGCCATCCCTCTACTTGCCATCCTGAAAGTAATCTTCGATCGGATTGATGGATTGGAACCTTGGGGCTATCTTGTTGGCGATGACCTGCCCAAGACGTACGAGTGGCGCCATATAAGGCTTCCGCTTTATAACTATGAAAATTCAACCGATACCATCAATGTCATAAACAAGGAAGAGGCATCGAAGACCATTTTCACAGAAACTACCACAAGTCCAGAGCAAAAAAATGAATAAATCACCAAAATTAATCTTTTAAAAATCTACACTTCAAATGAGACAACCGATTACAAAGATTAAAACATACGCAAGGAAAAAGACAGAAGACCTTACGGACAAGACCATCCATCAGAAAAACAGTTTTCAGAAGTTTTTGATAAATGTTGCCGAAGTGTCCATGTTTATTACCAACGTATTCAAGAACACGTTTGGCCGTGGCTTCGAATTCAGGGAGTTCATCAAGCAGTGTTTCCAGATCGGAAACAAATCCCTGGGATTGATTTCCGTTACCGGACTTATCATCGGATTGGTATTGACTATCCAGGCCCGACCAGTATTGGTTGATTTTGGAGCGGTAACCATGCTTCCTGGAATGGTAACCATCTCCATCATCAGGGAGATGGGACCTGTAATTACTGCACTTATTTGTGCCGGTAAGATTGGTTCAAGCATGGGAGCTGAAATAGGTTCGATGCGTGTCACGGAACAAATTGATGCCATGGAAGTTTCATCGGCCAATCCGATAAAATTTCTGATTGTGCCAAGAATCCTGGCTGCTACCTTGATGTTGCCAATATTGGTCCTGTATGCAGATGCATTGGGAATCCTGGGTGGTTGGTTGGCAGCGAATATCAAAGGCGATGTGAGTTTCGTACTCTTCATCACCCAGGCTTTCGGAGATGTACAATTTATTGATTTGTTTCCAGCGATCATCAAGACCTTTTTCTTCGGGGCCGTGATTGGTATGGTAGGATGCTACAAAGGATTCAATGCAGGAAGAGGAACTGAAAGCGTTGGAATTGCAGCCAATTCTGCGGTAGTAATGTCTTCCCTATTGGTAATTATTGTCGATTTAATTGCGGTTCAAATAACAGATATCATATGAAAGAGACAGCAGCAACTACTGAAAACGTAATTGAGATACAAGACCTGAGCATCAAATTTGGAGCAATGCAGGTTTTAGACGGACTCACACTTGAACTTCGCAAGGGAGAAAATCTTGTGATTCTCGGAAAATCGGGTACTGGAAAATCCGTTCTCATCAAATGTATTGTCCGTTTGCTTAAAGCAGATTCAGGAATGATTAACATCATGGGCGATGAAGTGAACGGGATGAAATACAAGGAACTGGAAGATGTCCGCCGAAAAATTGGTTTCCTTTTTCAAAGCGGTGCCCTGTATGATTCGATGACCGTTCGCCAAAATCTTGAATTTCCTTTACGAAGGATGAAAGAGAAGATTTCCGATGAAGAGATAGAGACAAAAATAAAGGAAGCTTTGGAAAATGTAGGCTTGCCGGATGCGATTGACAAGATGCCATCGGAACTTTCCGGAGGCATGCGAAAAAGGATCAGCCTCGCCAGGACCATTATCGTTGATCCGGCCATCATGCTCTACGATGAACCAACAACGGGATTGGATCCTGTTACCTCACACGAGATAAGCCTGCTGATCAATGATATCCAAAAGAAATACAAAACCTCTTCCATCATCATCACGCACGATATAGAATGTGCCAGAACGGTAGCCAATCGGTTGATCATGCTTCAAACAGGAAAAGTATACAAGGAAGGAAAACTGGACGAGTTTGAAAATACAGACGATGAATTGATCAATTCCTACTTCCAAAGTCAAAACGTTAAAAACCCAAAAGAATTATAAAACATGGAAACGCAAAGCAACAATTTCAAAGTACGTCTTGGATTATTTATAATCGTAGGGATCATATTATTTTTCCTGGCGATCTTCATCATCGGAAAACAGAAAAACCTTTTTGATCCGGTATTTAAAGTTACCGCTGATTTTAGAAACGTAAGCGGACTACAAGTTGGCAACACCGTTCGTTTTTCGGGAATCAACATCGGAACAGTCGATAACATCAGGATCATAAACGATTCAATGGTAAAAGTGGACATGCTTATCAAAAAGGATGTTCAAAAATTCATCAAGTCAGACAGCAAGGCCGGAATTGGGTCAGAGGGAATCATCGGTGATAAAGTGGTCGTGCTTTCACAAGGAAATCCGAATGCCAAGATTGTAAAGGATGGACAGAGGATTGCTTCTACCGAACCAGTAGAGACCGATGCCATCATTCAAAGCCTTCAAGTAACCTCGGATAATGCCGCAGTAGCTTCTGGCGAAATTGCCGAGATCCTGATCAAGATAAACAGCGGTGAAGGAACCCTTGGCCGATTGATCAACGATGAAAGCATGGCAAAAGACATCGACCAGACCATCAGCAACCTGAAAAGCAGTTCGAAAGGCCTGGATGAAAATATGGAAGCTGCCAAGCACAACTTCCTTTTGAGGGGCTACTTTAAAAAGAAAGAAAAAGAAGAAGCCAAGAAGAAAAAGGAAGCTGCTGAAAAAGCAGAGAAAGCTAAAAAAGAAGCTGAAAAGGCTAAGGAGAAAGCCGAGAAGGCTGCTGAAAAAGAGGCCAAGAAAAAGAAATAAGATTGCATTGAAAACTAAAAACTACATTCTATCGGATGTAGTTTTTTTTTGCCTGATTCTAAAACAAATATTATACACATCCTATTTATTTGGAAGTATGAAACAGTTGGACTTAACAAATGCAATACTCATTTGATGGATGAAGATTGTCCAAAATCAATAGCATTTAATATAAATCAAATCAAAAACCAAACGCAATTACACTACAAATCTAAAATGTTGGTTGGATCAGGTAATCCGAGGTTCATTCCTGATTAAATATCAAATAAAAAAAGAACAAAAGAATGCAATACCACTTGTCGGCAAGCTTTAAACCCCAATGAAACAAGGCTTTGTAAGAATTATATGTGAATATTGTAAAATATACAAAAAGTACTGTAACAGAAACCTATTGTATCTGTGGCATCTTTGTAATGTAAACTAAACACAAATATTATTATGAAAAAATCAATTTTAACATTAGGAATGGTAGCGTTGCTTTTTGCTGGAACATTGACAAGCTGCAAGGACAACGAAGCTAAAGTAGAAGATGCTCAAGAAGATGTTTTGGAAGCAAAACAAGATGTAGCCGAAGCACAGAATGAGGCTAACCAAGAGTATGAAAATTATAAATTGGAAATCAATGAAAAGATTACCAAGAATGAGCAAAAAATTGCTGATCTGAAAGTTAAGAAAATGACAGGATCTGCTGATGCCCAAAAACGTCACAATGAAAGAATTGCCAAGCTTGAAGCTAAAAATAGCGAATTGAAAGCAAAACTGGATCAATATACCACTTACAGTGCTGATACCTGGGAAGCTTTTAAAGCAGATGTTGACAGTACGGCCAATGCAATCGAAAGAGATTTCGAATCGGATAATAAATAATCCAATAACAAAAAGAAAAAAACTATGAAAAAGATTTTAAGATCAACGGCACTGTTATTTGCTATGGCAGTTTCAACGACAGGTTTCGCTCAGGATGGGACTTCAACCAGTTCTTCTACTGACACAAGAGAAAATTTTAAATTTGGTGTAAAAGCAGGTATCAACCTATCAAATGTTTATGACGAAGAAAATGAAGAATTGGTTGCGGATGGCAAGGTAGGTTTTGCCGGAGGTGTCTTCTTCTCTATTCCATTAGGCAAATTCGTAGGGATCCAACCAGAGGTTTTATATTCTGAAAAAGGATTCAAATCTGAAGGCAGTTTCCTGGGAGCCGATTACGAGTTCAAGAGAAAAACCTCGCACATCGATATTCCTGTCCACTTTCAAATCAAACCAGTAGAAAACCTTTCGATCCTTGTGGGTCCGCAATTTTCCTATCTGTTGAATACAGAAACTGAACTTAATGGATTTTCTGGAGGTTCAGAAGAGGAAATTAACGGAGACAACTACAAAAAAGGAGTTTTCGGACTTTCAGCAGGTATCGACTTTAACGTAGAAAACTTCGTTATTTCAGGAAGAGCTGCATGGGATTTGAGCAAAACCGACAAGGACGGTGATGAATCTACTTTAAGATACAAAAACCAAGTAATTCAATTTACAGTAGGCTATACATTCATGTAAGCCGGTTGGGAAGAATTGCTATTGAAAAAGAAAAAATCGTAAAAGACCGCTATATCTTTTACAACAATTCAAAATAAATTTATTAATTAAAAACAATTAGATATGAACTCAGGTAAAGTAGTATTAGGAGCATTGGCAGGATTGGCTGCAGGAGCAATTTTAGGAATCTTATTCGCACCGGATAAAGGAACCAACACACGTAAGAAAATTGCCGATAAAGGCAAAGGATCTATCGACGACATCAAAAAGAAATACGATGATGTTGTTGGAAGCATTGCATCTAAATTTGAAAGCGCTAAAAGCGAAGCTTCAAATTATATCAATGAAGGAAAAGAACTTGCAGCAGACGCCAAAAGGACTGTTGAAAGCAACGTAAAATAATTGTATTGTCCGATGAGTGAACCTAAATGGTATGCTCATCGGACTTGCTTTTTTAAAATTAAAACCAAACATTATGAAAGATAAAGTGATTTTAGTTGAAATGCTTTATGAAAAAGCAGAGCAATATGCCAAGACGACCTTAGAACTCTATAAGTTAAAAACAATAGACAAGGTTACGGATGTTTTTGCAACTGTGGCTTCTAGAGTTGCAATATTGGTTGTATTTGCTTTATTTTTTATACTATTGACTGTTGGTTTGGCATTCTATCTGGGTGAATTGCTCGGAAAAACCTATTATGGTTTTTTTGCACTTGCCTTGTTCTATGCTATTTTTGGACTTGTATTGATAGCGGTTAGAAAAAAATGGCTGGAAGACAAGATGAACGATTACCTCATTAATCAAATTTTTAAAGAAAAGAAAAATGCAAGTAATTAAAAACGACCTATCCCTGGCTGAGGCTATCAGGGTTATGGAGAACCAGCAAAGAGCCGAATTGAATCTGCTTAAAGCACATTTCGAATATACTGTGGATCATTTGAATCCGGTGAACATCATCAAGGAAAAGTTCAGCGAAACAGTTTCGTCCATTGGAGAAACGGTTACCTCAGAAAGTTTTAAAAGCAAGGCTTTGAAAATTGGCGTAGGTCTGGCAACTGGCTTCCTTACTAAAAAATTAGTTGTTGGTTCATCAGGCGGTATTTTCAAGAAACTTTTGGGAATGGGTGTCCAGGCAGCCGTTTCAGGATTTGTAATGAAAAAAATACCAATTCCACAAGACACACAAGACTATAGAGAATAATTACTTTTACAGAATACAACTATTCATTATCAAGCAATTAGAAATTGTTTTTAGTTAATTGTCCGTAAAATACGAGTAACAATTATTGGCGTTGTAAAAGCCACTACTAAATACATTATTTTTGAAATAGTAATGATGTTTCTAAATCCCTTTCTAATTGCTGCTAATGAATTCCAAATTCAAGTTTTCCCTTATTCTGATCTTCTGCACCTGCAGCATTGGTTTCTCGCAAGTAAAACCGACAGAAAAAGATACGGCAAAGATGTACCGGAACATCGAAAAATACTCCAAGAAAAGAGGCTTTACAAAGTTCCTGCACAAGCTAGTCTTTGAGCCTACAGAAAAGAAGAAAGCCAACCCGATAAGGGAACCCAAAAAAAGAGTCTATAAAAAGTATGAAGGCAAGATTGTCAGGAACATAAACATCCAGACATTGGACCCTTTTGGATTTTCCATATCCGATACTACCAGAAAAGCCCGAAACTGGACCGAGAGGACAGGTAACCGGATCCATATAAAGACCAGCAAGCTCGCCATAAAAAACCTCCTTCTCATCAGAAGAAACCGACCTTTGGATTCTCTTCTGGTAAAAGAAAGTGAACGTTTGATTCGTTCCCAGCGCTATGTAAGGCAGGTTGTCATCACGGCAGAACCAATTTCAGCAAATTCAGATTCTGTTGACGTGTTCATTCGTGTTCTGGATTCCTGGAGTTTGATTCCCAAAGGATCGATTTCTACCTCGAGGACAACAATTGAACTGAACGAAAGAAATTTTCTAGGTTCTGGCCACGAATTCAACAACCGTTTTTCGAATCGCAATGAGGATGGGAAAAATGCCTACAGGATGATCTATACGGTCCCGAATATTATGAACACCTTCATAAAAACAACCGTCTTGTATGAGATGGATCTTGAAAGCAACTACCGAAAAAGCATCAATGTAGAAAGACCCTTCTATTCTCCCTTTGCAAAATGGGCCGGCGGTGTGTATGTGGAAGAATTGTTCAGGAGGGACACTCTTGCAGATGCCCAGGGGGATTTTGCCCTTCAAAATTTCAAATTTGAATCCCAGGATGTCTGGGGAGGCCATTCCTTCAGGATCTTTAAAGGCAATACCGAGGACGACAGGACTTCGAATCTTATCTTTGCAGCAAGGGCATTGAGCGTAAAATACAAGGAGAGGCCAACAATTGCCTATGACAGTATCAATTTCTATTCCAATGAGAACTTTTTTCTAGGAGGCATCGGTATCTCTTCCAGGCAATATGTCGAGGATGAATATCTTTTTAATTATGGCATCATCGAGGATGTACCTGTTGGAAAGGTTTACGGATTGACAAGTGGCTATCAGATCAAGAATGGCGTTGGCCGGATGTATGCCGGAGGAAGGGCTTCCTACGGGACTTATTTCAAATGGGGTTACCTGAGTACCAATTTTGAATACGGGACCTTCTTTCGCAATTCAAAAGCGGAACAAACAGCATTTACTTTCCAGGCCAATTATTTTACCAATCTGATTGAACTTGGAAAAAGATGGAAAATGCGCCAATTTATAAAACCGCAAGTAATCTTGGGAACCAACCGATTGGAATCGACAGGTGATTATCTTACGATAAACCAGGACAGTCATTTCCAAAGTAATTTTGGAGCGGGAAACCTCGGGTTGAACGGTGCAGGGATACCCGGATTCAACAGTGCCGTTTTCGGAACCAAAAAGGTAGTTCTTGCCCTCCAAACCCAATTTTATTCGCCCTGGGACCTATGGGGTTTCAGGCTTAATCCTTACTTCAATTTTACTGGTGCAGTCCTGGGTACCGAAGACAGGGGCATTACTCAAAGCAAGCTCTACTCTTCCGTTGGGGTTGGACTTATCATCAGCAATGACTTTTTGGTATTCAACTCCTTCCAATTTTCATTGTCCTACTACCCTAGCATTCCTGGACAGGGAACCAATATCATCAACACCAATTCGATTCAAAGTGAAGATTTCGGATTTCAGGATTTTGAACTGGGAAAACCTCGTACCATCATTTACAAATAGGAGTTCCAAAACCTAATATATTGTTAAATACTCCAGATTGGCATACTTGTTGGCTTCCGAATATTAAACTATTAATACTAAATTCAAAACTATGAAAACGCTAAAATTAGTACTGTTGGGAATCGGTTTGATGATTTCTAGTCTGACGCAGGCTCAAGTAAACATCAATGTAAATGTCGGAGCACCACCTGCCTGGGGACCGGCCGGCTACGAAACGGTAGAGTATTATTATCTTCCAGATGTAGAAGCTTATTACGATGTCAGGTCTTCAGAATTCATCTACAATGGAAATGGCAAATGGATCAGGGCAACTCGCCTTCCACGCCAATACAGGACGTATGATCTGTATAATGGATACAAGGTTGTCTTGACTGATTACCACGGTCCATCACCTTACATCCATTACAAGGAACACAAGGTAAAATACTTCAAAGGCTACAAGGGTGGCCCGCAAAAAACCATTGGAATGAAGCCTGCAAAAAAAGCCAAGAAAGTTCATCCACACGCACCTGGTGGAAAACATGATAAAAAACACGGAAAAGACAAGCATTAAAGAATCAAGACCCTTAAAGGGTCTTTTTTTATGCGCAATTGTTAAACAAGTTGTAAAGTATTATTCAGTTTTATATTATTAGTATATTTGAGGCCATTGCAAATTAAACCCTCATCAATGCAGAAGCTTTCCATTCTAGTTCTTTTTTCCTTTCTTTTTTGTTATCAAAACAGCAACGCACAACAACCCAAGAAGCCAACAGCAGTAGATATATACAGCCAAATCCAAAAACTTAATTTTCTAGGTTCTGTATTGTATGTTGCCGCACATCCCGACGACGAAAATACCCGATTGATTTCCTATATGGCCAATCACCAAAAGGCTCGCACAGGTTATTTATCCTTAACGAGAGGTGATGGCGGACAGAATTTGATCGGTACAGAATTAAGGGAACTGCTTGGTGTTATCAGGACACAGGAATTAATAGAAGCCCGGAAGATTGACGGCGGGGAACAATTTTTTTCCCGTGCAAACGACTTTGGCTATTCAAAAATTCCAAACGAAACCTTGAAGGTTTGGAACAAGGATCAGGTCCTGAGTGATATGGTGTATGTAATCCGGAATTTTCAACCTGATGTAATCATCACCCGTTTTGACCATCGCTCTCCGGGAACCACCCATGGGCATCATACTTCTTCGGCAATGCTTTCCCAGGAAGCTTTTGATAGTGCGATTGACAAGAACGTTTATCCGAGCCAGTTGGAATTGGTGAAGCCTTGGCAACCAAAACGATTGCTTTTCAATACTTCCTATTGGTTTTATGGTGGAAAGGATAAATTTGACAAGGCCGACAAGTCTGCCTTAGTGAATTTGCCAACGGGTGTCTACTATCAATCTTTAGGGAAATCAAATCAGGAAATTGCCGCCTTGAGCAGAAGCCGCCATCAATCGCAAGGCTTTGGCAGTACAGGAAGCCGTGGTGACGATATCGAATACATGGAGTTGATAAAAGGAAGTGCTCCAAAAGAAAAAAACAATCTCTTTGAAGGAATTGATACTTCTTGGAACAGGATCAAAGGTGGAAATGCCGTTGGAATTATTTTAAAAAATACGGAGAAGAATTTCGATTTCAAAAATCCTTCGGCAAGTATTCCTGAATTGGTAAAAGCCTATTCGATGATTCAAAAATTGGAAGATGAACATTGGAAAGCAATAAAAGCGAAAGAGATAAAGGAAATAATTGCTTCTTGTGCCGGCTTGTATTTGGAGGCTGTAGCCGATAACCAGGAAGCAACTCCAGGAAGTGCAATCAAGTTGAAACTGGAAGCCATCAACAGGAGCGATGTAAAAATGGATCTGACTTCTGTAAAAATATTCCCTGAAGGAAAAGAATTCCTCCAAAACAAGGCCTTGGGTAAGAACAATGACGAGAATATAGAAATTGACATCACCATTCCACAAGATGCCTCCTACACCGACCCTTATTGGCTTAAAAAGGAAGGAACGGTTGGAATGTATCGTGTAGAGGAGCAAAAAAACATCGGCGTTCCGGATATCATCCGTGAGATAAAAACCGAATTCATTGTTACGATCAATGGTGTGGCTTTGCCTTATGAGCGTTTTGTGGTGTACAAATACAATGACGAAGTGAAAGGCGAGGTCTATAAACCGTTTGACATAGTTCCTGATGTGACCACTACTTTTTCGGACAAGGTGAAGATCTTCAACAACAATACATCAAAAACAATCGGAGTAAGAATCAAGGCGGGTAAAAACAATGTAAAAGGTACTCTGCATCTGGAATTGCCAACCGGATGGAAAGCAACTCCTGCAGCAATTCCATTTGAAATGAACAGGAAGGGTGCGGAGCAAACCGTAACTTTTGAGATAACTCCACCAGCAAATGCCAGTGAAATTGATGCAAAAGCAATCGCTGTCATTGATGGAAAAATATTTGACAAGGAACAGATCATCATCAATTACGAGCATATTTCAAATCAGCAGGTCTTGAGAACGTCTTCCGCAAAATTCATCAAGCTTGACATCAAGACCGGAAATGAAAAAATTGCCTACATCATGGGTGCCGGAGATGAAGTTCCTGAATATCTAATGCAAATGGGTTATGAAGTTTCTATTGTGAAACCATCTGATCTCTCCAAGGAAAAGTTACAGCAATTTGATGCCGTCATTGTCGGAATCCGTGCCTATAATACTATTGACGAACTGGAATTCAAGCAATCCATCCTATTTGATTTTGTAAAGGAAGGCAGGACGATGATCGTGCAATACAATACCACTGGAAAATTCGTAACAAAAGAACTTGCTCCCTATCCTTTGAGAATTTCCAGGGACCGTGTTACGGAAGAAGATGCAGAAGTTCGTTTCCTGCAGCCTGATCATAAAATACTCAATTCCCCGAATAAGATTACCTCAAATGACTTTACAGGCTGGGTGCAGGAACAAGGATTGTATTACCCGGATGAATGGGACAAAGCCTTCGCTCCTATCCTGTCTTCAAACGATAATGGCGAAAATCCAAAAAACGGTGCCTTATTAGTCGCTAATTATGGAAAAGGATATTATATTTACACAGGCCTAAGCTTTTTCAGGGAATTGCCTGCGGGAGTTCCGGGAGCTTACAGGCTACTGGCGAATATGATCTCGATGGGACAAAAAAACAACTAAAATTATGGAGGATAAAAAAATAAAGGCCTGGAAAAAGAACTACACCCTGGTGCTTGTTGCCAATGCGGTTTACATCTTGATTTTTTATTTCCTAATGCAATACTTTTCATAAGCCGATGCAGCAATTAGACTGGACCATACTAATCCTCACACTCTTATTTATCGTTTTTTATGGCGTTTGGAAAACCAAGGGAAGTAAAAACGTAAACGACTACATACTGGGAAACAACGAAACTCCTTGGTACACCGTAGGAATCTCCGTAATGGCAACACAAGCAAGTGCCATTACCTTTCTTTCCACACCCGGACAAGCTTTTAACGACGGGATGGGATTCGTGCAATTCTATTTTGGATTGCCTCTGGCAATGGTCATCATCTGCTACACCTTTATACCGATTTATCATAAGCTCAAGGTTTATACGGCCTATGAGTATCTGGAACAACGTTTTGATTTGAAAACACGTTCTCTTGCGGCAATCCTATTTCTATTCCAAAGAGGCTTGGGAACGGGGTTGACGATTTATGCTCCAGCAATCATACTGTCGTCCATCCTGGGCTGGGATCTGACCCAGATGAACATTGCCATCGGGACACTTGTAATCATCTATACTTTCACGGGAGGAACAAAAGCCGTGAATGTTACCCAGAAACAACAGATGTTCATTATAATGTCGGGTATGTTTATTGCTTTTTATCTGATCATCAGCTACCTGCCTGAAGAAGTCACGTTCAGTAATGCTTTGCAAATTGCCGGTGCAAACGACAAGATGAACATCATTGACTTTTCATTCAATCCTGAAAGCCGCTATACCTTCTGGAGCGGCATTACTGGAGGCTTGTTCCTGGCGCTCTCCTATTTTGGAACGGACCAATCGCAAGTGCAGCGCTATTTGTCTGGAAAATCAATCAGGGAAAGCCAGATGGGTCTTGTCTTCAACGGATTGATGAAGGTCCCGATGCAGTTCTTTATATTGCTTACAGGCGTCATGGTGTACGTGTTCTTTCAGTTCCAAACGCTTCCGATCAATTTCAATCCGAACAGCAAGAAGAATATTGAAAGCTCGATCTATGCAGAAGAATACAAGAGCCTGGAAGAAAAACTGGTAGTGGTTTCCGAGGAAAAAAAGCAGGTAACGCTGGATTATGCCAATCAATTGAATATCGACAGGGAAAACAAGGTCCTGAAATCAAGGATCATGGCTTTGGCCGAAAAGGAAAAAGGCATCAGGGACGAGGCAAAGGTATTGATTGGAAAAGCCGACAAGAAAGACAAGACCAGTGATGCCGATTATGTCTTCATCCATTTCATCATCAATTATCTTCCCAAGGGTTTTATCGGATTATTATTGGCCGTCATACTTTGTGCTGCGATGTCCTCAACGGCCTCGGGCTTGAGTTCATTGGCCTCTACAACCGTAATTGATATTTATAAGCGTAACTTAAAAGGGGAAAAGTCAGAGAAACATTTCGTCAATGCTTCCAAGTTTTTCACGTTGATCTGGGGAATAATTGCCATTCTTTTTGCTTGTATCGGAACATTGTTTGAAAACCTTATCCAATTGGTAAATATAATTGGTTCTATTTTCTACGGAACTGTCCTGGGAATATTCCTGGTTGGTTTCTATATCAAGTATGTAAAAGCCCAAGCCATTTTCTGGGGTGCCGTAGTAAGCCAGATTACCATATTTTTCATCTATTACTATGCGATTCATATCTATCCTAGCGGCGATGAAAAGCTTGGCTACTTATGGCTGAATTTCATTGGCGCAATACTGACCATCGTATTATCGGTATTATTCCAATACCTACTGCCAAGAAAAGAAACTGAAGTTCCAGCATAAAAAAAAACACCGACAATCAAGTCGGTGTTTTTAGTTTATAAAAGAATGAAATTATTTCTTGCTCCACTCAGCAATACTATCCTTGTTCATCTTAACGTAATCGTTGTTTTTTGCAGCTTCAGCAGCGGCCAAAGAAGCCTTAGCTGTTTCAATTGCACCTTTCTTGTCTCCTAATTTTGCCTGGATCAAAGATTTCTGTCTCAACTGCCAGAAAGGCTTGTCAGTACTCATGTCCAATGCTTTGTTCACATATTCCAATGCCTTGTTCATGTCTCCATTCGATTGGAAAAAATAAGCACCGGCAGCAAAATAATCCTCTTTTGATGGACCATTCAAAGCCTTTTCAATACTTGCCATTGCTGTTTTATTGGTAGGAACTTCAAACTTTACGGCAACAATCGTTTTTTCCCAAGAAATTTCCAAATGGGCAAAATTGTTATCCAGATTATTGATGGCGATTGTAAACGTTTCAACATTCCTGTTCAACGTCTCCGGCTTCACGCTTGTTTTTAAAGCTACTTTAGATTCGTCCCAGCTTTCAGGATTTCCCCAATTCTGTGTATCCGTATAGAAAAAAACGTCCCAGCTGTCAGCCTTCGGAGTTGTGAAAATTGCATATTTTCCTTTTTTCAAAGTTTTCCCATCAATAACAACATCATCACTGAAAGTTACCATTGAATTCTGGTTGGCTCCAGTTCTCCATAATTTTCCAAAAGTAACAAGGTCTCCAAAAATAGTTCTTCCCTTCGCACTTGGCCTACTGTAATCGATGGCAACTTCTGTCAACCCTACAGTTTGGGTCACGGCTGCTTTAGGGCTTGCCTGTGGCGTTTTAACTTGTGCAAATGTTGGAAGGCAAACTAAAAATAGCGTAATCGAAGCTAGTATTTTTTTCATTTTTAATAATTTAAAGTTGCCTCAAAGATAATATTTCAATATTCCTCTAAATGTTAAAATAAATATAAAAACAATTAGTTTTGTTTAACAAAAATTAAAATCAGTTAAACATTTTATACCTTTACAAATAAAAGGAAAATGAAGATCTACACTTTGCAATCGAAACAAAATCTCCCGATAAGTGTTGATGAAGCTTGGCAATTTTTGTCCGACCCCAAAAATTTAAAAACAATCACTCCGGACTATATGAGCTTCGACATCCTTTCGGGTGGTGACAGGCCAATGTTTCCCGGACAGATTATCCAATATATCGTAACGCCTGTTCTCGGTATAAAAACCAAATGGGTAACCGAAATTACTCACGTTGAAGACAAGAAGTATTTTGTAGATGAGCAACGTTTCGGACCTTATGCTTTTTGGCACCACAAGCATTTTATAAAAGAAATTCCTGGAGGTGTGGAGATGGAAGACATCATCGATTATAAACTTCCGATGGGAATCTTGGGACAACTTGTTCATCCTATTGTCGTGAAGCCAAAACTTGATGAAATCTTTGAATACAGGCAAAAAAAACTAATCGAATTATTTGGCGAATATAAACCACTATGAAAAACATTCTCTTGATTGGCGGTTCTTATGGCATAGGATTTGAAATCGCAAAGATTCTTGAAAGGAAAAATAACATTGTTGTTGCCAGTCGGACTCCAATAAATTTAGCCTCTAAAAATGTAACCCATATCCCGTTTGATGCCAATACTGACACTTTGGAAAGTGCAATTCTGCCTTCTGTAATCGATGGATTGATTTATTGTCCCGGAAGTATCAACCTCAGGCCTTTCAAGGGATTGAAGATTGAAACTTTTGAAGATGATCTCCAAATCAATTTTATCAATATGGTTAAAGTGGTACAGGGTATCCTACCACAGCTGCTGGCTTCAGAACAATCCAGTATTGTCCTTTTCAGCAGTGTTGCAGTAGCTACGGGTATGCCCTTTCATACCAGTGTTTCGGCTTCAAAGGGAGCGATCGAAGGTTTTGCAAAAGCATTGGCAGCCGAATTTGCACCCAAGATCCGCGTAAATGTAATAGCACCTTCACTCACCAATACGCCACTGGCCGACAAGTTCTTGAATAATGAAAGCAAGCAGTTGAAGTCGGCTGAACGGCATCCGCTAAAGAGATTTGGGCAGCCTCAAGACAGTGCAGAAATGGCAAGTTTTTTAATCAGCGACAAATCGTCGTGGATAAGTGGACAGGTCTTTAACGTAGATGGAGGATTGTCGACCCTTCTGGTCAATCCATAACTCTATAATCCAATCATACCTAATAAAATGAATATATTCTGGTTCCGACGCGATTTAAGAATTGATGACAACAAGGGCTTTTTTGAAGCCTTGAATGCAGGAAAGGAAGTGCTTCCAATTTTTATTTTTGATAAAAGTATTCTCGATGAGCTTCCAAAAGACGATGCGAGGGTCACTTTCATAAGTGATTTGTTGGTGAAGATGAATCACGAGCTTAATAAACAGCAAAAATCCCTTGCTCTTTTTTACGGCAACACATCCGAAATTTTCGAGAAACTGATTCAGGAAAACAAGATTGAAAATGTCTATACCAATCACGATTACGACCCCTATGCAAGAAAGCGAGATCTTGAAATTTTTAAAATCCTAAAGAAAAATAGTATTGGTTTTAAAACCTGCAAAGATCAGGTTATTTTTGAAAAGAGCGAAGTTGCAAAGGAAGACAATTCACCCTATGTCGTATATACTCCCTATTCTAAAAAATGGAAGCATCACTTTAGAAAGGAACACCTGAATGCTTTTAAATCAGAGAAATTGATTGAAAATATAATTCAGCACTCCTACCCTTTCCTGACTTTAAAAGACATCGGTTTTGAAACTTCTAAAATCAAGGTTGCGCCTTTTGATGTTTCATCCGAATTGATTGGAAACTACGAACAAACGCGAAACTTTCCAGCTTTGAATAAAACTTCAATGCTAGGTACTCACTTGCGTTTTGGGGCAGTCAGCATCCGCAAAATGGTTGCAAAGGCCTTGGAAGAAAAAAATGAAACCTTCTTGAATGAGTTGATCTGGCGGGAGTTCTTCATGCAGATCTTATGGCATTTTCCACATACGATCCATAAAAGTTTCAGGGAGAAATACGATGCTATTGCCTGGGACAACAATGAGGCCCTTTTTCAAAAATGGTGCGAAGGAAAAACGGGCTACCCTTTTGTGGATGCCGGAATGCGGGAGTTAAATGCCACAGGACATATGCACAACCGGGTAAGAATGGTCGTTGCTAGTTTCTTGTGCAAGCATTTATTGATTGACTGGCGTTGGGGCGAAACTTATTTTGCAACCAAGCTATTGGATTATGAACAATCCAGCAATGTTGGCAACTGGCAATGGGCTGCAGGTTCAGGAGTAGATGCGGCACCTTATTTTAGAATTTTCAATCCGACCGAACAAGTAAAGAAGTTTGACAAGGATTTGAAATACATCAAAAAATGGGTTCCGGAATTGGAGACGCTGGAATATCCGGAACCCATTGTAGACCATAAGGAAGCCAGGGAACGTTGCTTGAAGGTGTACAAGGCAGCCGTTGGTTGATTATTTATTCATTTATTTTTAAAATCTTCTCAAAATTTAAATCCCTATAATCATAAACAATGATGTCTGCCAATGATTGGTCCTGTGAATTGACGTCTTCGCTTTTGTAGGCTACGCAAAAAATACCAGCTGCTTTTGCCGCCTTGATCCCGTTGGTGCTGTCTTCGATAATGATGCATTGTTCGATTGGTGCTTTTGAATACGATGCCGCTTTCAAGAAAATGGCGGGGTTTGGTTTGGATTCCGGAAAATCATTACCGCTGACCTTGTGGGTGAAATATTGGTCCAGATCAAAACGTTCGAAAACCTTGTTGATGATTTCCATTTCTGAAGAGGAAGCCACAATCAGTTGAACGCCGTTCTGATGCAGATCGATGATCAACTCTTTTACACCCGGCATCAGATGCAAATCTTCCTTTTTATCGAAAGCATCGATGAACAGACTGTTTTTGGCCGAAATCAAGTCTTCTATGTTGTGCGAAAGCTGGAATCTGTCTTTCAGCTTCTGGTAGATCATCTTGTTGGAATTACCCGTGAAGGTAGCAAAGATATCGTCGGTTACTTCTATATTCAAGTTTTTGAATTGTACCAGACTCACTTCGTGATGCAAGGGTTCGCTGTTGACCAGCACGCCATCCATATCGAAAATTACGGTTTTGACCATCGGGAAATTTTATTTTAGATTCTTGATTTTTTTGGCTGATAATTCGTTGAAATGATTGATTATCATATCGGCTTTTGATAAATCCTGCAGTTTCGAATGCTCGCTGTTGTAACCGATGCAGAAAACTCCAGCTCCAATCGAGGCTTCGATTCCATTTGCAGAATCTTCGATTACTATGCATTCCTCTTTTGGTGCGATTGACAAGGAAACTGCGTGCTCAAAAATGGCAGGATGTGGTTTCGATCTTGGAAAATCCTCGCCACTCACAATGTGTGAAAAGTATTGATGCAAGTGAAAACGCTTGAAAACCCTGTCGATTGTGACTTTCGAGGCAGATGAAGCAACTATCAGTTGGATGCCTTCTTGATGCAGATCCTTGATCAAATCTTCGACACCTTCCAGCAGATGCAGGTCAGTTTTGGTATCGAAAGCATCGTTGAAAATATTCCTTTTTGTTTGTACCAAGGATTCAACGTCGTGTTGAAGTTTATGGATCTCGATGATCCTTTGATAGGTGTTCTTGGTTGAAAACCCCGTGAAACTTGCATACAATTCATCGGAGATTTCAATATTCAATTCTTTGAAATGCTGGTGGTAGGCATAATGGTGAACAGGTTCTGTGTCGACAATTACACCATCCATATCGAAAATTACAGTTTTTATCATTGTTGTGTTGTTGTGCGAACAAAATTAAGGTTTCTTGCCGGAACAGTAAGTTTCTTTAATGTTGTTTTAAGGAAATTTTTAATACTATATAGGGTGGGTTAGTTTTTGCCACAGATTCACTGATTACTATTTTAAAAATATAGCGTACTAAAGTTTACGGATCTTCAACGCTTTGAGTTTCAATTTTTAAAGTAAAAAAAAAGTAAATATTATATAAAATCTGTAAATCTGTAGCCAAAAAAAAAAAAACGATTCCTCCTAACCCCGATACTGGAATTGTCTGATTACTTAGCTTGATTAAACCTTTTGGCTTATCTTTAGTCCAATTGAAAACTATTTCTTTTGCAGGACGAGAAGGATTTTATAAAGGCATTGTTGGATTCCAAGACGCAGAATATTGCGTTCGAGAAACTATTGGCTGATTTCAAGCGTCCGCTTTATTCGCATATCCGGAACATTGTCCTGAATCATGATGATGCGGATGATGTCTTGCAGAATACATTTGTGAAAGTATACCAGAACTTGAAGAACTTCAAGGGCGAAAGCAAGTTGTTTTCATGGATTTACCGAATTGCAACGAACGAATCGATTACTTTTATCAATGCAAAAGCGAAGCGGAATGGGCAAACAAGTGAAGCTTTCCAGCAGAAACAGGTTGAGAATTTGAGGGCCGATGATTATTTTGATGGCGATGCTGTGCACTTGAAACTTCAGAAAGCCATTGTGGCACTTCCCGAGAAGCAACAGCTTATTTTCAAGATGAAGTATTTCCAGGAAATGAAATACGAGGAAATATCGGAAATTCTGGGAACTTCGGTTGGCGGATTGAAGGCTTCGTACTTTCACGCGGTGAAAAAAATTGAGGATTTTATGAAAAGGGATTAAACCTTTGTTACTATTAAACGTCTTATGGATATGAACGATTTTAGATTAGATAAGGAGCCGAAAATTGGTACTGGATTTACTACCCCGGAAGGCTATTTTGATGCTTTCCAGCAGAAAGTGATGCAGCATCTGCCTGTCCAGGAACCGAAAGTGATCCCGCTTTATGCCAGAAGAAGGACTTGGATGATGAGTGCCGTGGCCATTTTGGTCTTGGCGTTGATGGTTCCGGCTTACAATACTTTCTATAAGAATACGGAAGAAATTGATGCTGCTTCCATGGAAAATTATTTGGCTTACGAATCTACCATTTCGCAATACGATCTGATCAATCTGCTCGATAGCGAAGATATCCAGAGCCTGGATGTGGATCTGGCCCTGGAAGATAAAACGATTGAAGATATTTTAACGAACAATAACAACCTTGAAAATTATATTTATGAAAACGAATAAATTTATACTTGCCTTGATGCTCCTGATTTCATTTTCATTTTATGCACAAGGCCCCAAGAAGGAAAAAGTGAAGGCCTTGAAAGTAGCCTACCTGACGAATAATTTATCGCTTACGACTACTGAGGCGGAGAAATTCTGGCCAATTTATAATGCTTATGATGAGAAGCAATTTGAGTTGCGACACGAGAAAATGAAGATGATCAAGGATAAATTGGATACTGAATCGGTTGACAATCTTACGGACAAGCAGGCTTCGGCGATGTTGAGCCAAATTGAAGATGTTGAAGATGACTTGTATCAGAACCGAAAAAAGTTCATGGCAAGCTTGAAGACGGTTTTGAGTCCGGTAAAGATCTTGAAGCTTAAAAAAGCGGAAGACGATTTCAACAAGACTTTGTTGCGACAGTACAAAAACAAGGGGAAAAGAGATTGATTTTGTTGCGAATTTGTCAAAAAAAGAGATAGCTTTGCAGAAAATAATGCGAAATGATTAATGCTTCGGCAAGCGGCTGGATTGACAAATTCTTTGCAGAGCAGAAACCTCTTCTGCTTCCTGTCGTGGGCTATTCTGATTTATTTTATAAAAAGATTCGTGAGACGGGCTTCGTTTATGGCCATATCGTTTCTTTTGACACTACACATCCTATAAACTCGAAAGGTTGGACTTCCGAAGAGATTTCAAAAGTAGCCTTGTTGAATACGTTGTACAGCGTTTTCGGAATGGTTACACACGAAAGCGACCCCAAACTTTTTATTGAAAAAGCCGTTTTCTTTTACAAGGAAATGCATCCGGAAGGATTCAATCTGTTAAAGAAAGTACTTCCTGGAAGTTCGTATTCGCACGAGCTGGAAAAGATGATTGGTGAAAGGGTCCAGACGAACGACAACATCATCAGCAAGAACTTTTCGCATATCCTTACCAATGCCCTGCTTTTTGAGGACGTTTTGGCCTTCAGGCAATATCTGATCAATGGAAACATCCCGCATAATTATTTGAAGAAGCTGGAGGAAACGATTGTGAGTATTGTTTCCTTGGCACTCAAGACAAAGAACCATCCTTCCAAGTACGATGAATTGCTGATCAAGCTTTTTGAGGCTTCCGTACGATTTACAAAGTTTTCCAAGGTAAACGTACAGAATCTGGATACTTTAGGCTTGGATTATTTCAATAATGATCTGGAGAAATATTACCTGATTGATATGGCCGGCCTGGCTTTATGGAATGATGAGAATATGGAAAAGGACGAAGCTTCGTTCCTATATCAATTGGCCAATCTGATGGGTGTTTCCAAAAGTTTTGTTGCGGAAAGCATTACGACAACGGATACCTTCCTGCATCTTCATAAAAAAGAAATTCCCTATTTCAATTATTCCAATCCTGTAAAGCATTTCTACGACCAAGCGACCCAGACGGTTGTGGTCCTGATCAGCCGGAACAAGAACAGGCTGATGAAGGAAATCTCCCAAAGTGGAGAATTGATGCTGTTACTGGCACATTCTGCAAAAAGGGATCTGGATGAAAAGGAAAAGAAAAAGGTGAAGAAACAATTGTTGGAGATTTGCAAGACCATCCCCTCATTGACGATATTCCTTCTGCCTGGAGGAAGCTTGCTGTTACCTATCCTTATCAAATTTATTCCACAATTGCTGCCATCGGCATTCAATGAAAATTTGGAATCTGAAGAATAAAACATCCACAAATGAAATGCCCTCAAAAGCATATAACTTTTGAGAGCATTCTATAGTTCAGATACTTTAAGGAAAGTTGCTCTTAGTTTGTTATTGTGTAACTAACACTCACATTTGCAATGATCTCGATTTCTCCGATTGCCAATGTTTCTCTTCCACTTCCTCCAGTTGCATCAAAAGATTTCATTTCAGCATACATTGGTCTAGGATAATAGGCTTGCGTATTATCCGTAACATTGAAAACGCTTCCAATTTTTTGAGTCGTTGCAGACATGTAATCCTCCGCTTTTGACTTGGCATCCTTCATCGCTAATTTTCGGGCTTCCGATTTGTGAAGTTCTGCCTTGGATGATTTGAATTCAATACTTCCGATAGAATTTACGCCTGAGCTTACCAATCCTTCCATCAATTCATCGTATTTATTAAGGTCCCTCAACAAAATCTGGATCGTTTGCGTAGCATAAAAAGAGGTTTTCTTTTTCTCATAATCGTATTGGGGATTTAGCGAAACTCGTTGTGTCTGGTAATCTTCCTTAGCGATGTTTGCTTTCTTGATGTACTTGATGACAGCATCGATTTTCTCATCGTTCTGCTTTTTTACTTCTGCAGAATTATTTCCTCTGGTTTCAACAGAAACTGCAATGCTGACCTGGTCTGGAGCCACTTTTACTTTACCTTCTCCCGAAACTGAAATTAAAGGGACTTGCTTGATTTCTTGTGCTTGTGCAACGGTCATGACCATTGTCATAAGGATTAAGATTGTTTTTTTCATTGTGATTTTTTTTATTGTTAAGATTGATTGTGGATATTCAAAAGCTGTGCCATTATAGCTTGCCAAGCTTCGCCATTATAAAAAGAATTACGATGGGAATCGCTAAAAGAACGACCATCAGCATGTTATCGGTAAACATGTGCGGCTCTTTTGCCAAAGTAATTGCATATCCACCAATCGCACCCCCAAAGTGGGCAGTGTGACCAATGTTATCGTTTTTGGCTCTCATTCCGTAGATAGAATATAAAAGATACAAGATTCCAAAAATATAAGCTGGCATAGGAATGATAAAGAATATCCCAAGCATCATGTCCGGTTGCAGCAATATGGCCGAATATAGGACACCTGTCACCGCCCCGGAAGCACCAATGGCGCGATAACTGTAATCGTCCTTGTGCAAAAGCAAGGTCAGCAAGCTTCCGAAAATCAAACTTGCAAAGTAAACCAATACAAAGGAAAGTTCTCCCATATAGGCAATTACTACCGGTGCAAAGAAGAACAACGTCAGCATGTTGAAAAATAAATGCGAGATGTCTGCGTGAAGAAAAGCAGAAGAAAACATCCTGATCTGATCGCCAGAACGGATGCTGCCAATATGAAATTCATATTTCCTGAAAAATGAAATATCATTGAAACCCTTGAAACTTACCACTACATTAAGCAAGATAAGTGCTATTAAAACTATGCTCATTAAATAAATATTTATTTACAAAAATAGTGTTTTTACATCCAACAGTTTTACAGAAATTGCCTAATTACGAGAATTAGCCTTATATTTGCACAAAAATAATATCCCACATGCAGTTACTTGCCTTTTTATTGATATATCCAATATTATGGTGCATTTCAATATTACCCTTCCCTATTTTCTATAAACTTTCTGATGTTGTCTGTTTCTTTGTTTACCGTGTTTTTGGTTACAGGAAAAAAACAGTACGCGAAAATCTGGCAATGACCTTGTCGCATCTTTCCGATAAAGAGCGATTGGAAATTGAAAAGAAATTCTACAGCCACATGTGCGATTTGTTTTTGGAAATGATCAAGACCATGACGATTTCAGAAAAGGAAATCAACAGGAGATTCGTCATCACAAACATCGAGCTTATTGCTGAATATGAAGCAAAAGGGAAAAGCGTCGTTTTAATGTGCGCTCATTATGCGAGTTGGGAATGGCTGATCAATATTGCCAAGAAGATCAACTTTAGGAGCATTGGCGTTTACAAGAAAATCGGAAACAAGTATTTTGATAAATTGATACGCGACATCCGTTCAAGACTGGATGCTGAATTGGTAGAAACCAAGAAAACAGTTGAGCTAATGGAATATAATGCGGCCCGTGGAATCCAAGCTTTCTATGGTTTTGCAAGCGACCAATCGCCACAACTAATGAAGGCCAAATACTGGGATAACTTTATGGGGTTTGAAGTTCCTGTCTATACGGGTGCCGAAATGCTGGCCAAAAGATTGGATATGAATATGGTATTTGTCAAGGTCCGAAAAGTAAAAAGAGGCTTTTATGAAGCTACCATCATGCCTTTGGCTGACAATGTGAGAGAATATCCTGATTACGAAATCACGAGCATGTTTCTACGAGAAGTTGAAAAACAAATCCTGGAACAGCCCGAATACTATTTCTGGACCCACAAGCGTTGGAAACATATCGGCAAGAAAGCAAATGCGCCTAAAACTAAGAAAACCAGCTAGCTACCATTTCCTTTTCGAATGATTTTGCTTCCTTGTGTACGAATTCATTTGAATCCTTATTGTAATTGTATTCCTTTCCCCATTCCTCGTGGTTTTCCGCCAAAGCTTTTATGCTGTTGCACACGAATTCAATTTCTTCATTCGTAGTGGTTGGATGAATTGACATCCTGATCCATCCTGGTTTTTGGATCAGATCTCCAGAATCGATCTGGCAGATCAAATTGTGGGATGTTTCCTGATCAACGTGAAGCAGATAATGTCCATAAGTTCCTGCGCAACTGCAACCACCACGTGTTTGGATTCCGAATTTATCATTCAACAATTTCACACCAAGATTAAAGTGCAGATCATCAATATAAAAGGAAATCACTCCCAGCCTGTTTTTGTGCTGACCTGCTAAAATTTTAATATTCGGGATACTTCCCAATTCTTCAAAAACGAACTCGACGATTTCATTTTCCCTGGCCAAGATATTGTCGATTCCCATTTGTTCTTTCAACTGAACGGCAAGTGCCGTCTTGATGACTTGCAGGAAACCTGGCGTTCCACCATCTTCCCGATCTTCAATACTATCAATATATTTATGTTCGCCCCAAGGATTTGTCCAACTAACAGTTCCTCCGCCTGGATTGTCCGGAATCATGTTGTTGTATAATTTCTTATTGAAAATCAACACGCCGGAAGTTCCCGGGCCACCCAGGAATTTATGTGGCGACAGGAAAATAGCATCCAGATAACTTTCCGGATCTTCAGGATGCATATCAATTTTTACATAAGGTCCAGAACAGGCAAAATCAACAAAACAAACCCCATCATTCTGGTGCATGATTTTAGCGACTTCGTGATAAGGTGTCTTAATTCCCGTAACATTCGAGCATGAAGTTATGGAAGCAATCTTTATCGGCCGGTCTTTGTATCTTTCTAATAGATCTTTAAAATTATTCAAGCAGAAAAGTCCTTTCTCACAGGCCGGAACCACCACTACATCGGCAATTGTTTCCAACCAGGAAGTCTGGTTTGAATGATGCTCCATATGGGTAATGAAAACAATCGGACGCTTTTCGGATGGAATGTTGATATGGGATTTTAAATTTTCAGGTACCTTCAATCCAAGAATTCTCTGGAATTTATTGATAACTCCTGTCATTCCCGTTCCGTCAGTAATGATAACATCGTCCTGATTGCTGTGGACGTGTTTCTTGATGATGTGCCTGGCTTCGTGGTAAGCCATCGTCATTGCAGTTCCAGAAACCGTAGTTTCAGTATGGGTATTGGCAACGAAAGGACCAAATTGGTTCATTAATTTTTCCTCGATAGGACGGTACAATCTTCCGCTTGCAGTCCAATCGGTATAGATGATCTTTTTTCTACCGAAAGGTGAATTGAATTCCTGATCAATTCCAATAATATTGGCCCTGAATTTTTGAAAATATAATTCTAGTTCGGTTTTTGGCTTGCTTTCTGTAGAAATCATCTTTTAAAACTTTAATGAAGCCTCAAAGGTATAATTATTTTATCAAATAAATAATAAAGTGGTTTCAATAGTACAGATATGATCTTGTAATTCACAAAAGGGATAATTTCTTTGATAAAAATGAAAAAACCGGATTGTTTCCAATCCGGTTTCTGTATTTAAAATTATTGATTGCTCAATTATTTCACTTCTTCGTAGTCAACGTCTTGAACGTTGTCTCCTTGAGCTTCACCTTGCGGTTGAGCACCACCTTGAGCTTGTCCAGCTTCTCCTTGAGCATACATTGCTTCAGTAGCCGCTTTCCATGCTGCATTGATGTTGTCAAGAGCAGTCTGAATTGCAGGAAGATCTTGGTTTTCGTGCGCCAATCTTAATTCTGTCAAAGAATATTCGATTTTTGTTTTGTGATCATCCGATAATTTATCACCAAGTTCTTTCAATTGAGATTCTGTTTGGAAAATCATTGAATCAGCCTCGTTTAATTTCTCAGCTTTCTCTCTTGCCAATTTATCTGAATCAGCATTAGCTTCAGCATCTTTCTTCATTCTTTCGATTTCTTCAGCTGTCAAGCCAGAAGAAGCTTCGATACGGATATCGTGCGATTTTCCAGTTCCCTTGTCAGTTGCAGAAACTTTGATGATACCATTAGCATCAATGTCAAAAGTTACTTCAATTTGAGGAACTCCTCTTGGTGCTGGTGGAATACCATCCAAGTGGAAACGTCCGATAGTCTTGTTATCAGCAGCCATTGCTCTTTCACCTTGCAATACGTGGATTTCAACTGTTGGTTGAGAATCTGCAGCTGTAGAGAATACTTGCGATTTTTTAGTTGGGATAGTCGTGTTTGATTCAATCAATTTTGTCAACACACCACCCATAGTTTCGATACCTAGAGATAAAGGCGTAACGTCTAACAACAATACATCTTTTACATCTCCAGAAAGTACACCACCTTGGATTGCAGCTCCAATCGCCACAACCTCGTCAGGGTTTACTCCTTTTGAAGCTTTCTTACCGAAGAATTTTTCTACTTCGTCAGCAATTCTTGGCATACGTGTAGAACCTCCAACAAGGATCACTTCGTCAATATCAGATGTAGAAAGACCTGCATCTTTCAACGCTTTAGCAACTGGCTCCATAGAACGTTTTACCAAAGAATCTGTCAATTTTTCAAATTGAGAACGTGACAACTTTTTAACCAAGTGTTTTGGTCCTGAAGCCGTAGCTGTTACGTAAGGCAAGTTGATTTCTGTTTCAGCAGAAGATGACAACTCGATTTTCGCTTTTTCAGCAGCTTCTTTCAAACGTTGCAATGACATTGGGTCCAAACGCAAGTCAATACCTTCGTCGTTTTTGAATTCGTCAGCCAACCAATCAATGATCGTCTGGTCAAAATCATCTCCACCCAAGTGCGTATCTCCATTTGTAGACAATACTTCGAAAACTCCGTCTCCCAATTCAAGGATTGAGATATCAAAAGTACCACCACCTAAATCGTAAACTGCAATTTTTTGGTCTGTTCCTTTTTTATCCAAACCGTAAGCCAAAGCTGCTGCCGTAGGCTCGTTGATGATACGCATTACTTTCAAACCAGCAATTTCACCAGCCTCTTTTGTAGCCTGACGTTGTGCATCGTTAAAGTAAGCAGGAACAGTGATAACTGCTTCAGTAACTGTTTGACCTAAATAGTCTTCAGCCGTTTTTTTCATTTTTTGAAGCGTCATTGCTGACAATTCTTGTGCAGTATACAAACGACCATCAATATCAACACGTGGTGTATTATTGTCTCCTTTTACTACATTATAAGGTACTCTTTTTGCTTCAGTAGTAGTTTCTGAGAAGCTGTGTCCCATGAAACGCTTGATAGAAGCAATAGTTTTTGTAGGATTGGTTACCGCCTGTCTCTTAGCAGGGTCACCTACTTTAATTTCTCCACCTTCTACAAAAGCGATGATAGATGGCGTTGTTCTTTTTCCTTCCGAGTTAGGGATTACCACTGCCTCGTTACCTTCCATTACAGAAACGCAAGAGTTTGTTGTTCCTAAATCGATTCCAATTATTTTACCCATTTTATTATATTTAATTTTAGTTTTTTATTTGTTTCAAACTTATTCGTCTAAAAGCAATGACTGTGCCATCAGAAAAAAACAAAGAAAATTGTCAGTTTTGAGTGAATGACTTTATTAAATATGACAAGATGACATTTTCAAGCCCTCTTTTTTTATGACAAAGTTTGGCATAATGGTTTAAAAGAAGCGTGAAAGATTGAATCTAGCCCTGATGCTGGAATTGTCTGAGCTCTTAAAACTGTGGCCAACAGTTTTAAAGCGAGTTCCTGCAGCGGGAAAATGGATTAAAATATTCTATGGTGATCCTTCTTATTTTTTTTCCATATAAGACAAATTAAGAAAACAGAAGTTACATCGCCTTAAGTGCCTTATATGGTAAAATATTTTACTTTTATTTTAAGGAGTGAAAACCAAGCAAACCGGTGCACAGAGTTCGATGCGTTTTTTTGTATCGGTCAGCTTTCCGGTTAATTTGTCTATTTTGAAAATGACCACGTTGTTGGTGTATTGATGTGCCACCAGAAGAAAATTTCCCGACGGGTCGATGGCAAAATTTCGCGGACCTTCTCCCTGGGTTTTCAGATTTGATTTATAATTGAGCTTGCCATTTTTCATTATTTCAAAAATGGTGATATCGTTGGCAGAGCCTCTGTTGGTGGCATAAAGATATTTGCCGTCAGGCGAAATATGGATATCAGCGGCGCTTGTTTCTCCCTTGAAATCATCTTCAATCACTTGGGCTTCTTCCAGTTTGATCAATTCCTCATTCATATAGGAGAAAACCGTAATCGTTCCGTCGAGTTCTTGAAGCAGGTAGGCGAATTTTCCATTTGGGCTAAAAGTCAAATGTCTTGGGCCGCTTCCTCTTTTTACACCGATACTGTCCTTGATTTCCAAGATATTGGTTTCAGACTCTGGATTGTATTTGTAGATGTAAATCTTATCGGTACCTAAATCATTGGCCAAAACATATTTCTTGTCTGGCGTAAACTGTACCATATGGACGTGGGCACTTTCCTGGCGTTGAGTATTCCTGCTCTTTCCTTTGTGCTGTAAAACTTGCTTTGCCGGAGTCAGGCTTCCGTTGGCATTTTTCTTGAAAACCGAAATATTTCCACCGGAATAATTGGCTGCAATTACGTTCTTGGTGTCGTTTAAGATATAGCAGGGATCTTCGCCTTCCGCTTTTTGTTTATTCAAGGATTTCAGGGTTCCTTTTTTTGCATCAAAGGCAAAAGAACTTATGGTGCTCTCTTTTCCGTTCTCGTTTACGCTGTACACAAATTTATTGTCTCCTGAAACGGCAAGATAACTCGGATTGATTACTTTTTCTGTAGAAGATCTTAACTTGAAATCGGCTGTTTCAGTATTAAAATCATACACATAAATGCCTTTGCTTTCGCAAAAATTGGTATAGGTTCCGATAATGAGATTCATATTGGTTTGTTGTGCAAGACTGGCTTTTGATAGCAGGATCAATGTTGCGATAGATAGAAACTTCTTCATTTTATAATTTAATTGGATAACAAATTTAGCTTTTTGAATGTTTGAAATCATTTTTATGTAACGGCTTTTGCAAATTTTTATGATTTAAAAATCGAAATTTAAACGCTAAAAAATATAAAAAGTAGTATTTTTGACAGCAATTCGGTGCACTTAATACTTTTGAAGCAAATCTAATCAGAATGCAGTTTAAACATCCAGAAATTCTTTATTTTCTTTTTCTACTACTCATTCCTATTCTGGTTCATTTATTTCAATTAAGACGCTTCAAAAAAGAATATTTCACCAACGTCCGCTTCCTTAAGGAACTTTCCATCCAGACCAGAAAAAGTTCCAAGCTGAAAAAATGGCTGCTTCTCGCTACCCGTCTTCTGATTTTGGCTTGTATTGTTTTGGCCTTTGCGCAACCTTTCTTCAAGGCAAAAGACAGCAACAATACCACAAACGAAATGTATATCATTTTGGATAATTCCTTCAGCATGCAGGCCAAAGGACAAAAAGGTGAGTTATTAAAAAGAGCTGTGGAAGATTTACTGGAACACGTTCCAGAAAATCAGACTTTTTCTTTGCTAACCAACTCCGAAAACTTTTGGAATACCGATGTAAAATCAATTCAAAAAGAACTTCAGAACTTAAAATACAGTGCTTTTCCTTTTCAATTGGAAAGCTTGATCGCAAAAGTCAAATCTCGAAAATCTCCTTACAATAAAGACATCATCATTATTTCTGACGCTGTTGGCCTGAAAGCAAAAGACTTGAAAAGCATCAGTCCAGAATTCAATACTTATTTTATACATCCGAAAGGCGAGCAGAAAAACAATATCTCCATTGATAGCGTTTTCATTGAAAATACCTTGGATAATTTTTATGAGATTGGTGTGAAGTTATCCGCTTATGGCGAAAATACAAATGAAACTCCGATTGCCTTATACAACAACAAGAAACTTATAGCCAAAACATTGGTACAATTCAGTGAAAAGCAAAAAACAATTAACTTCACCATTCCAAAGGAAGATTTTCACGGTCATGCTTCGGTTTCAGACAATTCCTTGGAATATGACAATCAGTTGTTTTTCAGCATAACCAAGCCTCAGAAAACAAATGTAATCAGTATTGGAAGTGTTGAAAAGAGCCAGTTCCTGTCAAAGATTTATACTCCTCAAGAATTTAAGTATTCTAATTTTGAACTCAATGCATTAGACTATAACCTGCTCGAAAAGCAAGATGCGATCGTATTGAATGAATTGAAGGAAATTCCACAGGCCTTGCAAACAACTTTAAAATCTTTTATTGAAAAAGGTGGAAATGTTGTATTGATTCCGTCTGAAGAAAGTTCTGTTTCAAACCTGAATAGCTTTGTTTCGAATTTTGGAAACATCCAATTCAAGACCCTGCAGGATACGGAAAAGACGATAACGAAAATTGCCTTCAATCATCCGCTTTATGCAAGTGTCTTCGAAAAGAAAATTGACAACTTCCAATATCCAAACACGAAAAATGGATTTCTAATAGCGAGCAGCGCTCCTGCTGTTTTGAGCTATTCCGACCAAAGTGCATTTTTGACAGCCTTGCAAAATCAGGTTGCTTCACTTTATGTTTTTTCGGCTCCAATAAACAAGGTGAACAGTAATTTCCAGAATTCTCCCTTGATTGTCCCGACGTTTTACAATATGGCACAAAGCAGCCAGAAAACGGGTGTCACGGCAATTAAAATTGGCAACAATGCTCCTTTCTTGGTTGATGCCTTGATGGCAAAGGATGAAATTGTTTCAGTAAAAAATCCTGAAGAGAATTTTGTTCCTGTTCAACAAATATTAAACAGTAAAGTCAAATTGACCTTTAATGATTATCCACAGCTTGCAGGTAATTTTGGCATCTACAAGAAAGATGAATTATTAAAAAATATCAGCTTCAATTACGACAGGACCGAAAGCGACATCACTTCCGCAAATACCGATTTGCTTGACGATTACAAGGTAATTGATTCCATAGAAACCGTATTTGATACCCTACAAACCGACAGGACGAACAATGAAATCTGGAAATGGTTTGTTGTCCTGACCCTGCTCTTTCTAGTCACTGAACTATTTATTCAAAAATTTGTAAAATGATTTCCAATTCAGAGAATCATAGTGAATTAGTTACGGCAATCAAGGAAATTGTTCTCCAATCCAGAACGACAATTTCAAGGAATATCAATTCTCAAATTTTAATTACCTATTGGAGCATCGGGAAACTGATTATTGAAAAGGAAAGCAATTCGAATAGCACTGAAAAATCGAGCAGGCAGCTTATTATCGAACTTTCAAAGGAATTAACAATTAGTATTGGAAAAGGTTTTTCCAGGTCTAATTTAACTTATATGCGCTTGTTTTACAGTAATTATCCCGATGGTGTGACAGTGTCACACCAATTGAGCTGGGGACATTATTATGAGCTGTTGAAAATTGAGGATCCATTGGAAAGGCGGTTTTATGAAAATCAGATCCATAATGAAAAATGGTCCATCAGGGAATTCAGGAGAAACAAATCTACAGCTCTTTTTCAAAGGCTTGCCTTAAGCAAGGATAAGGAAGGAATCTTGGAATTGTCCAGAAAAGGACAAAAAGCAGAAAAGGATTCTGACTTAATAAAAGACCCTTATATTTTAGAATTCCTGAATATTCCCGAAAAGGAAACTTATTCTGAAAAACTTCTTGAGCAAAAGATAATTGAAAATTTACAACAATTTTTATTAGAACTCGGAAAAGGTTTTGCTTTTATTGGAAGACAGCAGCGCATTACGCTAAACAATAAACACTATTACGTGGATCTGGTTTTTTACCATCGCGTACTGAAGTGTTTTGTCTTGATTGATTTAAAAATCAATGAAGTAGAGCATTCTGATATTGGTCAAATGAATCTATACCTTAACTATTTTGAAATAGAGCAAAATGTTGAGGGAGATAATCCTCCTATTGGGATTATCCTTACTGCCGAAAAAGATGATATCTTTGTTGAATATGCCATTCGAGGCATAACCAATAAGATATTTGTTTCCAAATACCAATTATATCTGCCTGAAAAGGAAGAACTGCAAGAGAGAATTAAAAATATTGTTGACAAAGAATAATTTTATACCCAAAGAAATAAAATGAACCTAATCATCCGAGACGCTAAAATCATTGATTCGAAAAGTCCCTATAACAATCAAGTTGTAGATATTGAAATTGCTGGTGGAATCATTAAAAAAATTGGTGCAAAACTTAAGAATACTGATCAAATCGAAGAAGTAAAATTAGACAATCTTCACGTTTCGCAAGGCTGGTTTGACAGCAGTGTTTCGCTTGGCGAACCTGGTTTTGAAGACCGTGAAACTATTGCAAACGGATTGAATGTTGCTTCCAAAAGTGGTTTTACCGGAATTGCCCTGCAACCGAACTCCTCCCCGATTATCGACAATCAATCGCAAGTGAATTTTGTAAAATCCAGGGCAAATGATTCAGCAACCGAACTTTTTCCAATTGGAGCGCTGACCAAGAACAGCGAAGGAAAAGATTTGGCCGAGCTTTTTGATATGAAAAATGCCGGAGCTGTTGCTTTTGGCGACTATACTAAAAATATCGACAATGCAAACTTGTTGAAAATCGCCTTGCAATATGTCCAGGATTTTGATGGATTGGTAATCACTTACAGCCAGGATTCAACTATAAAAGGGAGCGGGGTTGCAAATGAAGGAATTGTTTCTACAAGACTTGGCCTGAAAGGAATTCCGGCTCTTGCCGAAGAATTACAAATCGCAAGAAACTTGTTTATTTTGGAATACACGGGCGGAAAATTACATATCCCGACTATTTCCACAGCAAGATCGGTTCAACTGATCAAAGAAGCAAAAACAAAAGGCTTGCAGGTAAGTTGCAGTGTTGCCGTGCATCATCTGGTTTTGACCGATGAAAAACTGGATGGTTTTGATACACGTTTCAAGGTAACACCACCACTTCGAACCGAAGCTGACAGGAAAGCATTGATCAAAGGCTTGAAAGATGGAACGATTGATATGATTACGTCCGACCATAATCCAATCGATATCGAACAAAAGAAGATGGAATTTGATTTGGCCAAAAACGGAACTATCGGTCTAGAAAGTGCCTTTGGAGCTTTGATGACGGTTTTACCCATTGAAATCATCATTGAAAAACTTACTTCAGGTAGAAATATCTTTTCTATTGAAAATCAGCAGATAGAAGAAAACAAAAAAGCAAACTTGACTTTATTTTCATCGGAAGAAAATTGGGTTTTTGAAAAAAGTGATATTCTTTCAAAATCTAAAAACTCCGCTTTTCTTGGAACAAAGATGAAAGGCAGAGTGTATGGAATTTGCAACAAGGGGAAATTAACTATTTATAAATAATTCAATTAGGATGAACAGCATAGAAGAGGGAAAAAATATTGCCATCGTTAGTTATATCACCATAATTGGTTCCGTAATCGCCTTGATCATGAACAGTGAAAAGAAGAATGCATTTGCTTATTTTCATATCCGTCAATCGTTAGGAATCTTCATTACTTTTTTTGCCTTTGGTTATTTTATCGGTTATTTTGATAGCTGGATGATTACTTCTGCTTTCTGGGTTTTCATCTTTATCTTATGGATATATGGCTTCTTGGGAGCCTTGGAAGGAAAGATGAGAATCGTTCCAATTGTTGGAGAATTATGCCAGAAACTTTTTAAAGGAATACAATAATTATGAATTTATCGCTATATCATCTTGTCAGAGAACCAAAAATAAAACTCGATAAAAACCCACTGATATTGTTGCTTCACGGTTATGGAAGCAACGAGCAGGATCTGTTTTCGTTTGCAAGCGAGCTTCCTGAAGAATATTTTGTTGTTTCCGCAAGAGCGCCTTATGATTTGCAATATGGAAGCTATGCCTGGTATGCCATCAATTTTGATGCGGATGAAAATAAATTCTCCGATCACGACCAAGCCAGAACTTCGCGTGATCTAATCGCTGGATTTATCGATGAATTGATTGATAATTATCCGATTGACAAGGAAAACATCACCCTGATTGGTTTCAGCCAAGGGACTATTTTAAGCTATGCCGTTGGATTGTCTTATCCTGAAAAAGTACAACGGATTGTGGCTTTGAGTGGTTATTTAAACGAAGAAATTATAAAAGATAATTTTCAAGGTAATGATTTTGGCAACTTGAAAATGTTTATTTCCCATGGAACTGTTGACCAGGTCATCCCTGTTGATTGGGCAAAAAAAGCACCCGGAATCCTTGAAAAATTAGGAATAAAAACCGTTTACAAAGAATATCCTGTTGGTCACGGCGTGGCACCACAAAACTTCCATGATTTAAAAAATTGGTTGGAAAACAGATAGCATTGTAATTTCTATTTAAAGAATGCCCCCAAATAGTATATCTCTTTTTTGGGGGCATTTTAAATTGATCAACGTACTATCTTCCTATTGTATTGTGAACCTTTTTTAGTGGTTACGGAAACTATGAGTACCTGATTCGGAAGATCCAGCTCAAGTGTTGCCTGGTTTGCGTTCACCTCATCGAGTTCGTATACTATCCTTCCCTGCATATCAATTATCCTTACCGTGCTGATTTCTTCAAGTGGGGATTTCACGAATACGGTATTTTCTTGATTATAAATCAACAGTCCATTTTTGGTGGCATGGTCTGGATTTCCCAAGGTGGCATTGAAATATACAATTTCAAAACGGTCGTCAAAAGTTCCTGCCTGTGTCGTGAATTCGTAATTGCCCGCTTTCAGGTCGTGTAGGATGTCCAATTCCTTATCGTGCAAATAGATGTCTTGATCTACGAAAAATCCGTCGTTGCCGTTAAGCTTGATGCTGTGGCTTCCGGCAAGAACAGTTTTATATCCTAATGGAACAGTTGCTGCAGTATCAAATGGCAGTCCAAGGGATTGGATAGAAAGCTTCTGATCATCCACGAAAGTATAGAAATCAAGTGTGTTGTTTTCCATAAGCGTGCCATCCCATCCCCTGTCAAAATTGTTTGTTGCACCTGTTGCATATCCTATCAGCAATTGCTTGAAACTTCTGGTGTTGCTGATACTCGCCCAGAACCTGTGCTTTTCAGTTTGCGAAGGACTCCTGAAAAATTGTGAATTGTTTCCGTCAACCCTCATCAAATTATTAAAGGTTGCCGTACCAGGTGCAATTCCTCTTATAAAAAAACCTTGTCCTGCTGCAATGAATCCGCTTGGAATGTAGATAGGATCCAAGGAAGTTTCCGATGGAGCGGCAATGGTTCCGGTTCCGCCCATCAAGTTGTAAACAGCATAATCATCTGCCGAATAACTGTAGACAGAACTACCAATGGGAGCTATTGGCGTATTGTGCGTCCAAAGGTAGATCGTGCCGTCCAGATTTGAATTGTTTACATCTGAAATGAACAAGTCTGCATCGATGGCAGATGGATAAGGATTACCCAATAGGTTGTAATCGTTATTTCCAGCGACTGGAATAGTGATGATGCCGTTATTCGGAGTTCCTGTAAAAATACCTTCGAATGGAACAACGATTGATGGATCAGTAGAATAACTTTGTGGCGCTCTCACGATATACCCTGCTCCTGCCTGCATAATGTGATTTCCGACAGGATAGGTTATCCAGGTCTGGGTGTTTGGATTCCATCCTAAATACTTGTCAAATAGTGTGGTTGGGGATAGATCGTACAGCGTTTGATTCCGCACGGGTGATGACCAATAGGTGAAATCATATCGATACATAGGTTCAGTAAGCCTTTTCATAGTGAAATTGGTACCCGAATTTTGAGAAGAATCATTGGTTTGATACAAGCTAGCATCATCTTCCATGACAAATGTTCCATTATCAATTATTAAAGCACCATTAAGCGTAATGTCATACTCTGCTTGAACCGTTACATTGGCTCCACTTTGAATAGTAACACTACACGCTACAAAATTATCAGGCACAGCAAAATTTCCTGTTACGATAACATTCGTTGCAGTAGTCGGAGCACCACTGCTCCATATACTACCATTCCATGTAGTGGTTAAAATAACAGCACTGGTTGTACCCGAAAATACTTCACCACAATTTCCGTTACTGACAACTGCTCTGAAATAAGTGGTAGCTAAAATGACACCTGTATCTGCTCCGGTCAAGACATTGGTTATATTAGAAATATTGGTTATTCCTGTTCCAAAAGTAGGGTCCTCGGAACGTTGCCAATAAATTACGTTTCCTGTATAGCCTGTAAGAGTGATTGGAGCAGGTTCTGTTCTCAAGCAAACATTTTGGCTGGCGCTTAATGTTCCTCCTAAATTTGGCGTAAGTACCGTAACATCTGCTGAATCAGTATCAACAATTCCATTCGCATCTCTAACAGTCAAAGAATAATTTACTGTCCCCGGAGTAGTGGTTGGAGGCGTTATCGTCGATTGATTCCCACCGTTTGACCATACATAATTAAATGGTGCATCTCCTCCCGATGTTTCTGCTGAAAGAGTTACTACCTCATTTGCACAAAATGCACCAAATCCAGAAATTGTAACAGTAAAAATTCCATCTTTTATGCCTGTAAACACATTAGGTTGCCCTGCCGTCAGTGGTGCATCAACAATAGTAAGCGGCGAACCAGAAAGCTGACCGTATTTAACCCAAGGATTAGTAACTTGATTAAATGTTCCTGTCAGTTGCGCTGCAGCTAGTGTGGTGACAGCTGCAGAAGCATCTGCAGGTATAAAGTTAGTATTTATGGTTGCTACCGCACCGGTAATAGCCGATTGATTTACCGTCCAATATCTTGAAAGGTGGTTATCCAAGCTGTAATTGTTAGGATGACGACCATCCTTGACCGAAACGCCTACATAGGCACCACCTCCGAAGCTTCCAGCAGTCATATCTACTGTAATTGGTGAATAAGCGGGAGTAGTATTTTCTCCGATGGGAAATAGGTAAGATCCCAATCCTGTAAATAGTTTTCTTACCTCTCCAGTTGATCCGGTTACGATCATTTTTGTTGCATCGAAAGGCCCACCAGCAACAGCATTAGCAAGTGTAAGGGTGGTGGTATCAACAATCAGTTGTCCAGAAGTTAGTGTTAAGGCTCCGTTTACAGTTGAATTAACACCAAGGGTAACGGCCCCATTTTCTATCGTTAAATTATTAAAAGTAGGACTGGTGGTACCTAAAATACTTTGCGGAATTGTACCTTTCATGACAACGGTATTTCCCGTGAAATTTACAGTATTGTTTAATCTTAGATCACCAGTGATACCTAATGGTGTAGGCAATATAGCACCAGATCCTGTAATGGTTAGATTGTTATACGCCAATAAACCTGTAGTTAATTGCGGAATCGTTTGTCCTGTTCCTGTAAAATCCACCGTATTTTCTACAGCTCCGGGACTAAAGACGCCTAATCTGGTAAAGACGCCTGAAATGTGCATTATATTTCCAGTTTGGGGTCTTAGACCCGCACCGGTATTAATTGTAATATTATTAAAAGTTGTTTCGCCGGCTATGGTTGCATCCAAGTTGATAAAGCTTACTGTACTGGTTGTAGTAGGATTAAAAACACCATTATTGATCCATGCCCCTCCTGCTCCGTGAATGTTAAATTGAGAACCAGCAGGTGCATTGACGATACCTCCCGTATTAATATCTAATTTTCCAATATCCGTAGTCGGATTTATGGTTGGATCGTTCGGTGTGGTTGCTCCATTTGGAATAATAACAGTGGTAATGCTTGAAGGAACCGCATTGGGTGTCCAGTTCAAAGCAGTAGTCCAGGAAGTACTTTGAGAGCCATTCCATACTGCAGTTCCAGATGCATATTCATCCAAGGTAAGCTCTACTTGTCCGAAGTTAGGTTGAAAAAACACCCCGACATTTACATTGGTAAGTTCTACCCAGTTTTCAGTAGTATTATAATTAGACCGTCCTTGTTCTAATGTAGTTGATGATGCTATAATACGAGCCCAATCTACAAGGTTGGCTTCATTATTTCCGTTGAGTTCTGAATCTTGATAATACGCTTGTATGATGGCCTTGGTTCCAGTTCCGCCCGTTTGTTTAAAATCATACTTTCTTAATATTGCACCCGGTAGCCAAGAAGGAGCGGCACCAATTTGAATCCTAAGTCCCATAGAAGTTGGCAATGTTCCAATAGCAGGAAAAATAATCGAGGTATTGGCATGGCCGAAAGTATATAACACATTTGAGGTAATACTGGTTCTTATAACATCTCCTGTTACATCTCCTAATCCAGTATTAGTAGCTAATCCTCCCATCAGCAATTCAAATGCTCCCATTGATAAGCTTCCTACGGTTGCAGAAGGATTTGCTGATGGAAGATTTAAAGTTCCATTAACTGTCAAAGCCCCACCAGCCACACTACCTCCTGTTGAGGAAGCCGTTAGTCCATTATAGGTTCCACTAACGACCGTTTGAGCTGTTGACGGTGCATTATAATGAACGGTTCCACTACCCGACCACGTTTTTCCTGTTGGCAAAGGTGTTGCTGATGTATTGCTTGTTTGGAGTGTTCCGTTTACGGTTGCAGTAGTCAATGTTCCTGTCAAGGCATTCGTTCCCATAGTTAAAATCTGACTACTTGCTATATTCAAAGCACCATTAACAGCAACTGCATTATCAACAATAGTAGTATTGGCAGCCGTTGTTGCAATTGTAAGATTATTTAAAAGGTTGGTTGTACCTACCGTAGTTTGATCGAAACTTAATGTATTGCTTGACGAGCCTGCAACAATTAGATTACTGGTAGCACTACCCTTGATTCCAGCAGTTGTAGTATTGGCGATGGTTCCAGTAGAGGTTAAGGTATTGGATGCTATCCCTAATTTACCACCATTAAAAGTCAAGTTCCCTACTACCTCTAGGTTCCCTGACATAGTAGCATTTCCGTTTAATATAAAACTTTCGGCTGTACCGCTGAAAGGTGCAAATACTGCAAGAGGGTTTACAGTTGTTCCTGCAATCAGCGAAATATCGTCCAAAGCAAATTCATCATAATCTGGAACACCTGAAACCGTGGCACCACTCCATCTAAGGTAATAATCCGCTCCATTAGCAATAGTCAACCCTGTAATTGTGGTTACACGATAATACCCTTTCCATTGTGGAGCTCCATCTGCCGCCGCTGGGGAAACGGTATTGATAGCGGGTACAGCAGTGTAAGTAGCATTATCAATAGAATGACTAAAATTAAAACTACTTGACGAAGCTTGATCATTATAAACATATACCTTGTAGCCTATGTTTAGGGCTGTAACAGTTGATCCAGTTCTATTTTGAAACTTTAGTGTAACGGTTCCGGGAGCAAAATCTCCTGTACCGGGCTGAATACCCAAAGAAGAATTGTCAGGTTGGGTTTCAAAAGCATAAAGACCTGTATCTGTAGTACCACCACTGGAAACACCTTGGTCATAATCACTATCCTCAGGACTTGTTGCTCCAAAGGCTATGGCGCCATCACTAAATCCAGAAAATGCCCAAGCCCTGGAGCTTAACTGGCCTATCTCTGCGATTGGCGCTAACCCATCTCCCTGAAAAGCATCATTATTTACTCCATCTACTGTAGTATCAAAATTTATGGTATTGACTGCATTTACTGTATAAATTTGCCAACCAACAGGGGTAGCTATCGTCGTAGCATTCCCTAACGTAGCTGTTGCTGTATAATTTTCAGTTCCTCCGCTTCCATTATATTCTACAAGTGCAACGTGATAAAGTGTTGATGGCGACAGTCCTGTTATCGTAGCTGTGTTTCCACTTCCAGAATAGACTACAAAATTTCCAGTACCTATTTCAGAACCCGCACCATACTGTGCGGCTGCAATATAAGTTTGACCATCAACAGCAAGCGAGCTTACAGCACCTCCTTGACGAATCAGTAAAAGTTTTTGAGAACCATTGCCACTAGTCCAGTTTACTGTAAAACTTGTTGATGTAATGGTGTTGATAACAAGAGCTGATGATAGCGTGGTAGGCTGGGCTGCCAATACCTTACCTATTATACCCACATTTTTTGTGGTACCGCCAGTAACTGCATTAGTTACATTTCCAGTATATATTCCTGGTAAGGCGGCAGCTGTACTTCTAACATATATAGTGACAGTTCCACCTGTAAGATTGTTTCCTGTTCGCGGAAGTGTCAGAGAATTAAAAAAGTTGGTGTTATTTGTAGAAACCTGAAAGTTAGCTGGAGCTGTTATTACAGGATCTGCTGTTAAATTTACCCCTGTTATGGTATAGGTAGAAGCAACAGAAGCAGTACCTGTAGTAGTATTAGCAATATTTAAAGTACTGGTAGATGTAGTAAGTGTAGGAAGCCCTGCGGGATCGATGGTAAAGGTGTTGGAGTTGGAAACACTTCCTGCAGTTGCTACAGTCACCAACGCAGAACCCGACGTTACAATATCACTTGCCGGAATCGCAGCCGTCAATTGCGTAGGAGAAACATAAGTTGTGGTTCTGGGAGATCCATTCCATTGAACTGTAGTGGTATTTAAAAAATTCTGACCGTTTACTGTCAGTGTAAATCCAGTGGAACCAGCTATTCTCGATGTTGGCGATATGGATGTAATAAGGGGTAGACCCAAGGTTACTCTAACATTGTCAAAAAAAGCAGTCTGGTTGGCCACCGTTCCACCGTTAAACGCTCCGCCCATAATCGTCAATGGTGTATTGGTATAAGTGTTACTAGTTGTGGTTGTAGGTGGTTGAGCTGTCAAAGTACCTGTATTAGGATCAGCAAAAGCAGTAGTACCATCATTTCTAACAAAAAGTTGCCAAGTATGTGTTCCAGGAGTATATACAACCCTTATACTTAGATATTGTGTTCCGAAATCTGCTAATCCAGTTGTACTAGAAGCAGTCAGTGTGGTAAATGTTCTTAAACCAGATGAATATCTCACCAAACGAATAGGATCTGCTGTTCCGCTATTTCCCAAGATTATCGCATAACCTGTACCAGTAACATTGGTACTTCCTGCAGTTCCTGCTAAAATAAAACCAGTCCCATGAACATTTGCCGCAAAGCCTGTAGGATTAGTCCTTATTTGTCGCAAATTAAATGACCAAGTAACCGCTCCTGGATTATTGGCCAAAGTAGTCGTATAAGGTGCACTGAAATTGCTTGTGGCAGATGTAGATGCTAAAGCCCATCCATTAGAATTCGAAGCACTACTTCCATCATTTGTAACGATAAGACGTCCACCAGATATGGCCGATCCAAAATCTGCTCCACTTCTGGACATTGTCCAAGTTGCAGACCCACTTACCGGCCCATTCGCAATCGTATATGTTGCAGCATTTGGTGTTGTAAAATCATCATTAAAGACAGTAGTTGTTTGTCCAGAGGAGAGATAGCAGACAAAAAATAAGCATAGGACAATCCATGCCCTTAGTTTAAGAGAGTAATTCTTTTTCATTAGTAGGTTTTTTTTTATAAATTACTGTGGGGCAATAATTTAGGTTATAGTAAATTTAAGCAATTTGCAGTGATAAAGAAACCAACAAATGTTAATGTTATACGGATTGTATAAATAAAACATACCATCACCAAACATAAACAGTATTATACTTACAGAATAATCAATAAAAAAATGAATTCTATATTAATTGCATAATTTTTCCAGTAAGGATTATTGGGCATATGGTTAATTAAATTCTTGATAACTATTCTGAAATTAAAAATTGCATTGTAATTTTCTTTGTAATTTTAAAAGAAAATGAGCACAAGAGACCAATTTATCAGAGAATTTAGAGGGGAAATGCTTGGAACCATCAACAGCCAGTCGTCTGCTGATGAATTTTTTCAGAATGAAACCCTGCGTCCCATCCTGAAATTACAAAATGATATCTTTATTGAAGTTTTCAGGAATTATATTGCCAAGAGCAAGACCGATTTCTATCATTTCAGTATGGAAAGGAAATTGCAGTTTATTGAGAATTCCATCCAACGCGACATCAAATTTAGAAATTCCCTAAAAGGAATCGTAATCGGATTGTTTACGGTGGAGGAATACTCAAGGTACATCCAAAACTCATCCGACCTTAACAAGAGAATGATGTCCTTGCTGATTGAACGATTGAAAAGTCAGGTAATTTTGTTTGAGTTGCAAGTGTAGCTAAAAAAATTAGCCGCAGATTCACAGATTTAATCTTATCTGCGAATCTGCGGCTAAAATATAATTACATTATATCTAAAAGTCTATAATATCAATATCACCTTTACCTTCCCTGATTAAAACCGGCTCGTGACCCGATAGATCAATGATGGTTGAAGGCTGGTTGTCACCATATCCCCCATCAATTACCAAATCCACAAGGTTCTGCCATTTTTCGAAAATCAATTCCGGGTCGGTCGTGTATTCAATCACATCATCCTCATCATAAATAGAGGTTGATACGATTGGATTTCCTAATTGTCGGACGATTTCCAATGCGATTGAATTATCGGGAACACGAATTCCGACCGTGGTTTTCTTCTTGAACTCTTTCGGAAGATTGTTATTTCCCGGCAAGATGAAAGTATAGGCTCCAGGCAGGGCTCTTTTCAATAATTTAAAAGTACTCGTGTCAATCTGCTTCACGTAATCAGAAAGGTTGCTCAAATCGGAACAGACAAATGAAAAATTTGCCTTTTCCAATTTGATCCCTTTTATTTTTGCTATGCGTTCCAAGGCTTTGGTATTGGTAATATCACAACCTAAACCGTAAACAGTATCCGTTGGATAAATCACCAAGCCGCCTTCCTTCAACACCTTCACGACCTTTGCTATTGCAGATTCGCTGGGCTTGTCTTCGTATATTTTTATAAATTGGGCCATCTTTTTCTTGTAATTTTATTTCAAGTTACGCAAAATTACAGAAATAGTAGGATTATTTAGGCTTTTATTTCAAATACAAGAACGGGTCAACCAGCTTGTAGCGTGGGCTTCTTTTCATAAAATCATTGAAAAATGCGGTATGGCTTGCACCCATCAAGATGAAAACACGGTCACCAGCCTTGAACTCAATTTGGTTTAGGTTGGAATACATTCTCAGATTCCTGTGGTAGTACTTCGAAGCTTCATCGGCTCCTTCAAAATTTCCCTTGGAGGAAACATAAGTCAATACATCGGCATTCACATTCAACAAGAAATCAAGATATTGCGGATGATTGTCCACCTTTAATTTATCCAGCAACGAAAGATTATCATAGTTCATTTTTTGTTCTTCTTTTTCAACCCAGGCAAAATATCTTTCATACGTGTTGTCATTTACTTTCCCTTTTACTTGTCCTCCAATCATATAATTATACCCCATATGATGATCGATGCCATAGATACGACTGGTTTTGCTTAATCTTCCAAGTTCAAAAGCCAAAAGCTCGATTTCAGAAGGATTTTCGAACTTCATTTTAGGGTTGTTGAGGTAATCCTGATACGCTTTTTGAACCAGATGATTATTCTCCGGTAGATCTTCGACAATTATTACAGTTGGTTTGAATTCGGCCAGCATTTTAGCCACCTTGTGCACGTCTTCCTGATTTTTCTTGTTATGTTCGTCAAATTCAACACTGTTTGCATCAGAAGTAAACCCCATATGAAAGGTTCCAAAATTCAGTACCTGGACAGCATCCGGAAATTTATCATCATAAAGTGGTTTTTGCTGTGCTTGAAGTTGGGAAACAATTAATAATTGCAGGAGTAAGAATAACTTGTTCATAATTTTTAGTTTTAAATATTTGATACAAAACTCCAATCTTTCTCTATTTGAAGTCGAATCTTTTCGATGAACACCCCATAATTATCGGTCAACACTTTTTGGTTTCAAAAAATGCACCCGTACCTTTACCAAAAAAGAAATTCATCGCTATGAAGCTATTTTCAAGACAAAAAGAAATCATCATCCATCTGCTGTATTGGCTGATCATTACAGTCGGAATTTTTATAAAACTCCAACCCACAAAAGAGTTTGTTTTTGATTTTGATGAAGTAACGCTTTTCAGTATCAGTAATCTGTTCATCAACATTTCGACGTTTTATCTCAATTATCTTTACATAATGAAGAGGTTTTTTGACGTCAAGATGCTGAGCAAATTTTTGATTGGATTCTTTTTAATCTTTGCCTATTTCATCACGTTTCGGTATTTACTTGAGGAAGTTTTATTTCTGCATTTATTCGGAACGGGAAATTATTTTGAAGGCACTACCATCCAATATTATATTTTTGATAATCTGCATTGGGCTTCAGCACCGATTTTTGCAAGTACGATCATATGGATTGTCATCAATTTTATTCGAACGCTCCAGAAAGAAGTGGTCTTGAACGAAGAAAAGAAAAAGGCCGAGATCCAGTTTTTAAAGTCGCAAATCAATCCGCATTTTATCTTCAATACGTTGAATAATATCTATTCGATGGTTTTTCTTAAATCTGAAAAAGCATTGCCAGCTATTGAAAAACTGAGTGAAATTATGCGTTTTACAACTTATGAAACCCAGAAAGAGCTGATTCCGATTGGAAGCGAAATCAAATACATCGAAAGCTTTATCGATTTGGAACGAATCCGCAATACAAGGGAAATCCACATCCACCTCTTGACGGAAATCGAAAATGACAACCAGATGCTTCCACCCTATTTGATTTTGCCTTTTATCGAAAACTGTATCAAGCACGGTATCTTGGACGATGAAAATAATCCGATTGTGCTCTCGATCAAATCGTATGACAAAAAACTCATCATTGAAGTTGAAAATAAGGTAAACAACAAATTGAAAGATGCACATTCGGGAATTGGAGTTTCGAATTTGAGAAAAAGATTGGCGCATTATTTTCCAAATAAATATACTTTTGAAATAATAAATGATGGAGTAAATTTCAAAAGCCATCTTGAAATAAACTTGACGAAGTATTAAACAGACTTGATCATTTTTGCAGTGCATAAATATCAATAACTACATAGAAACATAGGTAAAAAAGGATTAGACCAATTCTTGTTTTTCACAAAGCTATGATTGCCTCTATAAGTTGATTTATTTAATTTTATCTACTAAAAATCCTTGCAATCCATATAATCTGTGGCAAAAAATAAACGATGAAAAAAATAAAATGCATCATCCTGGACGATGAACCCCTTGCTGTAGCACTATTAAAAAATTATGCTGACAAGCTATTACAATTGGAAGTAGTTTTGTCTACAACCGATGCTTTTGAAGTAATTGATTTTCTTCAGAAACAAACCGTTGATTTGATTTTTATCGATATTCAAATGCCGGAATTGTCAGGTATCCAACTGATGCAGATGTTCAACAAGGATAATTATTTTATCGTGACGACCGCTTATGCGAATTATGCCCTGGAAAGCTACGATTACAGGGTTGTCGATTATTTATTGAAACCCATAACCTTTGATAAATTCCATAAAGCCTTGACTAAATTTACCGATTTTGTCACTTTGGAAGCAAAGGAAACCTCCAACTATTTGTTTGTAAAAGTTGATGGAAAACAAGTGAAAATCAATCCGGAAGAGATTTATTTTATCGAAGGGCTAAGCGATTACATCAGGATCCATCTTCAGAACGAACGCCTGATCGTATTGGATAATTTGAAAGACTTCATCAACAAGCTTCCTTCAAAGGATTTTATGCGCATCCATAAGTCGTATATCATCCAATTGGATAAGATAAAATCTATTGATGGGAATATGATTTACCACGCATTGGGTTCGACTCCGATTGGGGAGACGTACAAGAGTGAGGTTAAAAAGTGGGTTGGGAATAAAGACTGATTTTAGACCTATTGCTTTTTGTTTAGACCATCATAACATTTCATATACATTATTTCTAGCGATTTTTTGTCTCCCAGGTAAGGAACTCCGCAATCATAATAGACTTTATAATTTTTGATTTGGTCAAGATAGTTTAATGCTTTAGTAAAATCTTTTTCTTCGATTATAAGAAATGCCAATGCTCGTAAAGATTTATTCTTTAAAGCCGTTTTAGTTGTTTCAAAATTTAAAACTTTCTCATAAAATTCTTTGGCAATATTTATATTTCCAAGCGCTTGTTCAATAGATGCTTTTGTGTAAAGCGTTTCAAAAAAATATTCAGAATTTGGGAATTTACTAATCAAGGCATCACAATTACTCACCATATCCCTCCATAATTGTTCTACAGTTTCTTTTGCTAGCCTATTTTCATTTTTATCCTTACTCAGATAGAATTGCATCAAATTTGTAGTATAAATAACTTCTTCAAGAGTATGAATTTTTACATATATAATTTCATCTTCGTGTGCTTTTTCCTGTGAATAGCAGAAAGTTGAAGCGAACAGTGTTATCAAGTAAAATATTATTTTCATAACTCTTGAATATTATTTGTCAAGACTACCCAATCACATCCAACTTCGCAAACCGCAACAACAATTTCTTGATCCCGCCGATTTCAAATTTGATTTCCGCTTTCTTATCAGCTCCAACGCCTTCTATATTCACCACTTCCCCTTTTCCGAAACGTTCGTGCATCACAATATTTCCAGTAGTCAAGCCACTGTCAAATAAGTTGGCTCCGGTTTTTGTTGGTCCGGAAATAGGCTTTAATTTTCGGATATTCAAATCCGGTTTGGGTTCGTTGCCCGTTATATGTTTTGGTGGTGTTCCGCCAACTGGTTTCATCTGACGCAATTTCGACTTATCTACATCACCAAAAATATCACTGTCAATCATTGGCTTATAACGGTAATTGGTTTCTTCCGGAGATAGATATTCCAGATATTGGCTTTCAATTTCGTTGATAAAACGTGATGGTTCGCTATCCGTCAGTTTTCCCCAACGATAGCGCGATTGGGCATAGGTCAGATAGGCCTGATGTTCGGCACGCGTCAAGGCCACATAAAACAAGCGGCGCTCTTCCTCCAATTCGCTTCGCGTACTCATTGACATCGCACTCGGAAACAAGTCTTCTTCCATACCGACTACAAAAACATAAGGGAATTCAAGTCCTTTTGCCAAGTGAATCGTCATCAAGGCAACACGGTCATCATCGCCAGTATCCTTATCCAAATCTGTTGCCAAAGCCACATCTTCCATAAATTCTGACAAGGCACCTCTTGCTCCATCAATTTCCCGCTGGCCTTCGATAAAATCCTTGATACCGTTTAGAAGTTCTTCGATATTTTCAATTTTTGCGATTCCTTCCGGAGTGGCATCTTTCTTCAATTCCTGGATCAATCCGGTTTTCTTGGTCACGTGGTCGGCCAGATAAAAAGCATCCTGATTTTCATTTATCACCTGGAAACTTTGGATCATCGTGACAAAATCCTGCAGTTTATTTTTTGTTCCGGCATTCAATTTCAAATCAATACGATCGATATTCTGCATCACTTCAAAAATCGAGCGCTTGTAATGATTGGCCGCAATCGTCAATTTCTCAACCGTTGTATCTCCAATTCCACGGGCCGGATAATTGATGACACGAATCAAAGCTTCTTCATCTTTCGGATTGATCACCAATCGCAAATAACACAACACATCCTTGATTTCCTTTCTTTGATAAAACGACAAGCCTCCATAAATCCGGTAAGGGATATCACGCTTACGCAAGGCATCCTCCATCGCTCTGGACTGTGCATTGGTTCTATATAAAATGGCAAACTGACCATTTCCCAATTGATGCTGCATCTTCTGTTCCCAAATGGTAGAAGCCACGAAACGTCCCTCTTCACCATCGGTCATACTGCGATGTACTTTTACTTTTGGACCGAAATCATTGGCCGTCCAAACAATCTTGTCTAGCTTGGTCTTGTTCTTATCAATGATGGAATTGGCCGCTTCCACAATATTTTTTGTAGATCGGTAATTCTGTTCCAAACGATAGGTCTTCACCCCTTCATAATCCTTCTGGAAATTCAAGATATTGTTGATATTCGCACCTCGGAAAGCATAAATGCTCTGGGCATCATCTCCGACCACGCAAATATTCTGGAACCTGTCCGATAAAGCCCTGACAATCAAATATTGGGAATGGTTGGTATCTTGGTACTCGTCTACCAAGATGTAGCGAAAACGGTCCTGGTATTTGGCCAAAACGTCAGGAAATCTATTTAACAATTCATTGGTTTTCAATAGCAAATCGTCAAAATCCATCGCTCCAGCTTTGAAGCAACGCTCCACATATTGCTGGTAGATATCACCAATACGAGGTTTTTTCGACATTGCATCGGCTTCCTGCAATTCAGGATTATTGAAATAGGCTTTCACCGTAACCAAGCTGTTCTTGTAAGAAGAAATTCTTCCCAAAACCTGCTTTGGCTTGTAAATGTCACGATCCAGTTGCATCTCCTTGATAATGGACGAAATCAACCGCACACTATCTTGCGTGTCATAAATAGTAAAATTGGAAGGATACCCCAATTTATCGGCCTCCGAACGAAGAATTCGAGCAAAAACCGAGTGAAAAGTTCCCATCCAAAGGTTTTTCGCTTCAGTCGTACCAACGATATCCGAGATACGTTTCTTCATTTCACGCGCTGCCTTGTTTGTAAAAGTCAATGACAAGATGTTGAAAGCATCCACTCCCAAACTCATCAAATAGGCAATCCGGATGGTTAAAACTCTCGTTTTTCCTGAACCTGCACCAGCTATTATTATCATTGGTCCGTCCTTGTGGAGAACAGGTTCCTGCTGTGCGTCATTAAGCTGGCTGATGTATTTCTGCATACTGATTTTAATTTCCTCAAAATTACTACTACTCGGTCGTTATTGCAAATACGATTTGGTTTATTTGCAGCATATAAAAATTAGCATAGATTCACAGATTTTAAAAATCTTCTTCATCGGTTAATCTGTGGCTAATAAAATGATAAAGCTTAGGACTTATATCAACTAAAATTATATTTTTGCCTTAAATCAAAATCTAAATGGATACAACAAGAATCATCGAGTTACTAAGCTATACTTTACCTGCCGTAATCACTGGAGGCGTTGCCTATTTTTTATTCAATTCTTATTTCAAGGATCAGCAGAATACCAGAAGATGGCTGTTGCAAAAAGAAGCTCAAAAAGATGCCTTGCCTTTGCGTTTGCAGGCGTACGAAAGATTGTCATTATTCTTGGAGCGAATCAATCCTGCAAAATTATTGATCAGGGTTGCTCCGATTTCGAATGACAAGAATGATTATGCCAATTATATAATTGCACAAATCGAACAGGAATTCGAACATAATCTGACCCAGCAGATTTATATTTCGAATGCTTGCTGGAATTACATTTCAACGGCTAAAAATGCAACCATCCAAATGATCAGAAAGACTTCTGCTCTTGAAAATGTCAAGGATGCAAACGATTTGAGAGAAGTGATCTTGAAGGATTTATTTGACAAAGATGTTCCCAGCAATGCCGCTTTGGCGTATATCAAAAATGAGGTGAGCGAATTATGGTAACTTGTTTTCGCTCATCACTTCACTCTTGTTCTGGGCGTATTCAAATCCGTCGTGCCACCACTTCTTCATCTGCTTTTTATTAAAAATCAAGGCATTATCGGTCAGTTTGATCGGTGTGTGGTATAAATTGAGTTTGACATTTTTGTTCTTTGCTGATAATTTCCCTATCGTAATATCGTGCTTTTCAACTTGGTCCAGAAGCGTCTGGAACAAATCGACCATCAGCGAAAATGGATTTTTCCCAATAGTTCTTGGTGCAGTTTGCGTTTCGGTTTCCAAAACAATCACATCAATTTCTGTCGCACCTCGGTTGATGGCTTCGCGAATCGGAACAAGGCTTGAAAATCCACCGTCACCATATTCGCATTCGTTTTTGGTAACCAAGCTCATGAACGGAATATAATTGCAGGAAATCCAAATCCAGTCGCAGAATTCATCGTATTCAAAATCACGGATGCATTTGTATTCCACATCATTCTTTGACAAGTTCGTAACGGTAATCACAATATTACAATTCGAAGATTTGAGCTGATTGAATTCCGAAAGTGAGAAATTCTCCCGAATATATTTTCTCAGATTCTGGCTTTCGCCGAAAGTACGCCTTCCCTTGAGAAACTGCTTGATTACATTGAAGTGGTTGATGGTTACAATATCAACCTCGTTTTTGCTCTTGATGACAAATGGGTTGATACTGAAAATCTTCTCCATGTTTACATTGGTATAAATATCATAAATCTTGTCGATATTCCCCAAAGCCAAGTGCGGAATCAGCAAACTTCCCGTTGAAGTTCCCAACAGCAAATCATATTGGTACTTCTTTTCCTGCATCAAATATTGCGCAACGCCACCTGCAAATGCGCCTTTACTTCCTCCACCCGAAATTACCAATGCTCTCATATTTTTTCGTTTAGTAACCGGTTCAATTGGAATTGCTCGTTCTCAGGAAGTTCGGGAACAATTGATTCGAAGTATTTCCTGTGCTTGTCGCTTTTCAATAAAGCTCGGATATTATCTCTTGAATATTTCGAGAATTGCCATCTGTGACTCACCAATCCATTCACCAAAAATTTCAAAGGATTGCTGTCGTTTTTATCCAAGTACAAAAGCTTTGTCAAGGCATTTTGGCGAAGCGTGCTTTCATAATTTGGCGAAGCATATTCTAACAATTCTTCATAAAACTGCACTTTATTTTCAGGCTCATATTCTTTTGCCCTCAAAGCAAGTGTAAGCCAAAGAATGCGAAGGTTTTTGTCATTAAAGCCAACCCAGGTTTTTGTCTTGTCCAAAAGCCATTTCTGATTTTCTGGAAATTCAGAAAAGTAAACATTCAAGGCTATTTCCTTTGTGATATAAGAATCGTCCTCCAGGAACGTTTCATATTCAGTTTTAAAATCAGCCGGAATCTTGCGCATTGTCTTGGCAATAGCCTGACGCGTTTTGAAATCTTTGGTTTGCATTGCAATCTTCAAGAAATCCACTTTTTCTTCATAAGGCAAATCCTGTAATTGATAAATGACTTCTTCTTTTATCGGATAGAAGACATCCGATTTCAACAGTGTTTCAATTTCATCCCTTTTTTGAGAAAATGGAATATCTTTCAACTCCGAAACCTCAAAATACTTCTGAATGAATTTATTTTTATTTAAAATCGTCATCACTTCCTTCACTTGAAACACGTGACTTTCCAACCAAACCTTTTGAAAATTCTTGGTATCGTATTTGGAAACTTTATTTATTTCTGCAAAAAAATCATCAGTATTTACATTTTTAAAACCATACTTCTTCAGATAGCTCTTTACGGCCTTTTGAAAGTTTTTAGGTCCAACGTTTTCCCGTAAAACGTGCAAAGCCCAAGCTCCTTTTTGGTAAAAACTCAGAGAACTTGCCTTTTCATCCAGAATCGGAATCGTATCAGTTTTGGAAGCTTTTTGCAAACGTTCGGCAATTTCATACATCTCCCAATTAAAATGGTCTTCGCCAAAGAGTTCCTTCTCTGCCAAAAGTGCATAATACGTTGCAAAACCTTCCTGCAGCCAATGGTGTTTTCCAGATGTTGCCGTAATCAGATCGCCAAACCATTGATGCGCCAATTCGTGGGCATTTACGTTGATATAGGTTCGGTCGTTGAAGCCCGTTTCATCCACTACATAATCTTGTGAAAAAATCGTGGAAGTCGTATTTTCCATTCCTCCATACAAGAAATCCTTTGCCGGGATCTGGCGGTAGATTTTCCACGGATAGTTTACTCCGATTTCTTTTTCAAAGAAATCAAAAATTTGCTTGCTGTATCTGTAAGTGGGTTCAAATTTAGAAACATCTTCTGGAGAAATATAATTTTCCAAAGGTGTTCCTGAAGCCGATGTCAAGGTTTGCTTCTCAAATTTTCCAATGGCAAGCATCAATAAATAGGAACTCATCGGTTTTTTCATCTTATAGTTCCAGATAAAATTATTTCCAGTTTCAGTTTTGCTATTTAAAACTCCATTTGAAATCACTTCGTATTTTTTATCATAACCAATTGTCATATTAAAGATGACCTTCTCATTCATATCATCAAAGCTAGGAAACCAATGACTGGTATATTTTCCTTGACCTTGTGTCCAAATTTGAAGTTGCTCCCCTTCTCCAACAAAATACATCGTCTGTTTTGGAGTGGCAACATATTCAATACTTAAAGTATTTTTTCCTTTCTTGTAACCTTCAAAAAGCAATAACTCTTTTGTTGAATTTTTGAAATTGCAGATTTTATCATTGATTCTTACTTCGGTAAAATCCATATTCTTGGCGTCAATCCGAATGGTATCTATTTTGGAAAACACTTCAAACGTATAATTGACAGTTCCTGAAACCGACTTATATAGCGGATTCACGGTAATATTGGCATTTACGCTTTTAAAATCAACGGATTTGGTTTGCTGAGAAAAAAGAAAACAAGGAAAAAGTATAAGGAAAAATTGGAGTTGCTTCATTTTAAAAATTATCTGAACTCCAAATTTACAAAGGTTTGTAAAAATCTTAGTCCTTTTTTAGAATATTTTAATGGCCAGAAAAACAGGATATTCTTAAACCATATAAGGCATTTAAGGTCATAAAACGATACTCTAATTATATGCTATAAATCTTAAATGCCTTATATATATTATCTTTCTTCAAACATTTTCAACAATTGCGTGACGGTATTCCAATTTCGGATTGTGGAGATTACATTCAATTTCTTTTCAATATACTTTTGATCCAATCTTGTTTTACCAGCACCAACCGCATACTTTATAAATATCCTGTTTTGATCGATGGCAACTTCATCAGGTTTGAATTGACTCATCTTTAAATCATTGATGCTTTCCTTTTTCAATTCAATCGAAACAAAAGCAACATATAATTTCTTGATGTCAAGGTCTTTTTCATTCAAAAAGGGATTGTTTTTGAAGCAAGCCGACAAATCATCTTTTCCAATAACAATAACGGGGACTTCGTGTCCGAAAGCCTTGAAAATTTCCTGCTTGATCAGGAAGCCAACTTTTGAAGCATTTTCTTCCTCCGTATCTACAAAGACATTCCCTGATTGGATATAGGTAGTTACATTTTGAAAACCAATGGCTTCCAAGGTTGCTTTTAGCGCCTCCATTTTGATCATATTGTGCCCGGAAACATTGATACCGCGAAGTAATGCGAGATGAGTTGTCATTTCTTTAATTTAATTTTGAGTTCCAAATATATCATAAAAAAAACCAACCCCTTAAGAAAACAACACTTAATGGGCCTTAATACCTTAATGGTTTGAAATAAACTTCCATTTTCTAATTTCCCAATTAAAAACTATCTTCGCTTTAATAAATTTCACTCTGCTTTTTCTTTTTCAAATTACCAAGTCAACACATTTTCAAATCAACTAAATGTCCAATAATCTCCTCCAGACTCCAATCGAATACCTTAAAGGCGTTGGTCCGAATCGTGGCGAACTGCTTCGAAAGGAACTGGGGATTCATAAGTATCAAGATTTAATCAATTTATTTCCAAACAGATATATTGACAGGACCAGATATTACAAGATCAACGAACTTCAGAACAACAATTCCGAAGTCCAGATTATTGGAAAAATCATCAACATCAAAACCGTTGAGCAGAAACGTGGCAAGCGCCTTGTTGCAACTTTTGTTGATGACACTGGACAAATGGAATTGGTATGGTTTCAAGGTCACAAGTGGATCCGCGAAAGCTTGAAACTGAATGTTGTCGTTGTTATTTTTGGAAAATGCACTTCGTTCAACGGGTTGTTCAATATGGCGCATCCGGAAATCGAATTGCTATCGGAACACGAACAGAGTCTTCGTTCGGCAATGCAACCTGTTTATCCATCAACGGAAACCCTTACCAATAGGGGAATAAGCAACAGGACCATCAATAAGATGATGCAACAATTGTTTCTTGAAACTCAAGCCTTATTCAGCGAAACCTTGCCTGATTACCTGATAAATGAATTAAAGCTGATTCCGAAAAATGCAGCCTTGTTCAATATTCATTTTCCAAAGAGTGCAGCCATTCTGGCAAGAGCCCAATTTCGATTGAAATTTGAAGAATTGTTTTTCATCCAGTTGCAGCTGATCACTAAAAATCTCATTCAAAAGCACAAGATCAAAGGACATCCTTTTGATAAGGTCGGCGAGAATTTCAATAATTTTTTTAAAAATCATTTGCCTTTTGAGTTGACAAATGCCCAAAAAAGAGTGATCAAGGAAATCAGAAATGATATGGGTAGCAATGCCCAGATGAACCGTTTGCTTCAAGGAGATGTTGGTTCCGGAAAAACAATCGTGGCCTTGATGAGCATGCTTCTGGCTTTGGATAATAGCTTCCAAGCCTGCCTGATGGCACCAACGGAAATTCTCGCCAATCAGCATTTCAAGGGACTTACGGAATTGGCACAAGATTTAGACATCAACATAAAAATACTGACAGGTTCTACTAAAACTGCCGATAGAAAAATAATTCACGAGGAGCTGGAAAACGGCACTTTACACATCCTTATCGGAACCCACGCTTTACTAGAAGACAAAGTTCAATTTCATAATCTTGGGCTTGCTGTAATTGATGAACAGCATCGTTTTGGCGTTGAACAAAGATCGAAACTCTGGAAGAAAAATGACATCCCACCACATATCTTAGTGATGACGGCAACGCCAATTCCAAGGACTCTGGCGATGAGCTTGTATGGCGACTTGGACATTTCGGTCATTGATGAATTGCCTCCTGGCAGAAAACCGATTCAAACGGTTCACCGATTTGATTCCAACCGTTTGAAGGTTTGGAAATTCATAAAGGATGAAATTGCAAAAGGGCGACAGATTTATATCGTCTATCCTTTGATTCAAGAATCTGAAAAAATGGATTACAAGGATTTGATGGACGGTTATGAAAGTATTTCGAGGGATTTTCCACTGCCGGAATATGCGATTTCGATTGTTCATGGAAAAATGAAACCTGCCGACAAGGATGCCGAAATGGAGCGCTTTTCCCAAGGCAAAACCCAGATTATGGTTGCCACAACCGTTATAGAAGTCGGGGTAAACATTCCAAATGCAAGCGTGATGATTATTGAAAGTGCCGAACGTTTCGGCCTTTCGCAATTGCACCAGCTCCGTGGTCGTGTCGGTCGTGGTGCTGAACAGAGTTATTGCATCATGATGACTTCGCACAAGCTTTCCAACGACAGCAAGATCCGTATGGAAACGATGGTCCGGACAAACGACGGCTTTGAAATTGCAGAAGTCGATTTGAAACTTCGTGGTCCTGGGGATTTGATGGGAACCCAACAGAGTGGCGTCCTGAACCTTCAAATTGCTGATATTGTTCGGGATAAAGACATTTTGCAATTGGCAAGGCAGCATGCTATGAAAATCTTGAAAGAAGATGCTCCAATGGAAAAGCCTGAACACCAAAATTTGAGAAAAGTCTTTATTGAGCTCTCAAAAAAGAAAAACATCTGGAATTACATCAGCTAGATTTGCCTCTAAATTTAACACAACTAATTGTTAAATAATATTTAACAGTAATGAAGAGTATGGCCCATAAGGTTTAGTTTTGTTCAAAACTAATATCATCCCTACCTTATATAGCATTATGAAAATAAAATATATCGTTTACACTTTAATTATAGTGGGAATTGGAGCCTTTGTCGCCTACAGGATTAGCGAGAACAGCAGTGAAAAAAACAATAACTCTAATAAAGGCGGCGACAAGAAACAACCTACTGGCGTAAGCGGAATTGTATTACAACCGCAGGAATTCGCTGATAATCTTTCGCTTTCCGGTTCCATTGAAGCCAACGAGCAGATTGACTTGAGAAGTGAAGTTTCCGGAATTGTGGAAAGCATCAATTTTACAGAAGGCAGTTCGGTTACAAAAGGACAAATTCTCTTCAAGGTAAACGATATGGAACTTCGTGCACAATTGGCACAAGTTAAAACAGCTCAGAATCTATCTTCCGAAAATGAAAGAAGGGCCAAGTTATTGTTGCAAAAGGAAGCCATCAGTCAAGAAGAATACGACATTGCGAGTGCCGACTTCTTATCTGCGAAAGCACAGGCACAGCTCATTCAGGCACAATTGGCCAAGGCAACAGTCCGAGCGCCATTTTCGGGAAAAATAGGCTTGCGTTATATATCACAAGGCACTTATGTTACGCCAACTACATTGATTGCAAAGCTTGTCAATATAAATCAACTCAAGATTACCTTTTCGATTCCAGAAAAATATGCTTCTCAAATGAAGGTCAACACTACACTTTCATTCACGACAGCAGGCTCAAAGGAAAAATATACTGCCAAGATTTATGCCTTGGAACCAGAAATTGAAGTTGCGACAAGGACTTTAAAACTTCGCGCAATTGCTCAAAACCCAGAAGGAAAATTATTACCCGGAACTTTCGCCAATGTCACGCTTCCGCTGGAAAAACTGAAGGATGCCCTGCTCGTTCCTACAGAAGCCTTGATTCCGATTCAAAACGGCAAGAAGATTTTTGTTTCTAAAAATGGTCAAGCCAAAGAAGTAATCGTTGAAACTGGCGCCAGAACCGATAAAGATATCTTAATCACTTCTGGTTTGAAAGCGGGCGATACTGTCCTGACTTCTGGTGTAATGACCTTGAAAGACGGAAGCCCTGTAAAAGTAAAAATTCAAAAATAGATCTCAATTTAGGTCAATCCTAAATCAGAAATCTAAAATCTAAAATCAAATGAGTTTATCTACTTTAAGCATAAAAAGGCCGGTTCTTACAATTGTAATGAATGTATCTTTAATCCTGTTTGGGATTATTGGCTACACCTATTTGGGAATTCGCGAATTTCCATCGATTGATCCGGCTCAAATTTCCGTAAGAACCAGTTATTCAGGTGCAAATGCCGATATTATTGAGTCCCAGATTACCGAACCTTTGGAAAAAGCCATCAACTCTATTGATGGAATCCGAAACATCACTTCTTCTTCCAATCAAGGTTCAAGCAACATTACCATCGAGTTTAATTTGGACAAGAATCTTGAAGAAGCAGCGAATGATGTCCGTGACAAAGTATCACAGGCAATCAGGAGCCTGCCCCAAGATATTGATGCTCCACCGGTCGTTTCCAAGGCTGATGCCGATTCGGAACCGATTATCACAATGACCGTACAGAGTGACAAGAAAAACGTATTGGAGCTTTCGGATTATGCCGATAACGTGATTGCACAGAGGCTTCAGACGATTCCTGGAGTAAGCAGCGTCCAGATCTGGGGACAGCGAAAATATGCGATGCGTTTGTGGATTGATCCTGTGAAACTGGCTTCTTACGGATGTACGGTTTCAGATGTTCGGGATGCATTGAATGCCCAAAATGTAGAACTCCCATCAGGAAAATTGACAGGAGCCAATACAGAATTGACGGTAAAAACACTGGGGAATCTTTCTAACGAAGAACAATTTAACAACATCATCATTCGTGCTGAAGGCGAAAAAGTAGTCCGCTTGAGCGATGTTGGAAAGGCTTCCTTGGAATCGGAAAACTTGGAAACAAAATTGAGCGATTCAGGGCAGCCTATGGTTGGTATGGCGATTATTCCGCAACCGGGAACGAATTATCTTGAAATTGCAGATGCCTTTTATGTCCAATACGAACAACTGAAAAAGGATTTGCCAAAAGATTTCAAACTGAATATAGCAATAGATAATACAACTTTTGTAAAAAAGGCGGTTATTGAAGTTGCAGAAACCTTATTGATTGCAATCATTCTGGTAGTTCTAATCATCTATTTGTTCTTTAGGAATTGGGCAATCGCCTTCCGTCCGTTGATTGATATTCCCGTTTCCTTGATAGCAACATTCTTTATAATGTGGCTTTTCGGATTTTCGATAAACGTATTGACTCTTCTGGCGATTGTATTGGCAACGGGACTGGTTGTAGATGATGGAATTGTTGTTACGGAAAATATCTTCAAGAAGGTCGAAGAAGGAATGTCGCCAATTGAAGCGGCAATCAAGGGTTCTAATGAAATTTTCTTTGCAGTAATTTCCATTTCAATAACATTGGCCGCAGTATTCCTACCGGTAATTTTCTTGGAAGGTTTCGTTGGACGACTGTTTCGGGAATTTGGGGTCGTCATTGGTGCGGCAGTTTTGATTTCGGCTTTTGTATCCCTGACCCTGACTCCGATGCTGAATGCCTACCTGATGAAAGGCGGTGAACAGAAAAAATCTAAATTTTACAATTGGAGTGAGCCTTATTTCTTGAAATTGAATTCGGGATATGCAGAATCATTAGCGAAATTTATGAAGCGCAAATGGTTGAGTTTTCCCATATTGATTGGATGTATCGGCTTGATTGTTTTGTTTTTCAGTACGCTTCAAAAGGAAACGGCACCTTATGACGACAGGAGTTTCGTAACCGCCAATATTACTGCCCCGGAAGGTGCTTCCTACGATTATATGGATCGTTTCATGACGGAACTTACACAGTTGATCAATGATTCCATTCCTGAGAAAAAAGTGAGCCTTATCATTACTGCTCCAGGATTTGGTTCGGCTTCAGTTAATAGCGGACGTGCAAGAATTGCATTGGTCGAACCAGGCGACAGGGAGCGCTCTCAAAAGGAAATTGCCGATAAGCTGACCCAATGGACCAAGCAATTTTCGGAGGCCAAAACATCTGTTTCGGAAACACCAACAATTGCCGTAAACCGTCGTGGCGGATTGCCGATCCAATACATCATCCAGGCACCGAATTTCCAAAAATTGCAAGAGAAGATTCCAGTATTTATGGATGAAGTTGCGAGTGATCCAACTTTCTCAATTACAGACGTTAACCTTAAATTTAATAAACCAGAAATTTACGTAACCATCGACCGTGAAAAGGCACAAAGTTTGGGCGTTTCGGTTATGGATGTGGCTCAAACTTTACAACTTTCTCTAAGCGGGCAACGTTTTGGTTATTTCATGATGAACGGTAAACAGTATCAGGTAATGGGACAATTCGACAAGAAAGACCGTGATACGCCAATGGACCTGACTTCGATGTTTGTCAGAAATACGAATGGCGATTTGATTCAATTGGATAACTTGGTAAGCATTGAAGAACAGAGCAGTCCGCCTCAATTGTACCATAACAACAGGTACATGTCAGCTACCGTTTCTGCCGGCTTGGCTCCTGGAAAAAGTATAAGTGACGGAATAGAAGCTATGGAAAGAGTAAAAGAAAAGGTCCTCGATGAAAGTTTTACAACCGATCTAGGAGGAGAATCCCGCGATTTTGTTGAAAGCAATTCCAATACTTCGTTCGCATTTGGATTGGCATTGCTGCTGATTTTCTTGATTCTTGCTGCTCAGTTTGAAAGTTTTATTGATCCATTCATCATCATCCTGACGGTTCCGATGGCAGTTGCCGGAGCATTATTTTCTTTGTGGCTTTTTGACCAGACCTGGAATATTTTCAGCCAGATTGGAACGATCATGCTTATCGGCCTGGTAACCAAGAATGGTATCTTGATTGTTGAATTTGCCAATCAGCTTCGCGAGCAAGGCAAGCCAAAAATGGAAGCCATTATGGAAGCTTCTGAATCCCGGCTTCGTCCGATCTTGATGACGAGTTTGGCAATCGCCTTGGGAGCGCTGCCGATTGCAATGTCACTTGGAGCCGCATCAACAAGCAGGATTGGAATGGGCGTTGTAATTGTTGGCGGAACATTATTCTCCTTGATTCTAACCTTGTTTGTAATTCCTGCCATCTATTTTATGTGGTCGAGAGAGAAAAAACACCGACCTGAATTTGATAACATAAAAGAATATGAAAATGAATAATGCGATGAACTGTAAAATCATTTTTAGTGTTGCCTGCCTGTTTCTTGCTGGTTTCAATATGCAATCGCAAGAAATATTGACTGTTGAAGATGCTGTAAAGATTGCCCTGCAAAACAATTACGAAATCAAGATTGCTTCCAATGATTTGAAAATCGACCAGCAGAACGTGAGCCTTGCCAATGCCGGAATCCTGCCTAACCTAAGTGCAAACGTTGTCAACAATAACAGTCTTCTGGATACAAAGCAGACACAGGCCGATGGAACTGAAAGGGAATTGGACAATGCAAAAAACCTTAGCCTTACTTACGGAGTGGCATTAAATTGGACCGTCTTTGATGGCATGAGGATGTTTGCCCGACACAATCAGTTGAAAGAATTGGAAAAATTAGGCGATGCCGAGTTAAAGCTGACCATCTTGACCAAAATAAGCGATGTCATCACGACTTACTATGACATCGTACAGCAGCAACAGCAATTATCGGCTTTGGATACGACAATCGTGATTTCGAACGTGAGGGTCACTACAGCAACAAACAGGTATACGATAGGAAAGGCTTCCAAACTGGAAGTCTTGAATGCGCAGGTCGACTTGAATACGGATACAACCGATTTTTTACGGCAGAAAGAATTGTATGCCAATACCAAGATCTTGTTGAACCAGATTCTGGCAAGGGATCCAAATATTGATTTCAAGGTGATTGAAGAAGTCCAAATCGATGAAAGCCTGCTCCTGCCCGATTTGATGCTTCTGGCAGAAAAACAGAATCCACAATTGCAGGCCCAGGTTATCAATAAACGTGTGGCCGAGCTGGAATTGAAACAGATAAAAGGCGATCGCTATCCAACTGTCAACATCAGTTCCGGATACAATTTTACGCGTTCTGAAGCTTCATTGGGATTTGTCACACAGTCCTCCGGAAGAGGTCTGGTTTATGGAATCAATGCCACGATGAATATTTTCAACGGAGGTTTGCAGAATCGAAATGAAAGGATTGCAAAACTTCAGGTTGAGAATTCCCAGATACTTATCGACCAACAGAAATTAGCCTTGAACACGCAACTTTCGACCGCTTATCAAACCTACATGACAAATCTGCAATTGAGCAAGCTGGAAGCCAAAAACGAAGAAATCGCCAAGCAGAACATGGACATTACCTTTGAAAAATTCAGGATTGGAACGATCACTACGACCACTTTGGAATTCAGGACCGCCCAACTCAATTACATCAATGCAAAAGTGAGAAACAGCAATGCTCAATTTCAGGCAAAAATATCCGAAATTGCCTTGAAAGAATTGGCTGGAAATCTTAGTTTTGAATAGTTGCAGGAATCATTTTTTCAATTAAATTTGATAAAAATTTAACGCTAGATGGTTTCGTACAACACCAGGGATTGGTTCACCTTTATTTTCCGTTTTCACAAGGCTGATACTTTCAGAAAATTACTTCCAATAATGCTTGCCATAGGTATTTATTCCGGAAGTGTAGGCTATCTTGAGGTTGAATATTGGCAGCTCTCAGACACCAATTACATCAAGAATGTTACCATAATGCACGGAATGCTCGGTTTCGTGATTTCCTTATTATTGGTTTTCCGAACCAATACCGCTTACGACCGTTGGTGGGAAGGCAGAAGATTATGGGGTTCATTGGTAAACAACAGTCGAAATTTTGCTCTTAAATTGGCCGTTATTTTAAAAGATGATGAGGACAAGGCCTTCTTTCGGAAAGCCATTCCGAATTATGCTTCAGTTTTACACATCCACCTTCACGACAGCGATACGGCAAAGCAACTTTTCGATAATTTGGATTTAGAAATTGACCATCACAAGCACAAGCCCAATCAGGTTGCCAAATTAATGTTCGAGAGGATGAATGAATTGCACATCAAAGGAAAGATTTCAGGTGACCAACTGATTGTCCTGAACAACGAATTTATGTCCTTCACCGATATTTGTGGTGCCTGCGAAAGAATCAAGAACACGCCAATCCCCTATTCGTACAGCGCTTTCATCAAAAAATTCATTTTCTTCTATGTGATGACACTTCCTTTCGGATATGCTTTCAGTCTTGGTTATTATGTTGTTCCTGTTGTAGTTTTTATCTTTTATGTACTCGCAAGCTTGGAATTGATTGCCGAAGAAATTGAAGATCCTTTTGGAGAGGATGAAAACGATCTGCCAACAAGAAAAATTTCAGAAAACATAAGGAAACACGTTGAGGAATTGATTTGAGAACTTAAAAATTAGCAATTGTTTGGCCTTTGTTTGCTGATTTTTCATTAAATTTAAAGCTTTACTTTATTAAAGTTTTATCCTATGTATTCTCAAAAAACGTTACTGGACACGCCGTTACTTTCTTCTGAAAAATCGCTGAAAACTTTGGTTGAGAACCGTACTGTTTACACTTTGAACAATTGTGAGCTCAATCTTTTTGAAACGTATGAAGCATCACAGCTCGTACCTTTAAAGTTCAATGATCTGGTAGTAACGAGTATGCTCCGAGGCAAAAAAGTAATGCACCTTTTTGATGACCCCGGATTTGAATATTTGCCTGGAGAAACCGTTGTCATTCCATCAAATGTAGGAATGAAGATTGATTTCCCTGAAGCTTCAAGAAAAAACCCCACGCAGTGCCTGGCTTTGGCAATCGACCAGACCAAGATTTCGGATACCTTGAATTTTCTAAACGAGCGTTATCCAAAAGAAGGAGCCGACCATTATTGGCAACTCAATCATCAGAATTATTTTTTTTACAACAATGTAGATCTCGCAGCTACAATCAACAAGCTCATCAAGGAATGCATGAGCACTTCCATTACAAAAGATGCAATTGCCGATTTAACCTTGCAGGAATTGCTGATCAGGATAATCCAATCGCAAACTCTTAAATCTATTGAGGATACGAAAGTTTCAGATCCTAACAATCCCATCAATTATATAGTGGAATACATCCGGAAGAACTTGAAGGAAAATATCAATTTGAAAAGCTTGAGCGACAAGGCAAGCATGAGCACTACTTCCTTCTATCGGTTTTTCAAAAGGGAATTGGGAATGAGCCCTATTGAGTTTGTAATCAGTGAAAAGATAAAATGCGCAAAAAAATTGCTTCAAAATCCGAGTATCCAGATCAATGAAGTCTGTTATCTTTCCGGTTTTGAAGACGCCAATTATTTTACAAGATTGTTTAAAAAGTATGAAGGCATCACGCCTAAACAATACCAGCTCTTGTACATCAATTAAGATTTATTCGATATAATATACCGGCTCCAGATTTTTTTCTTCCTCTTCCGTAAATATCCTGTATTCTATCCGGAAGGTCTTCTTTAAAGGCGTTTCCAACGAAAAACCTCCCACTCCAAAGCCATCAATCACATCAAGTGTAAAATGGGCGTGCTTCCAATATTCAAACAAATCCTTGTCCACCCAGAATTCAGTATCTTCAATTGTTCCGATGCAGACATCTCCCATCCGCTGATAAAACCCACCTTTCTCGAAACATTGCGGTTGTGTTCCTTCACAGCATCCTCCTGCCTGATAGAACATCAATTCCCCATACTTTTCTTTCAAGATTGCAATCAACTCGATTGCTTTTTCTGTAGCTTCAATTCTTTTTGTCATAGCAAATGATTTAAAATACAGCTATAAATTTTAATGACTTATAGCTGTATTTTTTTATAAGGTTAATGATTATCCGTTAATATCAATCAATATTTTAACCTGTGACGGATTGGAAACAAGAGCTTCAAAGCCTTCAGTTACAATCTCATCCAATTTAATCCTCTTGGTTACCAATTTTTCAACTGGCATCCTTCCCAGATTGATGAGTTCAATCACCTGCGGGAAGATATTTCTATAGGCTATAATTCCCTTTACTGTAATTTCCCTTACCACCTGATCAAAAGCATTGTGTGTGACGGGCTTTCCAAATAAGGCCACCAGGACGGCAGTTCCTCCATTTTTCAGACTGGCAATTCCTCCATCAAAAGAAGCCTGGACACCAGCCGCATCCAGAAAAATATCCACTCCGCCGTGTGTCAGCTCTTTTATCTGCTTTGGAATATCTTCGCTTTTACCATTGATGATGGTTGTTGCACCAATTTCTTTGGCTTTTTCCAAACGTTTTTCAGCAATATCCACTACAATAACTTCTGTCGCTCCTGCAGCAATCGCCGCTTGCACACATAAAAGTCCGATTGGGCCAGCTCCATAGATCAAGCAAGACTGTCCGATTTTCAAGCCACTTTGCAAGACGGCATAAACGGCAACAGCTGCTGGCTCAACCAAGGCGCCTTGTTCAAAACTCATTGAATCTGGAATCTTATGCACCATATAATCTTCAACAACCGTATATTTTGCAAAACCTCCATTGGAAGTCAAGCCGACAAAACCCAATGGTTCCGAAAGGTTATATTCTCCATTTGTAATAAATGGGCTTTCAGGATTCTTGAAAAGCGGTTCAACAACTACTCTATCTCCTTTCTTGATTCCTGATACTTCATTACCTATTTCACTTACAATCCCAGCAAATTCGTGTCCTAGAGTTGTAATGCCTTGATGTCCGTTCAACGGATAGGGCTTGTCAACTGGAATCAACATTGGTCCGTGTGTATATTCGTGAAGGTCAGAGCCGCAAATTCCGGCAAATTGAACTTCAATTTTTACTTGTTTTTTCCCTGTAACGGGAATATCGGTTTCTTCTACCCTGATGTCCTTTGCAGCGTGCCAACGTGCGGCTTTCATTTTTGTCATAATAGTATAGTTTTAAAATAAAAAAGCACCACAACGAACAGTGTGCAGTGCTTTTTTCCAACAATTAAATTTAAAAGAATCCCAATTTCTTCTTATCATAAGAAATCAGCATGTTTTTTGTCTGGCGGTAGTGTCCGAGCATCATTTTATGGTTTTCCCTACCAATACCGGATTGCTTGTATCCTCCAAATGGAGCTCCGGCCGGGTAGGAATGGTATTGATTGATCCAGACACGACCAGCTTGGATCGCTCTGGGAACCTGATAGATCTCGTGTGCATCACGTGTCCATACACCAGCACCCAGGCCATACATCGTATCGTTTGCCAGTTCGATCGCTTCTTCAGTAGTCTTGAAAGTGGTCACGGCCAAAACGGGTCCAAAAATTTCTTCCTGGAAAATACGCATCTTGTTATGTCCTTTGAATATAGTAGGCTTGATGTAATAACCACCTTCTATATCGCCACCAAGATTATTTGCCTCTCCTCCAGTTAACAATTCCGCACCTTCTTCCTTGCCTAATTTAAGATAGGACATTATTTTTTCTTTTTGAACCAATGAAGCCTGGGCTCCAATCATTGTCGATTTATCCAAAGGATTTCCTGCTATGATTGCCTCGGTCCTTTCAATAACCTTGGCCATAAATTTATCATAGATAGCTTCATGAACCAGTAATCTTGACGGACACGTACAAATTTCTCCTTGGTTCAAGGCAAACATTACGGCACCTTCAATAGCCTTATCGAAAAAATCATCATCGTGATCGGCTACAGACGGGAAAAAGATATTTGGAGATTTACCTCCCAGTTCCAATGTCACCGGAATAATATTCTCAGTAGCATATTGCATTACCAAACGACCAGTCGTAGTCGAACCTGTAAACGCCGCTTTTGAAACTTTCTTGTTCGTAACCAAGGCGCGTCCTAACTCCGACCCAAATCCATTGACAATATTTACAACTCCTGGAGGCAGGATATCGCCAATAAGTTCCATCAAGATTATGATAGAAACCGGCGTACTCTCAGCTGGCTTGAGCACAACCGTATTTCCTGCTGCCAAGGCTGGTGCTAGTTTCCAGATGGCCATTAAAATTGGGAAATTCCAAGGAATAATTTGCGCAATAACTCCCAATGGTTCGCTTAGGGCAATGGAAACGGTCTGCGAATCCAATTCAGCTATCAAACTTTCTTCGGCACGGATCACACCCGCAAAATAGCGGAAATGGTCAATTGCCAAAGGCATATCGGCTGCGAGTGTTTCCCTGATTGGCTTTCCATTGTCGATTGTTTCTACAGTGGCAAGATATTCGAGGTTATCCTCCATAACCTGCGCTATTTTGTTCAAAAGGATACTTCTTTCCGTTACGGATGTTTTTCCCCATGTCTTGAACGCTTCGTGAGCCGAATTTACAGCCAATTCTAAATCTTGCTTGTCAGAATGTGCCGCTTGTGTAAACACCTTTCCATCAATTGGAGAAAATACATCAAAGTAATTTCCGTTAATTGGCGGTACAAACTTTCCGCCTATATAATTATCATATTTTGCCTTGAATTCAGGTCTTGCAGTTACATTGCTCATAATTTTATTTTTTAGATTATCTCAAAATTACTTTCATCATAAAAATAGTACTAGCATTAATCCGTCAATTGTTAGCATAAAACATTCAATATTGCTTTTTTAACGCTTATTTATTATTGCATTAACAAAATTGAATGCACTTTTTTAACAAATTATTATTTTTTAAATTATGTCCTATTTGTTTTCGCAGTGACAAAAAAGCCTTTGTTTTGTTTCCTACTCCAAACTTCAATGATTATATTTGCTTTCAAAATTTACGCATCCAAAATAGTATCTTAAAAATGAAAATATCCTACAACTGGTTAAAACAATTCATTAAAACCGACTGGAATTCTGAAGAAACATCTGCTTTATTGACTGATCTGGGTCTTGAAGTTGAAGCAGTGGAAAAATACCAATCTGTAAAAGGCGGATTGGAAGGGATTGTAGTGGGCCACGTCTTAACCTGTGCCCAACATCCAAATGCAGACCGCCTAAAAGTTACAACCGTTGATCTAGGCGACGGTGTTCCTGTACAAATTGTTTGTGGAGCGAGCAACGTAGCAGCCGGACAAAAAGTACCCGTTGCTACAATCGGAACAACCTTATACGACAAGGACGGAAATTCATTTGTAATCAAGAAGGGCAAAATTCGCGATCAGGAAAGCCATGGAATGATCTGTGCCGAAGATGAATTGGGTCTGGGAACAAGCCACGATGGAATCATGATCTTGAATGAAGATTTAAAACCTGGAACTTCTGCCGCGAAAGTATTCAATATTGAAAATGACGAAGTTTTTGAAATCGGCCTGACACCAAATCGTGCCGATGCAATGAGCCATATGGGTGTTGCAAGAGATTTGAGAGCAGGATTGTTGCAGAAAAATATTTCAACGGAATTGATCACGCCCTCTATTTCTAATTTCAGGATTGACAAGAGAACGTTGAAAATGGATGTTTCGGTTCAAGATTCAAAGCTGGCTCCGAGATATTGCGGCGTTACCATTTCTAATATTACCGTGAAACCTTCACCCCAATGGTTACAAAACCGATTGAAAGCAATTGGCTTGACACCAAAAAATAATATAGTGGACGTTACCAATTATGTCTTGCACGAATTGGGACAGCCACTCCACGCCTTTGATGCATCAAAGATAAAAGGCAACAAGGTAATTGTGAAAACGGTTGAAGCCGGAACAAAATTCACAACGCTTGACGATGTAGAAAGAACCTTGCACGAAGAAGATTTGATGATTTGCGACGAAAATGGGCCAATGTGCTTTGCAGGTGTTTTCGGTGGAAAAAATTCCGGAGTTACCGAGACAACAAGTTCTATCTTTCTAGAAAGTGCTTATTTCAATCCTGTAACAATTAGAAAAACGGCAAAAAGACATACTTTGAGTACGGATGCCTCTTTCAGATTTGAAAGAGGTATTGATCCAACCATTACGGAGTATGCTTTGAAAAGAGCTGCCATTTTAATCCTGGAAGTTGCCGGCGGCGAAATCACTTCTGATGTAACAGACATCTATCCTAAAAAATTAGAGGATTTTTCTGTGGTATTGAATTTCAATAAGACAGCAAAAATCATAGGCCAGGAATTGCCAAAGGAAACCATCAAGAAAATCTTGGCTTCACTGGACATAAAGATCAATAGCGTTTCTGATGTTGGTTTGGGATTAACGATTCCAGCTTACAGGGTTGACGTCCAGCGAGAAATTGATGTTATCGAAGAAATCCTTAGGGTTTATGGCTACAACAACATCAACTTTACCAAGAAATTCAACGCCTCGGTTTCCAATTCTCCAAGAACGGAAGATTATAAGGTTCAGAACATCATTGCCAATCAATTGACTTCGGTTGGTTTCAACGAAATGATGGCCAATTCGCTTACCACTCCTGATTATGTGGAATTGTCAGAGAAATTGAATGCAGACTTCAATGTGATGATGTTGAATCCGTTAAGCAAGGATTTATCAGCAATGAGGCAATCATTGTTGTTTTCAGGCTTGGAAGCCATTTCTTTCAATATCAACAGGAGGAATGCTGATTTGAAATTGTTCGAATTTGGGAAGTCCTACCATAAATTCCCTTCAGGTTATGAGGAACACAAGCATCTAACCTTGTTCATCACAGGAAACAGATTGGCAGAAAGCTGGACAAGCAATCAAAAGGTTTCGGATTTCTTCTTATTCAAAGGATATGTAAATGCAATCTTGTCAAGGTTAGGAATTGAGAAAACGCAAAACCAGCCAGTAGGTTCTGATGTTTTTGCCGAAGGTGTTGCCATCGTTTTAGGAAATGAAACTATTGTTGAATTCGGAACCATCAAGAAATCGATAGCAAAAGAATTCGATATCAAGCAGGAAGTTTTCTATGCAGATTTCGATTGGAACAGGATTCTTAAATTAATTTCGAACAAGATCAAATTCTCTGAAATTCCAAAATACCCGGAAGTTCGTCGTGATTTGGCCCTTTTGGTAGATGACAGCGTACAGTTTGATGCCATCTACAATATCGCAAGACAATCTGAAAAAGGATTGTTGAAAGGCATCAATCTTTTCGATGTTTACCAAGGAAATAATCTGCCGGAAGGCAAAAAGTCTTATGCTGTAAGTTTTACGATCCAAGATGCAACCAAAACTTTGACCGATGTTCAGATCGATAAAATAATGAGCAAATTGCAGAAGAGCTTTGAAACAGAATTAGGAGCTGTTTTGAGATAGATTTCTATTATATAAATAAAAAGGAGGCTGTAAAAGCCTCCTTTTTTTGCAACATAATCAACCAAATACAATTATCCTTTAGGAGTAACAACGCCATCAACAACATGGATCACGCCATTGGATTGATTGACATCAGCAATTGTTACCTTCGCTTTTCCTCCATTTTCATCAGATATATACAACTCTTTTCCGTCCATCCAAGCCGTTAATTTTCCTCCTTGAACTGTTGTCAATACAGCTTTTCCTTTTCCGGCCTTGATTGCTTTTGCAATATCCGAAGCATTCATTTTTCCTGCCACGACATGATACGTCAAGACAGATTGCAACATTGCTTTATTTTCTGGTTTCAATAAGGTTTCAACAGTTCCTTTTGGCAGTTTGTCAAATGCTGCATTGGTTGGTGCAAAAACCGTGAAGGGTCCTTTTCCTTTCAATGTTTCAACCAATCCGGCAGCTTTTACAGCAGCAACCAAAGTGGTATGGTCTTTTGAGTTGACTGCATTTTCAATAATATTCTTTGATGGATACATTGCAGCACCTCCAACCATTACTATTTTCTCTTTTTGAGCAAATACTGATGTTCCAGCCATCATTGTAAATGCAAATAACGCGATTGATAAAATTTTGGTGATTTTCATAATAATTTATTTTTAAGTTTTATAAATTCATTTACGCCATAACAATCGATATGGTTTTAAAATTATATTTCTTTAACATTATTTTATCAATGGATTATTTTAAACAAAAAAAAGCCCCATATTACTACAGGGCTTTGATATTCAGATCAATGTATTGAAAACTTATCTCTTTAAAAACTTAGCAATGGAAGTTCCTGCTTGGGTTTTGATTTCCATAAGATAATTACCAGAAGCCAAGGTAGAAACATCAATTGTGCCTATATTATCGGAACTTGTAAACACTACAATCTGTTGACCCAGCATATTATAGATACCGATAGAGGTTATTTTATGTGTTAAATCACGCTGTGTAAGATGTATAACTTCATTGGCTGGATTTGGATAAACCATAAAATTATTATTGTTAAATTCCGATGTTGACAAGAGATCTTGGATAATGGTTACCGCCGTGTTTGTTATAATTGGCATATTATAGTCAAAGTATATACTTGCAGTATTCTCAATTGTATTGCCTTCAACCAATGAAGGGAGTGCCTTGATTTTAAAACTTACATATCCATCATTATTCGCATCATCAAAAGGAAGTTGTATGTTTTCAAATAAAAATTCTACTTTATTTGAGTCAGAGATTCTCGTTGTGAAAGAATGGCTTCCATTAAGTGGAACTAAAGAGTTGATATCAAATTTTGTGCTATCAATAATATCTCTTATAACAATATTCCGTGCTGGAGCTGTACCCGTATTTTCAAACCTTATAATGTAATGTAAATACTTTCCTATCATATCCGAAGTAATTGTAGCTCCTTCAAGACACGTTTTGTCATTTGGATCAAATGAATTCACGACAGTTTGATTTAATGTAAATACATTATCACTAGGTGTTTCATCGGTTAAGCCTGAAATAGATACAGTAAAATTAAGAATATCTCCTTCATTTACTGGCGGTGTTTCTATAGATGAATTCAGATTTAAGATCAATTCGATTTCTCTAGTCTCAAAAGGAGCTATATCGGTCAAATTCCAGTTAAACACATTCATATCCTGAGTAGAAACTGTTGGCATTGAAGATACATAATCCAAAATAGCATCATTAAAATTAAAGCTTACCAGACCAGATTGGAAATTGGTTCCCTTATTTCTACACAAAACTTTGTACTTGACATCAAAGCCAGCATGAGATGCGTTTAAGGGCAAAATTGTAACTTCTAAATCATTATGAGTTCCATTTGGAGATATGCAAAAATTTTGTTCAAACGGACTTACTGCTGTTGGAAAAGTAACTGTTGTCGTAGATGGAAAAATATTGAAATATAATGGATTTTCCAATACCGGAGTAATTGTATGAGTTCCTCCTGCTACCGGGACTATATAACTTCCGGAATAATTTGAAATTAAATTTCCGGTGTTAGTTCCATCAGAAATAGATAATTTCAAAAATGGGGAATTTACATCTGACGTTGAGCATCCATCATTATTCTCATCATATTTAGTACTTCCTTGTATCGTATAATAAGTTCCTCCTGGAGTGAATGAGCAATAGCTATTCACAGAGCAGTTAGTATAATTATATGAATTTATTCTATACTGAATATATTCTAACATCGATTCATTGGCACAGATATAACTCAAGTTGGGATTGTTTTCAAAAAATACATCATCCATTCCCAAAAAAACCATCGTCACTCCTTTTATGAACAAGGTGTTAAGTAAATTATTATTACAATTCAAGTAATGCATATTTACATGGTCATTCAACTCTAAAGACGTCAATTGATTATTTCTACATTCAAGCCAATTCAATTGCAAATTGGTTGATAAATCCAAACTGGAAAGGTTTAGATTACTACAAAATAAATATGTTAGATTGGATAAACCCGTTACATTAACTGAACTTTGCAAAGGATTATATCCACAGTTTATTGACTCCAGATTTTGGTATTGGCTAAAATCAATAAGGGGTAATTGTAGATTATTGGAACAATCTATACGTTTAAAATTTGTCAATCCTGTTATATTCAAGGAAATCAATTGGTTAAAGGAACAATCTAAGCTTTCAAAATTTGGAAAACTACTTAAATCTAAACTGGTAAGTTGATTATAACTACAATTCAAAGACTTTAGATGTGGATAAAGGGATAAATTCAATGTAGTTAGATTGTTCCCATCACAACTAAGCTCTTTGATAATATTGGCACCACTAACCGTTAGATTGGTAAGTTGAGGATTAGCACCGTATTTGAGTACTTCTAAATTTATCAGATTGGTTAAATCTAAAGAAGTAAGTTCAGTTCCCCAACAGTTTAACTCCTTTAATTGTGGCAAATCAGAAACATTTAGACTCGTTATAGGATTGCCGTCACACCTCAGCGATACCATATTGGTAAAATACTCAATACCGCCCATATTGTAATACATGTTACTCCCGTTTTGTCCACCAACGTTCATTTTCTTTACCAATAAGGCTTCACTAACTTGTATTTCTCCATCATTATTTACATCCAGATGGAAATAATTACCGGAAAAATCGGTTACAATGCCATTATTGACACTGGATGTCACTAATCTTGCTTTAAAACTTGGATCAGGAAAATTAATAATCTGTGCCTGACCAATAAATGTAGTAAAGAGAAAAATAAAAAGAATGTAATTTTTTTTCATAAGAGTCGGTTTATAATTCAAATATAATCAAAAAAAAGCCCCGTATTTCTACGGGGCTTCCTATATTCAGATCAAGAAAAATTAGTTTCCTCCTTTTTCCATTTTAGCTTTCAATTCAGCAAGAATATCATTGTTATCTCCTAATGTAGATGCAGAAGCATTGTTGTTAGATGATGAATTGTTGTTATTCTCTGATTGAGCTTTCACATTTTTCTCTTCTTCTTCACGGAAGATGGCAGTGTGAGAAGCAACTACTCTTTTGAATTCCTTGTTGAACTCGATCACTTTGAATTCAGCTGAATCACCTTTTTTCAATTTCTTACCGTCTTCTTTTTCAAGGTGACGAGTTGGAATAAAAGCAACAACATCTTCTCCAAATTCTACAGTAGCTCCTTTGTCAACGATTTCAGAGATTTCACCTGTGTGGATAGTTCCAACAGCGAAAGCATCTTCATGTTTGTCCCAAGGGTTGGCAGTAGTTTGTTTGTGACCTAAAGATAATTTACGTCCGTCAACATCCAATTCCAATACTACAACGTCAAGTTTTTCACCAACATTTACAAACTCAGATGGATGTTTGATTTTCTTAGTCCAAGATAAGTCAGAGATGTAGATCAATCCGTCGATACCTTCTTCCAATTCTACGAAAATTCCAAAGTTTGTAAAGTTTCTAACGATACCTGTGTGTTTAGAACCAACTGGGTATTTAGAAGTGATATCAGTCCATGGATCTTGAGTCATTTGTTTGATACCCAATGACATTTTACGGTCATCTCTATCAAGAGTCAAGATTACAGCTTCAACCTCATCACCAACTTTAACGAAATCCTGCGCACTTCTCAAGTGAGTAGACCAAGACATTTCAGAAACGTGGATCAAACCTTCAACACCTTCAGCAACTTCGATAAATGCACCGTAATCAGCGATTACAACTACTTTACCTTTTACTTTGTCACCAACTTTCAAGTCAGAGTTCAAAGCATCCCATGGGTGAGCGTTCAATTGTTTCAAACCTAATTGGATTCTTGTTTTCTCATCATCGAAATCAAGGATAACAACATTCAATTTCTGGTCTAATTCAAGAACTTCACTTGGGTGGTTGATTCTTGACCAAGAAAGGTCAGTAATGTGAATCAATCCATCAACACCACCTAAGTCAATAAACACACCATAAGAAGTAATGTTTTTAACAACACCTTCTAATACTTGTCCTTTTTGCAATTGACCGATGATTTCTTTTTTCTGTACTTCAATATCCGCTTCTATAAGCGCCTTGTGAGAAACAACAACGTTTTTAAATTCGTGGTTAATTTTCACAACTTTGAATTCCATCATTTTGTTTACGTAAACATCGTAATCTCTAATAGGCTTAACATCAATTTGAGATCCTGGCAAGAACGCTTCAATACCAAAAACGTCAACGATCATACCACCTTTAGTTCTGCATTTCACAAAACCATTAACGATTTCACCTGTTTCGTTTGCAGAAATAACTCTATCCCAAGCCTTGATCGTACGTGCTTTTCTGTGAGAAAGAACCAACTGACCTGTTTTATCCTCACGGATGTCAATCAATACTTCTACCTTGTCACCCACTTTCAAGTTCGGGTTGTAACGGAATTCGTTCAAAGAAATTACACCTTCCGATTTAGCGTTGATATCAACGATAGCATCTCTGTCAGTAATTCTTACAACAACACCTTCCACTACTTCTTCCTGATCAGTTGCTATAAAAGTCTTAGCTACTAATTCTTCAAATTCTAACAAGTTTTTCTCATCAACAGCATCAATACCTTCTTGGAAATTGTGCCAGTTGAAATTTGCTAAAAACTCTTCTTGTGATTTTAATTGTTCAGACATTTGTTCTGATAAAAATTTGTATTCTGCATTTTCTTGAGTTTCTGGAAGCGATAGAAAAAAACAGAAGTTGTTTTACATAAATAGTTGATACCTAAAGGAAACTCTTCTCTGCCAAAAGGTTTGCAAAAGTAATAAATAATTTTAAATCTGCAAAATATTATAGTTTAGATTTTTATCCCATCCCGAAGCTTCGGGATTAGGAGCGAAAGGTTTAGGCTTTTTCAGAATCCATTTTCCCGCCTTCCTTCCAAATCTTTTTGTTTTTAAAGAAAAAACAAAAAGGATTTTCCCTCCAGTCGGGGCTATTAGGCATTTGTATTTTTCCTAAAAAAGAAACCCCTTTTTCCAAAAGAAAAAGGGGCTTACAATATAGTATAACTTCTTAATGCATCACATTTTCAACTTCTTCAGGGTTGTGTTTATGCTTGAACAAAAATGCAAAAGCTATCGCAATCACCAAAGCATAAACCGCAAACGAAATCCAGATGCTGTGCCAATCCTTCATAAAAATTGGATTGCTGAAAACACCATCCGCAGAAATTGTAATTCCGTGGCCTTTTACAAACTCCGACATCAAAGTATTGGATTGCTCTGTTTGGAGATAAATAGAAAGTTCAGTTGTATTATTAAAAGTCTTTGTAAAGTACTTATCAATGGCCCAACCTGAAGTGAAACTTCCCAAAATGGCACCAAAACCATTGGTCATCATCATAAACAAACCTTGTGCAGAAGAACGGTTTTTTGGTTCCGTATTGGTTTCCACAAACAATGAACCTGAAATATTAAAGAAATCGAATGCCATTCCATAAACCACACACGATAAAACAATCATCCACAAACCTTGAACCGGATCACTGAAAGCAAACAATCCAAAACGCAACACCCAGGCCAGCATACTGATCAGCATTACTTGCTTGATACCAAATCGCTTCAAGAAAAAAGGAATTGCCAAAATAAACAACGTCTCAGAAATTTGCGAAATCGACATTATAATAGTCGAATATTCCACTACAAAAGAATCTGCATATTTAGGAAAATGCTTGAATTCATCCAGGAAAACGTCACCATAAGCATTTGTCAATTGCAAGGCTCCTCCCAGAAACATTGAAAAGACAAAGAACAAGGCCATTTTATAATTTCCAAACAACTTGAAGGCTTCCAAACCTAAAGTTTCCGTCAACGAAGCATTTTCTTTCGTAAGCCTTTGGGGTTCGCATTTTGGCAAGGTAAAAGCATAAAAGCCCAAAAGCAATGCAGCGATTCCCGCAATATAGAATTGATATTCCGTAGCCTTGTTTCCCGTCAGGTTGGTAATCCACATGGCAACAATAAAACCTATTGTTCCAAAAACCCTGATGGGCGGAAAGTCCTTCACTACATCCTTATTGCTTAATTTTAGCGACGTATAAGAGATAGAATTACTCAGCGAAATGGTTGGCATGTAGAAACACATTGCCAAGAGCATTATATAGATGAATGTCGTAGGCTCGGTAACTTGCGGCAGGTAGAATAAGACTCCTGCATATAGAATATGAAGAACTCCATATAGTTTTTCCGCATTTATCCATCTATCGGCAATTATACCGGTAATTGTTGGCATGAACAAAGAAGCGATTCCCATTGTTCCGAAAACAAGTCCGAATTGGGTTCCCTCCCATTGCTTGGTTCCAAACCAATAATTTGCAATTGTGATAAGCCAAGCTCCCCAAACAAAAAATTGGAGGAAACTCATTGAAATCAATCTATTCTTTATTCCCATAAAAGTGTTATTGCTTTTTGTATTTTGAAAATTTTACAGCCCGTAAATCTACTATTAAAAATGAGATAAACAAAAATTTACACCGTTTTCGTAGTTTCTTCCACAAGCTCCAAAACCGTAGCAAATTGTTCCTCTCGGGTAAGATCTGAATTGTCGATTTCAATGGCATCATTAGCAATAACAAGAGGAGAATCTTCTCTATGGGTATCAATATAATCTCTTTCCTGGACGTTCTTCAATACTTCTTCATAAGAAACATCATCGCCTTTTTGCTGTAGTTCATCAAAGCGTCTTTGTGCTCTTGTTGAAGCACTTGCCGTCATAAATATTTTAAGCTCGGCATCGGGAAAGACTACAGTCCCGATATCTCTTCCATCCATTACGATAGCTTTGTCCTTACCCATTTGCTGCTGTTGTTCGACCAATTTGGAACGAACTTTTGAAACTTCGGCCACACGGCTGACAAATTTGGAAACTTCTATGGTACGGATTTCTTTTTCGACGTTTACATCATTCAGATACATTTCGGCAAAACCCAATTCAGGATTGAATTGGAATTTCAGGTTGATGTCCGGCAAGGCATTTATCAAGGTCTCCTTATCAAAAGAGTCCTCATTGATATAGCCGTTATCCATTGCAAAATAAGCTACAGCACGGTACATTGCTCCAGTATCCACATAAACATATCCTAGATGTTTGGCCAATTGCTTGGCCAATGTGCTTTTTCCCGTGGAGGAAAATCCGTCGATGGCGATTGTAATTTTTTTCATATCTATATGCCACGAAGGCGCTAAGCAGCAAAGATAAAATAAAGTTTGAAAAAGGAAGAAGTAGTATTTTAAATAGTTTGGGTTTTCCGTACAGCATTTTCAAAAAGCCCCTGGCAAATATGATTTGCCTTTTGAAATGACGGCCTACAGAATATTAATCCTGAAAATTAATCGTAAGTCCGAACAAGCTAGTATTTCCTGCCAAAGTATAGCGTGAATAGGAATAATCAAACTTTATCTTATTGAAACGGAGTCCGAAACCAACTGAGATTCCTGAAAAATTTCGCTGGTCGAGAATCCTGAGCTCCTCACCTCTTCTGAAATTATAACCCAATCGAAGATTGAACGCTTTTTCCGGAAACAATTCGGCTCCAACAATCACGTGACGCAGGGCGTTATTAAAAAAGGAAACTTTTTCCTCGGTTTGACCCCCGTCAATATTACCTTCTGCTCGTGCTGGATTTGAAAAAGCAAGATTCCATTGTTGCAGGTTTTCCAACGTAAGATGCCATCTCAAGGGAACGTGTTCTAATTCTTGGGAAATTCCCGCCATTATTTCAAGCGGCAAGTTTTCACGTGTTCCGGCATAGGTTGTGAATTGGGTTCCGATGTTTCGGATCGCAAGAGCAATGTTGATATCGTTGTAATCATCGATATACAAGGCACCCAGATCTATCGCTCCACCAAAAGAATTATAACTTTCAAGGGTTGATGAAATCAGTTTTGCATTGGCTCCAAGATAGACATCCGTATGCGGAACATTGAATGCATATCCGAATGAAAGTGCGGTTTCGCTTCCTGTAAAATCAGAAGTATAATTCCCGTTTTCGTCGTAACCTTCGAAATTTCCGTAATTGACGTAATTTACACCTGCGTGAAAAGTCTGCAGATGCCGGTCATAGGTATAGGCATAATTAGCTGTTCCGTAGGTGACCTCCCCAAAAAGACTTCCGTAATTCATCGAAAGATGATTGTCCATTTCCGGATTGATGGTTGCCGGATTGTACATTGCCTGATTGACATCGTAATCGTAAATAGTAAGGATTTTTCCACCCAACGCCGCTTGTCTTGGAGAAGTAATCAGATTTAAGAACTGGTAAACTGATTTACCGCCAATCTGACTGTAACTTACAGCACAAAAAAGCATTAAAACAGCAACAGATAGTTTTTTAAACATAGAGGAATTACCAATTTACTTATCCTATAACGGAAATGCGAAGATATTATTTTTAAAATAAAGATGATTTATTAATTATAGGAAAAGCAAAAAAGTTTAACCGGTTAGGATTAAACTTTCTTGAGTATAAATATTGGCTATAAAAACTACTAATTCAATATTTTAGCATTTTTAGCATTTTGGTCCGTGATGGCTATCGCCAAGACTTCACTCATTTCCTTGACGTAGTGAAATGTCAAACCTTCGACATATTCCGGCTTGATCTCATCGATATCGCGCTTGTTTTCGTGGCAAAGGATTATTTCCTTGATATTGGCCCTTTTTGCCGCAAGGATTTTTTCCTTGATTCCGCCAACCGGAAGCACTTTTCCTCTCAGTGTAATCTCACCTGTCATGGCAAGGTTTTTCTTGATCCTCTTTTGCGTAAAGACAGAAACCAAGGAAGTCAGCATTGCAATTCCAGCACTCGGACCATCTTTTGGAGTGGCTCCTTCCGGAACGTGGATGTGAACATTGTATTTTGTCAAGACTTCTGGGTCCACACCAAGCTTTTCAGCATTTGCTTTTATATATTCCAAGGCAATTGTAGTCGACTCTTTCATAACCGTCCCTAAATTTCCAGTCATTGTCAAACTACCTTTTCCTTTGGAAATAAGAGATTCTATGAACAAAATATCTCCACCAACACTTGTCCAAGCTAATCCTGTTACCACACCGGCCACTTCATTGCTTTCCGATTTATCACGTTGCATTCTTGGAACACCAAGCACCTTTATGATATCCTCGTCGGTAAGCTTTATGTTATATTCTTCTTCCATTGCAACGGATTTTGCTGCATTACGGATTACTTGTGCAATTTTATTTTCCAAACCTCTCACACCCGATTCACGCGTGTAGCCTTCAACAATCTTCTCCAATTGCTTTCTTCCGATGACCAATTGCTTGGCATTTAATCCGTGCTCTTTTAATTGTTTCGGAAGCAGATGCTTGCGTGCGATTTCAACTTTCTCTTCTATTGTATAACCGGACATCTTGATGACCTCCATCCTGTCCCTCAAAGCTGGCTGGATGGTTGACATATTGTTTGAAGTAGCAATGAACATCACTTTTGACAAATCGTAACCCATTTCAAGGAAATTATCATAAAATTCCTTGTTTTGCTCCGGGTCCAACACTTCAAGCAAAGCTGACGAAGGATCACCACTGTTGCTGCTCGACAATTTGTCTATTTCATCCAACACAAAAACAGGATTGGATGTTCCAGCTTTTTTCAAACTTTGAATGATTCTTCCCGGCATTGCACCAATGTAGGTTTTTCTGTGTCCACGGATCTCTGCTTCATCGCGCAATCCACCTAGTGAAATACGAACATATTCCCTTCCCAAAGCTTCTGCTACAGATTTTCCGATAGAAGTCTTTCCAACTCCAGGAGGTCCTGTCAAGCAAAGGATTGGCGATTTCATATCGTTACGCAATTTCAAAACGGCCAAGTGCTCGATCATTCTCTTTTTAACATCTTCCAAACCAAAATGATCCCTGTCCAAGACTTTTTGAGCCTGCTTTAGATCAAATTTATCTTTTGAAAAATGATTCCAAGGCAATTCCAAAAACAATTCCAAGTAATTTCTTTGGATACCAAAATCAGGCGCCTGAGGATTCATTCGTTGCATTTTTGACAATTCCTTCTCAAAATGCTTCTGTGTTTTCTCGTCCCATTTTTTGGTTTTTGCTTTCTGACGCATCTCGTCAAGCTCTTCCTCGTGAGAAACTCCTCCAAGTTCTTCTTGGATGGTTTTCATCTGCTGATGCAAGAAATATTCGCGTTGTTGCTGGTCCAAATCAAATCGAACTTTTGATTGGATATCGTTTTTCAATTCAAGCTTCTGAAACTCCAGATTCATAAACCTCAACGTTTCCAAAGCCCTCTCTTTTAAATCATTGATAGCAAGCAAGTCTTGTTTTTCTTTAACCGAGAGATTCATATTGGAAGAAACAAAATTCACCAGAAAGGATTGGCTTTCAATGTTTTTAATAGCAAATGTAGCTTCTGTCGGAATGTTTGGACTCTCCTGGATAATTTGTGTAGCCAATTCCTTTAATGAATCAATTATTGCATTGAATTCCTTCTCGCCTTTCTTCGGACGCTTTTCCGGAACTTCTTTTATGGTTGCTTTTATATAGGGAATTTCAGTCGTAACGGTATCAATCTCAAAACGCTTTTTTCCTTGAAGGATGACGGTAATGTTTCCGTCAGGCATTTTAAGGATTCGCAAAATCCTTGCAACGGTACCAACTGTATTGATGTCATTTTGAGTCGGATCCTCATCTTCTTCATTCTTTTGGGAAACAACCCCGATGATCTTGTTGCCAGCATTGGCATCGTTGATCAACTTGATTGATTTATCACGACCGGCAGTAATTGGAATCACGACTCCGGGAAACAAGACTGTATTTCGCAAAGGCAAGATTGGCAAGTCTTCAGGAAGCTCCTCGTTGTTCATTTCCTCTTCGTCTTCTGGCGTCAATAGCGGAATTAATTCCGCTTCAGAATCGAATTCTTGTAGTGACAAGTTGTCAATGGTTATTATTTTTTGATTCGACATATAGTATTTAAGTCATTTTGTCATTAAACAAAAAACACCCGTACCATAAATTTAATATAGTCTTGATGTTTACTTTATTGAAAATCAACCTAATTTAAGAATTTTGGTTGAATATTCAATTATAAGGAGTCAATCTTTATGCCATAAAAAAACCGTCTTATTTGTGGTAAGACGGTTTTTAATCCTATCTATTTTCTAATTTATAGTGTAGGAAACAATTTCATGAGTAGTATTGAAAGTCTGATAGATATTTTGATACTTGATGATCCCTATGTCTTTTGCAAACCAATAATAATTGGTATTGGTAACACCCTGGGTATTCTGAATTACTTCTACTTTTATGACATCTGGAAACTCTTCACCATTCACGGTCATTACAACATCTTTCTCCAGAATCTTTCCTTGAATGTTCACGGGAGTCACCATAGTTGGAAATCCCTGAATTATGGTCGTTTGATTGACTGTTTGTTGCCAAGTCTCATTTACTTCAAGAAAATCTTTAAGAATTATGATTTCAAAAGGCTCAACTGTTATTGATGGAACACCTTCTCCACCAGTAGAAGAAGCACCTTGTCTTACATAATAATTACCATTGCTTTTTCGTGTCCAAACAGTAGCTTCGAAACCTGTTCCTGCCGTAGACGCTCCTAGAAAATTCTCATATTTGTAATACGTATTTCCGTTTATTTGCTCCGAAGAAACAATTTTCATCGGCGGTTCACTTGCTCCATTGGTAGTAAATGTCCATGAGTTGTTGATAGCCATTGGCCAATAATCCCCAGTAGATTCTCCTCCCCCATTTTCTCCCGGATCAACTACAACAGCAGGATCCAAAGGCTCAACATCCGTTGAACATGAAGTAAAAATTGATGATGTGATCAAAACAAAACAAACCGATAAAAATTTAATTTTTTTCATGTAACGAGGTTTTAAGGTCAAATTTAGTCTTCAAATATAATTTTTTTATTCTTCTTGCAATACTTTTTTTGGAACTCTGAACAATAAAAGTATTCCAATGATAAAAAACAAGGCTAGAAATATCACCGCATTTCTTATACTTCCTGTGATTTGGTCTATAATAGCAAAAATGGCCATACCAATTACAATTCCCACTTTCTCTGAAACATCATAGAAGCTGAAGAAAGACGTCGTGTCTTTGGTTTCTGGTAGAAATTTAGAATAGGTTGAACGCGACAAGGATTGGATTCCCCCCATAACCAATCCTACAAAACTTGCCTCAATATAAAATTCAACCGGAGTTTCTACAAAAAAGGCTGTTATACAAAGTATCAACCACATAAAATTGATGACAATCAATACAATTATATTTCCGAATTTTTTAGCCGCTCTTGAAGTTAAAATTGCTCCCAAAACAGCAATAAGTTGGATTAATAAGATACTTGTGATCAAACCGCTTGTCTTTTCACTATCAGAACCCCATAAAACTTCTTGTTCTCCAAAATAAGTAGCTACAAGCATAAAAGTCTGAACTGCCATACTGTAAACAAAGAAGCTGTACAAATACTTTTTAAGGATAAGATTTTCTCCCAATAGATTCCAAACCTTTTTCAATTCCTTGAAACCATTAAAGAATACCGATTTTGTAACCTTATTTCCTTTATTCCCCTTTGGCAGATAATAGAAAGTATATTGTGCAAACAACATCCACCAGATACCGACAGTAACAAATGAAAATCGCATTGCTTTCATTGCCATTTCACCTTCAGTTCCAGTAAATCCAAAGGTATCGGGAAATAAAACCATAGCCAAATTAAACACCAGCAAGAGTACGCTGCCAATATAGCCCATTGAATATCCTCTTGCACTCAACTTATCTTGTTGACCAGGAAAAGCCACATCCGGCAAATAGGAATTATAAAAAACGATACTTCCCCAATAACCAATCAATCCAAAGAAATAGCAAGTTAAACTGATGTAAATCTGTTCCAAATCAAACCAGAATAATCCTATACAGGACAATGCTCCCAAATAGCAGAAGAATTGAAGAAATGTTTTCTTGTTTCCAGCATAATCTGCAATACCCGAAAGCAATGGTGAAATAATGGCTACTACTAAAAAGGCTCCCGCTGTTACGAAACTTATCAGTGCCGAACTTTTTATGGTTGTGCCAAAAGCATCAATGTAATTGGTTCCTTTTATTTTAAAAAGTGCTCCGTAATACAATGGGAAAATCGCCGATGCAATAACCAACGTGTAAACAGAATTCGCCCAATCATAGAAAGCCCAAGCGTTCATTAATTTTTTACTTCCCTTCTCAAGATGTGCCATAGATGCTAATTTTTAGACATAAAAAAACCACGCTTTTTGCGTGGTTCGAAGATACTATTTTTATTTAAAAATGACTCCAAATTTTGCAGCATCTGCTTTTGCTTGTGGAATCAATCTTTTTAGATTAGCAATCCTTGTTGCATCCGAAGGGTGAGTGCTCATAATTTCAGCTGGTGCTCCACCTCCTGATTTGGCCGACATTCTTTCCCAGAAAGCGACAGAAACATCCGGATTATAACCTGCGATTGCCATCAAGGTCAATCCAATTTCATCTGCTTCTGATTCATGGCTCCTGCTAAAAGGCAACATTCCACCAACATTACTGCCTACTCCATAAGCCTGCATTACCAAAGCCTGGGTTTCAGTACTTTTGTTTCCAACAGCTGCTTGTGCAACACCAGCTCCCAATTGCTGGGCCAATCCAGCGCTCATTCTTTGCTGACCGTGATTAGCCAAAGCGTGTGCCACTTCGTGTCCCATTACTGTTGCAAGACCTGCTTCATCTTTTGTAACTGGAAGTATTCCAGAATACACTACAATTTTTCCTCCTGGCATGCACCAGGCGTTTACTTCCTTATTGTCTACCAGCTTATATTCCCAAGCATAACCTTGCAAGGCATCTGAAGTTCCCCTGGCCTTGAGTAATTTTTCTGCTGCAGCCCTGATTTTGGCTCCTACTTTTTCAACCATCTTTGCATCAGCAGTTCCAGAAACAACCTTGTTCTCTTTCAAGAACGTTCCATATTGACTGAATGAAGAGGCGAAGATTTCGTCGTTGGATACAAATGCCATTGTTTTTTTTCCTGTAACGGGATTCGTTGCACAGGAGAAGGCGATAACCAATAAAGCAACAGCGCTTCCTAAATAAATATACTTTTTCATAGTGTTTTTGTTTTTGCTGTAAAAATACACCTTTTTCTATTTCCCAATGATATGAAGTTCTGTGAAATCTTTATGAATAAACAATGTGTTTTTACCATCAAATTGTGCACTTTCTAACGAAGTTTCATCATTATCAAATTGAATTTTAGCAATTTCGAAAGGCAATCCGTGCAAGACAACCTTGAATTTCTTGTAATTGGTTTCAAATTTGCCTTCAATGTGCTGTTGGATGATCAGTTCATTTTCTTTTCCTCTCAAATTAAAAGTTGACAGACTGAACCTTCCCTTGCTGTAATCATATCCGTCTTGCGAATCTTCATAAAGCATCGATTTCTCCTTGCCTAATTTATAATAAACGTCAAGCGTAATTTCCTCAAACTCCAATTCGCCCACATATTGCTGTACCGGATATTTTGGTATGATTGCTCCTTCTTTTATAAAAATTGGAATCTGATCATAATCTGTACCAACCCAGAATTCTTTCTTTCCTGCCACTACTTCTTCCGTCCAGTAATTGTACCAATTTCCAACTGGAAGATACATCCTTCTTCCGATTGCATTTGGTTCCAGGATCGGGCAAACCAAGATTTGATTTCCAAAGATGAATTCATCTGTCCTGTAATGCGTTTGCGGGTCTGCCTGGTCAAAATAAACCAAAGGCTTCAACATCGGAACACCATCATTGATATATTCCCAAAACATCGTATACAAATAAGGAAGCAACTGATAACGCAATTCAACGAATTTTCTCGTAATGTCCACTACTTCTTCATCAAACGACCAAGGCTCTTGATTTCCGTGGTCTCCTGAAGAATGCGTCCTGCAGAAAGGATGAAAAACCCCCAGCTGGATCCATCTTGCATATAATTCGCCAGAAGGCTGTTCTGCAAATCCACCAATATCAGAACCTGTGAACCCCATTCCTGAAATCGACATTCGCTGCATCTGGATGTTTGCGATCCATAAATGTTCCCAACTCGCCACATTATCGCCGGTCCAAGAAGAAGTATAGCGTTGTGCTCCAGAATAAGCCGAACGTGTGATGATAAAAGGTCTTTTCGGATACGAAAATCGCTTCACGCCTTCGTAAGTGGCACGTGCCATCTGGGTTCCGTAAATATTATGTGCTTTCCTGTGGCTGCAAGGATTTCCATCATAATTATGGCGGACATCCATTGGGAAAGTCTTTCCAGGAACATCCATTACGGCAGGTTCGTTCATATCATTCCACACACCTTTTACACCAATGTCCGAAATCAATTCCTTGAATAATCCAGCCCACCATTCTCTTACTTCGGGATTGGTATAATCTGGAAAATTACATTCTCCAGGCCAAACTTTTCCTTTCATATAAGGACCGTCTGCTCTTTTACAGAAATAATCATTCGCCAAAGCTTCCGCATAAACGGAATATTCTTTATCAATCTTAATGCCTGGGTCGATGATGACAACGGTTTTAAAACCGTCTTCTGCCAATTCAGCCACCATCTTTTTAGGATCCGGAAAATAATCATTGTTCCAGGTAAAACACCTGAAGCCATCCATATAATCTATGTCCAAATAAATGGCATCACACGGAATTCGAAGCTCCCTGAATTTGCTCGTAACTTCCTTCACCTTGCTTTCTGGATAATAACTCCACTTGCATTGGTGGTAGCCCAATGCCCAAAGTGGCGGTAATTCCGGCTTTCCTGTCAGGTGTGTGTAAGTCGTGACCACATCTTCCATTTGCGGGCCATAGATAAAATAATAATTCATCTCTCCTCCATCTGCCCAAAAGCTGGCCACGTTTCTTCTTTCTGCACAAAAATCAAAAAAGGTCTTGAAAGTATTGTCGAAGAAAATCCCGTAGGCCATATTGTTTTGTAGACCAATATAAAACGGAACCACTTTATACAAAGGTTCCTGGTCCTTGTGGAAGGCATATTGGTCCATTGCCCAATTTTCTAATCTTTTTCCTTTGAGGTTAAGATGTGAAGCCTTGTCTCCCAAGCCGTAAAAACTTTCTCCATCCTTGGAAACCTTGCTCATCTTTACGATGTTGCCACCGAAATTATAATTTTCTTCCCAATGGAAACCAAGTTCATCTTCAAGGATACTTTTTCCATCAAGATCAAAAATAGCTACTTTCATATTCTTCTTCTGAAGGATACAGATCACCTTGCTGGTCTTAATCTGGTAGACATCATCACTTTCCAATACCTCAAGAAAATTATAGCCGTGGGATTGTCCCTTATCAATTGCATATGAAAAATCATTGCTGAAATAGCCTTTTGTAGTATACCTGAAACGGATCAAGCTGTCTCTTAAAACCGTTACCCTTAAAATCACGCTATTGTCAGTATGAAAATCAACAGAATTGACTTCTTGTGCAAACGAAACTATCTTGGATGGGTATAAATCTCCTTTATTTTCTAATTCTTGATTTAATATCATACTTTAAATTTAAGTGGTAAATGTCAAATTTACAAAGTTGCCTCCTACTTTAACGGATTGAAAGCAAGTAGTTTTTAACGATAACGTTTTCGATTGGTAATAACTATTTTGGTTTTTGAATCTTTGAGTTGATCAACTCTATCAGGGACTTAACTCCAAAGAAAGTTCCTTCAAAATATTTTCCTTCTTTAAAACTTGAAACAAAAAAAGAATCAACCTTGGATTTTGTTTCTTCGTCCGAAATCAATTTGATAAGTTCATCCGAATTATGAATTCGGATTCTTCTAAATTCCCTTGAAATATTGATGTTCATTTTTCTTTCGACATTTGAAGTACTAAAATTGGTAAGGCCCAAAGTAAACTTCTCAAAGTTTTCTTTGTTGGTGAATTCACTTCCAATTGTAAAAATCGAAATTTCAATTCCGGTTTGTTTCTTGAAATCGACAAGCAATTCTTGCAACTTCTCTGCTTCCGTTTGATTGAACAGGTTCTCCAAATCGTTCAACGGCTTGAATCCTTTCTTGAGAACCTTTGCCAATTCTGCTTCTCTTTGCAATTTAAAGGAATTGACAGTGTCATTCCCTTGTGAGAAAGAACAAATTGATGAAAACAGAACAGTCAGGGCAATAATTTTTTTAAACATTATATTTCTAATTTTTATAAAATTTTAAAAGCAATGACAGCCAAAGGAGGTAACACTAATGGTGCGGAAAATGCCCTTCCGTGGTAATCTTCCTTGTCAATTTTTATTCTTGCTTCGTTGTTAACGCCACTACCACCATATTTTTCATCATCACTATTGAAAATCTGAACTAATTTTCCTTTTCTTGGAAGTCCGATTCTATAATCTGTTCGTACTACCGGGGTAAAATTACAAACCACAATTACATCCCCTTTCAGATTATCGCCTTTCCGGATAAAGGCGATAACAGCATTTTGATGATCTTCATAATTGATCCATTCGAAACCTTCCTGTGAAAACTGCTTTTCATACATCGAAGGTTGTGATCTATAGAGAGCATTCAAATCAGTAATTACATTTTTTATACCTGTATGAAATTTAGATTCCAATAAATGCCAATCCAAGCTTCCTTCAAAATTCCATTCTCGTCTTTGACCGAATTCTGAGCCCATAAACAATAATTTTGCTCCTGGATGCATGAACATATAACCGTAAAGCAACCGCAGATTTGCAAATTGTTGCCATTCATCGCCAGGCATCCTTCCTAAAACGGAATACTTCCCGTGTACCACTTCATCGTGTGAAATCGGAAGCATAAAATTCTCTGAAAATACATACGTCATTGAAAACGTCAAATCATTCTGGTGGTATTTCCTGTAAATGGTTTCTCTCTTGAAATACTGCAACGTATCGTGCATCCATCCCATCATCCATTTCATTCCAAAGCCCAAACCACCCTGAAAAGTCGGTCTTGAAACCATCGGGAAAGCCGTACTTTCCTCAGCAATTGTCTGAACACCTTCAAAATTGGTGTAAACCGCTTCATTGAATTCCTTCAGAAAACTAACGGCATCAAGGTTTTCCCTTCCGCCAAAAATATTAGGTTCCCAACCGCCTTCGTCACGCGAATAATCCAAGTAAAGCATCGAAGCAACCGCATCCACACGAAGTCCGTCAGCGTGATAATGTTGCAACCAGAAAATAGCATTACTGATTAGAAAAGCCCTTACTTCATTTCTTCCATAATTAAAAACCAAGCTCTTCCAATCCGGATGATAGCCTTTTCTCCTGTCGGGATGCTCGTATAGATTAGAACCGTCAAAATAGCCCAAACCGTGTCCGTCATCCGGAAAATGAGAAGGCACCCAATCCAGAATCACCCCTATTCCAGCCTGATGCAACTTGTCAACGAGGTACATAAAATCCTGTGGTGTCCCAAAACGGGAAGTTGGTGCAAAATACCCGACCAGCTGATAACCCCAAGACGGGTCATATGGATATTCCATAACCGGCATCAGCTCTACGTGCGTAAATCCTGTTTCTTTTACATAATCTACCAGCTCTTCCGCCAATTCACGATACGTCAGGAAACGGTCTTCCTTTTCGTGTCGCTTCCAGGAACCTAGATGCACTTCATAAACCGAATACGGCTTGTCGAGTGCATTGGTCTCTTTTCTTGACTTCATCCATTTATCATCCTTCCATCTATAGTCCAAATCCCATACAATCGAAGCCGTTTGTGGCGGATGCTCACAATACAGACTAAAAGGGTCTGCCTTTTCTGTCAGTGCATTGCTGTCGTACGAACGTATGCTATATTTATAAACTGCGCCTTTCTGAACTCCGGGAATAAAGCCTTCCCAGATGCCCGAGCTGTCCCATCGCACTTCAAGTTGATGCTCGCTCCCATTCCAAGAATTGAAATCCCCGATAACCGAAACACTCTGTGCCGATGGTGCCCAAACAGCAAAATAAACCCCTTTATCTCCATTAACCTCAATAAGATGTGCCCCTAATTTTTCGTACAGCCTGAAATGCTTTCCAGTCTTGAAAAGGCTGATATCAAAATCAGTAAAAAGAGAATGTGATGTAATTTTGCTCATAGTTTGTTTTATTTTTATTGCTCCTTGATTATCACTTTGTCTCTTTCAAAATAAAAAACCAAAATACCACATATCAACTTGAATTTTAGGCGATGTATTGATATTTATGCTTTTTTTATGATTCCTAAATTTAATAAAAATTACAGAATATAATAACTTGCATAAAAATTTACTGAAATGGCAAAGAATTCCAAAATTCGAAAGCAATCTTTAAACATTCCGAAGTCAATTCTTGTCACAGTACAGATTTTACAATTTATATCCCTAAAACTCGTCACACGCTTTGGTGCACGACTATTCGCCACCCCCATAAAACACAAGATGCCCAAGCGTGAATTTGAGATGAATGAAAAGAGTAGACAAGAAAAAGTACTGATTCCAGCGATTTCAAAGGAAGTAATGGTCTATCATTATGGTACTTCCTCAAGAAAAGTACTGCTCGTTCACGGATGGTCGGGCCGAGGAACACAATTGGTAAAGATTGCAGACGAGTTGTTGAAAATTGGTTATTCCACCATAAGCTTTGATGCTCCAGCACACGGAAAATCCAACGGAAAAACCACATTGATGCCCGAATTTATTGCCACCATATTGGAATTAGAAAAACAATTCGGCCCTTTTGAGGCAGGAATTGGTCATTCGCTTGGAGGAATGTCCTTGCTGAATGCAATGCGTCAAGGGCTGAAATTGAATCGCCTCGTAACCATAGCAAGTGGTGATGTCGTGCAAGATATAATGGATGATTTTACCTATAAGTTAAGAATGAAACACAAAGTGAGCACAATGATGCGGCACCATTTCGAAAATAAATTTGGCGAAACTATGGAGTCCTTTTCTGCGTATCTATCTGCAAAGGAAATCGACATTCCGGTTCTTGTAATCCACGATAATGACGATGAAGATATTCCCGTAAAAGCAGGGATCCACATCCATAAATTCCTGAAAAATGGACAACTGATGATTACGAAAGGACTGGGACACCGAAAAATTCTTGGAGATGAAAAGGTAATTGAAGCTGCATTAGAATTTATTAAAAACTAAAGGAAAAGAAAAATGAAGAAGATTGTATTATTATTGATGGTTTTATTGAGTCTGAATTCTTGCCAAAGCCAGCAAAACAAGCAAAATATGGCTGAAGCTAAAACCATTACGGCTCCTAAAACTGATGAAGAATGGAAAAAGGAACTGACACCCGAACAATATAATGTGTTGCGTGAAAAAGGAACAGAACGTCCGTTTACCGGCGAGTATTGGAATCATTTTGAAAAGGGAAAATATGTTTGCGCTGCGTGTGGGAATGTGTTATTTGATTCTGATGCAAAATTTGTATCGGATTGTGGCTGGCCTTCGTTTGACAAGGCCATAAAAGGCTCGGTTGTTTATAAAACCGATACTTCGTTCGGAATGGAACGAACAGAAGTAATGTGTGCCAATTGCGGCGGACATCTGGGTCACGTTTTTGATGACGGCCCCGAAGAAACTACCGGAAAGCGTTTTTGCACCAACTCGGTTTCGATTGAGTTTGTCAAGAAATAAGGATTAAAGAATGCATCTTGCTTTCATCTAGCCCCGATTGAAGCAAATATCCTTTTGCTTTTTTTCTTTAAAAAAGCAAAAGATAGTGTGAAAAGCGGGAACAAGGATTCCCAAGAAGCCCTAAAGTAATGCTCCTAAAAATATAAAAACTATGGAATATCCGATAAAAAAAACAGAAGAAGAATGGAAAGCCGAGCTGGGCTTGGAACGTTATAAAATCTTGCGCCAAAAGGGAACCGAGTTTCCGCATTCTGGAAAATACAACCTCCATTATGAGAAGGGAACGTATTGCTGTGGTGCTTGTGGCGAGCCTTTGTTTGAGAGCAATTCGAAATTTGATGCCCATTGCGGATGGCCTTCTTTTGATGAATCAATTCCCGGAAAGGTGGAATACATCAAGGACACCGCCCACGGAATGATTCGTACGGAGATTGTCTGCGCAAATTGTGGCGGACATCTGGGCCACGTTTTCGATGACGGCCCTACGGAAACGGGACAACGCTATTGTGTGAATTCGCTATCTGTAGATTTTAAAGAATAATACATATATTACGTAGATTCATATAGATTGTCTTCAAGATCAATAGTTCAATAAAAATTGAGTTAAAAAGAATGAGCCCGAATTGTATCGGGCTCACTTATTATAAATCAGTTAATAAACTTGGTTATAAGCTTAAAACTGCAATTGGTAAACAGTATCCAGATCTTCATTGCCGCATAGATTTACTTCCAGATCTTTTACCAGACCTGAATTCAACCTGTAAACCCATCCATGCAAGCAAAGATTCTGACCGTCTTTCCAAGCACTTTGTACGATTGATGTCTTGGCAAGATCTAAAACTTGTTCCTTCACATTCAATTCCACAAAAGCATCAAACCTGTCTTTTTCATCTATTATTGAATCCAAAAACGTATGGTGGTGCCTGTAAACATCCTTGATGTGACGAATCCAATTGTCGATCAAACCGATGGAGTCATTACCCATGGCCGCTTTTACTCCTCCACAGCCATAGTGTCCACAAACGATCACGTGCTGTACTTTTAAAACGTTCACGGCATAATCCAACACGCTGAGCATGTTCATATCAGAATGCACGACCATATTGGCAATATTCCTGTGTACAAAAACTTCTCCTGGTTGTGCCCCGATTACTTCATTTGCTGGAACACGGCTATCAGAACATCCAATCCATAATAATGGCGGAGATTGTCCCTGCGCCAGTTTTTCAAAATATTCAGGATCTTGGTCAATTTTTGATGCAACCCAATTTCTGTTCCCGTCTAGTATTTTTTTATAAAAATCGCTCATTTCTTTAATTTTTTAATGATATAAATCAGATTCTATATTTCTATTGTTTTTAAACTATTCTGTTTTTCTTTTTTCTTCAAGCAGGGCGATACACTGATTGTAATCCTCTTTTGCCTGCTTTCTTATTCTTGATTGCTCATAGCTTTCGAAGAAAACGTGATTAGCTTCATCGTCCACTTCATCAAGCTCATAGGCTTTCTTGAAACCTTTCAATTTTACCTTTATATTATCTTCGGATGCCTTTATGGTTGCAAACTCATGTATTAGATCCAATACATCGTGAGCAATATAGACCGTATCCGAAGCATTGATTACCACTCTTGAGTTTTCTGGAATTTCTGACAAGGTTGTCTTGATGGCAGCCTTGTTCAAGAATGAAACCTCTTGTGCCAAATCAATTCTGATGACGTCTCCGTCCTCAAATTTTTCTTTTCTGAAACGGTAGGCTCTTTTCAAGTTTCCTCTCAGGATAAAGATGATGCTGATGATGATCCCCAACGCAACACCTTTCAATAAATCCGTAAAAACGACAGCCAATAAAGTCGCAATGAAAGGCACGAATTGGTATTTTCCCTTGTGCCAGAAATGCATAATTATGGATGGTTTTGCCAATTTATAACCTACCAATAAAAGAACAGCCGCCAATGTTGCCAATGGGATCTTATTCAAAAGGAAAGGAATTGACAAGACACTGATCAACAGCAATACACCATGTATGATGGCTGACATTTTAGATTTTGCTCCAGCATTATTGTTTGCAGAAGTTCTTACCACAACAGATGTCATAGGCAATCCTCCTAGAATAGCACTTAGCATATTTCCTATCCCTTGCGCTTTCAATTCAACATTAGTATCGGTATATCTTTTTTGGGCATCCATCCTGTCGGCAGCTTCTATGCACAAGAGTGTTTCAATAGAGGCTACAATTGCTATCGTGGCACCCACTATCCAAACCTTGATGTTTAAAAATCCGGTAAAATCAGGTAAAACAATGATGTTTTTAAAGTCTTCCAAGCTTGAAGGAACCGGCAAAGACACCAAATGGTCCTTTGAAATAGCCAGGGAACTGCCTGAAGCTATGAAAAACTCATTCAGTAGGATTCCGACGATTACGGCAACCAATGCTCCCGGAACCAATTTTAATCTCTTCAGGAAACTTACCTTATCCCAAGAAATCAGGATTGCTAGTGATATAAGGGTTATGATGACAGAGCCGATTTGAATATAATCCAAAGCTCCAAGCAGTGATGAAAGCGTATTGCCACCATCATTCTGAAGAAAACTTTCATCTCCTTCAAAATCTGAATCATATCCGATTGCGTGGGGAATTTGTTTTAGGATAATGATGATCCCAATACCGGCAAGCATTCCCTCGATAACATTCGTTGGGAAATAGTTGGAAATGCTGCCCGCTTTTATGAAGCCAAGGATCAGCTGAAGCAAACCTGCAATTAAAACAGCCGTTAGGAAAATATTAAAAGCTCCCAAATCGGTGATAGCTGTAAGGACAATTGCAGTCAACCCTGCAGCCGGACCAGAGACACTAAGGTGGGATTTACTTAAAAATCCAACCACTATACCTCCTACGATACCTGCAATAATTCCTGATAAGGGTGGAGCTCCAGAAGCTAAAGCTATTCCCAGACATAATGGAAGAGCCACCAAAAAAACCACTAAACCAGATGCAAAATCGGATTTGAGGTTGGCAAAAAGATTAATTTTTTTTGTCATAATACCTAACTAAAATTGAATACATAGATTTTAACCTCATTTGGCAACAAGGTTGTAAATTCAAAACAAGGCTTGAATTTAAAATGTATTAAACGTTAGGAGGAGGTGAAAATATAGAAGATGAAACATTATCGTGTTTCAGCAGATTTTCAGTAATGATAAGGCTTGAAGTTAATTTTGAAATCTTGAACAGATCAATTGTAGTAAATTTTATCTCTGCTTTTATTTCTTTTAATTCCTTATGAACTTGTTCTTCTTCAGACATACTGTAAAAAACAGTTGTATCACAATTGTGTTTTATCAGGCTCACAATGGTTGGAGCTGATAAAAATGTGATAAACATTATCAATACAAGTTTGACTGCTAATTTCATATGCGCAAAAATAGTAGGAAACACCCCTAATTAAAAACTAAAAGTAGTAATTTAATTAAAATTTAACAACAATGAAAAAAGCCAAAATTAAACTGTTAATTTTGGCTTTCATATAAAATATTATTGAAAATTTACAAGCTTTCCTCCAACCAGGCTCTCATCATCCAAATGGTTTTTTCTTGTTCTGCAATAAAATCACTCATCATGGAATTTGTTCCTTCATCATTAATCTCATCGGTCTTGTTCAGGATTTCTCTTTCAATCTTTAATAAATCGGACAATGAATTGACAATCAAATGAACCGCTTTTTCATCGTTTGAAATATTTTTCCCAACAGTCAGTTTATTATGCTGGATATAATCTTCAAAAGTATGCAAAGGTGTTCCTCCTATTGTTAATACCCTTTCAGCAATCAAATCTATTTTTAATTGGGCGTCATTATACAATTCTTCGAATTTCACGTGAAGATCAAAAAACCGCTTTCCACGAATGTTCCAGTGAATTCCTCTTAAGTTCTGGTAATAGACTTGAAAATTTGACAGCAGCGTATTCAAATCAGTAACAATCAATTGTGACTCCTTTACTGGAAGTCCTAGGATATTAGTTTTCATAAAAATTATTTTTGTGTTTTAGTTGTATAAAATTACTGAAAAATAAACAGCTTGACTATAATAAAAACCTATTGTTTTCTTAAATTTGCATCAAATATTTATATAATGACAATTACTCAATTACAATATGTACTTGCTGTCGCAGAACATAAAAACTTTACCCTTGCTGCTGAAAAATGCTTTGTTACACAACCTACTTTAAGTATGCAGATACAAAAGATCGAAGAAGAGTTGAGCATCCAGATTTTCGACAGGACCAAGAAACCTATACAGCTTACCGATATCGGGCAAAAAATCGTCAACCAAGCAAAGAATATTGTAATTGAAGCAGATAGGATCAAGGATATTGTGGAGCAGCAGAAAGGTTTTATAGGTGGAGAATTCCGATTGGGAATCATTCCAACTATCATGCCTACATTATTACCAATGTTTTTGAATAATTTTATCAAGAAGTACCCGAAAGTCAAGCTGATAATCGAAGAATTGAACACGGACGAAATCATCATCAAGCTAAAAAACGGACATCTCGATGCTGCCATCGCTTCTACCCCGCTGATGGAAGAAAAATTGAAAGAAATTGTTCTTTATTTTGAACCCTTTGTAGCTTACATCCCTGAAAATCATAAAATAGCCCACAAAGGCGAAATTGAAATTTCAGATTTGAATATTGAAGAAATCTTGTTGCTCCAAGATGGCCATTGTTTCCGTGATGGAATTCTGAATTTGTGCAAAAGCAACGGAATAAGCACTGGCAATTCGTTTCAATTAGAAAGTGGAAGTTTTGAAACCTTGATAAAATTGGCAGACGAAGGCTTGGGAACTACATTGCTACCGTATTTGCATACGTTGGACCTCAGTGAAAAGGACAAAGGTAAATTACATCATTTTGTTGAACCAAAACCGGCAAGGGAAGTAAGCTTGATTTTTCCGAAGACGGAACTCAAGATCCACATCATTGATGCCTTGAGAACTACAATTGCTGGAGTCGTGAAAGGAGCAATAGTTTTTCAAAACGTTCAAATCGTGAGTCCATTAGGCAAGAAATAAAAAAGGAGCCGTTTAAGCTCCTTTAGTTTTATTGATTTAGTAATAATTGGCAATGCTGCAATTCAGGCTTTTCCTGTGTGTACTGAAACAGCCAATCGGTTAATTGTTCTATCTCATAAGGTAATAGTATCTTTAATGCTTTCTCTACTTCCTTACAAAAAAGTAATGGATCAAAACTTACTCTTTCAAGTATCGTCTTAGTGTAACTAAACATAGTCTTTTTCATAAAATGAATTTAACCTATTTTTTGTATTTGTTTTACCAAATTTAGAAAATAAATCAATAGCTTCGAAAACGTTTTAGTTAATAAAAACTATCTTTTTTGTTAAATCTATTTTTTGTAGGCCCTGAACATTTCTCTCTTACCTGGAGGGCCTTCTAATTTTTCAACCGTAAAGCCAACTTCAAGCATACTTCTTTTCACAACACCTCTTGCAGCATACGTAACCAAATAACTGTCGTCTTTTAAGGCATTGTACATCTTTTGAAAGATTTCTGTACTCCATAATTCAGGTTGTACTCTAAATCCAAAAGCATCAAAATAAATCAAATCAAACTGCTCGAAATCCGTTATCTCGTTAAAAAATTGCTTCCTTTTAGTCAATGAGAAGCCATCAGAAATTTTAACATTTGCATCCCACTCTGATTCATGCATCTTCTTGAAAATTTCAGCATCTTTTTCTGCATCAAGTTCCGAAACATAATTCATCTGCTCTACTTCTTCAAAAGAGACCGGGTAGGCTTCTACTCCAACATAATTAATCGATCGATTGCTGTTTTGTGTTTCTAAAAAAGTAATGAATGCATTTAATCCTGTTCCAAAACCAATTTCTAAAATTGAAACGGACTTCCCATTGAATAAGGAAAGTCCGTTCTTTATAAATACGTGTTTTGCCTCCTGGATCGCTCCATGCTTGGAATGATAATTTTCATTCCATTCCGGCAAATGTATGGTTGTTGAACCATCAGAAGTCTGAATAATCTCTCTTTTCATTTGAATAAATTATTCAATGTATAATTTTTTAATTCTTGGAATTGGTCCGCCACACTTGACCTGGTGGCATTTCAAGCAAGCATCAACTCCTTTATTGAAATGCTCCTTTGCATTTTTCGGGTCTTCATAAATCATTTGTTGTGCTTTGATAAAGTTGTTTGCCTGTTCCTTAAAAAAGGCATCATTTTCTTTATCATCCGTCATCACGGCCTTATGAATTTTCAAAAAATGATTCGGAAATTTTCCAATTGTATCTCCTTTTTTAATCCTTTCCTTCAAGCGTTCGTTGTCAACATACATCTGTTCCATCAAAAGTGACATTTCAGACATCTCGTACATCTCAAATTTCTTGTCTTCTTTCTTTTCAGAAGATTTTTCTACAGAAGCATCAACAGCTTCTGTTTTTTCTATCTTCTTATCACAAGATGTAAGAACGATGAAGGATATAAAGATTAGGATTCTATTCATTATTTTTCAATTAAAACACCATCTGCCTGAAATGCATAAGTAATTTTTGGTTCCGTAATTTTGGCAATTTCTTCTTCAGATTTACCACCATCTTTGGCGTAATGTTTCAACTCATCAACCGTAATTACATCCAAATAAGCTCTTCCTGTAACGATTGCATTTGAATTATCAGCATTCAATGGAACAAAAAAACCATAATCTTTAAAACGCACAAAGGATTCTTTTTCATTTGCTAAATCCATTGACATCCAGCAACCTTTTTTCTTGCAAACGTCTTTGATTTTTGATTTGAATTGAACGGCCAAAGTATCTCCCTTTTTCATGGATTTATACTTCTTGAGCATTTCCTCCTTGGTCAATGCCTTGTTCTCCCTGAATTTGCTTCCAAAGGATGCATACTCAACTTTCACCTCTTTGGTTTCAACCTTCACATCCTTTATATCTTGCTCATTTATCTTTTCATTTTTCAATTCAGGTTCTGCTGTTTCTACAGGAGCAATTGCCAAGGTATCTTTTGGAGCGATCGTATCAGCAGGGGTTTCAGTTTTGATTTCGTCAATCTCTACTTCTTCCGATTTATTTTTACAACTGATCAATACAGCCAATGAACAAACTAAAATAACTATTTTTTTCATTTTTATAATTTTAATGATTCTACATAATGAAGTTACAAAAATAAGAGTTTATTGGAACTTTGAACCATTCTATTACTAAATTTCAATTATTCTTACTGATTTTATAATTTTTTAAGTGCTAACCAACGAAATTAGAAAAAGCATCAAATTATTTCCTTACAGTTCACAAATCATATCAATTTTTACTAATTTAGCCAAAAACTAAAACTATTTTATCCATCATTTAAATTTACCATATAAGTAATTAAAAATCAATTACTTAATTTGTAAATTTAATATAAAACACAACAATAAATGGGTTCAAAAACTGCTCACGAAATCGATATAGTAAAAGTTCCGGTTTCCCGAATAGAATCAGTCGATTTTGACAATATTACCTTTGGAACAACTTTTACAGATCATATGTTTGTATGCGATTTTAGAGAAGGAAAATGGCAGAAAGCTGAAATAAAACCTTATGCTCCTTTCCTATTGGATCCTTCTGCCAAAGTATTTCATTATGGCCAGGCAATTTTTGAAGGAATGAAAGCATACAAGGATGACAGTGAGGATGTTTGGCTTTTCAGACCTGAAGAAAATTTTGAACGCTTCAACAAATCTGCAAAAAGGATGGCAATGCCTGAAGTGGATGAAGAAATATTCATGAGTGGACTTCATCAATTGATTGATTTGGAACGAGAATGGGTAAAAAAAGGATTAGGGAACACATTGTATATCAGGCCTTTTATGATTGCAATAGGTTCAGGAGTAATCGCTGCTCCTTCAACTCAATATCGTTTTATGATTATACTTTCTCCAGCAAAATCCTATTACTCAGGAGAAGTAAAAGTAATCATAGCCGAACATTACAGCCGTGCAGCGAATGGGGGAATTGGTGCAGCAAAAGCCGCCGGAAATTATTCAGCCCAATTCTATCCTACAAAATTGGCTAACGAAAAAGGATTCCAGCAGATTATCTGGACTGATGATGCCACGCATACAAAGCTTGAAGAAGCAGGAACTATGAATGTCTTTTTCAGGATTGATGATACCTTATATACTGCTCCAACAAGCGAAAGGATTTTAGATGGTGTAACCAGAAAAAGTTTAATTGACCTTGCCAAAAGGGACGGAATAAATGTCAGCGTTCGTCCAGTTCTTGTAAAAGAAATAATTGAAGCTGCCAAGGATGGTTCTTTAAAAGAAATTTTTGGAGCTGGAACTGCTGCAGTAGTGAATCCTATTGTTGGTTTCTCTTACCAGGACACTTATTACGAATTGCCAAAACTGGAAAATTCATTCGCATTGCAATTAAAAGAAAAGCTGACCAGAATTCAATATAAATTAGCTGAAGATACCTTTGGCTGGACAGTCAAAATATAGTTTAAGTGAAAAAGCTCGAAATTGAATTTCGAGCTTTTTTTACTTTAAGATTTCTTCAAAATTTGGTTTGAAATAATTTGGGCCTTTGAGTACCTTCCCATCTTCCCTGTAGATAGGATTTCCATCTTCGCCCAACTTGCTCATATTGCTGCGTTGAATTTCATCGAAAACTTCTTCTATTTTATGCTGAAGACCATGCTCTATAATTGTTCCGCATAAGATATACAGCATATCTCCCAAAGCATCGGCAATTTCAACAATATCTTTATTTTGAACAGCTTCGAGATATTCTTCATTTTCTTCTTTCATTAAATTATAGCGAAGAATATTTTTAATTTCACCTAAATCTGCTCTTGGATTTTCACTAAAACCTATCCTAAACGATTCGTGGAATTCTTTTACTGAGTTGAGTTGCTTTTGCATATTTTATCTAGTTAAATGGTAATGCAAAATACTAACTTTTGACAATTAATACCTATTTTTGCATCAAATCTTTACTAAATATGTTTACCCAAGGCCAATTAATATTTGCAGCTTTTTTTGTGGTTCTTTTTATAATTGCAATGATTTATTCCTATCGCAAAGATCTCAAGCTCCATAGAAAATTCTATAAGGGAAGCTATATCATCCTTATAGGATTTTTTGTATTTATCGGTTTTTTATTTTTTATAAAAGGATATTTAAAGCATTAAATTTTTCAATGCCTTTAGTGCAGTAAAAACAAATTTTACTTTGATAATTATTAATAATTATTTTCCTCATAAAAATCTAATATATATTTTCTCTTCCATAACTGGCATTTATTTGAAACCGCAATAAGTTTTTTTGCGTATATATTTCAACCAAATGCAAAACAATTATGAGTTTTTTTACTAATAGAGGCAATCCTATAATAGATTCTGCAATCCATAACGCCAATTGGATCATTTCCAATTGCGATTTTCAAAATAGAATTGCTGAATATGATCTCTCCGATAAGATTTTTCCATCTTACAAGGATGATACTTCATTCGAAATAATCTTATTTAACCCACTACCCTTTACAAGAAAGAATAATCTTTTAAGCTACAAGGATCAAAACTCCCCCTTGACATTATTTGTAAATAAAAACAAGCTCAATCACAAACCTGAAAAAATTGCAATTGCACTTATAAATGAATTTCTAAACAATAAACAGGATTTTAATTTCTTCGATGATTATTTGATAAACAATTCAAATTCAGTTGTTTCAACTATTGTTGAAGACTTAATAAGTAAAAATAAAATTATAGTATTTTAGTTTTGAAGCAACATAAAGTTTAGAGTGGCTCTGTTTAGTACATACCCATCTCAGCTCTTGATCTTTTTCTCAAATACAGGAAATACATAAAGTACAATGCCCACCTTTTCTTATAGGACTTGAACTATGTAAAAACAAAAAACCCTTACAGCTTACTGTAAGGGTTTTCAAAAGAAAGGCGACGACATACTCTCCCACATAACTGCAGTACCATCTGCGCAGGCGGGCTTAACTTCTCTGTTCGGGATGGGAAGAGGTGAGCCCCGCCGCAATAACCACCTTAGGTCGTTA
>Ga0247805_1000041_pt1 | contig 128064 bp, 125 predicted proteins | sample UWRJL044104R1_FD_180930 | JGI IMG/M metagenome (GOLD analysis project Ga0247805, IMG submission 180930) | Plant litter microbial communities from Arlington Agricultural Research Station in Wisconsin, United States - UWRJ-L044-104R-1 | ecosystem: Environmental > Terrestrial > Plant litter >...
TTGCTGAAATCAGTAGGCTTGCTGATGTACACATTGGCTCCATTGGCAAGCGTTTGTTCGATATCGTCTTGGCGGGTGGAAGTTGAATAGATGGCAATTGGAAGACTGCGTAATCGTTCGTCCCGCCTGATCGCGATCAGGGTTTCCATACCGTCCATTATAGGCATATTGAGATCCAGGAATACGATATCGGGCAGGTCAGTATCCGGGCTTTTCAAGTGGTCGACAAGTTTTTTGCCATTCGGAAAGGCGCTGAAGATAAAATCGGTATTCAGCTTTTTAAGGGCTTCATGGAAAAGTTCGCGATCATCCTCGTCATCGTCTGCCAGCACGAGCCTGTAGGTTTCAATTTTTCGTTTCATTTTATATTTATTTAGGTTTGGGGGTAACCCAAAGATAATTATTTTTTTTTAAATGAAAGCTGGGTGTCATTTGCATCCGTCAGGCCTTGTTCGGCTTGCTGACGAATTTGTTTCCCTTGACAAGAAAGCGCCATGGCAGCAATGCATCTTCCTTGGCATATGCGACACCTACGCGGGGTACGGCTGCAACTTCACTGTCCGCATAGTGTATGCCATGGTCCTCCAGCCATATTTCTTCCCCGGTCAGGTCTTTCCCATTGTAGGAAAGGTCAATGCCCAGGGCCCTCGATGCGCAACCCGGGCCGGAAGAAATCCTTGCCTCAGTAGCCGGCATATTTCGCCTGTGTTCCATTATGCCCTGTCCAAGCATTGGTTCTATGGCCCTTATCAGTATGGCGTGCGGCTCTCCTTCGATGGAACTGACGATATTGAACAGGTGATGGATGCCATAACACAGATATACATAGGAGATGCCGCCCTGGGCATATAGGGTTTCGGTGCGAGTGGTACGGCGGCTGCCATACGCATGGGAAGCCTTGTCCCATATTCCGGAATACGCTTCCGTTTCTACGATGACGCCTGCAGTTACCACCCCATTAGCATTTGTGTAAAGTAATTTCCCCAGGAGATCCCTGGCCAGGAAGGTTGCGTCCCTGTTGAGGTAGTACGACAATTGTAATTTCAAATCGGTCTTGTTTGCAGGTTGAACATTTCTACAACTGTAACTTTGTGTTGGCAGCCATATGCAAAGGTAGCAAATAGTATGTTTCTCAGACCCAAGGGGAAATATATGCAATGCAGCATAAAAGGCACTCGCACTGTAGTATGGATTTTTAGTGCAATATTGGGTTGATTTTAATTTTGGTAACTATATATAATTCTACACCAAAAATAAGAAAAGAAGATGACAGAGGAAGAAATTGTAGAGTATGCAAGGGCTTTGGAAGACCCAAACAAAAGATTTGACGTACCAAGATTATCTGATAAAGATTTTGCGGATTTTCATAAAGTGACAATGATATGGGAGATTGATAAGAAGATTTTAACCAAGGAGGATGTAAAAAAATTTAAAAAAGCCCTCCTGATGATGAAGAAAGGCTTTCTTGAGAGGCATGATAATTCTCATATGAAAAAAGCTATAAAAGCTATTTTTGATTTTTATCGGATTCGAGTGAACGAACTAAATAAATGATTTCGTTTATGTCAGTTGTATTCCCGATTATTTTCAATCTTTGTCTAACGTTTTCCATATGCTCATCAATAACAGCATTCCAAATACACAGTTTTTTAAATGCCGAACCCTTCTGATATGAAAAAACTAAATCATTTATTTGATTTCTTGTATTATCAATCTCTGATGGTTCATTTGATTCTAAAATCTTATTTGTTAAGTTTGAAATTTCGTCCATAATATATAGTTTAGTTCTTTGAAATGTATTGTTCGTTCTGTATGGCTTCTTGTCTTGCGATACTAGCATCTTTGTAGCTGTCAAATATAAATATATCTCTTGATTTTATTTGTACCTCTGCATATGAAGGTGAGATGTTATAAGCGGTTGCAACACTTGTGTAATAAGAAGCTACCGCTTTGAGTTTGTTTTCACGGAGGTCTTTTTCAACAACATCTAAAAATCTGTATTTGAAATCTTCAGTGATAGAGTCTGTTAACTCTTCTATATCCAAGACATATTGCCTATAACCTTTCTCGATATACTTGCTATAATCATAAGAGGATGTAACAAGTTCAAGAGGTTCATGCGTAACAAATACTGTGAATACGTATTTTGTTTTAGGAATACTTTTAGCAGGTTCAATGGCAGGAGTTTCTTCCACATATGGAGTAACTACTTCAGAATCTGCTGGTTTTTGATTTTGACAAGAAAAGAGGAATGACACAAAAAGCAAAAGAAATAAAATCTTTTTCATATTTCAAGGTTTGTTCACCCCAAACCCCAAAGTGAATTGCTATAAATGACAAGCGTGGGTTAATAACCTATTCTCATCATTAAAGGTTCTGGTAAACCTGACACTATGATACATAAGTTACACCCACGCCATAGACGTGAGCATTCAACTTATTATCCTGAAGTGTCTTTTAAATTTACCAGATTTATAATGACAGAATAATAGCTAACGCTACAAAATATTTTACTTGACACAAATATAAGGAATAATTAATGAATTTTTAGATGGAGATTTTATACACTAACTTTGAATCAAGACAAAATAGTTAGACGTTTTTTACACTAAATTGATTGTTTTTTCGTATCTTTATGTAGAATTTAAAACTGAGAGCCATGTTTAATACAAACATTAAATCGGTACTTGATTTGATAAAAACTTTTCCAGATGAGCTGTCCTGTATCAAATACCTGGAGCAGATAAGATGGGAAGGAAAACCTGTAAGTCCTTTTGATGAAACATCGAAGGTTTACAAGTGCAAGGACAACAAGTATAAATGCAAGAACACAGGAAAGTATTTCAATGTAAGGACTGGGACAATGTATGATAATACAAAGATGGAATTACAGAAATGGTTCTTAGCCGTGTGGCTGGTTACATCACACAAGAAAGGAATATCTTCTATCCAGCTAGGAAAAGACCTTGATATAACACAGAAGTCAGCATGGTTCATGTTGCAGAGGATAAGAGCTTGCTTCGGGATTGAAAACAATAACGACCTTGAAGGGGTTGTCGAATGTGATGAAAGTTTCTATGGAGGGAGAAACATTAACAGGCACAAGGATAAAAAGGTAGAGCGTTCACAAGGAAGGAGCTTTAAAGACAAAGTACCGATAATGGGAATGCTACAGAGGGGTGGGAAATTGAACTGTATGGTGATGGCAAATACACAAAGGAACTCAATACAGCCACTTGTCAAAAGATATGTAAAGGAAGGAACAAGGCTTATTTCTGACGAATGGCACGGATACACAGGATTGGACAAATCCTATCAACATCAAATTGTGAACCATGCAAAGAAAGAATATGTAAATTTGCTAGATGCTTCCATACATTCAAATTCAATAGAAGGGACATGGAAAATAATGAAGAATTCCTTGAGGGATATGTACAATCATATTTCAAAGAAACATCTTCAATTGTATGTGGATGAACACGTATATAGGTTTAATATGAGAAAGCATGTTGATTCGGATAAATTCAATTGGCTTCTGTTTAATTCGGGAGTGAGAACAAAATATAAAGAACTGATAAATGGATAAAAAGGAGTTTTTAAAGAAGGGTTTTAGAAATCTGCTTCATAATGGTGTTACATACTTTAGTGTGTATGATATAAAGGTAGCTTATGCTGATGTTAAATTTGATACAGGAAATGCCATTCAAGTGGGAGGTGACATATATGTAACGGCAGAAGCTGTTGAACAAATGACGGAGTTTGATAAGAAGATAAAACAATCATTGAACTTTGACCCACGTAAAAAGGTAGATAAATAGTATGGTTTAGGGGTGTTGTAGCATATCTGTATAACATTTATGTTATATTAACTAACATTTATGTTGCATATAAGCTTAAATGATATATATTTGTATGGAATTAGTACTTGAAAAAAGAAACCCTCAGACAGTTGGAGCTGCTGAAGGTTCTAATAAGTCTACTAGTTTTCACTATAGAACTTAATAATCTCCCAAGCCAGCTTAAGACTAGAGATTATTGTAGCTAAATTAAACCTTGGCTTCCTAGAAGCTTTAGGTTTGCGTTTTGGCTTTCTCACGTAGTTGTTACTCATAAAATTCAATTCAGATTAACAAAATCTTCATAATTGGGTTTAGTGAGAATCCCCCAATTATTCTATTTCTACAAAAATACACATTATTATCCCTGAAGACAAGTTTTTTACAAACTATTGTGATTAATTTTCTTATTGCAAAGATTAATACCCCCCCTTTTTAAACAAAAAAGCCTCCCAAAAAATGAGAGGCTAAAATTAACAAGAGCCAGTGTAAACTGGTATATAATTACCTTAATTTTATAATAATTGGCAATGATCCCATAAAGGATGCTGTCGTGTCGTAGTAAATTTGACAATCTGCAAAATGAAAAACATAAGATCTTGATTATGAAAAAACATAAAAATCAGAACAAGCACGACATGCATGGGAACCTTGAAGGAAGAACTGCTGCCAAGAGGTTGAGCGATTATATGGATGGTAATCTGGAGCTGATCCGGACTCAGGCGGAAAATATTCCTGACAATGCAAATGATTCACATCAACTGGCTGGTAGGACGATCAGTGAAGCCACTGATCCCTCGAAATTGTCGGACATCTGACACGAAAATGCCGCAAGAAAGTTCGCATCGCAGATTTTTAAGGATGTACTTTGAAGCGGTCCGAGGAAGATTGGATGCAACTATTGCTTAACTTTGAGATAAAAATTGATCGTATGCCCATTTCTACCTGTGAGATTAAAGATACTGCCATCCTGTGGACCGATATTTCCGAGCCCACCCATCAGGAGTTGGAGGAGATCAGCAAGAAATACAGCCTCAACGCCTATACCTTGATGGACAGCCTGGACCCGGACCATCTGCCGAAATATGAGGAGCACAATGATACCCATTTTATCATTGTCCGTATGCTGAAGGACGCGGAACATGCGGAAGCACATACGGTGCAGGACCTGAGCAGCAAGATTGCGATTTTCTACAACAATGATTTTATCGTCACCATCCACCGCCGCGCGGAGGACCTCTTGAAAGAGGTGCGCAAGGTGCATATCGATAGCGGAAAAGTCAAATCGACAACAGGGATCGTGGTACGCATCATAAGGGAAACGTTGCACACCTACGACAGGCCTGCGATGAAATTGTCGAGCGATATTGATTTCTTTGAATCCAGATTGTTCCTGAAGAAGAATTTTCCGGCAGACCTGATCAAGGCCATCTACTTCTTGAAGAACAGGGCGGGCACGTACAGGAAGCTGCTCCTCCTGACCAACGAGGTGGTAAGCTCGGTAAGGGCGGAAGGCGAGGACCGGCCTGCGATGCGGGATGCGCACGACCTCCATACCAAGCTGCTCATGCTGTACGACCAGGTACAGGACGATGCCAACAACCTGCTGAACATCTATCTCTCCCTTTCGGCGCGGAAGACAAACGACGTGATGAAGATCCTGACCATCTTCTCCGTCTTCTTCATGCCCCTTACTTTTATTGTAGGGGTCTATGGGATGAATTTCAAGTTCATGCCGGAACTGGAGTACAAATGGGGCTATCCATTGGCGCTCATTGCGATGGTTGTGGTGTCGTGCATCATCTTTATATGGTTCAGGAGGAAGAAGTGGCTGTAGGATTTGTTTTTGGTTGGTTGTTTTCATAAACAGGTTCAAAGCAGCTGGACTTTGAAGGAGTTTAATCGGATGGCATCTTTATTTTGCATCATGATCTTCCATACGGCTTACGAGGCTTTCCATAAGTCTGTTTAGAAATTTTGTCCTTTCGGATTTCCGGTCGATAATTTCCGAAAAGGTACGATGGAATTGGCCAAGATCAACTTCAAACGCCTTGCCAAAGAATGCGGCTATTTCTCTGAGGTCGCAGCTGCCATAGTTGAATACGCCTTCCGTATGCAGGGCATAGACCAGCTCGATGATGCCTACTTTCGATCCTGTCCATTTCAACTTTCCTGTTCCCGATGTGATGGAGTTTGCAGATTCAGCTTGTTTATCCAAGAACACAAGCTCCTTTTCCAGATGGATTCTTATTAGTTCATTGGCCAGGATGGTGGCCACTTTGTAAACCCACCTTGGTGCGAGCGTCCCGCTCGTGAAAATAAAATGATTAAAGATAATCACTTCGTAAATCATATTGTCCTTGTTTTCCTGCGCGAGTTGATCTGATAAAGATAATCGATGTAATCGGGAAGATCAATCAGGTCCAGCAATCCGTTTTCAGCTCCTTCCAGGGGAATAAACTCGATATATTTGATGTGCCTTTTAAAGGCTATCTCTCCGATCACGTTCATTACGACAAAGGTAAGATTCGCATCCAGATCTTCACATTGCATCATCTCGTCTTGGTCGGGAAGGAGGATGCATACCTTGAGCTGTTTCGACTGTACATTGTAGTCCAGCAGGGACATGCGCAGCTGGCTGATCCGGATGGCGTAGTGTTCAAAATTGTAAGGTGGATCCTTTATTTCCCTGATCGGGCCCTGTCCTGTATAGGCGTTATGGATGCCTGTACTGAAAAATAAGACAGTTCGGGAGCGAGATCCCCGAGGGCTTTGATTTTCGCAAATAGTTTGCTGTAGCCCCACGCAGTGAAGATGATCCTGCTTTTTCCAGTGCCATCCCTTGACACCATGATATAGAAGCCGATCCTTCTGGATATGGAGCTGTAATTCCTTTCCAGTTCTATAAGTATTTTCTCGACATTGATTCTCATCAGCAGGGCATTTTGCAGTGCTTCCTCGTTCACCTGGAACCATTTCCAGAATTTTTGTACTTGCTTCATTTTTATAGCGTTTGATGAATGTTTTTTTTTAATTTGCAGTATCCGGCACTGCAATCAGGTCAGTAGATTCCATACGGATGCCCGTGTAGGCGCAGAATTCCGCAACCGTTACAAGCTGCTTGGGCTGCTTGTTGTAATGCCGCCTTATCTTGGCCAGGTAGCGCAGGGAATACTTGTAGGTCCTGCCGGTGATGAGCTGTACGTCGCTTGCGTAGAGGCATAATCTTCTTGTATCTTTCATGCACATATGATTTCTGCTGCGTGCAGCAATTCAAACCACAAAATTGCCAAAAGCATCCGTAAAGATTTCAGAAGCGCATCAGAAGTGGAGAAAATTTTATGCCAACTCCCAACTCCCAACTCCCAACTTCCATCTCCCAACTTCCAACCCCCAACTCCGAATTTCTAACTTCTGATTTCTAAACTCTAACTTCCAACTTCCTCCCATTTAGAGCATAGATAAAGTATGGATAGAGTATGGATAGAGTATGGATAGAGTATGAATGTTAAAATAAAATTGATGGGCACAAAAAGGCACAAAAAGGGACAAGAAAGGACAAATGTGCCCTTTTGGGACACAGGGTGTTGCTTGTCAGGTTTTTATGTTGGAGGTTTGCGGCATAGATCAAGCAATGATGCATCAGTTTGTCGATTTATGAAAGTGTTGGCGTGCAGTGTGCACGGAATGTTTAATTTAAAAAATAAATGATTATGGCCAGACAGAAAGGCATATAAAAATTGAAGGGTACTATCGGGGATATTACCTTCTACAAGACAAGGGACGGCTATGTGGCGCGCGAGAAGACAAGTATCGACACATCTGCATGATTCCCCAGATTTCTTCGGGGGACATCGTCAAGACGGTGATCCTGGCAGTGATTGGGACGCTGGTCAGCTACCTGTGTGCAAGTATGCTCAGGAAGTGGCACGGCCCTGAAAAATAAGGAGCAACCCTTGTTCAAATACCCGGCACGGAAGTGTCGGGTTTTGTTTTTGGAAGCATTCGAAATATTCGGAGGCTTTTTCTATTACTGGATGATGAGTTTCTTGACGACACGCTCCTGTTTGGAATTGCTCAGTTCAAGCAGATAGATGCCAGTAGACAAGTCAGCCACATTGATTGAAATTGTTGCAGCATCTACCGTCATAGTCTTGATTGTCTTGCCGGTGACATCTGTTATTTTCAAGGTTTCAATAATTTCATTCTTGCTGGAAATCGTGGCCATGCTTTTACTTGGATTCGGATACACCACTAGCGATTGGTCATTAAAAGCAGGTGTTGACAAGGTCGTGGTGAATTCGGTTGCAAAAAGATTGGTGACGATCGGCGGATTGAAATCAAAGAAGATGCTGGCTTCGTTGGTAATGATGTCTCCCACAGCAGGACCTGCATTCGGCTTGATCTTGAAACGGACATACCCTTGGCTGGCTTCCTCGCTGTCCTCCATGCTTGGAAGCAGGATGTTATTGAAAGTCCACACGAGTTTGTTATTGATGCGCGTCAGGGTATAATCGTGGCTGGCACTGATCATTTGGAAACTCGAAGGATCAAGCTGTGCTTCCAGCTCATCTTCTATACGGACTCTTGTCGCATAGAACGTTCCGGTGTTTTGAAAGCGGATCGTATATTCCAGGGAATCATCAGTACCAAAACTGTCAAAGGGAATGCTTGCCCCGTGTGATTCCATCTTGTCATTGGGATCATAGGCACCAACGATGATCTCGGAAAGGGTGTTGGTGTTGTTTTCCATATTGATCTCGACATTGGCTGTTGCAACGGTAACGCTGTTGATTACGTAATCGCCCAATGCAACCGTCGGTATCGTGGGTACCAGGGATGTCACGTTGAAACTCAAGCTCTCGTTGGGTAACAGATCGGTATAGGCATAAGTGAAGCCTGTTGGTGTATTTACAGTTCCAGGTTGTGAAACGGAAGTAATACTGAGCAAGGGATCCTTGGTAAAAGTCACGGTTCCGCTTGAGGACATTGTCCCGTTATTCGTTACTGCAATAGACTGGTGGTAATCGAATCCCGGTTGCGGTTGATTGCTCGAGATCAGGCTGGCGGCCACGTCATGATAAGGCTGGGTATTGGCAATTGGAAAATAGTACGTATTCAACCCGCTGTCTTCTGCAACTGTAATATCATTGAAATTGGTGGACGTGCTGAAATAAGGACTGAAGGCAGGATCGATCGTATAGTTCAAATCATAAGTATCCGTGCTGGAAGTGGTGCTGACAAACACGGTTCCATTGGGACTTGAGGTATTGATTTCGTCGTCACTGTTATTGATGGTATGCGTAAAGGTACCGTGCTTGAAATTGATTTCGTCATCGTCCTTGATGCCGTTGTTGTTGGCATCCAGGAAGGCAATCATTTCAATCATTTGACTGCAAAGGCCAGGATAATAGGAACCACTGTGAAGAAATACTGCTGAATCAAATGAGGGATCTCCATAATCTCCCACGACAATTTTAATAGAGTAGCTGTTGCCGGGAATTACATTTCCAATTGCTTGCATCGGCATGGTTTGTCCTCTCATGTTGATTGCACTGGAAGCTGGATTGTTTACATTGTAACTGCCAAAATATTCGGAGTTGACGGACGCACAGCTGGTATTGAAAAGGGCATCCCTTATGGTATTTGCAGAAACAGGGAAGTTGCTGTTGGGAACTGTGGCCATATTGGTAGAAACGCCTGTAACCAGATCGGTCAGGATAAAAGCGACTGCATCCGCAAATGCGGAGCATTGAAACTGTCCGTATTCTTGCGAAGCAAATATATAGTCAAAATTTACGGTGTTGGTTTGTGCCACGAAATGAAACTTGATGAAGGTGGCATCTAGATTGTTGCCTGTATAGCCATAGGCATTCATCATTTGCTGCAAATCCGGATCGGTTTGATTGGAACAGGTGGTGGAGATGTTCAAGCCAGTATAAGATCCGGCGATACTGGATGCTTGTCCGGAGCTTAAAAGGATACCATCTGAAAATGGAAATCCGCCAGCATTGGCATTGAAATAACCAATTCCGCAGGCGGATGAAGTGGAGATGTTGCTTATTTCAACACAGTTGGAGGCAAACAATACATCGGTTACAAGCTGGGTAGGAGTAAAGGCAGTAGTGGAAACCGTTATGCCTTGGGACCATAGTAATGCAGGAAACAAAACTAATGCGAGCAGGTAGTTTTTTATCATATTGGAGCAGGTGCTAGTTTTAAAGGTCTGATTATGTGCAAATATAGAAAAGATTGCAAGCAAAAGTTCACATTTGCAAGTTCACATCTTGAAAAAAAGTATTGTAGGAAACTTTTTCTGATTTTAATTGTATTTTAGGTCTTTTGCTAAATTTTTTTTATAAATTCGTTTTTTTGAGTGAAAATCAAAATCTTAACTGTTCGATCTTAAGAAAATAGGGTTTCAAAAACGATAGTCAAATGTTAGATAATGAATTTTTAGAATATTTGGAATACGCTATTTGCAAGGCCTACACGCAGGCGGGCAATAAGGAAACCAAGCTTTGGTGCAAGAGTGTGACCTTCTCCCAATCGGAACACTACTATTCGCAAGAATTTATAAGGGACAACAGGCAGGTCATTTTAAAAGCACTGGTGGGCAAGTTTGGCAGCACGGAATACGACCTGCACTTGAAATTTGGAGAAGCGGCATCAACTTTTTTTTCCAAGAAGTTGGACATCAAGAGATGTGTTCCGAATCCTAAGAAGCAGGAACTTTTTTCAATCGACTTTGAACAGAATCAAATACATATAGAGCTTTCCTAGTAGTGATGCTTTAAGCTGTTATTCAAAATAGGAGGCATATTCTTTTGGCAGCATGCTGATCGGTTTGATCCTGATATCTTTGAAATAGGCTTCGGCGCCTTCACTCTGTAATTGGATTTTGCCTTTCACCATGGGATGTGATTTCCCTTCTTCTACATGGCGTGAATTTTGCAGGACCATTACCACTTTCCCGTTTACGATATGAAGGCTTTTATCGCCAAAACAGATCAACTCTACCGTTGTCCATTCCCCAGGTTTGCTCTCGTGGTTTTCACTTCTCAGGCAAAAACCATCAATCCCTGTACCAGTTGCAATGGGTAGGAAAGGTTGTGTTGCATCTGCAACCGGATTCATAATGCCTTCGGGAATAAAGGCCCGGACATCTATGGCGGAATTTGAAATGTTCCAATAATCGCCGATATGGCCTTCCATGATTTGAAATTCTTGCGACAGCATCCAGGCACGCCAGTAGTCCTTCCCGCATTCGCCAATGGAATGGTACAGGATTCCCGTATCCCGCAGTTTGTCGGTTCTTGGCATCCATTTTTTTTCTCCCCATCGTACTTGGAGTTTCAAGTGGTAGTTTTCATATTCCTGCTTGGTAAAGACGCAGCCGTAGATCTCGCCGCTGACCCTCAATACAGGTTCCTTGTTTTCTTCGATGACAGAAAAAACGTTGGCTGTATTTTTGTTGTAGCCGATTGGTTCCAGCTGTTCCCCCTTTTCATTCTTGGGTTGTTCTCCTTTATAATCAGGCTTGTGGCGGTAGCTCAGGTACGTTTCCCATTGCGAAAGGTTGCGGTCCAGGAGGTTGGTCCATTTTGCTTCTTGCGAAAAGCAGGCTGTCGTGAATACCAGTAAGAGTGTTGCTTGTAAAGTTTTACTACCAGACATAGAATAATCAAATGGGGTTAATATGGTTTTAAAGATAGCATTTTTTTGTTCTGAAGAGCAGGCCGTCACAAAGTTGCTTCTTTGAGTTAAATATCCGTTACCCCGTTTTGGATACAACAATTCTTGTTTCGGCTACTTTTTAGGACTGGTGTTGGGGGAACTTTGCAGTATTAAATCACAACTATTATGAGCATCAAAAAAGTAAAATTAGGAAATCAGGGGCTGGTTGTACCAAACATTGGTCTTGGTTGCATGGGAATGACACAGATTGCAGGAATGGACATTTATGGCCAGGCCGATGAAAAGCAGGCGATGGCAACCATTCACCGCTCTTTGGAATTAGGCGGGAACTTTCTGGACACGGCTGATCTGTATGGTCCTCTGCACAACGAAAGGCTTGTTGCCAAGGCCATAAAAGGCAACAGGAACGAATATGTCATTGCTACAAAATTTGGCTACGAGATTGATGACAGTGAACAACTGACCTGGAATTTCAATGGGAAGAAGGAATATGTAAAAAAAGCAGTGGAACGTTCGCTCAAGAATCTGGGTACGGATTTTATCGACTTGTACTACCTGCACCGTTTGGATCCGGATACGCCGATTGAAGAAACCGTTTCCGCTATGGCAGATCTGGTAAGGGAAGGAAAAATTGGCTACATAGGACTTTCGGAAGTTTCTTCGGCCACGATCAGAAGGGCACACGGCATACATCCATTGACAGCTGTCCAGACAGAATATTCCTTGTTTGAAAGGACGGTTGAAGAAGCCGGGATCTTGAACACATTGGAAGAACTGGGAATTGGTTTTGTTGCCTATTCACCTTTGTCGAGAGGGTTCTTCAACGGACAAATTCAGTCTCCGGAAGATTTTTCCGATAATGATTTCAGGAAAGGCATTCCTCGTTTCCAAGGTGAGCAGTTCTACAAGAATATTGAATTGCTGGAAGAAATCAACAAGCTGGCTGCAGCAAGGCAGGTAACAGCTTCCCAATTGGCCATTTCTTGGGTGGCTTCAAAAGGATACCTCCCAATTCCGGGTACAAAGCGAGTGCAATATGTCGAAGACAATATAGCAGCTGCAGGTATCCGATTGACTCCCGGGGAATTGGAAAGGCTGGACGATATTGTCCCTCTGGGAACATCAACAGGAGATCGGTATGATGCAGCCAACATGAAGGGGATCGACCAATAATCAAATCAAATTCAAAAGGAAAGGCTATCTTTACGGATGGCTTTTCCTCTTCTAAAACTATGCAACCATGAAAAAAGCAGGCAATACTCCCTACGTTTTTGAATCCATATCCGATCTGCACTGTGTCTTGGAACTTCCCAAGCCGGAACATCCGCTGGTCAGTGTGATCAACATGGAAGACATCAGGTGCCATTTTGACGACAGGTACAAGAGCGTGATGTATAATTTTTATTCGATCTGCATCAAGAAGAATTTCAAGGGAACCATGAAATACGGCCAGGGCTACTATGATTTTGACGAAGGCACGATGACCTTCTTTTCACCCGGACAAGTGATTGCTACCGTGGTGGACGAAGATCTGGCATTGAACGGCTACTGGTTGATCCTGCATCCCGATTTTATCCGCAATTATGCTTTGGGAAAAAACATAAGGAACTATGGTTACTTCTCTTATGCCACCAACGAAGCCTTGCATCTTTCAGAAAAGGAAGAAGCGATGATTACCGGGATCATGAAGGACATCGAGAAGGAATACCGTTCGGTAATTGACCCGTTCAGCCAGGATGTCATTGTCTCCCATACCGAGCTGTTGCTTAATTACTGCAACCGGTTTTACAACCGCCAATTCATTACCCGGAAAACAGTCAGCAGTGATATATTGATAAGATTCGAAGAAATCCTTGCGGAGTACTTTAATGGCGACAAGGTACAGGAGCTCGGGCTTCCCAGTGTCCAATACTTGGCAGAACAATTGAATATTTCATCGAATTATCTGAGCGACATGCTGCGGAATCTTACAGGACAGAATGCCCAGCAGCACATCCACGGCAAATTGATTGAAAAGGCAAAGGAAACCCTTGCCACGACTTCCTTGTCGGTTGGTGAAATTGCATTCAGCCTTGGATTTGAGCACCCGCAATCGTTCAGCAAATTGTTCAAGAGCAAGACCAATGTCTCCCCATTGGCATTCAGGAGTACTTTTAATTGAATGTATGTGTAAATAGTTGTAAGACAAAATGTTAATTTGTATTTAATGCCCGGTAGCAAGTTCGATTAAATTTCGGAAATTTATATGAAAAGAACTTAAAAAGAAGTACCATGGCAACAATGCAAAAAATCACGACCAATTTATGGTTCAACGGCGTGGCCGAAGAAGCCGTCTATTTTTACACTTCGATCTTCAAGTTTTCCAGGATCGGAAAGATCACCCGTTACGGGAAGGAAGGATTTGAGTTTCATCACAAGCCTGAAGGGACGGTAATGACCATCCAGTTTTTTCTGGAGGGGCAGGAATTCGTTGCCTTGAATGGAGGAGATGAATTTCAATTTACACCGGCCATTTCCTTCATAGTGGCTTGTGATACCCAGGAGGAAATTGATTACTATTGGGAGAGGCTTGGTGAAGGTGGTGACCCTGATTACCAGCAATGCGGCTGGCTTGCCGACAAGTTTGGCGTTTCCTGGCAGATCGTTCCCGTAGTGCTGAACGAGATGATAGCGGATGCCTCGTCAGATAAAGCCCAAAGGGCCACAAGGGCAATGCTCTCGATGAAGAAGCTGAATATTGAAGCTTTGGAAACGGCCTACAAGGGAACAGTTTAAGATAGTTGGGATCTATGCTGTCATTGAATCCGGAATCATCAGGCTCCGGATTTTTTTTGTCTAAATCAGGATGCTCCTCATAATAAATCTTATTTTTGCAGCTGAAAGAAGGCCCTTATTTTCCTTTTCCCTGCAATGATAAAAACGCCACATCCGGTCTATAACCTGCAATTCGGACTCGTTTGCTTGAGTTCCCTGTTGTTTTCTGCCAGCTTCAACATGCTCATTCCCGAACTGCCATCGTATTTGAGCAGCATGGGAGGAGCCGAATACAAGGGATTCATCATCGCACTTTTCACCCTTACGGCAGGAATATCAAGACCTTTCAGCGGAAGGTTGACGGACACGTTGGGACGCGTTCCCGTTATGGCGTTTGGCTCTTTCGTGTGTTTTCTATGCGGCTTCCTGTACCCCGTTTTGGGTAGTGTTGCAGGTTTTCTTTTCCTCAGATTGCTTCACGGATTCTCCACGGGGTTCAAGCCCACCGCAACCGCCGCCTATGTGGCCGATATCATCCCGCAGGAACGCTGGGGCGAGGCACTCGGGTTCCACGGGCTGTGTTTCAGTATCGGGATGGCCATTGGTCCGGCCATTGGCAGCACGATCACGCTGTATTATTCCATTGACATCCTGTTCTATAGCTCGTCGGCTTTTGCCTTGCTGTCCATTCTTATTTTGATGAACATGAAGGAAACGCTTAAAGAGAAGCAACGTTTCAGCCTTTCATTGCTTAAGATTTCCAGAAAGGACATCATTGCTGTCGAAGTCCTGCCGGCCGCCTTCGTCACTTTTATGTCGTACATCGCCTATGGAACAATCCTGACACTGATTCCGGATTGGACACAGCACCTGGGAATTTCCAACAAGGGATTGTTTTTTATCGTCTTTACCATTTCATCGTTGCTGATTCGTTTCCTGGCAGGAAGGGCCTCGGATAAATACGGGCGGACGCGCGTCATTACCACAGGATTGTTTCTGCTTGTAATTGCATTATTTATTCTAGGTTTTGCCGATACGTTTATGGGATTCCTATTTGGTTCTGTTGCCTATGGAGTGGCTACGGGCGTACTTTCGCCAGCTTTGAATGCTTGGACGGTCGACATGAGCCATCCCGACCACAGGGGGAAGGCAATGGCCACAATGTACATAGCCTTGGAAGCCGGAATTGGGTTGGGAGCTTTGCTGGCAGGCTGGTTCTACCACGACGTCATTACACGGGTGCCTGTCATTTTATATTGCTCAGCAGGTATGGCATTTTTAGGATTGTTGTTCATGTTGCATCGATTGAAGAAGGGGAGGGTTTCGAAAGTATGATTCCTATTTATCTGGAGCGAATCGCTAGGGCAGGGAATAAATCCGTGTTCCTGCTGACTTTCCAAATCTTCCCGAAGAAAAATCGGGAAGGATTTTCCCTTGTATCAGGGCTGGGAGGCAAATCATTGACAGGGAATCACTTGAGTTTTTAATATGAGAACAGGGTATGCTCTACGTAATAATTCGTTTTAGTTAAGAATGCTCTTTTAAGAATGCTCCGATCTTGTATAGGGTTTCCCATTTTTCAACGGAGTCGATTGAAATGCGATTGATCAGTCTTTCCTGCTGTTTTAAATCAGCCTTGGAATGGATTTCTTTTAAGATTTCAACTATTCTCTTCACTGCACTATCCCTTGAGAAATCAGGAGTTGCTTCCAATGCGTGTATAAAAGACGCCAGTTTATGTTCAAATTCTTCTGCTTCGTATACTTTCATTTATATATTCTACATTAAATTACTTCAGCTCCCGATCCTTTATCTCCTTGCTGATCTGGCTCAGATTGCTGGCAATGGGCAGAAGCGTTATGAAACAGGCAGGAATAATGGCAATCAATCCAAAACTTTGGTTTTTAATGCTGAGAAAGATTATCCCACCACAGGCGATGGTCATTATGATGGCAAAGGCAATCAGGATTCCTTTGAGCGTCTTGTAGCTTTGTTGCAGTTCTTCCAGGGTAGATTCGGAAAGTTTCTTGTTTTTCATTTCTTGTGGTTGGGGTGGCTTTTTCAAATATATTATTTTCTTTTTAAAACAGGAATAAAAACTTCATGCAAAAAAAAGAGCTCTCATCCTAATTTTATGATTGGCAGTACCTCCAATCAATCAATAAAACACCCCATCCACATAAAACCAGCTTCCGTCTTCTTTCACAAAACTGGATTTCTCATGATGTACGGTTGCTTTAAGCCGGTCGTCCAAAAAATAAGCCTTGAATTCTACCACGGTTTCCTCCGCCTTTAAGATCTCGAGTTTCAACCATTGATTGCTTTTGGACCATTCCATGATGTCCTCTTTTTTATGAAATTTCCTTGTAGAAGAGTGGGTGGTGGCTACAAGATAATCGCCCGCCTGGACACAGTAGGCACTGTATCTCGAACGCATCAGGGTTTCCGCGGTAGGCGCTTTTTCAAGGGTGGTGATGTAAGGTGCACAGCAGGTGGAAAACATTTTACCGCTGCCACAATAACAGTTCGTTGCAGGCATCTTATTCTTTCGTTTCGTTGAACTTCTTGATGATGGCGGCCAGTTTTTCCTTGCGCAGCACTTCCGCTTCCTTGGCTTTGGCCTGGGCCTTGTGCAGTTTGTCGTTGTGCTTCTTGATGTTCTTTTCGTTATTTCTTCCCATTGTTTTTAGATTAATTTCGAAAGTTTGAGGTACCCGATGTGCAATTTGTCTTCGGCAATCAATATCTTTTCTGTAATTTTCAATTGGTAGCGTTCCTTCAGGTGCAGCCCCAGGATGTCTTCCACCTTGAAAGCATCGTCCACGTCAATGCCATATTTCTCATCCACGTGCGAGGTGGCGCCCTTGAAGCCAAAATGTTTGTAGAAGGCCGTTTTCTTGGAAGCCTTTAGGGCTGCAGCCATGGTCGGGGCAACGGTCAGCACCTTGTAGTGGTACTCTTCGAATTCATTCTTCTTGTATCCGCCAAGGTTCAGGAAGAAAAGATGCCAGGCTGGATTCGTTTCAGCAGTCCTTTCAATGACTTCAATCGAAAATCCATCCGCCGAGGTCACTTCCCGCCAGGCATCAATATGGAGCTGTCCTTTGGCTTCAGGCCAGAATGCAATCATATCGGGCAACAGCTCCTTCAGGGAAGTACCGATCCCGAAAAAGATATCGTGCTGTTCCGTGAGCCTTCCGTCGGGAATGCATCCCAGCATTACCATATAGAGTTTTAACTCGCTTTCTGCCATATTGCAAAGATAAGTTTTTAAGGGGAAGAGGCAAGGAAATAGGACCAGGGTAATGGGAGATAAAGCATAATAAGAAGATCATACGTCCAATTCTTGGTTCCACACAGCCTATGTCTTCCTATCCGAAATGCAATGCCTTTTATAAACAAGTAGGAAGCTATGTTCCTATGTGGTAAAAAAAATGCTACAACTAGTAAAAAACATAAAAAACAAACGATATGCTGATAGCAATGAAAAGTTTTAAAGCCTTAATTTTAAACATCAACCTCAAAAAGAATAGTCATGGCAAAACCAAGGAAATTTCCACAACAGGCACAAGAACTTCCAGGCCAGGAAGCAAGGATGGATCCCCAGCCGGAAGTCATCAATAAGAATTATAAGGGAAGCGGAAAACTCAAAGGCAAGGTGGCACTCATAACGGGAGGCGACAGCGGAATAGGCCGGAGCATCGCCGTGCATTTTGCAAGGGAAGGTGCCGATGTGGCCATTATCTACTTGAACGAGAAGAAGGATGCGGAAGAGACAAGACAGATGGTGGAGAAAGAAAATCAAAAGTGCCTGCTGATCCAAGGTGATCTGAAAGAGGAGAAATTCTGCAATTCATCCGTGCAAAAAGCCCTCAAGGAATTTGGTGGATTGAATATCATAGTCAACAATGCCGGACTTCAATTTTCTGAAAGCAAGGTGGAGGACATCACGAAGAAACAGTTGCAGGAAACCTTTGAAACCAACATCTATCCCTTTTTTTATATTGTAAAGGAAGCGCTTCCACATCTCAAAAAAGGCGATACGATTGTGAATACGACTTCCGTAACGGCCTATCGCGGAAGTGAGCACCTGCTGGATTATTCGAGTACGAAAGGAGCGATAGTTACGTTTACTCGTTCGCTTGCTACTATGCTTGCCAAGAAAGGAATCAGGGTAAATGCCGTTGCTCCGGGGCCGATCTGGACACCTTTGATTGTTGCCACGTTCGACAAGGTTTCCGACTTCGGGCAGGACACGCCGATGGGCAGGGCGGGACAACCTTCGGAAGTGGGACCTGCCTATGTGTTCCTGGCCTCCGAGGACAGCAGCTATATCACGGGACAAATCATACACGTCAACGGAGGCGAGATTGTGGGCAGCTAGGTAATCCTTGTATTGTTGATCGATCTTACCCATTTCTCTTTGCTGCACACACCGCAAAGATGCTTGTCGGTTTCTTCTATTGTTTCGGTATTGCCGCAGAAGGCACAGGAGTAGATGCCCTCTTTCATGATCTGGCTGTGCTGCTCTTCGTAGAGGTGCGGAAGGATCGGCAGGCCGTATTTGACGTCCTCGTCCTTGTAATAGTACAAGCTGATTTCACCTGATATCTCGATCAGTGCCATCTCGATCTGGCCAAGGTGGGAAACACTGTACTGTCGCATTTCTCCAAAAAACTCATCGTAGCCTAGAGGCTCGTTCTTGAAATTACCGATGGAGAACCTTCCATCCTTTACCAGGCAGATCGGAGAGCCCTCTATCATTTTTTCAATGCGTTCGCTTTTAAAGACGATGTAGGTGGTCAGTTTATAGCAGAGGATGACCACGATAAAGACGGTTATGGCATTGAGAAGGCCCACTTCCTTGTAGAACATCGGGTCGCCAGCGGCAGAACCAAGGCTGATGATGATGACCAATTCAAAAACCGAAAGTTGCTTGACGCCTCGTTTTCCCAGGATGGCAAGGGCGATAAGGATGGACACGAACATCACGATGGTTCGTCCCGCGATCTCCAAAAGGAAGATCCATTCTTCATCGCCTCTTAGGATCTTGTCCAGTTCAAATGCTGTAAATAATAACATGCTTATTGTTTTTGGGATTAAATTGTACTCTAAATATACGAAATAGTGCAATAAAAAAAGGACAACCAGGCAAATACCCGATTATCCTTTTTAGGAATAGCGTGATGGATCCATTAAATAGACCTGTCAGTATTCAATGAATCTTCATCATCATCAAAATCATCTGCTTCATTGTCAAGATCGGCAGCATCCAGATCTTCGTCATCCTCCTCTTCAGAAGCGGCATCGTATAGGGAATCATCTGATTCTGCATCATCACCGCCGCCATAATTTCTGGCATCGCTTGCTCTTCTGTCTTCCTCACTGTTTCCAGTAAATTGACGGCTTCCCTCGTTGTTTCCAGAGTTTCCAGAATTGAAATCTCTTTCGCCTAATCGACGGTCTTCATTGTCATTTTCATTGTTACGTGAAGCTGATTCGTTTCCATCAGGATTGCTTGACAAGCGTTGGTCCTCATTTTGACGGCCATCATTACCGCTGAATCGTTCTGATTCGCTTACGCCATACTGCTGTCCTGATTGATTTCTTTGTGAATCCTGGTTCGGATACTGACTGTCGCGGTTGCCTTGACCGGAATTGTCGTTTTGGTTTGTGTTCATAGCTGTTGTATTTAAGGGTTAAGTATTATTTTTTGGATGTTCCGCTTTTGGAAGAAGTCTTCTTGTCATCCGTTTTTTTGTCATCCGATTGCTTGTCGGTTGTTTTCTTGTCCGCTGTTTTTCCAGCTGAAGTTGCACCCGTTTTGGTGCCTTTTGTAGCATCTGTTTTCATAACTAAGTAGTTTTTTTAAATGATTAATATTCCAAATGTATTTACTTGCAACCGCGAAATATTATGTTTTTAAAATCGAGAGTTATAGAATTAAAATGTTAATAATTAAATGATTAAGATTTCATAATGTTGTAATGTTCGGTTGAAATTGTGTAAGTTTTTCTTCTTCTAATAGCCAAATTTTGTAAAGCATAAAAATCTATTCATTATTAATTATCAAATAAAAACCGTTATGAAAACGACCACAAAAACAACAGGTACTAAAACTGCTGCATCAAAAAGCACTGCATCAAAAAGTACAACTGCAAAACCGGCAGCAAAATCTACAGCAACTAGAAAAACAGCTTCCGATGGAACTGTAAAAGCAAAATCAAATGCTGCAGACGGATTAAGATCCTTGTTCGAAGACAGCTTGAAGGACATCTATTGGGCAGAAAAGGCGCTTACAAAGGCATTGCCAAAGATGGCCAAGAATGCTACTTCAGAAGAACTGAGAACGGCCATTGAAGATCATCTGGCAGAAACGGAAGAACAGATTGCGCGTTTGGAAAAAGTATTCCAATCTATCGGAAAGAAGGCCGTAGCCAAGAAATGCGATGCGATGGAAGGACTTATCAAGGAAGGCGAAGGCATCATGGAAGAAACGGAGAAAGGTGTGGTAAGGGATGCAGGAATCATTGCCGCTTCTCAGAAAGTGGAGCATTATGAGATTGCGACTTACGGAACATTGTATGCTTTTGCAACTACTTTGGGAGAAACCGAGGCAGCTGAATTGCTGGCTGAAACATTGGCTGAAGAAAAAAACGCCGATGTGAATTTGACGGAAATCGCGCTTGCAACGATCAACATTGAAGCGGCGGATCAAGACGAAGAATAAAATCCCTGACTATCTATTTTGAAGCCTGCCCACAAGGCAGGCTTTTTAATCTTGTTTAACTTCTAAATAAATTCGAATGAAAGCATTAGTATTCCATAATCCAAAAAATGTAAGTGTTGACAATGTAGAGGATCCCCGTATTGAAGAAAACACCGATGTTATCTTGAAAGTAACTTCAACAGCCATTTGCGGATCCGATCTGCACATCTTCAACGGCTTTATTCCGCAACCCAAGAGTATGGTGCTCGGCCACGAGTTCATGGGGATTGTGGAGGAAATAGGTTCAGGCATTACCAATCTGAAAGTGGGCGACAGGGTAGTGGTTCCGTTTCCTGTTTCGTGCGGGACATGCCACTTCTGCAACATGAACCTGCCAACGCATTGCGAAAGTTCAAATCCTGAGCATTATGGTCCGGAAGGTGGATTGTTGGACGGCAAGGGTGGTGGAATGTTTGGCTACACCGATTTGTATGGCGGCTATAGTGGCGGCCAGGCCGAATATGTCCGCGTTCCCTATGCCAACTTCGGACCAAGGAAGATCTCGGATGCCCTGACCGATGACCAGGCCCTGTTCCTGACGGATATCTTTCCGACGGGCTGGTCGGCAATTGATTGGGCCGAATTGAAAGGTGGCGAAACCGTAGTGGTGTATGGCTGTGGTCCTGTTGGAATCATGGCAATGAAAGCGGCCTGGCTGCAAGGTGCCGGACGTGTGATTGGTGTTGATACAAGGGAGTACAGGTTGGAAATGGCCAAGAAGGCGGCCAATGTGGAAACCATAAACGGGGCCAAGGAAGATGCCGTCGAGGTAATCCGGGGATTGACAAACGGGTATGGTGCCGATGTCTGCGTGGATGCAGTTGGTATGGAAGCCGATCACGGATTCCTGACCAAGGCAAGGAACTTTTTCCAGGGCGAGGTTGGTACGATGAGGGTTCTGGAGCGCTGCATGGATGCAGTGCGTCGTGGCGGAACAGTTACCGTCGTGGGTGTTTACGGGACCCCGTATGATAATTTCCCCTTGCACCAATGGTTCGACAAGGGAATCAAATTAAAGGGAGGCCAGGCCCTGGTGCACAATTATATCGATCACCTGATTGATTTGGTGGAAACTAAAAAAGTAACCTTGGAGGATATCATCACGCATCAGGTGCCGTTGCACGAGGCAGCCAAGATGTACGACATCTTCAACAATAAGGAAGACAACTGCGTAAAGGTAGTGCTTAAACCATAAAACAAATTGTCATGCCAATTCTGAAAGTAATGGAATGCAGCAAGGCAATTGCAGGAAAAGGGTGGAAGATCGCTTTCGCCGAAAGTGCCACGGCCGGAAGGTTGATGTCGGAATTCTCATTGGCTCCCGATTCAGGCAAGATCCTGCTCGGTGGAATTACGTGCTATGATACTTCTGTCAAGAAGGAGCTGCTGCGTGTTCCGTCCGATGTCATTGAGGAATTTACTTGCGAATCGTCAGAAGTGACGAAAATGCTGGCCGAAAACCTGAAGTTCCTTTTTCAGGCAGATGTCTTTGTTGCCGTCACCGGACTTGTCTCTCCCGGCGGAAGTGAAACCCCCCAGAAACCAGTGGGAACGATGTTCATCCACATCATTTGTCCGACCAGATACATCCAGCACCGTGAAGTTTTTGAAGGCACTCCTGAAGAAATAATGGATTTTACGATTGTGCGGGTGGCCGAACTTTTATTGGATGATAACAGTATTAAATAATCAAAACACAAGAATTATGAAAGCAAGACACACATTTTTAGGCTTGTTGACGGTAGCAGCAGTTATGATTTCCTGCAAGGATAAAGAAGTGACTACTCCAACAGAAGAACGGATAGAAGAGAATCATCCGACGGAGACGGATCGTACAGGAACCCAATCTGCAGATACGGCTACTGTTTTAAGGGATTCGTTGATAGACAACAATATGAAGGATCAAAGCGATACGCACGGGAGGGATACGGATGCAGGAAAATAAAAAGATGGGAATTTTATAAGTTTTGATTGAAATCTTGTAAAATGTAAAAAGGCCTAAAATTTATTTTTGTTTTTCAAGCCCCCCAAAACTAGATAAACTTAAACCAATAGAGGATGAAAACATTGAAATTTAAAATCATTACTTATTTGATTATGGCCCTGTTTGCCGGATTTATAACCAGTTCATGTGAAGATTGCGACGATGGCAATAACTTCGAGGACCAGCAGCAGATCCAATACACGGATAGTCTGTCCGTAGAAAATTAAAATAAAAAAAGCCTGTATCTTACAGGCTTTTTAATTGGCTGGAACAAGTTTAACGCTTAATGCGTTTTCTTGTTTTTATGCCAGTAGTCGTGTCTTTTGCAGTTGGCTTTTGACGCGTAACTTTCGTGTGGTCGGTTGTTTTTACGGCTTCTTTCAAGGTACTTTTTCTATCCGTTTTGGTTAGGGTGGTATCTATTTTTTTTCCAGTGATCAAAGTATCCTTTGTTCTGGGATTTGTTTGTGCGAAAGCTTGGCTGAAAGCCAGGAATGCAGCTGCTGTAAAGATTAAATTTTTCATAGCTATAAATTTGAGATTAATAAGTTAAGTTGCTGTGATTTGCTGATTATTAAAGTATTGAATACAAATATTATATTATTCCAAATGATATATTTATGGATTATGGATCATCTTTTATAGGATTCACACTTCCTTGAAATTGGATAATTCGTATTTATGAGTATATTTGGTAACCCAAATAAAATTTCTTAGTAATGACAAAATTAAATGAGTATTCTGAAAAGAAGATTCAAACTTTTCCCGTTGTAGGTATTGGAGCTTCCGCAGGAGGCCGTGATGCTTTTATAAAACTTGTTAAGGAAATTCCGCAGGATCCTGGGATGGCTTATGTCTATACCCAGCATAAACCATTGGACGAAGAGGTTAATCTTACGGAAGAATTATCAGCGGTAAGCAAAATCCCCGTGGTCGAAATAATCAATGATATTGTTATTGAAGCCAACCATATCTATATAGTTCCGGAAAACCGGGTATTGGCGACAGAATATGGTTTCTTGAAGCTTTCTTCCAGAAGTAGGAATGAGAGAAAATTTCTTCCAATTGATACGTTTTTTACCTCTTTGGCAGAAGTTTACAAAAGTTCTGCGATTGGCATCTTGCTTTCGGGGGCATCCTCTGATGGAACAACAGGGCTAAAGGTGATCAAGGAATTTGGAGGGGCTACCCTTGCTCAAGACCCTGAAACCACATCGTTCAAGACAATGCCCCAAAATGCAATTGACAGTGAAGCAATAGATTATATCCTGCCTCCGGAAAATATACCGTCACAGCTGACGCACATTCGCCACTCTTTTGAAGCAAGTTATGCCTACACCGAAAGTGAGCACATGCCGGATGATGAAGAGGAATTGCTTTCACAGATCATAAAGATCATTTACGCCAGGACAGGAAATGATTTCCGCCACTACAAGCAGCCTACCATCCGCCGGCGTATTGCCAGAAGGATGGTGGTAACCCAAAAAGAGGAACTGTCGGATTATCTGAATTATCTCCGGAATGAGAAGGCTGAACAGGATCTCCTGTTCAATGATTTACTGATACCTGTCAGTTATTTCTTCAGGGACTTTAAAATTTTTGAATCATTGAACGATACCATTTTTCCGCAGCTTGTCCAGAACTGCTCCAGCAAAACCCTCAGGATCTGGGTAGCCGGCTGTTCTACTGGTGAAGAAGCATATTCATTGGCCATCAGCCTGCACGAGTTCCTTTTGAGCCGCAAGCACGACATCAAGGTTCAGATATTTGCTTCCGATATTTCCGAAAGGGTCATTACAAAAGCAAGGGCAGGAGCCTATGCGTTACATGATTTGCAAAATGTTTCAGAAGCGCGATTGGCCAATTACTTCACCAAAAGAGAAGGTATGTACCACGTCAATAAGGTCATTCGTGAAATGTGCGTCTTTGCGGTGCATAACTTTATAAAGGATCCGCCGTTTGCAAGAATCGATATGGTTTCCTGCAGGAATGTGTTCATTTATTTTGATTCCTTCTTGCAAAACAAGGTATTGAATACCTTTCATTATGCCTTGAAGGAGAATGGTTTCCTGTTCCTGGGAAAATCAGAAAGTGCTGTCAGTGTCTCGCATTTGTTCGAGGCCGTAGCAAAGCACGAGAAGATGTACGTCAAGAAATTTACTCCGGGAAAATATGCCTTGGAGGCTGCTTCTAAGACTGTTCTTGTCCAAGAGCAAAAGGTTGATGTTGAAAAAAAGGGTACTCCCGATACCGATTTCAGGAAAATAGCTTCCGATATCCTTTTCTCACAATTTACTCCTGCCGGGGTGGTGATCGATGAGCATCAGGACATTGTGCATTTCTATGGGGATACGGGGCCATTTTTATTGCCTTCTCCGGGAAAGCCTAATTTCAATATCTTGAAGATGGCGAGGGAAGGAATCAGCTTTGAGCTTCGCAATACCTTGCTGAAAGTGAAAGAAAGTGGAGAATCTGCCAGAAAAGAAAGTGTCAGGGTGAAGAATCAGAACTACCTTGCTGACATTGAAATAATTCCCCTCAATAATGATGATCATTATCAGATGGTGGTTTTCAAGAAGAGGGAAATCACAGTACAGGACGAGGATGATACCAACAAGCGCAAGACTTCGGAGCTGAAACGCATAGCTGAATTGGAAAGCGAGCTGGCACAACTCAAGGAAGACATCAAGCGTGTTACCGAGGAGCAGCAGATTGCCTTTGAGGAACTCCAGACCACAAATGAAGAACTTCTGAGCAGCAGTGAAGAACTTCAAGCCCTGAACGACGAGTTGGAATCTTCTACAGAAGAACTCCAATCCAATAATGAGGAACTGATGTGTGTGAACGACGAGTTGAAGGACCGCCAGGAACAGCTGACATCTGTGAGCAATTATGCAGAATCAATCATCCGGAGCGTGCGAGAACCGCTTATTGTCTTGGATAAGGAATTGCGCATCAAGAGTGCCAATCCTGCTTTCTACAGTTATTTCAAAACAACCGAACTGGAAGCCGAGGGAAAAGCATTCTTTGATATTGGAACTTCCCAATGGGATACTTCGGAATTGAAAGCCAAGTTGAAAAGCATATTTGAACACAAGATAAGTATTGATGATTATAAGATCAAGACGATATTTCCATTGATTGGTGAACGTACCTTGATGCTCAATGCCAGAAGCGTGATTGATGCGGTACCGTCCGAAATGATCCTGCTGACGCTTGAAGATGTTACCAATATTGAAAACAGCACGGAAAAACTGCTTCATAAAAATAGCGAGTTGGAACTGTATAACGAGCAATTGCAATCCTTCAGTTGGGCGGCAAGCCACGATCTGCAGGAGCCTCTGCGCAAGATTTCGATGTTTGCCAAGATGATTTTGGATGAAGACAAGGGCATTTCAGAGAAGAGCAATTACAATCTGGAAAGGATTGTCATTTCTACCGAAAATATGCGCCAGCTGATAGAGGACCTGATGAGTTACACCCGAACAATTGCAATTGAAAACGAATTCAAGAAAACAGATCTGAATCTGTTGCTGAAAAAAACATTGAGTGATTTGAAAGACATTATAAAAGAAAGGGATGCAGTTGTTACGGCTTCAGTCCTGCCAAGGATGGAAGTCTTGCCACAGCAGTTTCAACAGCTCTTTTCAAATCTGATCATCAATTCTATAAAATACAGCAAGGATGATGCGCAGCCGCAAATAGCCATCACGACTGAAAAGGCTGCTGCTGATGAGGTTGTTGCTTTGGGGGGAAATCCTGAACTGGAATATGTTAAGATTTCAGTGAGCGATAACGGCATCGGTTTCAATGACAGTCATGCAGAAAGGATCTTCGATGCCTTTTTCAGGCTCCATGGCAAGGATAAGTTCCGAGGAAGTGGTTTGGGATTGGCCTTGTGCAGGAAGATTGTACAGAACCATAACGGTTTTATAAAAGCCACAGGAAAAATAGACGAAGGGGCAACCATGATGATTTATATCCCTGGAAAGACAATTTAAAAGTAAAAAAGCGAAAAGGTATGCTTTTCGCTTTTTTACTATTTCCTTACAGGCTTGGGCCTTCTCACCGTGTCGCCAACAACCGGAGCTATCTTTTCAGGGTTTACGCGTGTCTGATTCTTGCTGCTTCCCTTGTCCTTGGACTGCTTTTCGGCATTTATTTCGCCATTGCTCTGCATTTTTACTCCTTCAACCTTATTGGCCCTGTTTACTTCAGGCGGAGGCGGAGGTGTGGGAGGAGAAGCAATTGTATCGTTGTACTTTGTTCCCGTCTGTTGGGCATTTGCAACTAGGGCAAATAAAATCATTATCCCGGTTATCATTATCTTTTTCATTGCAGCTGATTTAAAATTGAATATAAAAAGCGGAAGCCGAAGCTCCCGCCCAAATTAAAACTAACTCAAAAAACTAATCACGGAATTCCGATTGTTTCATTCCCTTGGTCTTTGTCCTCTGGGAAGATTGAACCCTTGTCCCGCAGATTATCCTTCATGATCTTCTCAAATGTGTCATCATCTGGAACTTCGCCGAGCGCATCCAGCGCATCTCCATCATAATCCACGTGGTGTGTCGGTATCCTGTTGATATTGATGTACACTCCATCTGAAATCTTTCTTGCGATACCGCCAATATCTTCCTCGTTGCTGTAATTGTCGTTTGAAGTTTTCATAGCTATTTATTTTTAATTTTTTAAAGGTTTTTCCCTGATCCAGAAACGGTGTTGTCCCATTGCAGTGATAAAATCAGGTGCGAGATGGTCGTTCTTGGTAGTATCAGTCGTAATAATGCCGTATTCTTCCAATTTCTTTCCAGACAAGGTTTTAATGAAATCAATTTCGTTCAGCAGATCAATCCCTTCCTTTTCGGCTCCGATTACCTTGCAGTGCTTGTAGGCATCATTTAAGAATTCAGGTATCTTGTCTTCTTCTTTCAATCGATTTACACTTTCTGTCCCAGCCGGAACAAACACGGCATCAAACAGTACAGAAGAAACAGTAAGCAGGTTATGATCGACTTTCAACTCTTTTCCATCGGCAGTCTTTACGGCAGTAGAATTTGTTCCAATGATTTTTACCGTAGCGCCTTCTTTTGTCAAGGCATTCTTCATCGTGTTGACAGAAGTACCATCTACACCATCAGCACATAAAAAGGCTACCATCCTGGATGCAATCGTATCGGAGTTGAGCTTGTTTTTTATCATACTCAACGCATCCGAAGTTTGGGCATACCGCACCAAAGGTTTTGGTTCCTGTTTGCCTTCATCATCCGCACCAACACCGTGGTTCATCGGTTTTTCAGGACTTTGTGGAACAGGAATTCCCAATACGACCGCTACAGATTGTGCCAGTTTCTTGTCTACTTGTGCCAGTAATCCCAACATCCTTTCGCGGATTGCTGGAACTTCTACCTTGCTCAGTTCAAATCGAAGGGCATTTATGATATGGTCTTGCTCCACCTGGGTCTGGCTTTCATAGAACAATTTGGCCTGGCTGAAATGATCAGCAAAGCTTTCGCTTCTTTCCCTTACTTTCTTCGCATCAATTCTCTCATTGAAACTTGCAAAACCTCCTTCGGCAATCTTGGCCTGATACGGACAGCCTCCGCCAAGGGAATTGGGATGATAGCTTACCCGGCCAACATTTATTTCCTGGCGCATGTGTCCATCACGCTGGTTATTGTGCATTGGAGCAATAGGCCTGTTTATGGGAATTTCGTGAAAGTTTGGACTTCCCAGCCTGGAAAGCTGGGTATCGGTATAGGAAAACAATCTTCCCTGCAGGAGCGGATCGTTTGTGAAATCAATTCCCGGAACCACGTGTCCCGGATGAAAGGCAACCTGTTCTGTTTCTGCAAAGAAATTATCAGGATTCCTGTCCAATACCATCTTTCCGATGATGGTTACAGGAACGAGTTCTTCGGGAACAATCTTGGTAGGGTCGAGGAGGTCAAAATCAAATTTGTGTTCATCAGCCTCAGGAATAACCTGGACGCCAAGTTCCCATTCTGGAAAACTTCCGCTATCAATGGCTTCCCATAAGTCGCGTCGGTGGAAGTCGGGATCATTTCCTGAGATCTTGACAGCCTCATCCCATACAACAGCGTGCGTTCCCAATTTAGGTTTCCAGTGGAACTTTACAAAATGGGATTCATTCTGCTCATTGATGAATCTAAAGGTGTGCACTCCGAAACCTTCCATCATCCTGTAACTTCTCGGAATGGCCCTGTCAGACATCGCCCACATGATCATGTGCATTGATTCAGGCATAAGTGATATGAAATCCCAAAAAGTATCATGTGCCGATGCGGCCTGTGGCATTTCGTGATGTGGTTCAGGCTTGACTGCGTGAACCAGATCAGGAAACTTGGCTGCATCCTGGATAAAGAAGATGGGAATGTTGTTCCCTACCAGATCAAAATTGCCTTCCTGTGTATAAAACTTTACGGCAAAGCCACGGACATCTCGTGCCATATCTGTAGAACCTCTGAAACCTGCAACAGTAGAAAAACGTACAAACACAGGCGTGGTACTGTTTGGATCCTGTAAGAACCCGGCTTTGGAATATTTTGCTGCTTCGGCATTGGGTTGAAAATAACCGTGGGCAGCCGAACCTCTGGCATGAACAATCCTTTCAGGAATTCGTTCGTGGTCAAAATGCGTGATCTTTTCACGAAGGATGAAATCTTCTAGTAACGATGGGCCACGATCACCAGCTTTCAGCGAATTGTTATCGTCATTGATCTTCACGCCTTGATCGGTAGTCATAAATTTGCCTGTACCGTCAGATTTGTTGTAGGCCAAGTCGGCTTGCTTCGCATTTTCTGCCTTTGCAGCTGTAACGTCTTTTTCTTTCATAGCAATAAAATTATGTGATTTTTGGTCGTGCTTGGTTTCTATAAAATTCTTTCATTTAAAATGTTATATCTTATAATATTTGTCCTTAAAGTTTCATTATTACGCTATTGCGAAATAAATGTGAAGAATAGCTACCGATTAACAGGCTTAATTATAGTCTTTTTAATCTTACTCTATTTATGTCTGCCGGTCCTGCTGTTTTCAGCATCCCAATCTTGCGTACTGTCATTATGATCACGATTGTCGTCCTCATTGATGTCCTCTTTCAGTCCAGCGTCAGGATTTTCCTTTTTGTCCTGTTGCAATTTGATCGTTCCCTTATCTACTTGCGTAAGGCTGTCTTCTATGTGCTCATCTTGCTGGAAATTGCTAAATTCCCTGCCAAGTTCGCTTTCTCGGATGTCGATCTTTTCCTGCGCTTTTATTTTCTTTGCAGGGTGTTCAAATCCAATTTCTTCAGCATTGATGTCTCTTGGAATATCTTCCTTATCTTTTCTGCTATCGTCTTTTGTATTCATAACTTTATAGGTTAGGTTAAAAAAACACCGGAACGTAAATAGGTGCTACTTATGATCCGGTGTTTTACAATTTGGGGTTTGTTATACTTGTACGGTTTTTTGATTTTCACCCATTTCCAGATAGGTTTTAAGGCTTTGGATATCGCTTTTCACCATTCTTTCAAAAAAGGGATTGAGTAATTTGGCGGCTGCTTCTCCAGCAACTCCAAGAGGAGCATGATAGGAAATGGTAACATCCAACTCGGTACCTCCGGATCCGTTGTCCTTGAACAATACTTTTCCGGCGTTGTCAACGGTAGAATCAGGCAGTGAATGCCAGCTCAACATTTTTCCTCTTTCATCCATCAGGATATGGGCATCCCAACTTAATTTTCCAATACCAGCCGGACCGGTAGCGGTCCAATGAGAGGTAACCTTGTCTTTTTCTACAACCTCTTCAAGGTGTTGCATGAATTTCGGAAGGTTTTCAAGGTTCCTCCAGAAATCATACACTTCATCCACGGGCTTGTTGATGCTTACGGAAGTTCGGATGTTTACGTTCGAGCTTTTCAGCCTTCCGCCTTTTCCTACGGCATCATAAACAGGGCAGTAGCCCGAGATTCCTCTTAACAGCATCGTAGTTCCGGCTATACTCTGCGCCACGCTCTTGTTTTTTCCCGAAAGGCCACTGTAAAGCAAATACCCTCCGGCAGCAACCATCAGGATACGCTCTATAGTACTGACATTGGCTTCAACGCCTGGAATCAAGCTGTTGCAAGCACTTGGCTTGCGGATTGATTTTTCTGCATCTTCCACTGAAAAATTTGCATAGCGATTCGGGTCGGTTCCTGTTGTATCTCTTTTAGAAAAGTTTCTTTTTTCTGGTGTGTCTGCTAAACGATCTGATAAAGTGTTCATAGCGGTAAATTTTAGTATTAGTAGATTTGGTTGTAAACTGTCCTATCAAATTTATCCCTTAACTCCTTATAAATGATTACAGTAAATGGTAATTTTGTTGCAAGATTACAATGGAAGGTAGAATTTAGAATTCAGATTTTAGAATTTAAGAATGAAAAAGAATTAGTAATTTGGTGATAGAATCTTCCTGAAAGGATATGCAAGCTATAGGAAGGCATTACAAAATCCCTGTTTTGTCTGTCTCCTCTACAGCACTATTTAATTTTTATCCTTAAATTTGATAGAAAAGTCAATTAAAAACAACTATTTATGGAAAAGCTGCAATTTAAGATTACGATTGATGCATCCCGAGAAAAGGTTTGGGATGTTTTATGGAGTGAGGATACCTATCCTGTCTGGACGGAGCCTTTCAGTCCGGGATCCAAGGCAGAAACCGATTGGCAGGAGGGAAGCAAGATTCTTTTCCTGGATGCGCAGGATAGGGGAATGGTTTCGAGGGTGAAAGAAAACAGGCCCAATGAATATATGGGAATCGAGCATTTGGGATATTATAGTGAAGGTATGGAAGATTTTGACAGTCCCGAAGTAAAATCCTGGGCAGGCTCTACCGAAAATTATACGCTTCTGACCATCGATGGAAAAACGGAGCTTACCGTTGACAGCGATATCAATGCCGATCACAAGGAAATGTTTGAAGCCATCTGGCCAAAGGCACTTGACAAGGTAAAGGAATTGGCTGAGAATTAAACTAAAAACCGCTTGAATATCTTGAAATATCGAAGCGGTTTTTTTAATTTATTAATCTTTCTATCCTTTAATCTTAAAATCAAGATTACCTCGTTTCATCGAGCGTGTTCGTATCAATATCATCTTCCGAAGAAATGGATTGCGATTGGTCTTCATCCACATCGATATTATCGTTGAGGATATAATCATCCTGATTGAATGCATCTGCGTTTCGAGAATTTTCGCCATTGGCTTTCCATTTGTCCGAACGTGTTTCATCGCTGTCAATTTCCAATTGGTCGGAGTTTTGAACAGGATTGTGGTCCTTGGTATAGCTCACTCCTTTTTGTTCCATTGCAAGATATTTATCTTCAGAAACATACTCCTTGTCTTGCTCGTCGTGCGTATTTTTTGGGGTGTGCTCGCTTGCACTCAGTTGTTCTTCACTTGAATGTGAATGCTGTTCTTCCTGTTGACTTTTATTCGTTTCCATAGCTATTGGTTTTATTGTAATTATTCATTTTTATAGTTGAATAAATTTACAATTGCTACGCTCGAATTAATTATACGATTCAGATAAAGCTTTATGAGACTTGAATGTGAAAAGCCTAAATAGTCTTGATTGCCATAATCTTTTCTTCAAAAACTTCCTTGTAGTCAGATTTGCTCTTGATCCTTGTTTTATAGGTGTAGATGGTGGTCACCGATAATTCCAAGAAATCAGCGATTTGATTGCTGTCTTGAATTCCCAGGCGATAAAGTGCGAAGATGCGTAATTCTGTATTTAAAAGTTCTCCCTTTTTGATGACGCTCCTGTGGTCGGGAGGAAACAATGCATTAAAATCACGCACGAAAGTCGGAAACAATTTCAAGAAGATATCATCAAACTGATGGAACAAATTTTCGCGCTCCTTGGTCACATTGTAGCGGTTCAGGCTCGCAATGATCTCGTCCGTCTTTTTGGAAATCACCTTTTGGATGGTACTTTTCTGGATGTGATCGATCTTGTTGATCAGGTCGGATGTAGCCTTGATAAAGTAAGCAATATATTCTTCCTTGATGGTATTGGCTTCAGTCAGGCTAACATTCATTTCCTGCAATTTCTGGTACGATTCCGCCATCACTTTTCTTGAAGCATTGCGCTCTTTCAATTGCTTGAAGATAATCACCAGGAACAAGACGATGATCAGGGCCAATACCGTCAGCAGTATGACGATTTTTTCGAGCATATCGTTCTTGTCCTTTACCTTGTTGAGCTGGGCTTTTTCGATGATCGGCAGGATGGAAGATATTTCAATCTTCCGGTGCCGGGCATCATAAAAAGTGGCATCGTCCATCGCAAGGTTAATATAGCGGTTGGCCTCTTCCAATCGACCAATCTTGAAGAGTTCGTTGGCCAGATTTCGTAATGCAACGGTTTCCTTAGTGGCATTTTTCACGTCAGCGATTGCCGCCAATGCCAGATAGTGGATGGCCTTGTCGGTACGTCCTTTTTCTGAATAGATGTAACCGAGGGATGAGGTGGCGATACCATAGTATTCAGCAGGCAATTGAAAATTGTCGATCCAGTAGCTGAAAGCAGTTTCGGCACCTTTAACGTCCTGCTGTTTTAGTTTTCGAAGGCTTTCTGTTGCCCAATATTCATTTGTATTCGGTTTGATGAGTCCGAGTGCTTTTTCCAGATAAAGATTGCCCTTCTGGATATAATTGATGTTGTAGCGCAAGTCTTTTGTATAATCGGCCAAGTCATAATAAGCTCGTGCCTTGACGGAATAGTACTCAAATTGGCTCTTGGTGTCCAGCTTTTGCGCATCGATGCTGCTCAGGGTATCAATGGCTTCCTTGAAAAGTCCTGATGAAAGCAAGACGAAACCTTCTTTTGTCCTGCTGCGGGAAATCAGGGTTTCATCTTTTAACTGAAAAGCCTTCGATTTGGCCGCCTCCAAATAATAATAAGCAGAATCATATTTGAATGATTTGTATTCATCAAACAAGGACATATAGGAATTGTAGAGGTTTTTGTCGTCCTGGCTGACGGTAAATTTATGGACGTTTTTCTTGAGGATGTTTATTCGTCCGTATTTCTGCTTGACATAGATGTTCTTATTCAATAGTACCTTATCCAAATCCTTTAATAAGGGATCCAGTTCCTGTGCTGTAAGGGTGAAAGTGGTTATAAGGAAAAGAAAAACAAAAAATCTATGCATCTTGGGTCTTGAGGTTAGGCTTCAAAAATATTCATTTTTTTGAAAAGAGCTTTTGAATGGTTAAATATAATGTAATTTTTTCATTTTGATAATAATCAGGTTGACTACTGGCATTATATAAAAAAAAGTTGCCGAAAAATTCTCATATCGATATAAAATAACTGCTTCTGCATCTTGATTAATCTGAATACGACCTTGATTTTTTTAATCACTACAACGTTGTAATGGATTGAAAACAAAGAGATTGTTTGTTTAGAATATCTGGATTTATCTTGATTCTTCGTCAATATTTTTTTTTAGTTTTTTTTAACACCTAGTTTCGTGAAATCGTTTTCGTAGAATTAATGATAAACTAACAAACACTACAAATTTATGAAAAGTAAAATTATTTATGGCCTGGCTATCGTTTGCTTGCTTGCTTTTGGCTGCAGCAAAATTGATGATGGCAGTCACGTAGGCCCTATTACCCTTTACGAGAAAGTAAATGGGAATTGGGGCTTGATGAATTTAAAAATGGTAGATGAAGTTGCCAAGAAAGCGGCTATTTCACCAAGCGAGCAAAACTTGAGCACCTTGTTCAATTATGCGGATTTTAAAATCAGTTTTAATGTTGATGAGAAAAATCAACCTACAACTTATGAAGTTTTGGGAGATGTGCCGCCTTTGTTTGCTCCAAGTGGTTATTGGGAATTGAGCACCTCGTTTCAACCAACCGGACAAACGCCTATCTTGGTTTACTTGTACAGCGATGCACAGAAAACACAAAAAACAGATGAGCTTAGAATTACATCAGTACCAGGAAGCAACGGAGAAATGGAACTCCAATTGACAAGAAGCTCAGAAGGAACTCCATTTGTATCTTATGTGTTCAGATTAACAGCAATTAACGAATAACGGATATGAAAAAAATTATACAAGCATTATTATTTACCTTGTTGTTGGTTCCTAATTTTATCCAGGCACAAACACAAGAAGCAGGCGATGTAGGAGCGATGTGGTCCTATCCTGTAGTTTACAAATACGATGAGCAGGTTACCTGGTATTTTGACCTTTCAGGGACAACTTTCGCGGCAGAAAGCGATATCTATCTTTGGATGTGGTCGCCATCTGAACCAGATGCAGGAAACTGGGAAAATTCATCTGAATTTGCAAAATTAAATTATGAAGGCAATTTGATTTGGAGCATGACCCTTACACCAACTTTATACTTCAATAAAACGCCTGCCGAAATAGCTGCAAGTGCAGGTTTCTGGTTCCGTCTTAAAAACAAGACAGGAACTTTACAATCAGGAGTGGCCCAGGTAGCTTATACTGACTTTTCCACATTTTATACTGCCAATGAATTGATCCGATCTTATCCAACGGCTCCAACTTTGGACAAAGGAATCAGTATCTTGTTCAATGCCAACTTGCAGCCTGGATTTGAGGATGCTACAAGTGTTCACTTTCATAGTGGATTGAACAATTGGGACCTCAAGCAGGAATATCAAGCCTGGTTGCCAGAGATCGTAGAGAAAACAAAACTTAAGAATCTTGGAAACGGTTTCTATAAAATGGATTTGGTTCCGAAGGATTATTATGCCGCACCAGATGGTTACGTGATGAACAATCTTGTTTTCCTTATGGTAAAAGACGAATGGGCAGGAACAACTCCAGATCAGGTGCTGAATGCAGGAGAATATATTCCGCCACCGCCACCAGAATTCCGATTTTTTCCTCTTCAACTGAGCAAGAAGGATTTCTTGGGAATCATCAGGAAAAATAATGAGCCAGGTGTGAACAAGCTTGTTTATACGATAACTGCGAATGATGTTGTACTGACAGGTGAATTTATGGGAGGAACAGCAGAAATAAAAGGATTTGTAAACCTGGTAACTCCACTTAAGGATGTGCAGAACTTGACTTCAATCCACGTTCTGGTAAAGGATAACAACGACAATGTTATTTCTGATACGACCATTCCGTTGAAAACGGTAGACTAATAATTTCACTATCAAACTAAAAACAATTCTAATGAATAGTACACATACAAAAGCAGTCCGATTCAAATGGACAAATACATCGTTGTTATTTACGATCTTGATGCTTTTTCTTTCGGCAGGAGTATTTGCTCAGGAGAAAAAATTGATATCGGGTGTCATCAAGGACAATACCAACTTGCCGTTACCGGGAGTAACCATTACCGAGATAGGAACCACAAACGTCAGTGTAACGGATATGGATGGAAAATTTGCAATGCAGGTCACCACGGGAAAATCAATCGAGATCTCGTATATCGGTTTCGCATCACAAACAGTGGTGGTTGATGCTGCAACAAATACAGTAAACATAAGCTTGCAGGAAGACGCCCAAATGCTTGATGCTGTAGAACTTGTTTCTGTTGGATACGGAACAATGAGAAAATCAGATTTAACAGGTGCAATTTCAACCATAGGTGCTGATGATTTGGTAAAAGGAGCCATTTCTTCTACGGAACAGGTACTTCAAGGTAAGATTGCAGGTTTGACGATTACGCGTGGAACAGGTGATCCGAGCGGAGGTTCTTCCATCAGGTTAAGAGGAGGGACATCTTTGACGGCAAGTAACAATCCGTTGATTGTTGTGGATGGAATTGCAGGTGTCGACATCAATGTCGTACAGCCGGCAGATATCAAATCGATTGACGTTTTGAAAGATGCCTCTGCGACAGCTATTTACGGTTCTAGAGGTGCAAACGGTGTAATCATCATTACTACGAAAGGTGGAACAAAAGGCTTGTCTGTAAACTATAATGGTTTTACAGGTGTTGGATTTGCTTCAAACCGTCTGGACTTGCTTTCGGCAGACCAATGGAGAGGTTATGTCCGCGACAATAATATTACGGATGCAATTGATTTTGGAGGAAACACCAACTGGCAGAAAGAATTGGAGCAAACAGCTTACACACAATCGCATACTTTGAGCATCAATTCAGGAAACGAATTCAGCGGCTTGAGAACTTCCCTGTCTTATTTTGACAATGAAGGAATCATCAAGACTACTGGTATTGAAAGATTGAGTGCCAACATCAGTACGTATCAATATGTCTTGGACAAAGCCTTGAAATTCGATATGGGCTTGTATGCCAATATCGACAAATGGAGTCCGTTGGATTACAGGATCTTCGAACGTGCCATCAATTTGAACCCAACGATTCCTGTTTACGGACCTGACGGAAAATTTACTTCAGTTGGAGGAACACTTTATGAGAACCCAGTTGAGATATTGACCAACAGGTCGGTTGATAACAAACGGAACAGGCTTTTAGGTTACTTCAAAATGGAGGCAAAATTGTTCAATGATTTCTTGGCAGTGGTAAATACTTCCTTGGAGCATAATGCAATGCAGGGAAGCACTTACAAGCCTTCTTATGCCGTTTTGGAAGGTTTGTCAGAAAGAGGATATGCTCAAAAAACGTATGCTGAATTTACAAATGCCCAGATTGAAGCCTATCTTAATTATACCAAGATGTTGGACAATCACAGCATCAATGCAATGGTGGGTTATTCATATCTTGAGAATGTTTACGAAGGATTTGGAGCCCAGAGAAGTGGTTTTGAAACCGATATTTTCGGATACAACAACTTGGGAGCTGGATATAACTATCGTTTGGGGGATGTTTATTCTTATAAAGGAAAATCAAACCTAGCCTCCTTCTTCGGAAGAGCGAATTACTCATACGATGGAAAATACATGGTTACAGGAACAGTTAGACGTGACGGTTCAAGCCGTTTCGGAGCCAACAACAAATGGGGTGTTTTCCCTTCTGCTTCTGCAGCGTGGACCATCAGCAGGGAAGAATTTATGCAACCAACAGAAAACTGGTTGACCAACTTGAAATTCAGAGTAGGATATGGTGTAACGGGTAACCAAGACGGAATTGGTGAATACAAGTCATTGTCCATCTTGGGAGTGGGCCAGGACAGTTATTACGATCCGGTTACAGGAACCTGGAGTTTGGCCTATTCACCAACCCAGAACCCAAACCCAGATTTGAAATGGGAATCTACTGCGCAAACCAACATTGGTATCGATTTTACCCTTTTTAATAGAGTTACAGGTTCGTTTGAATGGTACAACAAGCAAACAAAGGATTTGTTGTACACGTATCAAGTGCCACAGCCTCCTTATCTGGTGGGAACAATGCTTGCCAACGTTGGAGAATTGTCTAACAAAGGAATCGAGCTTACCTTGAATGCAAACATCGTTCAAGGAGATAAATTTACTTGGGACGCCAATGTGGTTTTTGCTAAAAACAAGCAGAAAATCGAAAAGCTTTCGAACCAGATTTATGAAACGGATGAAATTTTCAGTGGTTCATTGCACGGTCTGTCAGGAATGTCAAACCAGTTTTCTCAAATCATTGCCGAAGGATATCCGGTTGGAACATTCTGGGGTTATGAAAGTCTAGGTGTTGACGATACGGGAGAAATCATTCTAGGAACGGAGCAAAAAGCAATCGGAAATGTACAGCCTGATTTTACAATCGGTTTGGGAATGAATTTCACTTACGGAAATTTTGATGCAGGATTTACAGGATACGGAAGCTTCGGTCAGGAAGTTTTGAATGCAACTGATATGATGCTGTATGATGCCAACAGGCTTCCAGCTTACAACGTAGCAGATGATTTCTTGACAAGCGGAATCAAATCGGCTCCAAAATTCTCAAGCTATTGGATTGAAGATGCTTCTTTCTTCCGTCTGCAAACCGTAACTTTAGGGTATACAATGCCATTCAAGAAAGCAGGAACCAAACTAAGATTGTACGTGTTGGGAGAAAACTTGGCCGTATTCACAAAATACAGTGGTGTAGATCCAGAGATCGACCTTACAGGTTTGTCCAACCCAGGAATTGACAGGTTTAATAATTATCCAAGGCCAACAACCATCTCATTTGGTTTGAATTTCACATTGGCAAATTAAGAATTGATACTATAAAATTAAGAAAAATGAAAATCAAAATAATAGCTGCAATCGTAATCGCAAGCACACTGTTTACTTATTCTTGTACCGATCTTGATGAAGAATTATACGATAGGGTAGAAGATGGCGACTTCGGGCAAACGCCTGGAGAAATCCAAGCCCTTGTGGGTGGTGCTTATTCTTCGCTGAGAGGTTTTGGCGATGCCATTTCAAATTCTTATCCTACCTGCGAATATGTTTTCTTTTTGAATGAAGTGGCTTCGGATGAGGCTACGATTCCAACGAGAGGAACCGACTGGTATGATGGCGGACAATACCAGGATGCCCAAAGGCACACTTGGAATTCGGATAACCGTATGATTTTATCTTCCTGGCGTTATTGCTATGCCGGAATTGCAAAAATCAATTCGATCATCTACCAGATTGATAAATCTAATTTATCTGCTGAAGCAAAAGCACCAATCTATGCAGAGTTGAAATCAATCCGTGCGTATTACTACTACATCCTTTTGGATATGTTTGGTAACGTGCCAATTGTAACCAATTTTGAAGATGTGGGCTTGCCATCTAATTCAACTCGTCAACAAGTGTATGATTTCGTAGAGTCTGAGCTATTGGAATCAGTGCCACTTTTACCTTCAGGAAAAGTATATTCCAAATTCACACAAAGTGTTGCCTATTCGTTATTGGCAAGATTGTACCTGAATTCTGAAGCTTTTGTTGGAGTGGCGCGTTGGCAGGATTGTATCGATATGTGTCAAAACGTAACAGGATACTCATTAACACCAGATTATTTCGCAAGTTTCTTGACTGCAAACCATACTTCTCCAGAAATTATCTTGGCCATTCCTTACGATTCTTCTGCAGGAACAGTTGGGAACTACGGTTCATCCATGAGTTTCCATTACTTGCAAAAATTAGCGATTTCTGCAACAGGAGACTATCAATGGAGCGGAAACGGTATCTGTGCGCAACCAGGAGTGTTTTCAACGTTTGAAGATACGGACAAGAGGAAGAAAGCAATGCTTGCAGGCGATCAGATCAATTTGGCTACAGGTAATGTAATCATGATGGACAGTGGAGAACCGTTGACCTACACGGAAGAAATTACAAACTTCACCAATGCCAAGCAAAATGAAGGTGTAAGGTTGCACAAATATGAAGTGAAAGCAGGTGAGAAATGGGAACGTGACCACGACTGGGTTGTGATCCGTTATGCTGAAATCTTGATGATGCAGGCCGAATGTTATGTTCGTCTTGGTTCTCCAGGCCTTGCTGCTCCTTTTGTAGAGCAGATCACGCTTCGTGCAGGAACTGAAATGCCGGCAACTATTGATTTGGCTTTCCTTGACAAAGAGCTGCTTCGCGAATTCATCTTCGAAGGAAGAAGAAGAACCGATAACATCCGTTTCGGAACATTCTTCCAGCCTTGGTGGGAAAAAGGAATAACGCCGGCAACAAGAGCGATTTTCCCAATTCCAGCATCGGTTTTGAGTACCAATAATAACTTGAACCAGAATCCCGGATATCCACAATAAATAAAAAGTCAGCCTTCTTTTATTGAAATGAAGGCTGGCATTTTTAACCTTATAAAATAGTAAAATGAAAAAAAATATCACATTATTGCTTGCCGCACTGATGGGAATTTCTACCCTGATCAGTTGCGAGAACGACAATAAGGATTCCAAGTTGTCTGCGCAAAAGTTCGAACCTGTAGCGGTAATCAAGACCAATGAAACCAAGATCTATATGCATTATATGGCTTGGTTCGAGAGCAAGGAAAGCAGCGGAAACAATACCTGGGGTTACCATTGGACAATGGCCAACAAGAATCCGGACAACGTTGATGCAAACGGAAAAAGAGAAATTGCGGCACATTACTATCCTATGATAGGACCTTATCATTCAGGTGATAAGAATGTTTTGGAAAACCATTTGTTGATGATGAAATATTCCGGAGTGGATGGTCTTCTGATCGATTGGTACGGAACTTACGATGTCAACGATTACCGAATGGTAAAGGAAAATACCGATGCTTTAGTTGAAATGCTGGACAAGGTTGGTTTGGAATATGCGATTGTGTATGAAGACCGCTTCCTGACCAATATCGTGGATGCTGGCTTGGCTGCAACAACAGTTGGCGCAGCCAAAGTAGATATGACTTTCCTGCAATCCAATTATTTCAACGATAGCAATTACATCAAGATCAACGACAAGCCTTTGCTGCTGAATTTCGGACCAATCACTTTGCAAACTCCAGACGAGTGGACGAATGTTTTTGCAAATGTGAATCCAAAACCAACCTTCTTGACCTTGTGGTTTGAGTCGGGTGATGCCGGTGCGAATGCTTCAGGAGAATATTCTTGGGTCTATCAGGACAACACGCATCTTTCCAATTTCTACGCCAACAATTTCCCAAATCTGGGTGTAGGAATGGGAAGTGCCTATCCAGGTTTCCGTGATTTCTATGCGGAAGGTGGAGGCGGAGAAGCCATTGGATGGACGATTGACCATAACAACGGTGCAACTTTGGACGAAACACTTGCATTGGCTAAAAACGCAGGTGTAGGTCATCTGCAATTGATTACTTGGAATGATTTCGGTGAGGGAACAATGATTGAACCTACTGAGGAATTCGGTTACACCTATGTTGAAAAAGTAAAAGCTTTCGCTGGAGTACAATCAGCTGTGAATGTTTTTCCAGAAATCAGCAAATTATACAATCTAAGGTTGGAGCATAAAGGAAATGGAGAAATTCAGGCAAAACTGGACCGTATATTTGGCTATTTTGTTTCAATGCAACCTGAAAAAGCAGTAGAGCTACTAAATGACTTCGAATAATTAAGAACAACAATAATGATTAAATTAAATAAAAGCCTTTTACTGGTGGCTTCGCTGATGATGGCGGTGTCAACCTATGCACAGAAAACATATAAAGCAAAATCTCCAGGAAAAAAGAACGAAGTGGTATTCAGCTTGACCAAATCAGGCCAGCCACAGTATAGTTTTTCATCCAACGGAAAAGCAGTGATTCAACCGTCGTTATTGGGTTTTGAATTTCAAGAGAACAAAAAGATGACTGATGGGTTCAAGGTGGTGACCATCGAAGAAAAATCGGCTGATAATGTTTGGAACCAACCTTGGGGAGAATTCAAAAAAGTAAGAGATAACCACAATGAACTTATCGTCCACCTTCAGGAAACTGCCGGAGAAAAACGCTTGGTGGACATTGTTTTCAGGGTTTTTGATGATGGATTGGGATTCAGATATCATTTTCCAAAACAACCAAACTTGGACAAGGTGAAGATTTCAAATGAAATCACGCAATTCACTTTTTCGTTCGATAACGATGTGTGGTCGATTCCGGTGCACCGCGACAACAGCTACTATGAAAGTACTTACAAGAAATCGCCAATGAGCAAAACGGATACCATCAACACGCCTGCCACTTTCGAAACGAAGGACAAACTGTTTGTTGCGATTCACGAAGCCGCTTTGACTGATTTTGCTTCGATGACCTTATTGAAATCAAAAGGGAATCAATACAAAAGTGATTTAGTGCCTTGGAGAGATGGGGTGAAGGTTTATGCTCAAACGCCATTCAATACACCTTGGAGAACCATTATCGTTGGAACAAAACCGGGAGACTTGGTGACTTCTACTTTGATGCTGAATCTTAACGAACCTTCAAAAATTGAGGACACTTCTTGGATTGAGCCTTCGAAATACATCGGGATCTGGTGGGGAATGCACCTTGAAACATTTACGTGGGGACAAGGACCAAAGCACGGTGCCACAACAGTCAATACAAAAAGATACATCGACTTTGCCGCAGAACACGGTCTGGATGGTGTTTTGGTAGAAGGCTGGAATGTAGGCTGGGATGGCGATTGGACTGCAGACGGAAGTGCTTTCAGCTTTACAAAGCCTTATCCAGATTTTGATTTGGATGAAATTACAAAATATGCCGCTCAAAAGAAGGTCCGTCTTATCGGACACCACGAAACAGCTGGTGCTGCAAAGCACTACGAAAGCCAATTGGAAGATGCCTTTAAATTGTACAATTCAAAAGGTGTAAATGCTGTAAAGACGGGTTACGTAAACAAATATCTGGATAAAAAGGAATGGCACGACGGTCAATATGGTGTTCGTCATTATCGTAAAGTGGTGGAAACTGCCGCGAAGTACAAGATCATGATCGACAACCATGAGCCTGTAAAAGGAACGGGTTTGCAAAGAACTTATCCGAACTTGATGACGCAGGAAGGTGCAAGAGGCCAGGAATACAATGCTTGGTCTACAGATGGTGGTAATACTCCGGAATACTTGAACACATTGCTTTTCACTAGAATGCTTGCAGGTCCATTGGATTATACACCGGGTAATTTTGGTTTTGATTATAAATTGCCTCAAGGTGCAAAAGTACAAACTACCCTGGCTGCACAATTGGCTCTTTACGTAGTGCTTTTCAGTCCATTGCAGATGGCTTCGGATTTGCCTGAGAATTATGTAGGAAAACCTGAATTCAAATTCATCAAGGAAGTACCTTGCATCTGGGCCGATACCAAACCGCTTGATTCAAAGATTGGTGCCTACAATACCATTGCACGAAAAGATTGGAACAGCGAGAACTGGTACTTCGGAGCCATTACAAACGAAGAAGCGCGTAATATGAAAGTAGCCTTGTCTTTCTTGGACAAAGGAACAACTTACACCGCAGAAGTATATGCAGACGGTCCTGGAGCCGATTATAAAACAAATCCATACCCTGTTGCGATGTCAACCCAGACGGTGAACAGCACAACAGTAATGAATCTTAAATTAGCAAGTGGAGGTGGAGTAGCTATAAAGTTCACACCGGTTAGAAAATAAGGTTTGAGTTAGTTAAAGAGGGCGTGTCTCGTAATGATTTCATAAGGTCGTTACGGGGCATTGCTTTTTTCAAACCAATTTTTTTTTTAATCCATTTCGCTTTTACCGAAGATTACCAAACGGAAACTAATTTTGGATACTTTTCCTTGCGGCTACTGAATATTGTCATTTATGGAACAGGAACCATTGGTCCTGCTGGCAATTGTGCGATAGTTAGATAATTTCCAACATATTTACCAGTTACTACCTCTCCATCCGTTCTAGTGAAACTGAAGGATAAATCAACGCTATTGGGAGTTATACTATGGATGGTAACGGAAATAGCAGATGCCTCCAAGGAAGTTTCGTTATCGGATAAAATGACATTTCCTTCAAAAATTTCACCTGAAACTCTTGTTCCATTTATACTGCAGCTGTAATCCTGAATTCCAGTATAAGTAATCGCTTCTGCTTTTATAGCATTGAAATCAAAATAAAATAGATTCAGGTCAGACAAGTTGCCAGTATTGATCATCTGTTCCCTTGTTTTATTTATAAAGCTAAAGCTTATGTCACTTGGTGTAGTATCGCTGGTGTTTTCATCGATGATGTAAAGTGTCTGGGTTTCATAAAATATTCCTTTGAATGTAAATCCATTTTGAGTGGTAGCAGTTGCTGAATTCTCGTCAGAACTGCAAGAAAACAGAACTGTTGCAAAAAGTAAATAGGCAATTTTTTTCATAAGATGTGTTGTGTTTTTGATTTTGTTATGGAATAGCCGATTCGCACTACAAGTATTGAAAGTCAAGCTATAGATGCCAAATGTAATATTTATTATAAATAAATGGCCAACAGTAATCAATTTCCCTTGATACGATTGAAGATGCCTTCCATTAAAGCTTTTCCATCGCGTTTTTCTTTTGGAACTTCATAAGCTTTGAGCGAATCGTTTTCATTTTTAAAAACATAACTGAAGGCAAATTGCGGTTGCTTGGAATCTTTATTTAGTAAACCAAAACGCAGATCATTGAAGTAATAGAGATTGTCTTTTTTGGCAATGATAAACCATCCTTCACTGACTTTTTTGAGGGTTTCAAAGTCAGGATTTCCTTTAAGCTCTTCAGTTAATTTATTGTTTTTAGGATAAGTTTTAAACACAATCGGCTGGCTATCAAGCAATGAATAATCACCCAAAAGATAGACATCTCTTGTAGCTACGTTCGCATTCCACAAGATGCAATTGAAGGCGGTTGGCTTTACAATAAGATCAGTGTAGCTAATGTTCTGCTCTTGCAAGGCATTTTCAAATTTCTGAAGAGCATAAAGCTTCAAACTACAAGTGATGGCCAAATAGAAAGAACTGATATAAATGCCCCGCAAGACATATTTTCTGCGTAAGGAAAAAGTTGGCTTTCGATAGGCAACTATCAAAGAAATCAGTAGCGGGAAGGTATAGAGCGGGTCGATTACAAAAATGGTCTTTAAGGCAATACGGTCGGGTAGGGGCCATAAGATTTGTGTTCCCCAAGCGGTAAACATATCCAGAAACACGTGTGTCAGCAAACACCAAAATACCATATTAGTAGCACTTTTGAAGCTGATTTTTTCTTTTTCTAATTTGGAAATAATCCATCCCAACATCGGTGAAAGCCACATAAAAAAGAACAGGGAATGGCTTAACCCCCTGTGAATAGACACGCCATCAACAGGATTCATAAATTGTCCGACTGCGACATCTAGATCGGGTATGGTCCCTAGAATTGCACCGTATAGAAAAGTCTTGCGTTGCAGTTTTTCACCTGCACACAATTCTGCAGTGGCAATTCCTAGAATGATTTGGGTAAATGAATCCATTTGATATAGTGTTCCTATTTTATGCGGAATGTAAGGAAAAATTTAGAGGTACAAATTAAGTATAATTTCTTTAGTTGTAGGATAACTTTTTAACATTAGAGCGATAAAAAGTAGCGTTGTCTCTCATTTCGCTTTTGGATATTAGCTGCCATAAATTTTAAATCATTTTATTACGAGCAAAATGCATGTTGTGAGTAGTAGAACGTTTTAGGGTTGGAAGCAAATGTCTAATTAAATCTTAATTATTATGAAAACAATTAATCTAAAAGATAGCAGCAACAGGCTATCAAGAAATGAAATGAAGACTATCCAGGGTGGGCTTAATTTTTTATCAAAAGACTTGAGTTTCGGAGGCGGAACTGGCTGTTCAGGTTCCTGCAATGTGACACTTGATGGCGTTAAAAAGAGTGGTACTTGTACAAAATCAGGTGAACTTTGTTACTGTTCAAGCGGTTTAGGCTCTTGCTAATAATTTTTGTTGCAGATGCGATCTCTATTACTATAGAGTCGCATCTGTTTTAAAAAAATGTCTTCCAGATGTCAAACACTATTTTCAAATTTGTATTTGTACTTGCAGCTCTATTAAATTGTTCTGTAAATTTTGCACAGCATAAAAAATTTAAAGTTACAGTAAAGTGGCCATCAGGTTTGGTAACTGATAAGATGCAGCTGTTTATTAATAATGGTAATAAAACAGAATCAATAGATCCGGATATTGTTAAAAATGAGATTACGGTTTCTGATAATTTTGTTTCCAAGTATGCAACGATCAGTATTGTGATAAGCAAGAACAACTATCATTTGCCAGCTTATAGTCAGTTTTTTGTTTCTGAACAACCTGCAACAATTATTTTTAATTCAGGGCTTGACTCATCAAAAGATTCGAGTGCCCTATATACAGTAATCAATGCTCTTGATGTAAACCAGATCGCAAAAAGGTTCGCTTCTGAGATGGCAGAGGTAGAAAAAGAGAGGGAAATGTATTTGGAGTCAAACGGAATCGATTCTGTATACTTTTCGATTCATCGGAAATCAATTTTAAAGAAGCTTGAATTCATAAAGCAGCATCATGATTCTTACTATGCCTTCAAATTATTTAAATCGGAAATAGTCCCCGTTCAATTTCCCAATCAGGATGCATTGATGGATACATTTTTAGATTTTTATAAGGCGACTTTTCCTGAAGATTTGCGGAAGAGTCGGGAAGGGCAGGAGGTGGAGAAATTACTGGAAAGTAAGTGGATAGCATCACACGACGCAATTAAAGCTCCAAAATTTACCACGACAGACATTCTAGGAAATAAAGTCAGTTTGGAAAAACTTAAGGGAAAGTACATTCTAATAAATTTTTGGGCTACCTGGTGCGGGCCTTGTATGGCTGAGTTACCCGCAATAAAGAAAATTAGTGACAAGTATTCGAAAGGTGATTTATCAATCATTTCTGTATCATTTGATAAGGATTTTGAGCTTTTCTCAACAGCTGTTAAGAAAAATAAAATGGATTGGATAAATGTTTATCGGGATGAGGAACTTGCTTCAAATTATGGAGGAACAGCAGCACTACCCAAGCTTTTTCTGATAGACAGGACCGGAACAATCATTTATAACAGATCTTCAGGTAAAGAAACCGATTTCATAAATCTGCGGGTTCTGAACGATTTACTTCAAAAGGAATTGGGGAAATAATACTTTGTTTACTTGCTAATGTTAAAAAGCACAAACGACTATCCTGTTTAATATTATCTGGACAACCAAATAACTTATAAATTTTATCCAGCCGCAACTGCTGGATAAAAGAAGAAATAATATGACTAAAAACCAAAATCCTCTTTTTAGCTATCTAGAAAAGGAACACATTGCTATTGATAAATCTGAATTTATTTTTCAGTTCCAATCCCATCCCGATTTCCCTTCGTTGTTGGCGATATCGGATACCTTGCATTTTTTCTCTGTTGAAAACGGTGCACTTGCAGTAGAATTTTCTGAAATCGACCTGTTGCCAGATCGATTTATTGCAATCTTGAAAGAGAATACTCTTTCCCAATCTTTTTATATTGAAAGAAGAGAGGAAAGATTTTTTTATACCTCAGGTAATAAGCCTGTAGAAATTTCAAAAACTGAACTTGAAACAAGATGGCAAGGCATCATATTGTTGGTGGAAAAATCAGATGTGGTAGTTGAAAAGCCTGTCCAAAAGGCAAACAGTATTTTATATACAGTACTTATATTGGCTTTTTTGGTTGGTTTATTTGTAATGAAAGCTGATTTTCAGTCGAAATTATTTATTGTTTTTCCTCTGATCGGTTTGCTGTTTTCCATTGCTACACTAAAAGATCTGCTGGGAACCAAAAGCAAGTTGCTGAATGATTTCTGCAATATTACGGCCTCCACCAGTTGTACTTCAGTTATCGGCTCTGAAAAATGGAAATTATTCAAGTATATCAATTTCAGCGACCTGAGTACGGTTTTTTTTGCAACACAATTTGCAGGAACGTTCCTTTTTTTATTCTCAGGCAATGCAGAGCATTTCTATTTTATTCAGCAAGTCTTGCTGCTAGGCTCCATACCGGTAATTTTTATTTCGCTTTACTTTCAAAAGTTTGTAGAGAAAAAATGGTGTCCGATTTGCCTGGCAATCATGGTGGTGATAATTGCTGAAATAATTTATTTGAGAGTAACAATGCCTGGTAGTGCTGTTTCGATAACTTCCATGGCAGTATTTGCATTTCTTTTCTTATTTATATCAGCCGTATGGAGTGCCTTTAAAAAAAATCTCTTGAAGCTAAAAGAACTGAAAGAATTTCAATTCAGGGCCAATCGTTTTATACGCAATTATGAAATCTTTAAAAATATACTGGTTTCAAACCAAAAAAATGAATTAGCCCACAGTCCCATTATACTGGGTAATAGGGACAGTTCGACTGAAATTGCGATCATCACCAATCCTTTTTGTGGTTATTGTAAAGAAGCCCATGAAATCTTGGATGAAATCTTGCACCGTTATCATGACAAGATTAAAATAAAGATTCTTATCAATGCTGACTTTGATAACATAGGAGAAAATGAAAAGAAAGTATACCGAAGTTTAATGTCAATTTATCTGGACAAGGGGGAGCGTGCTTTCCTGGAAGCATTAAGCAATTGGTTTTCGAATCCGAATTTGGAGGAATGGTTGAAAAATCATAATTATCGAATCTTTGACACTGAAAAAATAGATGCATTTTATAGCGTGCAACATCAATGGTGTATTGAAAATAACGCATTCCACACACCTTCTCTTTATATAAATGGCTATAGATATCCAAAGTCGTATGATAGGAACAATCTGAAATATTTTGTAGATGAAATTATTGAAGATGCCAATTTCAATTGAAATGCCTTCGAGCTATTTAATGCATAATTTATGAAAAAACAGCAATTTATTTTTATTGTAGTAATGCTATCCTGCATTAGTTTTTATGGTCAAAACATCTTTGATTATGAGAAAGAAATACCAAACAAGGAAAATTATTTGTTCAGGGACATCAATTTCAAAGTTCTTGCTAAAAAGGATAGTATAACACTGACAGGAACCCTCATACGTCCTAAAGGTGAATTTGACAAGCTTATCATCATAGTTCCCGGATCAGGTGCAGACACCCGAAACAGCCACTATATGCTAACAGAAAAGCTTCTGCAGAATAACATAGCTGTTTACAGATATGATGAAAGAGGTGTAGGAAAATCCGGAGGAAAATTCAATACAGCAAACAATACTATAACCACAATGGCAGAAGAGCTGGAAAGTTGTATTGAGACTTTACGGAAGATTGGTTTGGTAAAGAAAATAGGATTGCTGGGCCACAGCCAGGGAGGGATGGTAACAATTCAGGCTTACAAAGATAGAGCTCCGGTAGATTTCTTGATCCAATGCAGTACACCAGTTCAAAAATATGGAGCCTTTATAAAATATCAGATCGTATCAGGCCAGAATAACTTTAATGATTTGATAACAATTGATGATGTTGATCGAAAATTGGAAATCGTGTCGGCATTGCACAAGGTGGTAGAAGAAAATCCAGATGTTGATGATTGGTCGTTGACTAAAAAGCTGGATAAGGTTTCAAGAAAGATTGGCTATACCAAAAAATATTACTCCAGGTTTCCGTATCTCACCTTGGCCAGTGAAAAGGATATTGTCAGGAAGAATTTTGAGCCCACCTATAAAAACATCCAAGTGCCAGTCCTCTATATTGTTGGCTCAAGAGACACTTTTATTGACCCCGTAGCGGAAATCAAGACGATTGAAGGTTTTGGAAATGAAAATATTACAGCAATTAAAATGAAAGGGCTGACCCATTATCTGACCAGTGGGAAGTTGACCCTGCAAACGCTATATGAAATTGATAACAGTGCAGTTGCGGCAATCCTGGAATGGCTTAACCAATTAAAATAGTTTTATGAAATACGTGCCATTTGATACTTTTATTTTGAGAACCCCTGTACTTCCTATCGAGATGGTTGATTCGATAGCTCCAGCAGATATAAGGAGACTCTGTTCTGATCCATTTATTTCAGAAGCTATAGCTTTAGCTTCCCCGGTATTGCATAAGGAATTAAGAAAATACCTTTCCGATGATATTTTGGACAAGGAGTATAATAAACTTGAGTATTCCTTGCTCAAATATTTGTTGAGGATGGGATACCGCTGTACTCCATTTGGATTGTTCAGCGGATGTTCAGTAGGGAAGATCGGTTCAAAAAACAGTATTGAGCTCGGGGGGACGGATACCTTTAAAAGGAAAACAGATCTTGATATGCATTTTCTCTGTTCCTGGGTACAAGAAATAGAAAAAGATTCTGACTTAAGGGGAAAATTATCTTTTTTTCCAAATAACACCCTCTACAAGGTTGGAGATGAACTACGTTATGTTGAATATCGGTATATAGATTCACAAAGGAAACATTTCGTAGTGTCTGTAGGTGCATCAGAATATCTGTTGGATATTTTAGAAAAGGCAAAGCAAGTCGGAGGAGCCACACTTTATGAATTGGCTTCTTCCATAATGGATGAAGAAATAGCAATGGAAGATGCTCTAGGTTTTGTCAACCAGATTATAGATAATCAGATCCTTGTCAGTTCAATTGCTCCAACACTCACCGGGGTAGAATATCTCGATATGCTCTACAAAAAATTATCAGGAACAAATTACGGGGAAACATTAGAGACGATAATGTCTGGACTTGCTGCTGTTGATGATAATTCCAATGATCAAAAGATAAGTAAAAAAGAGGAGTTGACTGAATTGCTTCTGGACATCAATAAAGCGGCAAATTCAAAGTTTTTATTGCAAACCAACCTGTACGTGAATACAATCGAAGCAACAATTTCCGAATCTTTGGTTGCACAAGTCACAGAAGCATTGCGGGTCATAAATAAACTAAGGGAGCCGTATAAGAACAATCGCCTGGAAACTTTCAAGAAGTCTTTTCATGAGAGGTATGAAACTGAAGAGATTCCTTTGGCTATCGCATTAGATGTAGAAATAGGAATAGGCTATGGAAAAGACAGGGATGCCTTCAGCATATCACCCCTCATAGATGATCTGTATTTTCCAGCCTATTCTGGAAAAGATCAAAATCAGATAAATTGGAATAAGGTAGATCACTTTCTTTATAACAAAATCAAGGACTTCTCTCAGGATAATGCTGAAGATTGCATAGAAATACATGATTACGAGATCAGTTCATTTAAGGAAAACTGGGACGAGCTTCCAGAAACGTTTTCTGTACTGGCAAGTATTCTTGCAGTGGATGATGAGAGTGAAGGATCGGGAAAAGTATATATTGACTATGCGGGAGGGAGCTCTGCAAGCAATTTGCTAAGCAGATTTGGCACACTCGATAAAAAAATTGAGGATTTCCTATATGACATTTCAGACAAGGAAAGAAATGAAAAATTAATTTATGCCGAAATTGTCCATTTGCCAGAAGCTAGGACTGGTAACATACTGCACAGGCCGCATTTGAGAAGCTATGAGATCCCTTATCTGACAGCAACAAATATTGACAGTGAATTTAAAATTGAGATTGAAGACATTTATGTATCTGTCAAGAATGATAGGATCGTGCTGAGGTCTCAAAAGCATGACAAGGAGATAATGCCAATGCTTTCAAATGCGCATTATTACCTCTACAACTCATTACCAGTCTACTATTTTTTATGTGATATGCAAAATCAGACCACACGTAATGGGTTGAACATCAATATTGCAAACCTGAAGCAGTTCTTTGATTTTATTCCAAGGATTGTCTATAAGCAAGTAGTCTTGTCACCGTCACAATGGACATTCAAGGCAAGTGAGATAGCCAAGATGAAAGACATAAAAGGGTTACAGGATGTCTTCAATGCAAGAAGAATTCCCAGTAAGGTAGTCTTCAGCGAAGGGGATAACGAGCTTCTTATAAACATCCAAAACCAGCTCAGTATGGAAATGTTTATCGCTACCATCAAGGGAAAAGACAGTATAGAATTAAAAGAATATCTATTTGATAATGAAAGGGCCATCGTAAAGAGGAATGCGGAAACCTTTACTAACGAGGTTATCCTTTCATTTTATAAATCAATTTAAAAACCAGCAAGATGCAGAGAGACTTTATAGTTGGTAGCGAATGGATCTATTATAAAATTTATAGCGGGACAAGATCTGCGGATATCATATTGGCAACCGTGGTAGAACCATTAGTCAATGAACTCTTGGAGAAGGGAATTATCGACAAGTACTTTTTCATCCGGTATGCGGATCCCAATTTCCATATACGTCTGAGGTTGCATACCAGTGATCCTTCACAGTTTCTGTCGGTAATTATCAATGCATTGTATTCAAGACTGGACCCCTATGTGAAAAGCAAGGTGGTATATGATTTACAACTGAACATATACAAGCGAGAGATAGAGCGTTATGGAGCGCATACCATTGAAGATTCCGAATCCATATTTTATCTGAACAGCCGCTTTATTTTAGGTCTTGTAAGATCTTTAGACGAGGATGATCTGGATGCAAGATGGCTTTCGGGAATCCTTTTTATGGATACTTTCCTGGATGATTTTGGATTGGATTTATACCAGAAAAAAATGTTCACTGCCAGCCTTGCTGCCTCTTTTGGGGAAGAATTTGGTAGTACCAAAGAAACTAAAAAACATTTGGGTGGGAAATTCCGCCGATATCGAGAACAGATCAGCTTGGTTCTTGAGAACAGCCAAGAGGATGATGTTCAGGAACTACTAGCTATGCATTCGCGCGACAGCAAAGCGATCATTGCTAGAATTTTAGAAAAAAATAGCGGGGGGACATTGAACAATCTTTTGGCAAGCTATATCCACATGCATTGCAACAGGCTTTTTCAAAACAAGCAGAGAGCACACGAATGGTTGCTTTACGATATGCTTGCGATGTACTATCAAGGCAAATTGGCACGAAAACAGAAAATGTTAACAATATAGGAGGAAGTCGAAAATCCTGAAACAGAGTAGGCGTATTTTTAAATTTTTATTTATATGAAAAAATTAGATTTAAACAAGAAAACAATTTCAGCTTTGAACAAGTCTGAAATGTCTTCCATTGCGGGAGGAATCTGCATTGTTACATGCAAAAGAGGTTCTGCAAGAGGTAAAGATTGTTGCGGATCAGGTACTATTGACATCAGTTTGTCAGGTGTAGACGGGCCTTGTACTCCAAAGCCAACACCTACTGAGCCAACCAAACCAAACCCGCTTGAACAAATCGAAAATGGTTTTCAACAACAACCATAAGATGTTCTAGGTATCTTGAAGGCACCTATACCTATTGTATAGGTGTCTTCTTTAATTAAATACTTTTTATGAAAAACACCACCCCTATACTAAAACAGATTGAAGCAATGCTTGGACGGAAAGCAGAACAAATGGATAACCCTACCATTGATCAGGATTTGGGATATCTTATATTTCTCGCTACGGCTTATAAGTATTCTCACGATGAAGAGTATAAGAACAAGGCTTGCCTATTGACTGAAAAATTGCTTGAAGTATTTCCAGAGAAAGAGCTTAATATGAGCCTTTATGAAGGTTTTGATGGAGTGGCGTGGACCATTGATTATCTCCAAAGATGTCAGGTGCTGGATAATGATGATATACTGGGTGATTTCATCCCTCATTTGATAGCTTCAATAGAAATTGATCTTGCCAACAATCATTATGATGTTCTATACGGATTTATAGGAAAACTGCAGTACTTTATCAATTCAGGCCAATACAATTCGCCACCAATAAGGAAATTGTTTGAAGGTGCGGTGGAGTCCTTGGATAAATCCAGTTTTAGTAATGAAGATGGAATTTATTGGTGTGAGAAGGAATCTATAAAAACCATCAATCTGGGTTATGCGCACGGGCTTCCCAATATCTTGGTTTTTTTGACAAGGCTTCATACCCTGGGCTTTGATGATCCTAAAATTGTAAGGATGATCAATGGAATTATCACAACAATCATTTCACAAAAAAATAAACCCTTGGGAATAAGTGTTTATGGAAGCGGTTACTCGTTAGAACACGAAGTCAATTCTTTTTCGAGGCTCGCTTGGTGCTACGGTGATCTGGGCATCTGCTATGCAATATTATACAGCGGAAAAATGCTGCGCAATGAGAATTGGATAAAAGAAGCTCTGGACATCAAGGATAGGATAGTATCCAGGGGTATTAGTGAATCAGGACTGACCCATTTTAGTGATTATTCCTTTTTTGACACTGCTTTTTGTCATGGCATAGCTGGAATTTCCTATTTCCTTTATAAGATAAATCAACTTATAGGTGGAAATGCAATGCTTGAAAAAAGGCTGGATTATTGGAATAACGAACTTGTAAAAAATCTCGAGATACAATTATCTATTGAAGGCACGATTTATTACCCTTATCAGCCAAATACAGGTGATGAGGTGTATATTCTGGATAAGGAAATGATGTTGAATGGAGTATGCGGTACAGGCTTGGTATTATTATCCCTTCAATACGATAAAGCCGATTGGTCGGATTTATTCTTAATTTACTAAAAGGAGTAACTTATGGAAGAACAAGAAAGGGTTTGCAACCTTATACATAAATTTCTTAAATTGAACAACATCTGCATTGGTCATGACAGGCTAAAATTGGAACTTTATGGCAACCCCGACTATCCAAAGTTGTTTTCTATTCTCCAAGCGTTAGCTAGTTTGAATGTTCCATTTTCGGCATATGAAACTGACAATAAGAAAGAGGATTTCAAAAATTTGCCTGATTCCTTTCTGGCTTTGGTTCTTGATTATCATGGTGCGCACAGGATTGCATTAATAAAAAGAAGTAAGGATGGCATACTGGTAGAATTTGAAAAAAAAATCAAGCAGAATGTTACCGAAGAAGTATTTGTGGAGTTTTGGAGTGGGATTGCAATTACAATAGAAAATAAGGAATCTTCTTTAGTCTATTATTATAAATCGATATTTGGCAATAGAAATATCTTGCTGTTGCTGTTGTTTATTGGTCTAATTTCGGGACATTTGGGCAATAATCCGACACTTTTGAATTCTGTTCACTTCATTCTTTCCTTATCAGGTTTTTTTATTGGCATACTGATCTTTATGGTGGAAATAAATTTGAGTACCACAATGACGGAAAAGATATGTGCAAAATCAAATAAGACTTTTAACTGCACCGATCTGATAACATCCAAGTCGGCTCTGTTGTTCAATTCTTTCAAATTGGGCGATGCCGTGGTGGTGTATTTTTCAATATTGGTTTTATCAAATCTGCTGTTTGGGAACAACCCGATGCACATATATACCCTTTCTTTTACTCTCGGAATGTTATCCATCCCGGCAATTTTTTATTCTGTTTTTCTTCAATTGAAAACATCAAAAAGTTGTATCCTATGTCTTGCTGTCCTGGTGGTTTTATCCTTGCAATTAATTCTTGTCAGCCTTTTTTTCTTTGAAGATTTGGTTTTCAGCACAGGTTTTACCTTAAAAATCCTCTTGGTATCGATTACGCTATTTTTCTTGTGGAAAGTAACAAGGAATATTATCGAGGAAAACAGGAATGGCTTTTCCTTGAGTATGAAGTACATAAAATTAAAGAGGAATTATAAGATATTTGAATTCCTGCTTGATTCGAATCCTTCAATCATTACGTATATAGGAAACAGCAACGAGATTATTTTCGGAAATAAAAATGCCACTGTGGAATTGATTTTTGTAACCAATCCGAATTGTCAATTTTGCAAGATGGCCTATGAGACTATTCATAATATCATTGAGAATTATGGAGAATATGTCAGGGTGGTTTTTAGGATTGGTTCATTGGAAAATGATGCATCAGAACTACAAATTGCAAACGATTTGATCCGTATTTATAATGAGGAAGGAGAAAAAGAATGTTACGACGAATTGAAACAATTGTTTCAAAAGGACAATAGGATTAAATTAAAAGAATCAGGTGGCAGCACTGATTTAGGTTACAAATATATTTTAGATTTACAAGGTCAATGGGCCAAAGCCAATGCCTTGGATTACGTACCTGTATTGATCGTCAATCAAAGACTGTATCCAAGCGAACATTATGAAATTGAAGATTTATCTTTTTTTATGGACAATTTAATTCAAATAGATTGAAAATTTTTCCAAACTACAAGCAGAGCGATTATAAGGATTGTGGTCCCACTTGTTTAAAGATCATAGCCAAGTACTATGGGAAAGTACTTAATATCGAAGTCCTAAGGCAATTGTCTGAAACCACGCGTGAAGGCAGTAACTTGCTATTGCTTTCCGAAGCGGCAGAGAAAATTGGTTTCAGGACACTCGGTGTGAAATTGACCATGGAAGATTTGCATGATATTGATCTGCCCTGCATATTGCATTGGAACAACAATCATTATGTGGTGCTGTACAAAGTAAAAAGGCATCGAACAGGGAATTATACATTTTATGTGTCGGATCCTGCATTCGGACTTTTAAAGTACAATAATGAAGAATTTCTAAAATTCTGGATAGGAAACAATGCAAGCAGGGATACACAGGAAGGGATAGCATTATTGCTCGATCCGACACCTGCCTTCTATGAGTCAGAATTGAACAAGGAAGATAAAAAAAAGTTTGGTTTCGGGATATTATCAAGTTACGTACTAAAATACAAGGCTTTCATCGGGCAGCTGTTCATAGGATTGATTGCAACGAGTTTGCTGCAGCTGATATTTCCATTCTTGATGCAAAGCATAGTGGACGTTGGTATCCAGAATCAGAATATTCATTTCATATATATGATCTTGTTTGCCCAGTTATTATTATTTGCAGGCCAAACGGGTTTGGAACTCATCAGGAGCTGGATATTGTTGCACCTTTCTACTAGAATTAATATTTCATTGATTTCTGATTTTTTTATCAAGCTGATGAACCTTCCGATTTCATTTTTTGATGTACGGATGACGGGTGATATAATGCAGCGGATAAATGACCACCATCGGATTGAGCGGATACTGACCACGTCTTCACTCAGCGTTTTTTTCTCTTTTATCAACATGATAATTATGGGAGCAGTACTTGCTTACTATAATTTGCAGATATTCCTGGTGTTTTTGGCAGGAAGTGTTCTGTACTTTTTTTGGATCATACTTTTCTTGAAGCGCAGGGAAGCATTGGACTATAAACGGTTTTCAGAAGTAAGCCAGGAACAAAGTAAAGTTATTGAATTGATAGCAGGAATGCAGGAGATAAAACTGCACAATGCAGAAAAACAAAAACGGTGGGGCTGGGAACATATCCAGGCCAGATTGTTTAAGGTGTCATTGAAGGGATTGATTCTTGAACAAACACAAAATATAGGATCATCAATAATAAACCAGCTCAAGAACATTTTTATAATTTTCCTTTCTGCAAAATTGGTCATCGATGGGGAAATAACTCTGGGAACTATGATGGCAATAAGCAGTATTGTTGGTAGTTTGAATGGTCCCGTTGTACAACTTATCGGTTTTATAAGGGAAGTGCAGGATGCCAAGATATCCTTAGCAAGACTGGGAGAGATTCACGACAAGGAGGACGAATCACAGCAGGAGCAGAATCAAACGCATGATTTTCCAAAAAACTGTGATATAGTCATAAAGGATTTGTCTTTCAGATATGTTGGGTCAGATGCCAAAGTTCTTGAAAATTTGAACCTTATTATCCCTGCGCAAAAGATTACGGCGATAGTGGGAACAAGTGGAAGTGGGAAAACTACATTGATGAAGCTGCTCTTGAAGTTTTATGAACCAAATGATGGCAGTATTAGTCTCTTGTCAAAGGAATATCATAGTGATAGATTTAAGGGATTAGAAATCGACAAGCTAACTCAAAAGGCTTGGCGTGCAAACATTGGAACAGTAATGCAGGAAGGTTATATCTTTAACGATACGATTGCCAACAATATAGCCATTGGAGCAGATGTGATCAACAAGGAGAAATTAGCGTATGCTTCAGATGTGGCCAATATAAAAACATTCATAGAAGATTATCCGCTTGGATACAACACCAAAATAGGAATGGAAGGGATGGGAATGAGTACCGGACAGAAACAAAGGATACTTATTGCTAGAGCAGTTTATAAAGACCCTGAGATGTTATTTTTTGACGAGGCAACATCTGCCCTTGATGCCAATAATGAAAAGGAAATAATGGAAAAACTGAATGTTTTTTTCAAGAAGAAGACGGTGGTTGTAATCGCCCATAGATTGAGTACCGTTATGAATGCCGATCAAATAGTAGTATTGGAAAAGGGAAGGATCGTAGAAGTGGGTAATCATCAAGAATTGGTACAACTGAGGGGAAGCTATTATGAACTGGTAAGGAACCAACTGCATTTGGGAAATTAGTTCCCTATTGGAGATAAATGATTTTGATGCGCCCGATTGACAAAGTATTTAAATATTAAAAAATGCCAGAAAACAAGGAAATTGAATTAAGAAGTGAAGAAGTTCAGGAAATCCTGACCCAGGTTCCCGGCTGGATGATCCGTTGGGGAAACGTTGTGGTATTGACATTGCTGTTATTGCTGTTTGCAACATCCTGGTTCATCAAGTATCCGGATATCATTACTGCACAGGTCATAATCACCACGCAGACACCTCCTGAGAAATTAGTTGCAAGGAGTACTGGAAAGATCGAAGCCATATTGATTCAGGACAAGCAGCACGTTTCTAAAAATGTTCCTCTTGCAGTTATTGAAAACAGTGCCAATTATAAGGATGTCTTTTTATTGAAAAGTATTGTTGATACGATTGATCTCGATCGTAATCCGTTTCCTTTTGGGGTACTGAAATCGGTACAGCTTGGAGAAGTGGAAAGTGCATTTGCAGTCTTCCAGAAAGAGTATACAGCCGAGCTTTTGAATACAAAACTCCAGCCCTACAAGGTTGAAGGCAATGCACAGGATTATGAATATTTACAGTTGGAAGAGCGGCTTGCCCTGCTTGAGTCCCAAAAAGCCATCACGCAAAATGAACTTATGCTCCAGAAAAATGACCTCGAGCGGCATGAAAAGCTTTTCAGCAAGGGAATAATTGCCGCCCAAGAGATGGAAAAGCAACGCATGGTGTACTTTCAAGCTGAAAAAAATTTCAAGAGCTTGCTAAGTTCCGTTTCGCAAATGAAATCTTCTTTGAATGATCTCAGCAGGAATACAAAGACCACCAAGATCAACGAGACAAAAGAAAATGTTATTTTAGAGCGCAATGTCATCCAGGCCTTCTACGAATTGAAAAAAGTAATCAAGAATTGGGAATTGAATTATGTGCTCCGCTCCTCTATAGAAGGAAAGGTAACCTTCCTCCAGATCTGGACAGAAAATCAGAATGTAGGTGCCGGAGACAACGTTTTCACCATCATTCCTTCAGATAGTAAAAATTATGTAGGCAAAGTAAAAGCCCCAGCACAAAATGCAGGAAAGATAAAGACCGGCCAGGATGTAAATATCCGATTGGCTAATTTTCCCGATAGGGAATTCGGGATGCTCAAGGGAACCATTAATAATATATCACTTACTCCGGACAAGGATGGTAATTTATTGATTGATGTCTCGCTACCAAAAGGCTTGGAGACTTCTTACAGCAAGCAAATAGCATTTCAGCAAGAGATGTCGGGTACGGCTGATATTATAACAGAAGATTTGCGATTGATTGAAAGGTTGCTTTATCAATTTAGGGATATTTTTAGAAGGAATTGATCCAAACAAGGCAAACAAGGATCTTGGACTATAAAAAATAATCTTCTTAATACTGAAAAATGCTAGATTTTGTAAAAAAACCAGATACTATTTGCAGTATCTGGTTTTTTTTCTAAAAGGATAGTCGCGATGAATGACAATCGTGGAATCCTAAACGTTTGTATCTCCAAACGTAGAGTTCTTGCGGGTGTCTTTCATCAAACTATACACGATGAGCGAGATAAAAATACAACCCGTGACATACCAGTAAAAGTAGGTTTCATGACCGGCATTTTTAAACCAAAGTGCGATGTATTCTGCTGTTCCTCCAAATATTGCTACGGTGATCGAGTAGGGGAAACCCACGCCAAGCGCACGAATTTCTGTCGGAAATAATTCAGCTTTTACTACCGCGTTGATCGAAGTATAACCACTAACTATAATTAACGCGATCATGATGTAGCCAAAAGCTTCCCATTTTCCTGATGCATTCGATACGGCCGTAAGTAAAGGATAAGTAGCTAAAGTTCCCAAAATCCCAAATGCCAAAAGCAATGGCTTCCTGCCAATTTTATCTGATAAGAGCCCGAATGCGGGTTGAATCAAAGCAAAGATCAGTAATGAAAGGAACGTAATTAACGTCGATTCGTCTTTGGTCAGATTAACGGTGTTGACTAAGAATTTCTGCATATAGGTACTGTAAGTGTAAAAAGCAATTGTTCCTCCCAAAGTGAGCCCGACAACCGTAGCCAACGCTTTCGGATGGCGCATCAATTCCCTTAAAGAACCGCCCTTCTTTTTGATCACTTCGGAATCACTATTTTCAATTTTTTTAAACGCTGAAGTTTCATCCATATGGCTTCTTAAATACAACGCGACTAAAGAAAGTGCGGCGCCAATAAAAAATGGAATACGCCAGCCCCATTCGTGCATCTGCTCATCATTTAAAAATAATTTTTGCATCGCAAGCTGGATTCCCAATGCAATAAGTTGTCCGCCAATCAAGGTGACATACTGGAAACTGGAGAAAAAACCACGGTGTTTGGCCGTTGCCATTTCGCTGAGATAGGTTGCCGAGGTTCCATATTCGCCACCAACGCTTAATCCCTGTAGCAATCTTGCGACTAACAATAAGATTGGTGCTAAAACACCAATGGCTTCATAAGAAGGTGTCAATGCGATTAATAATGAACCCAATGACATGAGCAGAACGGATAAAGTCATCGAAAATTTTCGACCAACCCTATCGGCTAGACTTCCAAAAAGCCAACCTCCTATGGGGCGCATCAAAAAACCTACGGCAAAGATCCCGGCCGTGTTCAACAATTGCGCGGTGCTGTCACTTTCCGGAAAAAACACCGGGGCAAAATAAATGGAAAATGCCGAATACGCATACCAATCATACCATTCTACAAGATTTCCTACAGAACCGCTCATGATCGCTTTTAACCGACGGCCTGTCGACATTTGTTCAGGCGCTACATTTTTTACTGACATAATTATGGATGTTTTTTATTGAATTAAAGATAGATTTGAATAGAAGCAATACATTCTCCTGCTCGTTTGAAAACCGTATTGGTAGCAGTATCATACAACGGGCGGCTTGAATATTGCAACGAGATCTTGGCATTATGCCCGTCCAAGAGGATATTTGTCCCCAGGTCATAATAGCTTCCCGTTTGGGCAAGTGCGTCTAATTTCTTTAGCGAGTAGGTTGCGTAAGGCTGAATGCGTACTTTATCGCTAAATTTGGGAAGTAAAAACCCGGCTTGCGTGTACCAGATTTTCCCGGTTCCCAAAAGGTATTTTGCATTTCCAAAACCTTCCTTGGCAACGGTTCCGATAAAATCAGGGTCGGCTGTTCCCGGATTCATAAGTCCGGTCGTGCGGATGTATTTCGGGCCAAAATTATAATCGTAGAAAACACTGTACAATGAAACCGACATGCCCTTGTCTTTAGCACCTACCGGAAGTTCGGCAAAAACATCGACACCAAAAATTTTAATGTCGTGGTTTTTAAAAAAGCCTTCTGAAGGTTGCGTAATCGTGCCGTCTTTGGTCGAGTAAAACCCGGCACCCACATTGAATATTTGTTTCTCACCCAGAAAACTTCCTGCTAAAAAAGAAGTTGTCCTGCTTTCGGTATCCAGAAATTGATAATCAAAGTAACCAGCGTAGGAAAGTTTGCCGTTTTTATTATTGTCCAAAGCTCCGGCACCAACAGCCGGGATCAAATTTGTTGCAAACGGCTTATTGACATTCAAGCGATACGCTAACTTTTTATATTCACCATGTGCGAAAACACCAAATTGCCGCGCAAACTGGTCGGAAACTTCAATGGTATTAAAATTGAAGATTGGCAAATCTGCTGTTAGCATACGGTTTGAACTTGCATTGGTCAATCGGCTGACGCCATTCCAACTGTGCAGGCCAACGCCCAGATACAAGCTGAAATCTTGTGCTTTTTTGGTTTCATAGTCCACTGATGGGAAAACAGTAAATTCATTGTAAGCATCGTGGAAGAAAAAGACAGCCTTTTTTCCGGCACCGTTTCCGCCGGTTCCCGTTCCACCGCCAGAAATAAACGATTGGTTGTTCATTCCCATTTGTACGAACAGCAAATACCTTGGCGAAAGTTGGACTGTTGCGGTAATCCTCATACGCCTAATCCCGGCATCATAAGTGGTTTCCTGCGGAACGCCATTCACGGCGGTTCCCGGATTGTTTTCGATGACCCGAAGCCAGGTTTGGTTCCAGAAACCAAATTTAAGGTACTTGCTTCCGTCTTCATTAAACTTAATCTTGAGGTCGCCAAGTGGCTTGGTCTTGGTTTTTGGCTTTTCGGAAACCGCGATTGCAGAATCTTTCGTTTGTTGCGCATTTGCGATTCCAAAAGTTGTGATTAAAATTGCGGTAACAAAAAATTTATACAGTGATTTTTTCATATATAACATTTAAATTGATCCATTTTTGGTAAGTAAACAATAATTGTGTTTTTTATTGCTTACAAACTAAGGGTTCAATCTTGATGTAATTTTGAAGTAAAGTTGAATGGAGCTTGAAATTTCAATCGTTTTCGTAAAATTGTCCGAAATCATTGCGATTTTCTTTTTCAGAGAATTGAATTTCAAGGATGTGATACGCAGAAACGTATGTGTAGGAAATGGAATGACAGAAAATTTCACAGATTTTCTTTACAATAGCGAGCCCGATTCCAATTGAATTTAAAGACTGGTTGTCTTTTTTAAACCGTCCGAACAATTCTTCGGTAGGAACGAAGGGTTTGTTTCCGGTGTTCTTGATCATCAATTTTGAAGCTGTTACCTCAACATGAATTTCTCCGTTAACCTGATTGTGGCGAATGGCGTTGCTGAGGAGATTGTTCAATAAAATCCTACCCAGCGTTTCATCCATTTGGACAATCACCTTTTCTTGGATGTTCTTGGTAACAATGATATTTTTCATTTCGGCAAGATCTGAAAAGGAGACAAGGGTTTCTTCCACGATCGCACAGATATCCAGATATTGATTGGCCTTGTTTTCAAAGTTTTCCAGTTTTGTAAGCAAAGTCAGCGAATGGTTTATCTTTGAAAGTTTTTCAAGTTCGTCCAGCATTGAACCCAGCTTGGTCAATTGGTCTTCGTCAAGTTTTGATTGCATCAACAGTTCTATTTTTGCTTTGATCACGGCTATTGGCGTTTGCAGTTCATGCGAAGCGTTTTCAGAAAACTCTTTTAAAGCCATAAAATCTTTTGTTGCCTTTTCGGTCATTTTCTGTAGAAACTTGTTTAATTCCTGAAATTCCAATGTATTGGTTTTTTCAAATTGGAGTTCTGTTTTCTGACTGATCGTAAATTTTTGTATCGATTGAAGCGTGGCGTTAAAGGGAGAAAGAATGTAGCTCGAAATGACTTCACTCGAAATGATCACCATTGAGATCAGGAAAATAAACGTCCATGCAAAGACCATGAATATGCCGTTAAGGTAAATTTCATCGGCAATGATCATAAAAGTATGGCTCGTGATTTTGTAATTTTTATGGTTGATCTTATGAAAAGTTGATACGCTCACATCGGTGACATTGGCTTGGATTTCGTTGTTCCAGACGGTTTTGAATGCGACCCTTTCATGGATGTCTGCCGGAGTGGCATTCAAGAGCTGGATCGTTGCATTTTTGCGCGAATCGTGCGCAGCGAAATTTTTCCCGCTTTCAATTTGTGCGGCAATAACAGTATTGAGATGTTTTAACTTCCCGATAGTCGCCTGGGAAGCGCTTCTTTTTACCGCATTGTAAACGATGGCGAAGCCGATGAGAAGTACAAAAAAAGTGATCCATGAATACGCTTTGGTGTAGCGGTAATTGAGCCGTGTCAATGGTGGCTGATTTTATATCCGAGTCCGTAAACCGTGCTGATGTAATCCTGTCCACCGGCATCAGTGATTTTTTTCCGGAGGTTTTTCACATGCTGGTATACGAAATCGAAGTTGTCCAAATTGTCCGTATAATCACCCCAGAGATGCGCTGCTATGGCTTGTCGTGACAAAATCCTGTTTTGGTTGTTGAGAAAATAGATGAGCAGGTTGGTTTCCTTTCTGGTCAGTACAATCGCGGCCTCGTTTATTTTTGTTTCCATCGACAGCAAATCGACAGCAATTTCATTGAACTGTATGATATTGCTGTTGCTGCTTTTGCTGTTCCTTCGCGTGACAGCTTTTATTCTCGAATACAATTCAGGAAGCGGAAAAGGTTTTGTAATGTAATCATCGGCACCTTCATCGAGTCCGGTTACTTTAAAATCCAGTGAGTTTTTAGCCGAAATGATGATGACGCTGCTCTGGATTTCTTCTTTCTTGATGAGCCGAAGCAAATTAATTCCATTTCCGTCTGGAAGCATAATATCCAAAATGATACAATCATACGTAAACAGCACCAGCTTTTCGCGCGCTTCTTCAAAAGTGTGCGCCATCTCGCAAATGTTATTTTCGTGTGTTAAGTAATCAGAAATGCTTTTGATCAGTTCCGGATTGTCTTCCACTAAAAGTAACTTCATTGTAATTATTTTCAATGCACTATTGCAGTTTCAAACTTAAAGTTGTTCCTGAGGGCATTTTGTTTTAATCCAAAGGTACATGATTTCTTTATTAGTTATTGATTCAATTCAGCTGTATTTTTTCTTTTCAGATATTATTGACTCCACAATTTGGTCTACTATTCGAACCAGATGTTTCTGGAAATTAGATCATCAAACGAATAGGAAAAAAATTGTCTTGGGTAATATCGGCTACAGAATATTTTACTAACCCTGCCGTTGAATTAATAGATAGTGTCTTATGTATCTCTATTTGATGCTTTGCATGGCAACTGTGCAAGGGAAGTTTAGCATTGCGTACTGATGAATAAAACGACTGAAATGAAGAAGATTTAAGGTAACTTTCGAATGATTTTAATTGAACGACTTCCTGAATTCCAAGGGTGAAATATCAGTTTTAGCCTTAAACAATTTGCTGAAAGACTGAGAATGTTCAAATCCCAATTCATAAGCAATTTCACTTACTGAAAGTTCGGTTGTCGAGAGTTTTTCTTTGGCAATTTCAATTACTTTTTCGTGGATGTGTTGTTGTGTTGTTTGTCCGGTAAGAGTTTTCAAAAGACTTCGCATATATTGCGGTGACATATTGAATTCGTCAGAAAGATATTGAACACTCGGTAATCCTTTGGTTTTAAAATCATCTCTTTCAAAATAATCATCGAGCAGAATTTCTAATTTTTTTAAAAACTGATGATGGGCTTTGTGACGTGTAATAAACTGTCGTTGATAAAATCTTTCAGAATAATTCAAAAGCGTTTCCAACTGAGAAATAATTATATTCTGACTGAATTTATCAATATTGGTTTGATATTCCTGCTTAATGTTTTCAGTGATTTGATGGATTTTTATTTCCTCATCTTCGGATAAAAATAATGCTTCGTTCACTGAATAATCAAAGAATTCATAGTTTTTGATTGCACTTGCCATCGGTGTCTTCCAAAGAAAATCCGGATGAATCATCATCATCCATCCGGAAGGATTTTTACCATGTTCTTCACGTATGACACTTAGAATCTGGTGAGGCGCCATACAAAACATCACACCTTCATCAAAATCATAATCCTGCTGGCCATATCTGTATTTATGATTCATATCTCGTTTGACGGAAATCATATAAAAATCGAAAATCAAACTCTGTTTTCCGCTTTCCAAAGCAGGCGCCATATCTTCAAAATTGATGATACTGATGAGCGGATGTTTCGGCTTTGGCAATCCACGCAACGTATGGAATTGGGAAATGGTTTTTATTCTTATCGGCGTGTCAGACATCAGTTTAATATTTAATCAAATTTAATGAATATAAAGGTACAGGCTATTCTGCCTCGGAGAAATAAACATCATTTTGCAAATCTTCCATCAAAGTGGGGTGTTGGGGATCCCAGCCTAATGCAGCTTTGGTTTCTTCGCTTGAAGTCGGATTATTAAGCTTTGCAAAATGTGCAAACCATCCGAAATGTCCTATTGCTTCATCATTGGTAAGTGAAATAACTGGGACACCCAATCTTCCTGCAATTAAAGTGGCAATGTCTTTAAACGGAATTCCCTGTTCTGCAACTGCGTGATATCTTGTTCCGCTTATGAAAGGTTTTTCCAGGGCTAATCGGTACAATTTTGCTGCATCCAGCCTGTGAACGGCAGGCCATAAATTACTACCACCATTAATAACCGCAGCTTTTCTTTTTTCTTTTGCAATATTAATCGAGGTCGGAACAAAACCAATTAGATCTCCTTTACCGTGAACAGAGGGAGAGAGTCTTACAACGGCAACTTTCACGCCTTTTGCGGCTACGGCATCGGCGGCCATTTCTGTTGCAATTCTGGGATGCGGATTGTTGGCGGAAAGATCTTTTTCAGTTGTGATCCCGTCTTTTGAAAAAAGTGCAGTTCCTGAAGTGATGAGAAATGGTTTGTCTGTTCCCAATAGGGCTTCGCCTATTGTTTCAATCACTTTTCCATCAAGTGTGCACATTTCCTCGAATCTTGCAAAATCATGGATAAATCCTAGGTGAACCACTGCATCTGAAGCGATGGCTCCTGATTTCAAGCTTTCAAAATCGTTTAAATCTCCGCGGTGTGCTGCTGCGCCGGCTGCAATCAATTTGTTTGCTGATCCTTCCGAACGGGCCAATCCTAGAACCTGGTGTCCATTGGCCAATAATTCCTGTACTACGGCAGTTCCTATGAAACCTGTCGCGCCTGTAACAAATACTTTCATATTGATGTAATTTAATGAAGCAAAGTTCAGGTTTCGTTTCTGTACTCCTGTAGCCGAAAAGTATTTTCTTGTAGCCGAAAATTTAATTTGATGACTTCTTTAGCTTTTTAAGCCTCTCTAGGACCTAAGTTTCCAAATGAAGACAAAAAAGTGCAGTGGCAAATAGGTCTTCAAAATAGGCAAGCGCCTTTATTTCAGCAAGGACGAAATCATAATAAGTTCACCGGATAAATTTTACAATAGTGCAAAAAGAAAGAGGGTACTACACTTGTAGTTTTCGTTGAGTTTGTCAACATCTGGTAAGGCATACGATGAAAATGATCTGAAAATGATCTTTTTCCAAAAGAATGATGGTTACCATACCCTTGTCGAAAACTCCAAAGTAGTTTTGTACTGGAAATCTTTTATCTTAGATTTGCACGCCTGATGCAAGCTGAAAGTATGAAATTCTCCTATTGAATTACATAGGGAATAATAAAAGTCATACTCATTCTCAGCAGTACCAACATCAATTGCATCAGTTAAGTTCTTTCTTTTAAAGAGCCGCCGAAATCAAGTTAAACAGAGGAAGTGAAAAAAGTAAAAAATGGAGAAGCGAGCTGGACTATTTGTCTGGAATGCCAGGGAAGGGGTAGAAAAAGTCAAAGGCTCAGCAAGAAAGTGCGGCTCCAATACCAGAGGAATGTGGATCAATTTGAAAAAAATAAGGGCGAGGGGACTGCACCAGTTCGCCCTAAGGCACATTTATACTCCTGCTTGAACTGTAGCGGATCCGGGTTGCTTCGTTCTGTCAGCCCTCCTATAGCGGATAGGGAGAACTACCCAAGCGTTGCTATTATTGGAGGTGGAATAGGAGGAGTGGCCCTGGCTGTGGCCTGTTTGCACAGGGGTATTCCTTTTACACTTTATGAGCGCGATAGCAACTTCGATGCCCGGTCCCAAGGCTATGGACTCACTTTGCAGCAAGCCAGCAAGGCAATCGAAGGATTGGGTATTTTCTCGTTGGAAGAAGGCGTGGTTTCCACAAGGCACTTGGTCCATACTGCAGAAGGAAAAGTGATTGGGGAATGGGGCATTAGAAAATTGATGCTGCCAGATAGGGAGACTTCTTCTAAACGTACGAATGTACATATCGCACGCCAGTCTCTGCGCTCAGCACTGCTTGAGCAGCTTGGCGGGCATGACATGGTGAAATGGGGGTACCAGTTGGTCGCTTTTAAGCAGTGCGAGGATAAAGGCGCCGAGCTGAGCTTCCTGGTAGATGGAAAAGTAAACACCGTAAACGCAGATCTGATAATTGGAGCCGATGGCATTCGAAGTTCGGTGCGAAGACTGCTCATTGGAGAGGATGACGCCCCTTTACGCTACCTGGGCTGTATTGTGATATTGGGTATTTGTCCTTTAAGCGCTCTGGAAAGCATCAATAGTTCCTTGCTGGACTCGGCCACCGTATTTCAAACCGCCAATGGCAATGAACGGATTTATATGATGCCTTATACATCAGACTCAATAATGTGGCAGCTTAGCTTCCCAATGGAGGAACATGAGGCCAAGATATTGAGCGCTCAAGGACCGCAAGCACTCAAGGAAGAAGCGTGCCGCAGGACCCAATGGCACGATCCCATCCCTCAGATCTTGGAAGCGACCCTGCCAACCTATATTTCTGGCTATCCCGTTTATGATCGAGAATCACTCAATTCAGAGTTGCTTAAGAAAGCGAAGCAAGTGACTCTTATTGGAGATGCGGCCCACCCAATGAGTCCATTCAAGGGGCAGGGTGCAAATCAAGCACTGCTGGATGCCCTCTCGCTGGCCCGGGGTATTGCAAAAGGATGCAGGCCTTTATCACAATGGAGAAAAGTTGGAGTGAGGGAAAGTGTATTGAATGACTTTGAATCAGAAATGTTAGAACGCAGTACTTCCAAAGTGAACGACTCGGCAGCCGCCGCACAGTTCCTGCATTCCGAAATTGTGCTTTATGAGGGCGATGAGCCGAGAGGAAGGTGCCTGAAGAAAAAAGAGGCATAATGACCAATTGCAAGAATGCTGTTCCGATCCGACTGAATTTAAATATTCCTTACCCTTTGGTGCGGATTTAAATCTGCCTATCCGCAAATCTAAAAGTGTTTTATTCTTAAAATTTAAGCTTCTTAATATTCAAAGCTTTATATTTTATCCATTGAATTGAAATAGCAACAGGTTCTGTAATCATAAGCGTGGCCTTGGCCTTGTTGAAGTAGGAGAGTGCCGTATTCTCGAATAATTTTTTACCTATGTTTATGATACTCTTGGCCTTTAATAGGTAGCACCTGAAAAAAAAATCTTTTAAAAGAAATTTTTTCGAGGTACAAATAGGGTACAAAAAAAGTTTGAACATCTGCAAATAACGCAAAGTAGCTGCAAATGAAAAACCAGTTAAACTGCTGGTTTTGTAGCAATTTGACTGGTTTGTTTGTTGTTGTTTTGTGATGTTTTGTGCTCCCTACTTTCCGATGCAGAAATTAGCAAAGATATTCCCCAGCAATTCATCATTCGTGACTTCACCCGTGATATTCCCGAAATGATACAAGGCTTCCCTGATATCAATCGCCATCAGATCGCTTGGGAGATTGGTCTGCAAGCCATAATTCACTTTCTGGATTTCCTCCAAGGCTTTCAAAAGCGAGTCGTAATGTCGGGTATTGGTGACGATGGTTTCATTGTTCCGCAATGCACCGGTATTGACAAACGATAGCAATTGGTTTTTCAAATCCTCGATTCCCTCATTATTTTTGGCAGAAATAAGCAAGACATTTGATAGTTCGGATTGCAGGTTTGCAATTTCATCATCCGATAGCAAATCTTTTTTATTTGCAATGACTACAAGCGGTTTCAAAGGAAATTGATTTCTTATCCTTTCAACTTCTATCTTCACCTGATTCAGGTTCTGACTTCCGTCTTCCATCTTCCATCTTCCATCTATGAGGTACAGGACTACTTGCGCCTGCTCAATTTTCTCAAAGGTTTTCTTGATTCCGATGCTTTCCACAACATCTTTAGTTTCACGGATTCCAGCCGTATCAATAAAGCGGAAGCCCATTCCATTTATTACCAATTCGTCTTCGATCGTATCACGCGTTGTTCCCGCAATGTCCGAAACGATGGCACGCTCTTCATTCAAGAGTGAGTTTAAAAGCGTGGATTTTCCAACATTTGGTTCACCAACAATCGCAACAGGAATTCCGTTCTTGATGACATTTCCGACTGCAAACGAATCGATAAGGCGTTTCAATACAAATTCAATTCGGCTTAACAATTCATAGAATTGCGTCCTGTCGGCGAATTCAACATCTTCTTCTGCAAAGTCGAGTTCAAGTTCAATCAGCGAGGCAAAATTCAATAACTCTTCACGCAGTTTTGCGATCTCATTGCTGAAACCTCCACGCATTTGCTGCATGGCAATCTGGTGTGAAGCCTCGTTATCAGAATTAATCAGATCAGCCACAGCCTCAGCCTGAGAAAGGTCGAGTTTGCCATTTAAGAAAGCCCTCAAAGTAAATTCACCCGCTTGAGCCATCCTGCAGCCTTTCCTCAATAATAATTGTATGATTTGTTGCTGGATATAGGTGGAACCGTGACAGGAAATCTCAATCGTGCTTTCACCGGTATAAGAATTCGGACCTTTGAAAAGTGAAATTAAAACCTGGTCCAATACCTTTTCCCCATCAACAATATGTCCTAGGTGAATCGTATGTGTTTTTTGCTTGGAGATATCCTTGCCCGAAACCGACTGGAAAACGCTGGCTCCAATGGTAATGGCATTCTCACCTGAAATCCTGATTACCGCAATCGCCCCTGCTCCGGAGGGAGTTGCCAATGCTACGATGGAATCCTGATTGATCATAAATAGTTATTTCGTGCAAAAGTAGCTAAAAGGATTTAAAGATCGAAGTGATTTAAGATTGAAGGATTTCCTGGTAGGTCTTTTAATCTTTCTGTCTTTCCGTATCATTTTTGCGTTAAATAAATGTAAAACTGTTAATTTTCAAAACGATTCCTTGATTGTTTTCGTAACTTTAGATAGTTAATAACCAACCTTGACTGCTATGAGAAAGATATTGTTTCCAACAGATTTTTCCGAAACTTCAAACAATGCCTTTGTGTATGCGTTGAAGCTCGCCGAAAATATAGATGCAGAAGTGATTACACTTCACGTATACGAATTGCCTGTTATTGATATGAGCTATACGGATGTTCCGGTTTATCAGGCGGAAGTTTACGAAAGTCTGGAGTTGAATAACTTTGAAAATTTCAAGGATCAGATTCCAATGTTGAGAAGGATAGCCGAGCAACACAATCTCCAACATATAAAAATAAGCAATGTTTTGCTTCAAGGCGATTTGGTAACCAATGTCATCCAGATGGTCAAGGACGAATATATTGATTATGTGGTGATGGGAACCGAAGGAGCAACCGGATTGAAAGAATTCTTTATTGGAACGGCAACTGCAAGTGTAATGACGGGGACCAAGGCCTTGGTACTCGGAATTCCATCCGAATCAACCTATGAGCCCATCAAGAGAATTGGTTTTACGACCCAGTTTACGATTGAGGAATTGGATTCCCTGCGAAAATTGCTTCCGTTGGCAAAAGGTTTTGATGCCGCGATTGAATGTATCTATGTCAGGACGGCCGACAATCACGTAAATGAAGTCATCATTGCTGATTGGAAAGTCATTTTAAAGGAAGAAAAAGTCACGTTCCATATCATCGACAGTAATGATGTGGAGGATACGATCATCGAATTTATCAATAAGCACGATATCAATCTGCTGGCAATGCTCAATCATAAAAGAAGCTTCTGGGAAAGCCTTTTCCATACCAGCCTCACTAAAAAAATGGCTTGGCATTTGAAGGTTCCATTGCTGGCCTTGCATGATAATTAATAAGGTTTTAAGCGTTGATAAAATCCATAAAACCTATATTTGTGTTTCATCAAGATAGATTAATGGATATTTATTATAAACTCAAGGATCACTATAATGCGCAATTGGCGCAAATTATAAAGAAGTACAATGCAATCAGTTTTTTTAGGCTGGTAGCTGCCGTACTTTTTTTTATTGCCCTATTTTATCTTATAAAAACCGGAGCAACTTTTCTGGGATTTTTAGGTGCGCTATTCCTTATCGCATTTATTGTTTTGATGCGATTTCATACGAAAATTTCCAATCAAAAAAAGCTGAAACAAGCTTTGGTAAGCATCAACCAGGATGAGATTGATTATCTGAGAACGGAAAAGATACCTTTTGAAAATGGACTTGAATTCAATGATTTCCAACATCCTTATGCATATGATTTGGATATTTTTGGAGAGCATTCGCTTTTTCAAAATCTAAACCGTACGTTCACTTTTTCAGGAAAAAAGACACTGGCCAATCAGCTTGTGAAGCTTTTATCAAATGAAGAAATAATTGCGAATCAGAAGGCAGTTCAGGAATTGACACAAAAACTGGATTGGCGGCAGGATTTTATGGCTTCTGCTAAAATAAGTAACGATACCAAGACAGCCTACGATACCTTGATGCGCTGGAGAAAATCGGCAAGTGCTCCGATATCCAAAGCGATGATCGTCCTTTCGTTTGTATCACCAGTGATTTTTCTAATGGTATTGGTTGCCTATTGGATTACTTCAATCCCGGTTTTGGTTTCGATGCTGACTTTTCACTTTATGTTTCATCTTGCACTCATGGGTAAATTCTATAAGCGAATTACCAGTGAAATCAACGAAGCTGAAAACATAGACAAGATAATCACCCAGTATGGTCTTTTGGTGAGAAAGATTGAAGAAGAAAGCTTTGTTTCGGATAAATTAAAAAATCTGCAGCAAGGATTGGTAGTAGGCAATCAAAAGGCATCAACGCATCTGAACTATTTGTCGGTATTGTTCTCAAGAATGGACAGCATCGGCAATTTTGTGTCAACGCTTTTATTTAACGGAACGTTCCTCTTTCATATTCATACTTTAAAAGCATTGATTGAGTGGAAAAAGCAACACTCTGGCAATCTCGAAAAATGGTTGGATGTTATCGGTGAATTTGAAATGCTGAACAGTTTGGCAAATTTCTCTTACAACAATCCAAAGTTTGTTTTCCCTGGATTGAATACGCACAATGAAATTACTTTTTCTAATCTAAGCCACCCTTTATTGAATGAGAAGAATAGGGTAGGAAACGATGTAAGTTTTGTGCAACATCCTTTTGTAATACTGACAGGCTCTAATATGTCTGGTAAAAGCACTTTCTTGAGGAGTCTTGGAATCAATATGGTTTTGACAGGAATTGGCTCGGCAGTTTGTGCAAGCAAGGCAAATGTACATCCCCTGCCGGTTTTGGTTTCGATGCGCTTGTCCGATTCATTATCCGACAGTGAATCTTACTTTTATGCAGAAATCAAACGCTTGAAGCAGATAATGGACGAGTTGGAAAACAATCGTGCTTTTGTGTTGCTGGATGAAATTCTTCGCGGAACCAATTCAGACGACAAGAGAAGCGGAACGATTGAAGTGGTGAAGAAAATGATTGCGAGAAAAGCCATAGGAGCCATTGCAACGCACGATATCGAAGTATGTTTGACCACAAACGATTATCCAGGTCAACTGGCCAATAAATGTTTTGAAGTGGAAATCATCAACAACGATCTGCATTTTGATTATAAACTTCGGGAAGGCATCTGCAAGAATAAAAGTGCCACTTTCCTGATGGAAAAGATGGGTGTAATTTAGAATTCAGAAATTTGAAGTTAGAATTGAGAAGGAATTAAATTAGGAGCAGCAAGCAGATTATTATTAAAAGCAAAAAACCGCAATTCAAAGGAATTACGGTTTTTTAAATATAAAAAATGGTTGGTTGATTAGCGAATCTTAGTTGTTCAACATTACAGGCATTACAAGCATTGTAACCGTTTCTCCATCTTCAAGTCCGTCAACAGGAGTCAGGATACCGGCCCTGTTTGGCAATGACATTTCCAATTGGATTTCATCGGATTGAAGGTTGGTCAGCATTTCAGTAAGGAAACGTGAGTTGAAGCCAATTTGCATATCGTCTCCTTGATAATCACAAGTCAGACGCTCTTCGGCCTTGTTTGAGTAATCAATATCTTCGGCAGAAATATTCAATTCTGCACCAGCGATTTTCAAACGAATCTGGTGTGTGGTCTTGTTGGAGAAAATTGCAACACGACGAACAGAACTCAAAAATTGAGCACGGTTGATCAATAATTTGTTTGGATTTTCCTTTGGAATTACCGCTTCATAATTTGGATATTTTCCATCAATCAAACGGCACATCAAGATATAATTATCGAATGAAAAAGTAGCATTCGAATCGTTGTATTCAATTTTCACTTCAGCATCGGAAGCTCCTAAAATACTTTTCAAGATATTCAAAGGTTTCTTGGGCATGATAAAATCAGCCACTTGGGAAGCTTTCACATCTGTCCTGGCATATTTCACCAATTTGTGGGCATCCGTTGCAACGAATGTCAAGCCTTCTGGAGAAAACTGGAAGAAAACACCTGACATTACCGGACGTAAATCATCGTTTCCAGCAGCAAAGATCGTTTTGCTTACGGCTGTTGCCAAAACATCAGCAGGAACCAAAGTGGTAGACGGATCATCCAAACTTACCGATTTTGGAAATTCTTCTCCTGGAGCATATGCCAAGGCATATTTACCAGAATTGGAACTGATTTCTATAGTATTGTTATCCTCTACAGTAAAAGTAAGCGGCTGTTCTGGAAATGTTTTAAGGATTTCCAAAAGCAGTTTTGCAGGAACTGCAACGCTTCCTTTACTTGCAGAATCAATCTCAAGTGTTGCAGACATGGTTGTTTCTAGATCAGAAGCAGAAACGGTCAGTAAATTATTGTCTAATTCAAAAAGGAAATTATCCAGGATAGGCAAAGTATTGTTGCTGTTGATAACACTTCCCAATACCTGTAATTGTTTTAATAAGTACGAACTCGATACTATAAACTTCATTGTCATTATTTTTAAATCAACACTTGTTGTGGAGTGTATTGTTTTTATGTCCCACAAATATATCTTAAAGAATCAAATATCGGAAACAAATTTATTAACATTTGATCTTTATAAATTACAAATAGCAAAAGCCAGATAACAAATAGATTTCAAATGCTTAAATTTCAAAAACTTAAACGTAAAGTTTTGAAAATTGTTGACACACAAAATAGACTTTGTTATTTGTGTTTTGTCCTTTGGAATTTTACCTTAGCTGTATTTCCTTTTCCTTAAGAAAGTAAACAACAAGCCGAAGATACCCAGGATTATTATTGGTAATCCTACCGTTATAATTTGGGAGAAGGTATAGTTGTCGGCTACTTTTTGGTCGTCAAGCAAAGGCAATTCTATATTCTTGCTTCGGATGTTTATAAGTCCCTTGTCATCCAGTAGATAATTAACGCAATTCATAAGGAAATCCTTGTTTCCATAAACCTGCTGTGTCCATTGATCCAAGCCGTTCACGAGTGGTTTCTTGTTCACATAATTATAGTTCACGATGTCGCCGTCCGCAATTACGATCATCTTGTTTGGAACTCCGTCATCTGCCGGTTTGCTGATTGCGAAAGGTTTTACCCTGTTTTTAAATGCAGAAGTAAAATTGCCTTCCAGCAAGGCACCTGTGATTTGGTTCCCGTTGTTGAAAACAGACTCATCCAAATCTTGCATGAATTGATTCAATCCAATCAAGACCGGTGTTCCGACAACTCTGGATTGAGGAGAACTTTTCAATAAGACCGTTTTCTTGATGTTGTTCTGCAAAGTGTCGATCTGGCTGGCAAATTCCATTTTTACAAGATTGATGTTTTTGTTTATCGGATGATTCTCTTCAGATTTTACAATAGGAGAATACAACCAGTCAATAGGAAAATCAGTGCCTTCGGCAGATTTTGCAGTAATTGGCGTTGACAATAAGTCCTGAACCAGTCGAGCATTTATTCTCACGCCATATTTAAAAAACATATCGTCAAGGTTCAAATCGATTGGCGTGGCCAGGCTGATCTGTTCCTGATTTTGCAGATGATCAAGGTCGATATTTACTTTGTCGATCAGCCAGATGACTTTCCCGCCACCCATTACATATTGATCCAGGATGTATTTTTCCTCATCAGAGAAAGCTTCCGTTGGTTTTGCAATTATGGCTGCATCAAAACGCTTCAGGTTTTCAAGAGTTTTTGGCAGGTCATTTTTTAGGGAATCTAGATTGAATTCGCCAAGAGCGTAATATTCTTTCGTGCTTACAAGAAAATCAGCTAGATACTTGTCCTTCATTTCACCATTTCCTTTCAGTATGGCTATTTTTTTCTTCGAAGTATTGGTCAGTTTTGTAACGGCATCCGTAAAGGCAAACTCCAATAATTGAACAGATTGGTTGATGTTTTGATCAGGCTTGTTGCCAAAATTATTGACCAATAATGGCACTACCACCGATTTTTCACCAATGTTGGCAATTGCCCAAGGGAAAATTGGCGTAAGCGATTTTTTACCTTTTACATTCTGGTTGATATTGGTTGGCGTAAGTCCATAACTCATCAGTTCTGCCGTATATTGTTCGGCAGTTGCTGCATCGGCAAGTGGATCATTAAATCTAAAGATGATATTCGCGTTATAAGCCCTGAATTCCTCCAGAATCTGTCTGGTTTCACTTTGCAGGCGCTTGAATTGAGAAGGAAATTCACCCTCTAGAAACACATCTATTATAAGTGGCTCTTTTACATTCTTCAATGTATTCAGTGTGGTTTCAGACAAGGTATATCGCTTGTCAGAAGTAAGGTCGAAACGTTTGAAGAACTGATTCCCTAGTACGTTCAGGAGTACGATTACTACAACAGTAATCAGCAGTTTTTTGACGTTGTTTTTTGTATAGCTGGTCATTACGATTTCAAGGATTTTAATTTAAAGACAGTAAACGATAAGAATAAGACCGTTACACTCACAAAATAAAGGATGTCTCTGGTATCCAATACGCCACGGCTCATGCTCTTGAAATGGCTGTCCATTCCTAGTGACGAAATGCTATTCTCGATACTTGTCAGGTAACCTGCAAGGCCTTCGAAACCAAAATAGAAAAAGAAACACAAGAAGACCGAAAGGATAAAGGCAACGATCTGGTTGTCCGAAAGGGTAGAAGTGAAAATCCCGATTGCGGAATAAGCCGAAATCAGGAATAAAAGGCCAAAATAGGAACCCAGGGTGCTTCCCAGGTCGATGTTTCCTTCAGGCAATCCCAGACCATAAATGACCCACACATAAATCAAGGTTGGGACAATTGCAATGACGATCAATAGCAGAGCCCCGAAGAATTTTCCATTTACGATCTGCCAGATTGTGATTGGTTTGGTCAGCAGCAATTCAAGTGTTCCTTGTTTCTTCTCATCCGAAAAGCTTCGCATGGTAACAGCCGGAATCAGGAAAATCAAGATCCACGGGGCCAATGTAAAAAACGGACTCAGATCGGCAAAACCGCTGTCCAAGATATTGAAATCTCCTTCAAAGACCCAAAGGAACAAACCGTTGAGCAAAAGAAAGATGGCAATCACCAGATAACCTATCGGCGAACCAAAAAAGGATTTAATTTCCCTGAATAGAATGGCTTTCATTTATATTGTTTTGTTTAAAAAAATTAAAAGGTCATAAGTTTAAAAGCTAAACCAAAGTAACTAGTTTGTCTACACTCCAAGCTTCCGGCTTGTCATTGAAAAACTGTTTGGTGTACGTCCAGACGTCATAAAAAAGTTCAGAATTCCTATAGTTTTCCAAGTCTTCTTCCGTTTCCCAATAACTGTAGGTAAAAAAGATACTCTTGTTGTTCTTGTCCTGATACAATTCTAAGAAACGGTTTCCGGGTGCATTTCGTATTTTTTCCTTCATCAATTCGAAATTTTCCAGGAAGGCAGGAATCTTGTCCTCGTGAAAACTCAATTTTACTATTCGTACAAACATATTTAAAACAAATTTAATGGCAAAAAACAAATTCAATACTTCATATTTTTCCAACTTCCAACTTCCAACTTCCAACTTCCAACTTCCATCTCCCATCTCCCATCTCCCATCATTTCCCAAATACAACCGTTACTTCATCCCTGTAATGCAATCCCAATAAACTCGAAGCACTTCCGACTGAATTTGGATTGCTTCGGAAAATGGCAATTTCCAGATAGCCCGCTTCGTTAAAGATGGCCATCTTGTCGCCTTCGTAATATTTTACAGGATATTTTTCAGAAATGGCGATATCGGAATATTTCGGCCAGATGTTTTTGATAGTGGTCTTGTTCTGATAGCGGACATTCTTATTCAGGATGATTTCGTAGGGACGGCCTTTGGCGGTTTCCATAAAAATACTCTTGGAAATATTGGTTACGACGTTTCCAAAATGGTCAATATAAATCACATATCCCTTGATGGAATTTCCGTCGGTGGCAATCACGGGCTGTATTTCGGTAACCTCCTTCATCGTTTTGATTTCCTTGCCGATGACATTCAATAAGCCACCCTTTGCCAGATGGCAGGCTACGGTTACAAAAACATCAAGATCGGTTGCGTCTGTAGGAAGCCGGTCGTGGATATTGATGGTCACGATTTTATGGGGTACTATTTTCTGTGTAAGCATGCTCAGAATTCCATTATCGGCACAGATAAAGAAATGGTCGTTCCATTCAATGGCCAAATGCTGGTTCTCCTTGTTGCGTTCCAAATCAACACCAATCAAATGTACTGTTCCCTTAGGAAAACTCAAATAACCGGCTCCAATTACATAACTTGCTTCCGTGGTGTTGAAAGGGTCAATATCGTGCGAGATGTCAATAATTTTTGCGTCAATAAATTCAGATAGAATCTTCCCTTTCAAAGCACCAACAAAGTGGTCTTTTAATCCGTAGTCGGTAGTAAGGGTAATTATTGACATAATTTTGTTTATAACTATTGGCGCAACGGTAGCCTAATTTTTATTAAATTTGAGAAACGCAAAGCTAAAGCATTTTCAGCTTTAATTAAATAGAATTTTTCATTTGTCGTCTCAGACCGGCTTAAAATACTAACCCTAAAAAAAATCTGCTTTTGAACGAGAGAACCATCGAGCTAATAGACATCGCACCGAAAGATTTTTGGGGCGCTCAAGATACTCATCTTGAAACCATTAAAAAATATTATCCAAAATTGAAAATAGTTGCCAGAGGGACAACAATCAAGGCATTTGGAGAAAAAGAAGTACTGGACGAGTTTGAAAATCGTTTCCAGCGGTTGATGCTTCATTTTACACGTTATAATAATATTGATGACAATGTCATCGAGAGGGTCATAGAAGGAGGAAGCCAGCAAGTGGAACGAATGGGCGACCACGACAAGATCCTGGTTCACGGCGTTGGTGGAAAAATCATCAAGGCAATGACGCCGAACCAACAATTGCTTGTGGATACGATGAGCAAGAACGATATGGTTTTTGCCGTTGGTCCGGCTGGAACAGGGAAAACCTATACAGGTGTGGCAATGGCCGTAAAGGCATTGAAGGAAAAGCAAGTCAAGCGAATCATCCTGACACGTCCTGCAGTTGAAGCTGGTGAAAATCTAGGTTTTCTTCCCGGAGACATGAAGGAAAAATTAGACCCGTACATGCAACCACTCTATGATGCTTTACGCGATATGCTTCCCAACGAAAAACTTGAAGATTATATACTGAAAGGAATCATACAGATTGCACCATTGGCCTTTATGCGTGGTAGGACACTGGATAATGCCTTTGTAATTCTTGATGAGGCACAAAACACGACGCATTCTCAGATGAAGATGTTCCTGACGCGTATGGGAAAAAATGCCAAGTTCATGATAACAGGCGATCCAGGCCAAGTCGATTTGCCCAGAAGTACCATTTCTGGACTTAAAGAAGCAATCTTGGTTTTGAAAGACGTTGAAGGAATCGGAATCATCTATCTGGACGACAAGGATATTGTTCGTCACCGATTGGTGAAAAAGGTAATTGATGCTTACAAGCAGATTGAAAACCACGATTAAAAGATAAAAGACAGTTTTAGTTTTTACACTTGGAGCGAAAGGCTTGTGAAAGGAATAATCCATTTTTCCGCTTTCCACTCCAATAAAGATCCCCGAAACCTCGGGGATTTTTATTTCCACTCCATTGTCTTATTACTAATAATCTTAATTTGTTTTTGGATTGACTAAATTGATGATTTTGCTTTTTAAGAAAAAAGGAAGCTGTAAAATCCGTGAAGCTGTGGCAATAAAAAAGTCGAATAATCTTTAAAACAAACTTTGCAAAACTCCCTGAAATAATTTTAAATTTGTAGTTCGAAATAACAACACAACAACACACCTAATGAGCAACACGATCACAACAACCAACTTTAATTTTCCCAATCAAAAATCGGTCTACAGGGGAAAAGTACGCGAAGTTTACAACATCAACGACGAACTTCTTGTAATGGTGGCAACCGACAGGCTTTCAGCATTTGATGTTGTGATGCCAAAAGGAATTCCCTACAAGGGACAGATCCTGAACCAGATTGCCACACGTTTTATGGAAATGACCGAGCATTTGGTTCCAAACTGGTTGATTGCAACTCCAGACCCAAACGTGGCGGTAGGTCATTTGTGTGAGCCTTTCAAGGTTGAAATGGTCATCAGGGGATATCTTTCAGGACACGCTGCAAGAGAATACAAAGCAGGAAGAAGGATGCTTTGTGGTGTTACGATGGCAGAAGGATTAAAAGAGAACGATAAATTTCCAGAGCCAATAATTACTCCAACCACAAAAGCAGCTAATGGCGAACATGATGAAGACATTTCGCGCGAAGCAATCCTGGAAAAAGGAATCGTTTCCGAAGAAGATTATATTGTTTTGGAAAATTACACCCGTGTCTTATACAACAAGGGAACTGAAATTGCTGCCGACAGAGGCTTGATCTTAGTAGATACAAAGTATGAATTCGGAAAAACCAAAGACGGCAAGATCGTATTGATAGATGAAATCCATACGCCAGATTCTTCCCGTTATTTCTACAAAGATGGTTACGAGGAAAGGCAGGAAAGAGGCGAGGAGCAAAAACAACTTTCCAAGGAGTTTGTACGTCAATGGTTGATTGCAAATGGTTTTCAAGGAAAAGAGGGTCAGCAAATTCCAGAGATGACTCCAGAGTATATTGAAACGGTTTCTGAACGTTACATTGAATTGTTCGAAAAGATCCTTGGTGAAAAATTTGTAAAGGCAGACATATCAAACATCAATGAAAGGATTCAGCATAATGTGGTTCACTTCTTGGAAAATTACAAGGAAGCTCGATCTTAAGTTTTCGAATTTCTGTTAAAAAGCTAAATTTATTTTTTTTATAAAATGGTTCCAAAACCGCCTGAATCAGGTGGTTTTTTGATTTTTATACTTTTGTAAAATGTTAAATTTTTATTTTTATCATTTGGCACTGTAACAAATATAATCGATGGGCGTCTTACTTATATAATCATCAATCAATCATTTAAATCAATCATCATGAAATCAATCACCCTTTTAGCATTGGCGCTGGTAGCTTTTACCAACGTAACATTAGCTTCAACTTCTGAAACAAAAGCTAATCATTATTTAACTTCAATCACAAACATCCAGGACAATTCTGAAGTAATTTTATCAAAATTTAAAAAGGTAAAAGAAGAAGCAGGACAATTAAGTGCTGATGTTGAAAACCTGAAGCATCAAAAGACAATCGACGAAGTTATTGCAGAAGATTTGAAAGTTATCGAAAGTAATCCATTCGATACTGAATTTTTAGAAATTGAAAATTTAAAACGTCAGCAAACAGTTGAAGAAGCCATTACAGAAGACCTGAAAATAATCGAAGGAACGGACACGCTGTAATTTTAAAAAGTAATTAAATCAAATAATCAATAATCATTAAAATCAATCATCATGAAAAAATCAATCGTTTATTTAAGTTTGGCACTTGCACTTTCCGTAAATGCATTTGCATCAGATTTCAATTCTAATTATTACAATTCTTCAAATCCACTTTGCGTGGCAATCAGCAAAGGTGATGCTGCAACAGCAAAGAAAATCATTGAGTACGGTGGAGATGTAAATGAAACCTATAATGGAATGACTCCATTAATGATTGCGGCACGATACAACAATGTAGAAATGATCACCGTCTTGCTTGAAAAAGGAGCAAATCTTAAAACAAAAGATGAAAAAGGGAATAATGCCCTGAAATATGCAGAAATGTCAAATGCAAAAGAAGCAGCTGATGCACTAAAGCTGGCTTCTAAGAAATAAGAAAATACTTTTTTAGGCAATTTCTAAAAGATAAAAGGTAAACCAAAAAAGTTTACTTTTTATCTTTTCTTTTTTTGTCCCTTGTCTTCAACATGTTCCGGTTGACTGAACCCGAAGTTTTCTTCTTGGTTTTGGAAGGACCGCCAAGATTGACCTTCTTGTTCTTTTTAGATTTTTCGTGAAAAGCACCATCGCCGTCAAGCTTTGGTTTTTTCATCAGGAACTTTATCGGTTGCTTGTCTTTTTCCGGACCAATCAACAAGGTAGAAATCTCAACTCCCTCAGGGAAAGTCTCAATATCCAATTCAGTATTCATCAACAACTCAACTTCAATCTTGAACTCTTCTTCCCGAGGTGTAAAGAAGCTGATGGCCGTTCCTGTCGCATCAGCACGACCCGTTCTACCAATCCGGTGCATGTACAATTCTGGCAGTTCAGGCATTTCAAAATTGATTACGTGCGAGATATTGGAAATATCCAAACCTCTTGCCATGATATCAGTTGTAATGATGCCGCGTAACGCTCCTTCCTGGAAAGAAGCCATCGTACTCAGTCTGTAATTCTGTGATTTATTGGAGTGGATCACACCAAATTCACCTTCAAAATCGGCTTCGATCCTTTCGTGAAGCATGTCCGAAATCTTCTTGTTGTTGACAAAAACCAAAATCCTGTCCATCGTTTCATCCGTTTTCAGCAGGTGTTTCAATAGGTTTATCTTGGTATTGAAGTTCGGTACGTTGTAAGTAATTTGCGTGATGTTTTCCAAAGGCGTTCCTGATTCGGCAAGTGTCACTTCTTCTGGGAAATCAAAATAGTCATTCAAGACAGCATCCACTTCATCCGTCATGGTTGCTGAAAAAAGGATGTTCTGGCGCTTGTTCTTCATCATTGCAAGAATGGAAGTCAATTGTGCCCGGAAACCCAGGTTCAGCATCTCGTCAAATTCATCGATGACTAATTTCTGTGTTTCATCAAACCGGATCACGGCATCGAGAGCCAAGTCCATCACCCTTCCTGGCGTTCCAACAAGAATATCAATCCCTTCGTAAACGGCTTTCTTTTGAGTATTGATGTTGACACCACCGAAGATACCAAGACTCTTGACCGACATGTATTTGGTCAGTTTTTCAACTTCTTCCACAACTTGAACGACAAGTTCCCGTGTTGGAACAAGGATGACAATCTTGGGTGTATTCGTAGGCGTAAATTTATACAGCTTGAGCAATGGCAAAAGATAGGCAAAGGTTTTTCCTGTTCCTGTTTGGGCAATACCCATCATATCACGGCCGGACATAATTACCGCAAAGGATTTTTCCTGAATTGGAGTAGGGGTTGTAAATCCTAATTCGTCAATTGCTTTTTGTACGGATTTGGGAAGATTGAATTGCTCAAAAGTAGTCATTTGCCTTAAATTTTTTGCAAATATACGTTTTTTGAAAGGAAAGAGCCGATTATGTGATTTTAAAGCAAGACAAAGAAACGACAGGACTTTAATTTTTAATCATAAAGAAATTCAAAACTTAAAAAAAATCACTTTGACGGATGTGAATCGTATGATTATCTTACCAGCAGAAGAAAAGTTTATTGGGCACAAATAATCAGTGAATTTGTGGCAAATTGAATGACTATTTATTGAACAACCTTTTTACCCTCAAGATCAATTCATTTGGGTTGAATGGTTTTGCAACAAAATCATCAGCACCAAGTTTGAAAGCTTCCACAACAGTGCGTTCTTCTTCGCCCAGGGCAGATAAGACTATTACAGGAAGTGCAGGATACTTTTCCTTGATGAAATTAATGACTTCCAAGCCAGACTTGTACGGAAGCATGACATCGGTCAATACCATATCAGGTTCGATAACGGGAATTCTCTCAATGGCATTCAACCCATCCTTTGCTATGGTAATTTGGTAGCCTTCTTTTTTCAGGACAAACTGGAGGATCTTGATCATCAGTTCGTCGTCTTCAACAATTAATATTTTTTTCTGGTTGCTCATTTGGGGCTTGCGATTATATTTTTCGAAATTCAATCTCGTCGATCATTACCATTGGTTTCTTGAATTTTCTCTTGCGCCATAAAGGTAATTCTTCCTGATTTTGGATTAAAAATTTTATATGCGTAAACTTAGTAAAACTTTTATGAAAAAAATCAACTGTGTTAATTTTGTTGCTGTAATTTTCTGTTAAAGTATTTAATTTTCGTTCCTCGATGACTTCCCATTTTCCTTTGTTCAAGCCGAGCAAGGTGATTTTCTGAGGAGGAAAAACCCAATGCCTTTGGTCTTCCAGGAAATTAATCATGAGCGTATTAAAATCTATAGTGTCTGTTTTGATTTCTATTTCGGGATTGTTTCCGTACCAGCCCAGCCAATTGATGTTGAAATCTTTATAGCCCCTGTTTCCATCAACAAGGCCATAGCTTCCCTTGCCTTTAAAATCTTCAGCTGGTTCGGTCAAAAGGCTGACTTCTAGATTTTCTCCTAGATGGGAAGTGGTATTTCTAGTAATCTCAATCCATTCGGCAAGGTACCGATCTGGCGAAAGGCCATCCTCACTCAATTCATAGATACCAAGCTTGTTGCATTGGCGTGTGAATCTTTTCACTCTTTCCGTCAAGCCTTTCCTGACTTCCTTTTGTCCTTTCTTGTTGAGGACAAACATTCCGTGGGCATCTTTTCCATAGAATTTGGATTGTTCAAAATATACATATTCGAGTGCCATACGGAGCTTTGAAACCCGTAGTCTTGCCTGTGGATTATTTTTTACTGCTGCTTCGGCTTCAGCAATCAATTGGTCGTATTGATCCATTGCTTCCGGAGTCAGGAATGAATTTCTACTTTGGACAGGGCCAGAATAGATATCCAGATAGTGATTGCTTTTAAGTTGATTTTCGGACAATAGATCCAAATATTTTCTAATGTATGGAGCTGCTTTTCCGTAGAAACCTCTTAGAAAATCAGCAATGACTTCGTCAGCATTTATACTCGTATTCCATAATAGCTTGGCAAGAAGGTATTGCCGCAATTCTGAAAAGTCTCCAGGAACATCCGCATAGCCTTGCACGAACAAGCCCTTTACCTTTTTTTCCTTGAAGAGCTTGTAATTTTCTGAAAAGGTGTGGATGTTTGGGAAGGGCGATAAATAATTGGAAAACTGGACCGTGTAATCCCACAGATACAGATGTGAAGTGGTCTTGCTCCAGTTTTCCAGTGTATTCTTAAACAATTCGTTCTCCCTCAGAAATCTTCCCCGATTCAATTCAATAGGAGAGAAGAGGGTATAAATATTTGGCCCAATCTCAAAATTGACAGGTGGATTATACGTATGAAGATAAGCCAGGGTCGTAAATCTTGTTTGAGGAAAACGCAAGGCGATCTTGTTCAAGAAATAATACAGCGAGCCTTGCGGACCTCCGAATTCAGTATTTATTTTTTTACATTCACTGCATTCACAATACACCACATCATCATTCTGGCTAATGGAATAAAATTGCGCGTCTGGAGTTTCATCGATAAGAGCACTTATTTTTTTTGAGACAAGATCTACAACAGTATCATTGGTCATGCATAACGATTCAGGCCGTCTTTTGCCTTCATACAAGGCAAAAAACTCAGGATGGGTTGTGAAGTTTTCCTTTGCGGGCAAAAGCCTGTCAAACGAATGTCCCCAGATTCCAAAATCATTCAAATGCCAGTCTAATTTGTGCCAATCCCTGAAATCCTCGTCAAAAGCATCCGGATAAAAAAGAACCCTGTATTCGAAAGAAGGACTGTGAATTTGCTTGCTGTTCTTTGGAAAAGATAAAACAGTTGTTTCAGGAATATATTCCACCGTAGCAGTAAATTTTCGGAAACCCCAATATTCCAGCAAGGTATATACTCCGTACCGAAGCAATTTCTCGTTTGGAGCAATGATATGGATGTCCTGTTCATTGCTTTCAATCAGGAAACTGTTTTGTCTCGCAATTCCGGCATCAATTTCCAAATAAATACTGGAGCTGTTTTTTTCTACCTTCGACACAATATGAAATGGAACGCTTGCAATCTTGTCCAGATAGGATTTTAAAAGCAGCCCAGCCTTATTGGAGTTTTCGGAACATACGATAGTGTTTTCCGTGTTTGTATTCCCAAAGGTAATTTCAGATTGTGCCATCATTTTGAAGCTTGAAAAAAACAGGAAAGCATATTGGAAGCCTTTTCGAAGCATTTTTTTAGAATTTATATTGGAACATCAAAGATAGTTCCAATTCATTCTGTTTGAGTCCGGGCGTATATTCCTGATTATTGAAAGTGGCTTGGATTCCCGTCAGATAACGTTCATTGAACAGCTTGTAATAGCCACCGCTGATCCTGTAGGAATCAAGTGCGACCCTTTGGTCAAATTGTCCCAAAGTTGTCCTTTCATCAGGCGAGGTCCCGTAACCTGCAATTAGTGTCAGATAATCAAAACGCGTATCAAGATAGTAACGAGTTGTGAGCGTAAAGGCGGGATAGAAATCGCTTTTTTCATTTTGGATAAAAGTTCTGAAATTGATCCAATAGGAACCAATATATTTTCCAATTCCGATAACACCTGTTTTAAATTCCCGGTCTTCGGCTTTTGTAAAACGGAAACCAAGATCAGCTTCCCAGCCCTTTTTAAAATTCTGGAAATAGGAATAACCCAACCTTAATTTTGGAAAAACGATATCGTCGCTGTAGGCAACACCAAGATAGGAATAGCTCATCCTTCCGGTAAAGATGTAAGATTCCGCTTCATATTGGATTCCGTTTGCAACACTTTCACCAAAAGCAAATCGATCCGCATAACTCACCCTTCCAATCAGCGAACCCCAGCTTCTTTCACGGATGTACTGTACGCTTCCCAGATGCCAAGGTCCATAATTATCCCTGTTGAATGTGGTATAGCTGTAAGTTACTCCAGCCCTGTCGGAATTTATTTTTGAATCCAGGAAGAAAATGCGCTGTTTCATTTCTTCATCGTTGGGAAATTCTGGTTCGATGGTTTTTAGGAATAGGTATTCTTCTTTTTCATCATACTTCAATTGAAGGACATTCCATTTTTTCAATTTGAAATATTTTTTCTGTGGATGAACCGCAATTGCCTTATCTGCCAACGCTTGTGCTTCACTATATTTTTCTTCATCCAGATTTAGATTGATTAGGTAGAGGAAGGCATCTTCATAGACAGGATTTTTATCGATCACATGATTGAAATAATACCTGGCACTGTCGTTTTGCTTGGTCAATTGATGGATCCTTCCTGCCAATAAGTAGAAATCTAAATAATCAGGTGCAAGCTTGATTCCGAGCTGTGATTTCTTCAAACCCGATTCAAGATTGTTGTTTTTTACGTCTTTCAAGGCATATATCAAGAGGCTGTCAACATCTGTCTTTTGGCTTGAAGCAGAATAATTGATGCCTAAAAGAAAGACAATCAGAATGTATGTTTTAAGAGTCAGATGTTTCATAGCTATTTTTTTTTGACGGTATTGAATCCTTGTCTTTGCATATTTCCCCAAGACTGTTCCTTCTGTCTGAAAAAATGCCAATATCCTTTCAAGGAGGCATAAACATTGACAGGATGATAGACAAAAGGCTCGATAATGGCCATCACAATGAGGATTAATATTTCCCGGACGTTGGCATAATTCTTATACAGGAGATCATCTAATAATATTGAAATTATAGTGATCGTGAGGTAAAACATATAGACGAGGAACGTGAGATAAAAAAAGAATTCAAAATTGATATCCACAAACAGGAGGCACAGGATGATGATGATGACACCCAATAATTCCAATATTGGAACCATGAATTCAAAGGCAAAAAAGTACGGCAGGATAAGAAAGGCTGTTTTTCCGTATTTCCTATTGAAGAACATGTTCTTGTGCAGTTTTAAAGTCTGGATCAATCCTCTGGCCCATCTGACGCGTTGCCGTATAAGTACTTCCTTTGTTGCAGGAACTTCTGTCCAGCACAAGGATTCTGGGATATATTTTATGGCAAAAGGCAACTTATTGTCGTACATATGTTTTCTCATTCGCGTGATGAGCTCCATATCTTCTCCCAAAGACTTGTGCCAGTATCCACCAGCTGCAACCGCTATTTCCTTGTCAAACATTCCTAAACCGCCAGAAACAAGTAGCAAGCCATTGATCTGGCTCCAGGCCATTCTGCCAAAAAGGAAAGCCCTCACATATTCAAGTTCTTGAAATCTAGGATACCATCCTCTTGGAAAATGGACTTTCACAAGGAAGCCATCTCTTACTTCGCAAGAATTGGAAATCCTGATTCCTGCACCAGTTGCAATAACGCGTTTCTTGCTTTCCATAAAGGGCTTTGCAAGTTTGATGATGGTATCGTTCTTCAAGATGCAATCCACATCCGTACAAAGAAATAAGGGATACTTTGTTGAATTTATTCCTGCATTGGAGGCATCGGCCTTGCTTTTTCCATTTTCCTTGTCTACAACCAAAAGCTTGGAATAGACAGGATTGGTTGATTTATAATGCCCCCTGACTTGTTTGGTTGGAATTTTCTCCTGGTAAAAGAAATCAACCTTTACCATTTCAAATTCACGGATTAATTTTTCCAAGGTATCATCGGTACTTCCGTCATTTACAATCACAACTTCAAACTTCGGATACGTCAGGGAAAGCAATGATTTTACATTAAATACAACATTTGCACCTTCGTTAAAGGCAGGAGCAACAACGGAAACGCCAACTACGTAATTGGATTTGGCCAGAATATCATCGTGTATGAAATATTTCGCATTGATGTGCTTCTTTATGGCATAATAGGACAAGAAGGCCAGTACCATATAAAAGAGGATATACGTCACGGAAAAAAATGCGATGAACATTTCGTAATAATGCAGAATATTTTTCAATATCATATATAGGGGTCTTTTACGTGTCTTGCCATACGCATTACTTCTTGGTTATCCGTAAATGAACTTTCAAAATAATGGGCATTGATGGAATTCAGGCTATAAACGGTCGCTAATTTTAGATCGATATCAGTAGTTTCTATTAATAATTTGGAAAGGAATTCTTCTGCAACCTCGGTTCCGATTGCTCCAAGACTCGTCAAGATTTCAATTCTGTTTTTCTTGTCTTCCAATTGGAATTGGTTGATTAGAATTTCTTCCGCATCTTCAATATAAAGGTTTCTTGTTGCAAGTATAACTTCACTTCGGATGATTTCAGAGTCTGAATGTAAGAGCCTTATAACATCTTCACTTGCAATTATAAAATTATAATAGACCATAAATTTTACACCCAGTTTTACAACAGAAGGATTGGGAGAGTGTATCCAGTCCTTCAGATTTGTGGGCATCGGAGGTTTTCTGGAATGAAGGATGTCCATAATTTTTATTTCGCTCGTAAGGCTAAGTGTTTCCGGATAATCAATAAGAAAATCCAGCTTGTCAGATGTCAGGGCAATTAAAGCGATATAGGCATTGGTAGACAGGATTTTATTTTTATGTTTCAAATACGGCCTGACATTTTTTTCTCCTTTTACATATTGTAAGGCTTGAAAGTGAAAGATGCCAACACTTTTTACGTACCATTGAGGATTTTTCAATAACCTAAGGCTGAATTTGTAAAGGTCAAATTTTTCATAGATAAAATGCAGATGCCGGCTGGTTTCTCCCTTCAAATTTTGTTTCAAGGTTATAATCTCATTCAGGATAATTTCCTTGCACCAGTTTTTTTCAAAAGGAATTTTCTTTTTGAACTTTTTTATTTCCTTGGAAAATGCTTCTTCTTCAAATGGTGAAAAGACCAATGCTGTAAGAAATGCATCTATTTTTGATTTGACCGATTTTATACGAAACTTATATACTTCATAGATGGTCCGGTTGACCACAAGTATGGTAACCAAAGTCAAAAAAGCCAGTACTATGAAAGGTACCAGGATATGAATTACTATATCTACGAAAACTTCCATCAGGATTGGGAGTTGGTTATGGATCTAAGGCACTATTTTGATTACTACAAAATACGTAAATTAAGGAATAATTGTTTGCATGCCTTTGCAATTTTATGCAAATGTACTATTAAAACTGTTCAAATACACCAAGTCCAAATAATGCGAAATCATATTTAACAGGGTCATTGGAGTCCAATTCGCGAAGTTTGGTGTCCAGTTCAGACAAGGCTTTTGCATCATTCTGTTTTCGTGTGAGCAATCCAAGTTTTCGCGCTACATTTCCAGAATGCACATCAAGCGGGCAAGAAAGCAGGGAAGGAGAGATGTTTTTCCAGATTCCAAGGTCAACACCTTTGTTGTCTTGGCGTACCATCCAACGCAAGAACATGTTGATGCGCTTTGCAGCCGAATTGTTCAAGGGATCGGAAATATGCTTCTGGGTACGATATTGATGGTCGATTTCAAAAAATATCTTCTTGAATTGATGGATGCTTTTCTGCATCGAATTTTCTTCTTGATGCTTATGGAAAACACGTTCCAAGCCATCGTGATTTTTATAGACATGCTGCAAGCCTTTTATAAAGCTGATAAAATCCTGGCCATTAAATGTTCTGTGGACAAAACTTTGCAATTCCTCCAGTTGGTAGTCCTGATGCGACATCACGAAATCATAAGGCGAGTTTCCCATCAATTGGATCATACGATGCGAATTCTTGATGATCATTTTCCTGTTTCCCCAGGCAATCGTGGCACTTAGAAAGCCGGCAATTTCAATATCTTCCTTCAATGAAAAAAGATGCGGGATTTGTATCGGATCACTTTCAATAAAATTCGGATTGTTGTACAATTCGACTTTCTCGTCAAGGAAACTTTTTAGTACTGTTGGATTCATCTTGTAGTTGTTGCAATTTTTTTGGCAAAAAAGCCATCCTTGAGAGCGTCAGTTCTCATTTGTGGTCTCACGCCATATTTGGTTTCAAAATAGTCAATGCATTCTTTTTTTGCAGAGGGTAACGGGCAATCTCCAATTCCCCAGAAGAAATCTATATTCCTTGGAGAATAGTAATTTAGATTTCCATTTCTCACAAGTCTGAAATCAGATTCATATTTGGAATTTTGATACGGGAAGATTACATTCTGATAGGAAAAAGTACTCGAGTAGAAGCTATATTCGTTGTTGGCCAGCCCCCCAATATGTACTGGAACAAATAAAATGAAAGCAGTGATGAGGGCAACGATATAATTTACAACCAGGATTGATTTTCTTGATCTGATCAAAAGCGCCATGAATAAAAAGGAAAACAGCAAGATAAAATTCAAGAAGAACCTGTATTGCGGAGAAGCCCACAGGAGCACTATTAGCTGGACTAGCATTACAAGATAAAGCATCCAATATCTTTTTTCATTCAAGAACCTGAAAAGGATTAGAGGAGACAAAAAGGCAATCAGTATGCCCAATTTATTAAACAAGCCGTGTAGTTTGGGCAATGTGATCCAGTTCCAGAACAATTGAGTAATACCCTTATTTTCATCTGATTCAGTGGTATGAAAAGCAGCAGCTTTATAATACAGACGCGCGATATTTTCAGGAATCTGATAATCCAGGGCCAGCCCATCGAATTTTTTGATTATCGGGAAAAACGGATGGCCGGTTATTACGGTATTCTTTATAATAAATAAGGCCAGGACTGCTGCTGAAACCAACACAATTTTTCCAACCCTTATTTTCTTGATGTCCTGAATGATGATAAGAACAGGAAAAAGGCACAAAGCTGCAGCAGTAGTCTTGATATAGATACAAAAAAGGACCAGTACTGCTATGGTACTAAAAATTTCCGTATCCATCTTTTTTTGGTTTTCAAGTAAAAAGGAGAAAATGATGAAGGAGAAGGCATAGATCGGAATATCCGGAGAGGGAGTGCTGATAAATTGGAAAAGCAAGATGTTTGCCAAAGGAAATAGGCCAATTGCTAGAAAAGAAAAATCCTTGGTTTTGAAATATTGATCTAATTTTTGAAATGCAAAAAGGTTTCCAAGCAAAAGGCAGAAACCACTCAGATCATTGAATTTGTCGTATAGGAATGAAAAATTGAACACACTTTGCGTAATGTGCCAGCCACTTGTCTGGGCCAGATAGAGATGGAGATTGCCAAGACCTTTTACGAGGCCGAACTCATTTAGCCATTTTATTGTGGGTATATAATAGGATTCATTGTCTATGATAAATGGAACGGTGGCACATTGTGCAATGATCAAGACCGAAATGGTCAGTAAGAGTATTTTTAGATTTTTTTCAAATTGTCTGGCTTGAGAGATGAAGCCCTTGTAAAGAGTTACTATTTGATGCCTGTATGATAGCAATAACACACCATTTAGAAATAAGAGGCCAATGTGGAACTCATAATTTATCCTTCCAAAAATAGCCCAAAAACTGGCCAGTATCGTAATTGAAAATAAGCCGAGGATGGAAGTTACTACAAGATCTGCATTCAGTTTCAGAAGCCTGCGAAATGCAAATCCAAAATTGACCGTTGTAAATAAAATATAAATCCAACTTATTGCTATCAATATCATTTCTAAGAAATCAAACCATCTACCATTACTAATTTACGATCAGCCATATTTGCAAACTCTTCATTATGTGTAACAATCACGAACGTCTGCCCAAACTCTTCCCGGAGTTTGAAAAACAACTGGTGCAGATTTTCTGCAGAAACAGTATCCAGGTTTCCAGAGGGTTCATCAGCAAAAATAATCGCCGGCTTGTTGATCAACGATCTTGCAACGGCGACTCTTTGTTGTTCTCCACCCGAAAGCTCTCCAGGCTTATGATTGATCCTGTGCGATAATCCTAAGTATTCCAATAATCTTTTGGCTTCTGTTTCCGTTTCAGCTTTTGTCTTTCCAGCGATAAAGGCAGGAATACAGACATTTTCTAAAGCCGTGAATTCAGGCAAGAGTTGATGGAATTGAAAGATAAATCCCAGATTGGTATTCCTGAATTTTGACAATGCCTTGTCGTTCATTTTCAAGATGTTTTCGCCATTGATCAGCAGTTCTGTACCGTTTTCGGCAGTAGGATGGTCCAACGTTCCGAGAATCTGCAACAAGGTTGTTTTTCCCGCTCCGGAAGCACCAACTATGGAAACAATCTCGCCTTTCTTGATGTGTAAATCCACACCTTTCAGGACATGGAGCTTGTCGTAATATTTATGGATGTTTTTTGCTTGAATCATAGCCTGCAATTTTAGCAAAGAAACAAAGATTTTAAGGATTATAAAATCTTTGAAAACTAAACTTTCGTATATCCAGTTATAAAGTTTGGTTAAAACCAAATTGAAGTGTTTCAATTGTGCCTAAATTTGATAAAGAAAAAGAATATGAAAAATATAATTGGGATTGGATTGATTTTGATTGGTATTTCGTGTCAGTCAAAAGATAAAGGAATCAGCAAGCCCGTTAAAGAACCCGTAAAAATGGAAGTAGAAAAAGATTTGGAAGTGGCCACTTTTGCAGGTGGATGTTTTTGGTGTACGGAAGCCGTTTTCTTGGAATTGGATGGAGTGAAAAGTGTTGTTTCGGGCTACATCGGTGGAAAAAATGCAAATCCGACTTATGAAGAGGTTTCTCGTGGAGATACCGGTCACGCTGAAGCCACACAGATTACCTTCGATCCGAAAAAGATTTCGTATGGCGAATTATTGGAAATCTTTTTTGCCACGCACGACCCGACAAGCCTGAACCGCCAAGGAGCCGATGTCGGAACACAATACCGCAGTGAAGTTTTTTATAACAATGAGGAACAGAAGAAAATCACCGAAGCGTATATTGCCTTGATGACAGCCGAAAACACATTCGGGAAGCCAATCGTGACAAAGGTTTCAAAAGCACCAACTTTTTATCCTGCCGAAGATTACCATCAGAATTATTACAGCCGGAATCAAAACCAATCGTATTGCAGCTATGTGATCACGCCCAAAGTGAAAAAGGTAAAGGAGCAATTCAGGGACAAGTTGAAAAAGTAGATCATTATTGGCATCAGATTTGTATAGGTATTTGAAAATTATGCAATTATGAACAATCAAACGGATATAAAAGTGTTGGACGACAACAAATCAAAGGACCTGATCCTTGGCCTGCTTTTCGATGCTATAGGGATGATGTCGTTTTCGATTCCCTTTCTTGGAGAATTCTCAGATGTGATCTGGGCTCCCGTTTCGGGACTCCTGATGGTTTGGATGTACAAGGGGAGAGCCGGAAAGATAGGAGGGATGTTCTCCTTTCTGGAAGAGCTGATTCCGTTTACGGACATTATTCCATCGTTTACACTGATGTGGATTTACAAGTATCTTTTAAGAAGCAAGAATTAGGAAGGATCAAATCAGATTTTAAAATAATTACCGCAAATTCGCAAATCATAACTATTATGAAATTCGCGAATTTGCGGTTATTTTTTAATTCAAATCTGGCTGGTCTTAATTTACTTTCCTTCAGGTTTTTCTTTTGGCAGAAGAAACCCCAACCGCATGCTCCTGATCATCCTTTTTCCGAAAGGAAAGAAAAACTTCGATTGTCCGAACAGGTAACCAAATCCCATCAGCATGAACGGATAAAGGGGCAGGACCAAGACAAAAAGGATAAAATAATAAATGAACCAATGTGTATTTTCATAAGTAATACCAATCAATCCCATTACAAAAGAGGAAATTTTTGCAGATAGCGAACCGTTAATCGCAAAGACGATAAAGATGATGGCAAGATCAAGATTGGATGATATTCCCCAGCGTTCTTTCAGTTTATTCATACTAAATAAATATCGGTAAAATTACAATATTATATTCGGGCAGAAAAACCTCCGAGCTGTATATTATTGGTAATTTGAAAATAAGTAAGGTAATTGAACAGCAGGTAATTCACTTCATAACCATAATCGATGTTGTTGTCATAGTTGATGGACATCTCAAATAAATTCCTGTTTCTGATGCTGGAATTCACGTTTATATTCCAATTTGTTACCCAGATACGGTTTCTTGTTTCCAGATAACTTTGAGAGTAATGATTTCTGGGTCTTGCTGTTGAAGCAAGCCAACTGCTGAATCCTGGATCGATGATTATAACTTCATATTCCAATTCATCATTGGCGATCCTTACTGTATCATTCTTAGTAGCGGAAGAAAGTCCGTCATTTTTTGCACGTGTGTTTTTGGTCGAAGAACAACTTATGATCAGAAAAGCAATCAGTATGAAGGATATAAAATTTTTCATAATTTGGGATTTTTCCTAAAGTTACAAATTTTAAATTTCAGGTTGCTTTTGATTATCATTGATTTAACAAAAAAAGCCGAACGTAATGTCCGGCTTGAATATAATAAAAATGTGCAATTACAATTCTGCCTTCAGCAAGCTGATGATCTGTTCTGCCAATTCAGTTCCAATTCTGTCTTGCGCTTCCAAAGTTGCGGCACCAATGTGTGGTGTCAACGAAATTTTTGGGTGCATCAAGATTTGAACAGCTGGAGTTGGCTCTTCTTCAAAGACATCCAAGCCGGCAAACAATACTTTTCCACTATCCAAAGCTTCAATCAGTGCCACTTCATTGATAATCCCGCCACGCGAAGCATTGATGATTCCGACGTTGTCTTTCATTGCATTCAACTCGGCAGCATCAATCACATAACCGTTTTCTTGGGCCGGAACGTGAAGCGTGATAAAATCAGAATGCTTGAACAGATCGCCCATTGGTTCGGTCAGGATTTCGACATTGATGAACTGGCCATTGTAAAAATCGACCTTGATTTCAGCTTTTCCTAAGAATTTATCAGCAGCGATAACCCTCATTCCAAGACCCAAAGCAATTTTTGCAACCGCTTGACCTATTCTTCCAAATCCAATGATCCCAAGGGTCTTTCCTCTTAATTCGATTCCGTTTGCATAGGCTTTTTTTAAACCTTCAAAATTCGAATCACCTTCCAGAGGCATATTCCTATTCGAATCGTGCAAGAAGCGGACACCATTGAACAGATGTGCAAAAACCAATTCAGCTACAGATTCAGAAGACGATGCTGGCGTGTTGATAACGTGTTTTCCATTTGCCCTGGCATAATCCACATCAATATTGTCCATTCCGACACCACCACGACCGATGATTTTCAAACCGGGACAATTATCAATAATATCCTGTCGAACTTTTGTCGCGCTTCTCACCAAAAGTACCGAAACATTATTGGCATTGATGTAATTCGCAACCTGTTCCTGCGCCACTTTTGTAGTAATGACTTCAAATCCGCCTTTCTCTAAAGCCTTGATCCCGCTTTTAGAAATCCCGTCATTGGCTAATACTTTCATTTTTTAATCTGTTTAAAAGTTTATAAGGTTATGAGTTTAAAAGGTGTTGGGCCTTAAACTCTATTTTCTAATTGTTTCATCACGTCCACTAAAACCTGAACGCTTTCCAACGGCAAGGCATTGTACATTGAAGCTCTGTAACCACCAACAGAACGATGTCCTGGAAGTCCGGAAATTCCGGCATCTTTCCACATCTGGTCAAAAGTTGCTGCGTGAGATTCATCGTTCAATAAGAAAGTTGCATTCATGTTCGAACGGTCTTCCGCAACAGCAGTTCCTTTGAACAAAGGATTTCGGTCGATTTCTGTATATAATAATTTAGCCTTGGCATCATTGATCTTTTCAATTGCAGCAATTCCGCCTTGGTTCTTCAACCATTGCAAGGTCAGAAGTGAAGTATAAACAGCAAAAACGGCAGGCGTGTTGTACATGCTTTCTGCCTTGATGTGTTTTTCATAATCCAGAATACTCGGAATGGTTCTTCCTGTTTTTCCAAGAAGTTCTTCTTTTGCAACTACCAAGGTAACTCCGGCTGGTCCCATATTTTTCTGCGCTCCGGCATAAATCAAATCAAATTTGGAGAAATCCAGCTGGCGTGAAAAAATATCAGAACTCATATCGCAAACTACGGGGATATTCGTGTTTGGAAATGACTTCATCTGGGTTCCAAAAATGGTATTGTTTGAAGTACAGTGAAAGTAATCGGCATCGCTGGGAATTTCAAAATTTTTCGGAATGTGATTGTAGTTTTCTCCTTTTGAAGAAGCCACGACTACCGTTTCGCCGAAAGCTTTTGCTTCCTTGATTGCTCCGGAAGCCCAAGTTCCTGTATCCAGATAAGACGCTTTTCCATTTTCTTTCAGCAAGTTATAGGGAACTCTCAAAAATTCCATGCTTGCTCCGCCTTGTAAAAATAATGCCTGATAGCCTTTTCCTTCAAGGCCTAGAAGTTCCAATACCAAAGCTCTCGCTTCGTCCATAACAGCCACGAAATCTTTGCTCCTGTGCGAAATCTCCAAGATCGACAAGCCTGAATTATTGAAATTTAAAACCGCCTGGGCTGATTTCTCGAAGACTTCCTGTGGCAGGATGCAAGGACCCGCACTGTAATTATGTTTTTTCATCCTATTTTATGGTGTAAATTTTCAAGAGCAAATTTCAGGAAATAGGAGTAAAGATTAATTTACAGTTTGATAATAATTTCATAAGGTTATCAACAAAAACGTTATAGTTGGTGTTTTTTAAGGGATGAAATGTTTAAATTGCCTTTAAAAATGCAATGGTATCCACATTGTCCGCATAATCCCATAATTCTGGTTTTTGTGTTTTTCCAAAAGGAATGCTGCTTTCAATAATTCCATTGGTAACGATGCACTGGATTTGTTCGTTATCCGCTTTCAAACGATTTTTTAAATCTTCCAAATTATCATAAAATTCATAAAAGACGCTTGAAATAGGAGAAGCATAGCTCGTGTCCTCCTTGATGGTCAGGAATTCATTGTCGAGCAATTTGAAGTTGCTCATCAGGAAGACCGCCTTGTTGTAATCGTAATTATTGGCATATTTTTCATATTTGATGATATCCTGATAAAGGAAAACGCCACCAAAGAAGGCATCAAAATTATACCCCTTTGGAACAAACAACTTTGAAACATTCCGGCATCCCAGACCAAAATAGCGGAAGATGTCTTCCCCGAGGGCAATCATTTGTTCCTCGGATTCAGTTCCGTCTAAAACGGCGACAGAATTTCTGCTCTTGCGGATGATTGACGGTTTTTCCTTGAAATAATATTCAAAATAACGGGACGTGTTGTTGCTTCCTGTAGCGATTACGGCATCGAAGTTTTCCAGCTTGCCTTCCACGAAAGTGATATGGCCGGCCAGCCTTGGTTCAATCGCAATGATATATTTTGCCAAGAAAGGGAGCAGATGCTGGTCATTGGAAGACGTTTTTACCAAGACCCTGTGTCCGGAAATCAAAACGGATAGGAAATCGTGGAATCCAACAAGCGGAATATTTCCCGCCAGGATCAATCCTACCGTCTTCGGGTCGATATCAGATAAATCATATTCAGAAAGCCATTGGTCAAGGTTTTCCTTTGTCAAGGCTTCCGCCCAGGAATTCACTGCAAAAAACACTTGTTCGGGTGTATACCATCCGTTGTGGGATCGCGATAATTGGATCAAATCCAGGAATTCATTGAAAAACAAATCGTTATGCAAAACGTTTTCGTTCCTGGTGCTTTCATTTTCAGAAAATTGAGCCAGGAATTTTCCAAGTTCAACGAAAATATTTTTTTTATGTTCTAAAGTCATATTGATTTGCTTATGAATTGTTTTGGACGTAATTTTGCAGCAAAAATAAGCTATAATAGTGGTAAGTCAAAAGTTGCAAAGTCGAAAGTTGAAAAGTTCGAGTATGCATGGCTTATAACTCATAATTCATAATATAGATATGGCAATCATAATAACAGACGAATGCATCAATTGTGGTGCTTGCGAACCAGAATGTCCAAACACGGCGATTTACGAAGGAGCGGATGATTGGCGTTATAAGGACGGAACTAAATTGAGGGGAAAAATCATCCTTCCTGATGGAACCGAAGTGGATTCTGACGAAGCGCAAACTCCGATTTCGGATGATATCTATTATATTGTTCCTGATAAATGTACCGAATGCAAAGGCTTTCACGATGAACCACAATGTGCTGCAGTTTGTCCGGTTGACTGTTGTGTGCCAGACGACAACCACGTTGAAAGCGATGAGACGCTTTTGAACAGGCAAGCTTTTCTGCATAACGAATAGCTTGGCAATACAGTATTGGAACTTTTGTTAAATAAAAATTTATACTTCTTGGAGGAAATAACATTGTCTTAAAGTAATTTTGTTAAATTTGTTAAAATCTTTACAAAATGAAAAAGGTGCTGCTGTTGTTGTTTTTGCTTCAAGTCTCCGTAATTTGGTCACAAGACAGTGAAAAGGAGATTGTCCTTAAAGATGTTGCAACCAATCTTCCCATTGTGGATGCTACGGTTTTCATTGTCAAAACCAAGCAATCGTTATTAAGTAATGCTGAAGGTATTGTCACTTTTGAATTGAAAGGCAACACCAACATTGTAATAGCGCACACTTCTTACAAGGAAATTACAATCAAATCCCTAACCTTGAAGGAAAAGCAGAACATTATCTTTTTGAAAAGTAATTTGAATGATCTTGATGAGATTATTGTAACACGGAAACATCCCCAGAAAATTCTAAAAGCTTTAATAAAGACATCAACGGACAAGCTTACTGTTCCGGCAAAATTGAAAGTATATTCACGTGAATTTTTCAAATTGAATGGCAATTATTCCTACTACACGGACGGATTGATGAATTTTCAGATCTTCAGCAAATCCAACGATTTCAAATCCAATATCCTGGTCGAGCAAAACAGGTCGTACGGATTAGTCGAGCAAGAAATCAGTGAGAATTTATTAGGTTATAATTTCAATAACATAATGGAAAATTACTATAATTTCAAATACCTGGAGCCTCTCTTGGAACCAAGGGCACTCAAGGAGTATAATTTTGCACTCAAGGTATATTCTGCCAATAAGGATTATTATGTATTGACAGCAACTCCATCCGAAAATGCCAAAGGATTATTGGATGATTTTACCGTAATTTATGATCCTGAGAAGAAGATGATTGTTGAAGTGAGTTCATTGGTTTCGCCAATGACGCTTTCTAAAATCAAGGAGAAAAACAGCAGGGGAGCTAGAAATATCTATAAGTCCATTTTCAAGACAATTTATAGAATTGATGGAAATCACTATTATCTGTTGACTTCCAAGGAAGAAATTGGTTTTGAGCGAATCGATAAAAATAAAACTACAGATATCGAGGTCAGGAATTATTTCGTTACAACCAATTTCAGCACGCAAAATTTTTCATTTGCTGAAAGTGATGTGTTTAAAGACAAGAACCTTTTCAATAAAAAAAATACAATACTTACAGAATATTGGAATGATTCAGGTCTTGTTCCTACTGATGAGGAGAAGAATATAATTGAAGCAATTGGAAAATTATAAAAACAAAAAATCCTGAACTATTAATTCAGGACTTTCTTTTGGTTTGGTGTTTCAGATTATTTCTGGGTACGTGCATAAGTTTGAACGGTTACCTTGTCTGATTTATCATCATAGGTTTCCAAAACCAAGTTTCCGTTGGTATCAAAATATCCAATTGAAGTTGAATTCTTGCCTCTGTAGATATAACTGTTGGTAGAAGTAGCTCTCAAAATACCAATTCTTTTATTGTCAGGACTTGTAATCACATATCCCGATGGGTCTAAAGCCAATTGATAGCTTTTTCCTTCAGAAGTATAGTAAGAAGATCGGTCAACATCAACAGTTCTTGTGGTTCCGTCAGGATTTGTTACTGTTGTTTTAGAAGTAACTTCAACAGGGGTTTCTTTCATATTCTTGTTCAAGGCTTTAGAATCTGCATTCTGAAGCTCGATGTTCTGAACCTCTTGTACCTCTTGCTGTTTCACAACCTGTTTTTCTCCGTCAGAGTCTTTTACAGTTGTAACCGTAGTTTTGGTAACATCTGTAACATTCTTGTTTTGGGCTTCTGTATTTATTGAAAATAAAAGAACACCGGCCATTAAAAATATCGTTTTCATAATTCTTGGTTTTAATTATTATACTTACAAATTTACTTTCATCAGATAGAAATTTGCTTATCTTATTCTGATAAAAGATTATAAGATACACACCTGAATATTTAAACCATTTTTGCGATATAAAGTTTATATTTGCACACTTTTAAAATAAGAAATAAAATGAAAGCAGGAATTGTAGGATTGCCAAATGTAGGAAAGTCAACATTATTCAATTGTTTGTCTAATGCAAAAGCACAGAGTGCGAATTTTCCATTTTGTACAATTGAACCTAATATCGGAGTGGTGAACGTTCCGGATCCAAGAATCAACAAGCTGGAAGAGTTGGTGAAGCCAGAACGCGTCCAGATGGCGACTGTTGATATCGTAGATATCGCAGGATTGGTAAAAGGAGCAAGCAAAGGCGAGGGATTAGGGAATCAATTCCTTGGAAATATAAGAGAATGTAATGCTATCATCCACGTTTTGCGTTGTTTTGACAATGACAATATTGTCCACGTTGACGGAAATGTAAACCCGATCCGCGACAAGGAAACGATTGACATTGAATTGCAATTGAAAGACCTTGAGACGGTTGACAAGCGCCTTGAAAAAGTAAACCGTGCTGCCAAGACAGGAAACAAGGAAGCTCAAGTAGAGCAGGGATTGTTGAACAGGATCCGTGAAGCATTGTTGCAGGCGAAATCTGCCCGAACCATCACGCCTCAGAATAGCGACGAGGAAGTTTTGATGGAAGCTTTCCAATTGATTACTGCAAAACCAGTTTTATATGTTTGTAATGTGGATGAAAATTCAGCCGTAAATGGAAATGCTTACGTGGACCAGGTTCGTGAATTGGTAAAAGACGAAGACGCAGAGGTGATCATCCTTTCTGTTGGAGCGGAAGCGGATATCACGGAGTTGGAAAGCTACGAAGAGCGTCAGGTTTTTTTGGAAGATATGGGATTGACCGAGCCAGGAGCTTCTGTTTTGATTCGTGCCGCTTATAAATTATTGAAACAGCAAACTTACTTCACGGCTGGTGTTAAAGAAGTTAGGGCTTGGACCATCAACATTGGTGCAACTGCTCCTCAAGCCGCCGGAGTGATCCATACCGATTTTGAAAAAGGATTTATCCGTGCTGAAGTAATTTCTTATGATGATTATGTGCAATACGGTTCAGAAGCAAAAGCCAAAGAAGCAGGAAAATTCAAAGTGGAAGGAAAAGAATATATTGTCAAGGATGGCGATGTGATGCATTTTAGGTTTAATGTGTAAATCATCATTACAAAAAATTTTAAAGGAGCTATTTTGGCTCCTTTTTATTTATATTTAAATCCAAAATAAACAGGCTAATGAAAATTATCACATTCATAAAAAGTAAGTATTATGTATCAATACGAAAATCAGTTCCGGTCTATGTTTTGATTTTGTTTTTAATAATGCTTTCTTCTAATAAAGGTTATTCCCAAAATTATGCATTCGTGGATAGTATCACTGATGCTTATCCAAAAGATATTTCCAGTTATGAAGTTATTTCAAATCTGATTAAGAATGATTTCAGCCAACCGGATCAAAAAGCAAGAGCAATTTTTAGATGGGTTGCCACTTCAATCAGTTTCGACGTTAAATTGGCTGATTCAATGGGCTATAAATCTATTAAGGTATTTGCCTATTCCACCGAAAAGGAAAAAATAGAAAAAGAAAAAAAGTTCAAGGCAAATTTATTATCAAAATTATTAGTATCTAAAAAAACAGTCAGTCATGGATATGCTATTTTGGTGGAGCATTTGTGTCAAAAGGTAGATATTGAAGTTCATATAATAACAGGAAATTTGAAAACAGATCCTTCTCAAATTGGTAATGCAAATATGGATACCAACCATGCTTGGAATGTAGTCAATATCAACGGTAAATGGAAGTTTTTAGATACAACTTTAGCTTCTGGTTATGTTTATTCAAATTCAAATGTATTTAAGTTTTATTATAATGATGCCTATTTTTTTACCCATCCGGATTTGCTTTTTCTAAATCATTATCCGTTGAATGAAAAATGGTTATTGACTAATAAGACTAAGGAAGAATATATTAGTTTACCGGTTTTTATTGGTAACTATTTTGAGAACACCTATAGAATTACGCAACCTGTTTCGGGAATTTGGTCGATCAAAAAGCAAGGAAATTTTGTTTTTACTCTTGATGGTATCGATCAGTATGATGATGTTGGGTATGTTTTTTTGAGCGATGGAAAAGTTAAATATTTTGAAGAGCGAAACAATGCAAACACATTAACAATAGAATTAAATGAAGCAAGGGAAGATTATCTTTCTGTTATGATAAACAGTAGAACTGTGGCAATTTATAAAATAGTATTGTAATTATTTTTTGGCCCCTTTTTTGTTTATATTTAAATATTAAAACCAAGTAAGTATGAAAATCATCGCATTCGCCGGAAGCAACAGCTCCAAATCCATCAACAAGAAATTAGTGACCTACGCATCAACTCTTTTTAAAGAGGCAGAAATTGAAATCTTGGATTTGCGTGACTATCAGGCGCCACTTTTCAGTATAGACGTTGAAAAAGAAATCGGACAATCAAAGGAGGCACTTGCTTTTCTTGAAAAACTAAAATCTGCTGATATGTTGCTGATTTCCTTGGCAGAAAACAACGGAAATTATTCAACCGCCTTTAAGAATATCTTCGACTGGTGTTCCAGGATTGAAAAGGATGTTTTTCAAAAGAAGCCAACTTTATTGATGGCCACTTCGCCAGGAGGAAGAGGAGGAAAGGGCGTTCTGGAAATAGCCCAAAGTAATCTACCGCGTTATGGCGTAGAGATCAAGGCGGTATTTTCATTGCCTAGCTTCAATGATAATTTTGATGTAGAAAACAATGCGATCTCCAATCCAGAATTAGACAATGAGTTGAAGCAAATCGTTTCCAATTTCAAACTATAAAAAGTTGAAAAAATCCTTCAAGATACTCGGTAAGATACTATTAGGAATCGTTGGTTTTGTTATCGTATATGTGGTATTTGCGTTTATCCTATCAAGAATTACTGTCAATTCTGAAGATGAAGACAAAAACGAAGACATCACAATCTACATCAAGACCAACGGCGTTCATACCGATATCGTCGTGCCCATAAAAACCGAATATAAGGATTGGAGCGAGAAAGTCCAGTTCGCCCATATCAAATCCCAAGATTCCACAATGAACTATATTGGTTTTGGCTGGGGCGACAAGGGGTTTTATCTCAACACGCCGGAATGGGCCGATTTAAAATTCAGTACGGCGTTCAATGCAGCCTTTTATTTGGGAACTTCAGCAATGCACGCCACTTTTCTCAAGCAGGTAAAAGAAAGCGAAAGTTGTGTGAAGATCAACATCAGTAAGGCAGAATACGCAAAATTGATTGCTTATATTGAAGACAGTTTTCAGTACGATGCAAACGGAAATCCAATTTTGATCAACGCTGCGACCTATGGTCAGAACGATAGTTTTTATGAAGCAAATCGTAAATACCATTTGTTCTATACCTGCAATACTTGGGCGAATAATGCTTTAAAAAGTGCCGACCAGAAAGCCGCGCTTTGGACACCATCAGACACAGGTATTTTCTGTCACTATCACTAACCAGTAAAGCTTAATTTTTTATTAAATGTTTGTTCATCAGTTTCCTGTGGCAGGATAGTTGCTTATTTTTGGGTATGAAAAACCTATTCTTAAAACTGCATATGGCGGTAATCGCTGCATTTTTTTTAGTGACTAATGCTTCGGCCCAGGATTATTCGCAAGTAGACCAATTGGTAAGCAGCTATCCGAAATCCTTTTCAAAAACAGAAAATCTGGCGGAAAAGATAAACAAGGATTTTACCAAGGAAGACGAGAAGGCAAGAGCCATTTTCTATTGGATTGCCAACAATATCAAATACGATGTAAAAGCCTATTATAACCAGCGGGACAATCGCCCTGTTGCTTATTCCTTCCGTACCCAGGAAGAAAAAGAAGCCAAGCAGCGGAAATTCAAGCTCGATTTTGCCCTCAGTGCATTCAAGTCAAAAAAGGCAGTCTGTCAAGGTTACACCGCCTTGTTTGATCATCTGGCAGAACTCACAGGACTAGAAAGCGTTACCGTTACCGGAACTGCAAAAACAAACCTGACCCAGATAGGAAAGCTACCCGGAGCCAGCGATCACGCTTGGAATGCCGTAAAGATCAACGGAAATTGGAAACTTGTTGAGCCTACTTGGGCATCTGGAGTGGTCGATCCTGCCAAGCGCATCTTTACACCTAGATTCAACGACGGCTATTTTTTCACACCGCCCGATGTTTTCGTATTTACACATTTCCCAGACAATAAGAAATGGCTGTTGGGTGAATTTACAGAACAGGAGTTTGCTTCCTATCCCTTGTATTTCGGCGAATACATCCGAGACGATTACACGATCCTGGCACCAAAAACAGGCGTTTTTACGGGAAAGAAATACAATGCGATCACCTTTAAGATTCAAAATTTAAATCCCGAAGACCAGATAACATATGTTTTCAGCCGCTTCAGGAAAGTTGAATTTCCAAAACTGGAACGCACAGGAGATCTGACAGAATTTGATATTTTATTGCCCGACAATTCCAACGGATATCTAACAATCTACATCAATAACAAAGGCGTTTCAGCCTATAAGATCCAGCGTTAGTTTATGGGGAAATACCTATTCTTTTATCCGGATTATTATTCTAGTCGTAGAAGCTGCATTCAACAATCTAAAATCATCAATCTGCAATAATTTTGTCAATATCGTTATTGATAACTTTACATTTTTCTACTTTCATTTTTCCCTCCGATACTGTATATTAGCACAAAATCCATAATTTTCAAATGTCAGCACAAAATCAGTATACCGAAGACAATATCCGTTCCCTCGACTGGAAAGAGCACATCAGGATGCGTCCAGGGATGTATATCGGGAAATTGGGTGACGGTTCTTCGCCAGATGATGGTATTTATATTTTATTGAAAGAGGTTTTGGACAACTGTATCGACGAGTTCGTTATGGGTGCCGGAAAAACTATTGAGGTGAGCATCAAGGATAAAACGGTTGCCGTGAGGGATTATGGCCGTGGAATCCCGCTGGGAAAAGTTGTTGATGTCGTTTCGAAAATGAACACGGGTGGAAAGTACGACTCCCTTGCGTTTAAGAAATCGGTAGGTTTGAATGGTGTCGGAACCAAGGCAGTGAACGCTTTGTCGAACTATTTCAGGGTAGAATCTGTAAGGGAAGACAAGCAAAAGGCGGCAGAATTTTCTGCGGGAAATTTGGTTCTGGAAGAAGATGTAATTGATACCACGAAGCGAAAAGGAACGAAAGTAACCTTCATTCCAGACGAGGCAATCTTTAAAAACTACAAGTTCAGGAACGAGTATGTGGTAAAAATGCTGAAAAATTATTGCTACCTGAACACAGGCTTGACCATAATTTACAACGGCGAAAAATATTTTTCTGAAAACGGATTGAAAGATTTGTTGGAAGAAAACATTGCAGGAGACGATATGGTTTATCCAATTATCCACCTTCTTGGGGATGATATTGAAGTGGCATTGACACATAGCAAGTCACAATATTCTGAAGAATACCACTCTTTTGTGAACGGTCAGAACACGACGCAGGGAGGAACGCATTTGGTTGCTTTCCGGGAAGCGGTTGTGAAAACGATTCGTGAGTTTTATAACAAAGGTTTTGAGCCTTCGGATATTCGTAAGTCGATTGTGAGTGCGGTTTCTGTGAAAGTGATGGAACCGGTTTTTGAATCACAGACTAAGACCAAACTCGGTTCGACAGATATGGGCCCTGATTTGCCTTCGGTTCGAACTTTCGTCAATGACTTCGTAAAAAACAAACTGGATAATTTTCTACATAAGAATCCCGAAATAGCAGATTTGCTGTTGCGTAAGATTTTGCAAGCTGAACGAGAACGAAAGGAACTTTCTGGAATTCGGAAATTGGCAAAAGACAGGGCTAAAAAAGCCAATCTTCATAACAAGAAATTACGTGATTGCCGGGTGCATTTGACGGACATCAAAAACCCAAGATATTTGGAAAGTACGCTTTTTATTACCGAGGGAGATTCTGCGTCCGGTTCGATCACAAAATCAAGAGACGTGAATACGCAGGGCGTTTTCAGTTTGCGTGGAAAGCCTTTGAATTCCTATGGAATGAGCAAGAAGATTGTTTATGAAAACGAGGAATTCAACTTGCTTCAGGCGGCCTTGAACATCGAGGAAGATATGGGTGATCTGCGTTACAACAATATCGTGATCGCAACTGATGCCGATGTCGATGGAATGCACATTCGATTGTTATTGATTACATTCTTCCTGCAATTTTTCCCTGAATTGATCAAGGAAGGGCATTTGTATATTCTTCAAACTCCGTTGTTCAGGATTAGAAACAGAAAGGAAACGATTTATTGCTATTCAGAACAAGAGCGTGTTGATGCGATTGAAAAATTAAAGCCAAAACCAGAAATCACGCGATTTAAAGGTTTGGGAGAGATTTCTCCGGATGAGTTTAAAAATTTTATTGGGGAAACCATTCGTTTGGATCCTGTTATGATGGACAAGGCAACTTCCATAGAACAGCTTTTGTCGTTTTATATGGGAAAAAATACGCCTGACAGGCAGAAGTTTATCATCAATAACTTGAAGGTGGAATTGGATGTCGTGGAGAAATAATTTGAAAAAATGCCACAGATTACAGGATTAAAAGGATTGGGAACTTTAAATTTTAAAATCTTTAAATTTACGAGACAATGTCTGGTATCTTAATTGAATATGCTGGTCATCGATTGGAATTTCAAAATAGTGTAAGGTGTCAACGAAATTTATAATAACGAATAATCATATTTTAAATAACCCACAGTTTTTCATTTAAAAGAATAAAATCCGTTAAATCATTTAATCTGTGGCAAACAATAAAAATTAATCTTCAGATTTAAAATTTGAATTAAATAAATGGACGAAGAAGAGAATTTAGAGCCAATAGACGAAGGTCAATCAGAAGCTGCGGAATCTGCAGGACAGCATTTTTACGACAATCAGGAAGACGACACCCAGGATACCATCACCAAGGTAACCGGAATGTACAAGGACTGGTTCTTGGATTATGCGTCCTATGTGATCCTGGAGCGTGCCGTTCCTGCGATTGAAGACGGTTTCAAGCCGGTTCAGAGAAGGATCATGCACTCGATGAAAGAGTTGGACGATGGTCGTTACAATAAAGTAGCGAACATTGTCGGACATACCATGCAGTATCATCCTCACGGAGATGCTAGTATTGGCGATGCCATGGTGCAGATCGGGCAGAAGGATCTGATCATCGATATGCAGGGAAACTGGGGAAATATCCTTACGGGGGATGGAGCGGCGGCTTCCCGTTATATTGAAGCACGAATCAGTAAATTAGGGCACGATATTTTATTTTCGCCAAAGATTACGGCCTGGCAAGCTTCCTATGACGGAAGACGAAATGAGCCGATAAACCTTCCTGTGAAATTCCCGCTTTTGTTGGCACAAGGTGCTGAAGGGATTGCCGTAGGACTTTCAATGAAAGTTTTGCCACACAACTTTAACGAGCTGATTGATAGTTCGATAAAAATATTAAAGGGAAAACCTTTTACCTTGTATCCGGATTTTCCAACTGCTGGTATTGCTGACGTTTCCAACTATAATGACGGAATGCGTGGCGGGCGTGTAAGGGTTCGTGCAAAGATTGCGCAACTCGACAAGCAGACATTGGTGATTACCCAGATTCCTTTTTCAACAAATACAGGCTCCTTGATTGAGAGCATCTTGAAAGCCAATGAAAAGGGAAAAATAAAAGTCAAGAAGATTGAAGACAATACCGCTGCGGAAGTGGAGATCTTGATTCATCTTTTTCCTGGCGTTTCTCCGGATAAAACTATTGATGCACTTTTCGCCTTCACGGCTTGTGAGACTTCGGTTGCACCTCTGGGCTGCATCATTGAAAACCACAAGCCTCGATTCATCGGCGTTTCCGATATGTTGAAAATCTCGACGGAAAGAACGGTCGACTTGTTGAAACGGGAACTCGAGATCCAATTGGATGAGTTGGAAGAACAATGGCATTTTCTTTCCCTGGAACGTATTTTCATCGAAAACAGGATCTACCGTGATATCGAGGAAGAATCAACCTGGGAAGGCGTGATTCGGGCAATCGATGAAGGTTTGAAGCCGCACACCAGGCATTTGAAACGTGCCGTGACGGAAGAAGATATAACACGTTTGACCGAGATCCGAATCAAAAGGATTTCGAAATTCGATATTGACAAGGCACAGGAAAAAATTGAAGCACTCGAAGGCGATATCGAACAGGTGAAATATGACCTTGACCATATCGTTGATTTTGCAATTGCTTTTTTTGCAAAATTAAAAGAGAAGTACGGAAAAGGCAGGGAGCGTCAGACCGAGCTTCGAATCTTTGATGATATTGAAGCTACGAAGGTAGTTTTGAGAAACACGAAATTGTACGTCAACAGGGAAGAAGGTTTCATAGGAACTGGATTAAAGAAGGACGAATACGTTACCGATTGTTCGGATATAGATGATGTTATCGTGTTCCTTCGGGACGGAACGATGATGGTTTCGAGGGTAGATGAAAAGAAATTCATTGGAAAGGACATCATCCACGTGGCCATTTTTGACAAGAACGACAAGCGTACGATTTACAACATGATCTACCGGGATGGAAAATCGGGACCATCGTATATAAAACGTTTCAATGTTTCGGGAATTACAAGGGAAAAAGCCTACAGCCTTTCGCAGGACAAGCCGGGTTCGCAGGTCTTGTATTTCTCTGACAATCCAAACGGGGAAGCTGAAGTCATCACGATCTTGTTGCGACAGGTGGGAAGTGTGAAGAAACTGAAATTCGATATTGATTTTGCAACGCTTGCCATCAAGGGAAGGGCGTCAAAAGGAAATCTGGTAACCAAGTATCCGATCAAGAAGATCGAATTGAAGGAGAAGGGAATTTCGACTTTGAAACCAAGAAGGATCTGGTTTGACGATACTGTTCAGAAGTTAAATGTTGATGGAAGAGGGGAGTTGCTTGGAGAATTTAGACCAAACGACCGACTTTTGATCATCAACCAATCCGGAAAATTAAAGACGATAATCCCAGAATTGACCACGCATTTTGATGAAGATATGGTGGTGTTGGAAAAATGGATTCCGAAAAAGCCAGTCTCCGCCATTTATTACGATGGAGAAAAAGAGAAATATTTCATCAAGCGTTTCCTGATTGAGAATGAAAACAAGGAAGAGCTTTTCATAACCGAGCATCCGAAATCGCAACTGGAAATTGTTTCGACAGATTATCGTCCGGTTGCAGAGATTGTTTTCACAAAAGTAAAAGGAGTTCAGAAGGAAAATCAGACGATTGATCTGGAAGCCTTTATTGCCGTAAAAGGTATAAAAGCCATCGGAAATCAATTGACGGGAGATAAGCTGAAACAAGTGAATCTTCTTGAACCGCTGCCTTACGAACCTCCAGTGGAAGAAGTTCCGGAGGAAATGGAAGTTTCAGGAGAAATCGATCTGTCAGATGATGATATCCAACTCGATGATGACGGACAGATAACATTGAGTTTGGACTAATAAAAAAGGGAATATATAATTATATATTCCCTTTTTTATTAGTACTAAGACATCAGGTATAATTTTTAGTTTAGAACAGGAAAGCACTTAGAAAATGAACCATTAAGATATAGTTCTTCTTAATTATCTTAATGCCTTAATGGTTAAATTATTGGATATTTATCTGTATGAAATGAAGCAGGATAAATACGAATTCTATCTTTTCATTACTTTGAAAATGCACTTTACTAATTGTACTTTTCATCCGTAAGTGTTTTCATAAACGCAATGAGGGCTTTCTTTTCCAAAGGTGTTAGGTTCAATTTATCAGTCGGCAAGGTTTGGTTTTCCAATTCAATCCCTAGACCGCTTGCACCTCCCAGATCATAAAAATCAACCACTTCTTCCAACGTATTGTAAACACCATTGTGCATATAAGGAGCTGTCACGGCTACATTTCTCAACGTTGGCGTTTTAAACGCTCCTTTTAATTGTGGCATCTGGTTGAACAAGTACCTTCCCACGTCAGGACTTATGGTTTTGCCTGAAGCTTCGTTTGGAGTTCCTATGACTTCGTGTTCGGTCTTGGAATAATTGGGAGGAACTGTTCCGTTGAACAAGGGGGTAAAGTGGCAGGTGGCACATTTTGCCTTCCCCATGAAAACATTCATCCCTTGAATCTCTTCGCCTGTCAGGCTGTTTTTGTCACCTCTCATATAAGTGTCAAATTTGGAATCAAAGGCATTCAACGAACGGACATAACTCGCAATGGCATTCTGGATCTGCCAAGGTTCTGCCTTCTCTGATTTCGGATAGGCTTTCTTGAAAAGCTTCGTATAATCCCCATCCAAGAGAATCTGTGAATGGATGTCCTTTAACGAGCCGTGCATTTCATCCTTGTTTTCAATCACATCCACACTCTGCTTTTCCAGATCCAATTGGCGCATGTCCCAGAATTGGGCATTTTGCAAGGAAGCATAGGTCAGGGTAGGCGTGTTCCGGTTTAGGTTGATTCCTTTCAGGGAAAGGTTTGTCTTTAATCCATCCGTAAAGGCTTTTTCTGGATTGTGGCAGGTGGCACAATTTCTATCGTTATTTTTCGAAAGGCTCTTGTCGTAAAATAACTTTTCGCCCAATGCTGCTTTTTCCGGACTGTAATTATGGTCATCTGATAGTACGAAACCATTTACATCAAAGGCATCCTTGTCGAATAGGGTTGCAGCGGAAGCTTTCAAAGGTTTAGTCCTTTCTACGTTCTTGATGTTTTCTTCTTTTTGGAAAGCTTTCAGTTTTCTAGAAATTGGATTCAGGTATTCGGTTATGAAAACGGCCCGGTTGAAAGCATTGAAGTCGTTGTTCTCCGTACAATATTTTTTGGCATCGAGGATTAATTTTCTGAGATCTTCCAAAGATTTATTCTTGGGATTGATCTTTTCAAGAGTACTCGGAATAACTACGAGACTTTCACCCGCTTCAGGGATTGAAGATTGCAGGATCGGACTGTCAAAACCAGTAATTCCCAACGTGATCACCCGGTAGACATTCTGTTGGATCGCATCCAGAACGTAATCATTGCTTATGGTAATGACTTCAAAAGTAGATTGGATCTGCTTTATATTTGACATAAAGATGCTGATTTCACGTTCAAGCTCTTTTTTATTTTCGGGCAAATAGTCAGGATAAAGCAATTCTTCGATGACCTGTAAACCATTGGGTTCAAACGAACGGTTTTCTTCAAGTTCCATTTCATCCAAAGCCGGTCCATTCATAAATCGGGCAGTTTCAGGTATAAAATATTCCACGGCCCATTCAATTTTCTTATAGGCCAGGCGCGACTTTTTAAATTGATTGACAAGTTCTTTCTGGGAAGCATTGTCAGCCGCAAGTTTCTGGAATGCAATAATTTCATTGTTTAATTTGGTCACATCAACAAGTAACTCTTGTTTGACTGTAATTGCCTGGCTTTCCTTTTCCTTGCAGGAAAAAAACACGCACAAGAGCAAAAGCAGGGCAGTAATGTACTTCAATTTCATAGTAGTATTTAAAAAGAAACAACCCCTATGTAAAATAAGGGTTGCTTGTTGGTAGGAAAGTTTGAAATTATCTTTGAACGTTTCTGATGATAACCGTTTGTCCACCTTCTTTGTTCGTGTTGGTTCCACTTCCGTCGGCATTCAGGAAAGCATCTTTCTGCCAGGTATGAGGATGTATGTTTACGGTAAAAGTATTTGGAACACCAATGATGTCTGAAATGTCTTCCATCGCACCGAATTCCCAGCTGCCGAATCTCATCTCACCAGATTGGTTGTAAGCCTCATTCCAGGCAGCATCTGTCCTTTTATGGTTCATGTTCAGCCAAGGCTTGTTTTGCTTGGTTGCAATATTGTATTGCCAGATGTAGGAGTCGTGTTGTGCGGCAGCATAATAGCTGTCACCATCTTCTTGGATGTAAACATAATTTTCTGTCACGCAAAGGTTGTCAGGATTGATGATTCCGGTTCCGGGAGTACTGTCGCCTTCAACAGCCAATTCCAAGGTTCCTTTTAGAGGGTCGTTGGCATCCATCTTCAATTTATAAACCCTTCCCCACATCGTGTATCCGTCCACTGGAGCATTTGAAGTCGCCTGGCCAGTTGCTGTGAAATATACTTCCCTGTTGTTGCTTGCACTTCCTTTCCTGTAATCAACATCTTCCACTCTTGAAAAGCGGATAGCTCCCAAACTGTTTACCGTTGTATTGATCACGGCTCCGGTCAGGTTTTTAGCATTTGGAATTTCAACAAAAGAAACGGGATACGAATTGTTCAAGGTCATTGTCGTTTCCACCTGGTTGCCATCAGTTCTCTTCAAGGCATACAGTTTTCCGTTTGATAAATCGCCAATCGTATTGCTCATGTACATGATCAATTGGCCTGCACTTGCGTGAGAAGTTCCGTAGGATTGATCTTCTCCAATCAGGATGATTGTTTTTCCAGGATAAGCTTCTTTGGGAAGTGGTACTGCATTTTCCATACTCGCCTTTCCTAAAGCAGGTAGAACCCTGTCGGTCCTGCTTCTGTCGCTTGATAATCCTAATGGATCAATTGCATGCACCATGCTTTCTTCACCACTTTCTCCAGCTGTCAGGAAGACAGGGCCAAAACCATGGATTGAAGGTGTAACAAGGGTAGCCGAACACAAACGAGTCAGGCCTCCAACACCGTCCACGATATAATCTCCTTTTACAGGCTTGAAGGTCTTGTCAAGATATACTCTTGAAACTGATTTCAAGATCTCGTGGTTTGTGATCATAATATACCCGTCGCCATTTGGATCTTTCATTATACCAGCCCCATCAGGTTGTGCGCCATATACAAAGGAAGGCGATTGGGGAAGAATGTCCGAACTGCTGATCAAGGTGCTGATCTGCATGCTCTCGAAACCACTCATCGGAAAAACAAACGCAGGTACAGGAGAATGCGATGTGAAATCGATTTGCTGGTTTACAGGGTTACTTGGACTGTCGTCCTTCTGGCAAGCGATCAGTGAAATGCTCAAGGCAGTTGCCAGCACAAGAGATTTTGGGGTTAGTTGTCTCATTTTAATTGGTTTTTTTGTTTGACGCAAAGTTATCTGTGAGACTTTAAGGATACATTACCAAGATGTTTTATAATGGATATAAAATAGTTAGTGTAGCGTTAAGAAGCTTGGGTGAGGTAGAAATAAAAAATCTTCTGGACAGAATCAACTATCCTGAACAATTTCAAGGCAATCCTTTAATTAATAAGAATTTAAAGGAAGATGCTGCTTGATGAGGGACGATTTTGTAAACATCCTGATGATAACGCCATGCCTGTTGTTCCATTCCAATGTGATGGCATTGTTATCTTGCGGGTCGCTTTTTGCGCTTTCCCATTCAATCACATAGCAACCTATGGTATGTTTTTCCTTCCTTACTTTTTCAGAAAGATCAGCAATGGTTTCCAATGTTGAGGAACAAAGGATGCCATTCTCAAGGCTGTTCAATTCAGCCAGAAGGATATCGTTCAATCTGGAATTGTACTCATAATAACCTTCTTTTCTGAATTTCTGTACAATTTCAGATTGGCTTTCCTGAAAGGAATACTCCTCGTCTGGACTGCAACCAGTAAGGAAAGAGAAGAGGATGGCCAATTTTAAAAGAAGTTTCATAATCCTGATTAATTATCAATTTGCTGTTGCAATAAAAGGGCACTGCATAAATTGGAAAGCAGGAATCTTTCATTGGCATCAGTTGTCTTTAAGAATACCATTCCGCTATCCATAAGCGAAACCGCAGCTACCGATTTTTTATTTGCATCAAATATTTCATAGCCGACAGATCCGAACATTATGGAACGAGGTCCTTTCTTGCTTGCAACTTTAGTTATGGGTTTCAAGGTGTAAAACCTCTTTTCATCCAGTGCAAACACACCTTGGTATTCTTCCGGATTGGTTTGAGAGGCTTGATTGTCCAGGACGAGCTGCCAGGGTTTGGTCGCATCGTTTACATATACCTGAAGGTAAAACAGACTTTCAATAGTATCCTCGTGGCGCATTACGTCTTCAAAAATATTGACGATGCTGTTCGGATTATTTCCGATCAGCAAGTCTTCTGACTTGAAGGCAGATGAAGCATAAACATCAGAAATGCCATTGTTCTTGTCTTTCAATTGGAAATAAAAGGTCTGGTCCCGATTCATGTATTCTTTGGAAATGATATTCCCATAGAAAAAGTCAACCGTATTCCCAAGTGATATTCCGGTTCTGGAATTACCGCCTTTTGTCCACGATCGTTTAACTCTTGAAGTCTGGAAATCTCCAAACTCTAATTTCTGATTGATAAGGATTCCCTGGCGGCCTTTTACGGATAATTCTTCGACATTTGTAGTGCCGCTATCGGTTAAAGCGGGCTTCAAGGGAGTACATCCCTGTAGGGTAAGTAGCGCGATTACTGCTATTAACATCCGTTTCATGTGGATTGATTTGATTGATGATCTACATTAGAACGTCAAACCGGTCGTTTTGTTACAACATTTTTAATTTTTTTTAAGAAACAAGGAATTTAGCTCAAACAAAAGGGCTATTTTTTTTGACAGTTTAGCTTGTTTTTTCTAGGATATTTTCAGATGCCTATCGATTGTGGTGAAATAGCAAGCCATTTTCACGTGTAAAAACAATAGGTATTAGCCTGTTTTGTTACGATTATAACGGATGTTGGACGAATTAAACAGTATTCCTTACAAATGCTTAACATTTTTATAATGAAAAAACATTTTCAATCAATTAAAAATATCTACCTTGCAAGGCTTTTTAAATTTATAAAAATGAAATCAAAATTTACAATTAACCCGATTGTAGTTCTATTTTTTCTTGTGTTTTTTTCTTCCCAGAAATCTTTTTCGCAATGTCCTCAAATTGAAAGTATTTTGGTTGCCGCTTGCAGCCCTACTCCAAATACGGAAGGATACAACGAAATGGTACGTTTTAAAGTTGGGACTACTGCCGTTAACGTAAGTAGCTTAAATGTGACTTGGCCAACTGAGGCCAATGACTGGGAAGGTGTTATCCAAAATAGTACAACTGTTGCAAAAGTTGCAACTCTAAACGCAGCAATTGATGCAGCTGGTGGTTGTGGCAACTTGATAGAACCTACTGGAGGAATACTTCCTGCAAATGCTTCGGTTATCTTGGTTACCAGTTATTTAATGAATACAACTTCAAATTCATTTGGTGCCCTGAACGAGGATACTTATATAATTTTTCAGAATAATCCTTCAACAACTGTTGGTCACTTTGGTAACTATAATGTTACTCCAGGTTTAAGAACGCTTGTTATGTCTTTTGGTGGAGGTTGTAGTGACACCGTTACTTATCAAAGAGCATCATTAACAAACGCTATGGGAGATACTGTTTTGTTTACTCCGGCTGGAGTTCCAACTTACGTAAACTACGGTTGCTCTGCACCAATACAGCCTTTTGCAGTTGATGCTGGACCTGCTACGATAAATGCTTGTGCAGGAACTACCATTAATTTAACAGGAACAGCCTTAGGTCAGCAATCTGTCAGCTGGACGGCGCCAAGTGGTGCCTTCTCAAGTAATACAAATTTATCTTCCACTTATACGATTCCTGCCAATGCGGCAGGTCAGGTTATTACACTTACGTTAACAGCAACCAATACTTGTGGTGCTACTATAGCCGATACGATTGCATTGACGATAGGAAGCAGCGTAACCCCAACATTCAATTTGCCAATAACACTTTGTAACGGTGAAGTAGCCCCAGCTTTGCCGACTACTTCAACTAATGGGGTTACAGGAACTTGGTCGCCTACGGCTATAAGCAATACGGCTAATGGTAGTTATGTGTTTACACCTGCAACAGGACAGTGTGCGGCTCCTTTTACTTTAACTGTTACGGTTGGGAATACAGTAACACCAACGTTCAATTTGCCAACAGCAATCTGTTCAGGAACAGCTGCCCCAGTTTTGCCAACTACTTCGGTTAATGGAATTACGGGTACATGGTCTCCAGCGGTTATCAATAATATCGCAAACGGAAGTTACACCTTTACGCCAACGGCTGGACAATGCAGCGCTCCTTTTACATTGAATGTAGCCATCAGCAACAGTATCACGCCAACTTTTACTATCGCAAATACTTTATGCAGTGGCGTACCTGCTCCAGCTTTGCCAACTACTTCAAATAATGGAATTACTGGAACCTGGTCACCGGCTGTGATCAGTAATATTGCAAATGGAGCTTATTTGTTTACGCCAACAGCTGGACAATGCGGCACACCATTTACATTGAATGTAACGATAACGACTACGGTTGCCCCGACATTTACAATTGCCAATAATTTCTGCAACGGAGGTGTAGTTCCTGTTTTGCCTGCAACATCAAATAACGGAATTACCGGAACTTGGTCGCCAGCTGCAATAAGCAATACCACAAATGGAGTTTACCTATTTACACCAACTGCAGGACAATGTAGCTCGCCATTTACGTTGGATGTGACAGTTAATGCTATTGTTGCACCAACTTTCAGCATTGCAACTACACTTTGCAGCGGAACAACAGCTCCAGTTTTGCCAACCACATCAAATAATGGAATCACAGGAACTTGGTCTCCAGCAACTGTAAGCAATATGGCTAATGGAAGTTATGCGTTTACACCAAATGCAGGACAATGCAGTTCATCTTTTACATTGAATGTGGGAGTAACGAATTCTATAGCACCAACATTTACTATTACAGATACTTTCTGTAGTGGTACGACGGCTCCAACTTTGCCCGCTACTTCAAATAATGGAATTACGGGAACTTGGTCGCCAGCGGTTGTTAGTAATATAGCCAATGGAGCTTACGTTTTTACTCCCGCTGCTGGACAATGTGGAGAATCTTTTACGTTGAATGTAATAGTAACCACGACTGAAACGCCAGATTTTGCTACTACGTTAACCATTTGTAGTGGACAAACTGTACCTGCTTTAGCCACAACTTCTCCAAATGGAGTTACCGGTATTTGGAATCCATCATCAATAGACAATACTGCAGCTGCCAGTTATGTATTTACGCCAGATGCAGGACAATGTGCTACTGGATTAACATTGCAAGTAACACTTACTGCTTTGGAAATTGAATTCGATCAAAGATGTGTTGCTGGAGAATTTATCGTAACGGCACTTCCTTTTAACAGCTCATTTGATCCGAATACGGCAAATTATCTTTGGAAAAACAGTCAAGGCGTTACAGTAGGAACAAATGAAGAAATCTTGAATATTACCGACTTGATGAATGTTGCTTCCATAACATTCCCTGCAACTTACACGGTAACGATATCAAATCCTGCTGGCTGTTCAACTACCGAAAATGTAATCATCTATGGTGCTTTTTGTAACATTCCAAAAGGAATTTCTCCGAATAACGACAATGCCAACGATTCATTCGATTTGACCGGTTTGGGAGTTGATGACATCAAGATTTATAACCGATACGGAACGGAAGTATACCACCAAAGAAATTATACCAACCAATGGAGGGGTCAGACCGACAAGGGGGATGACTTGCCAACGGCGACTTATTTCTACGTGATCAAGAAGAACACTGGAGAGAATGTTACGGGTTGGGTCTACATCAACAGATAATAATCAAAAAAATATTTCCATAAAAAAACCGGCTACTTTAAAGTAGCCGGTTTTTTTATGGAAATATTTTAGATGCTTACAAAGGATGTCGAAAGGCATCCTTTTTTATTTTACGTATTTATAGATCATGTGCCAGGTAATTTTTCTCAATGGTTCTTGGGTTATGGGATGCAAGCCCGGGCCATTGAAGAATTCAACACTGTCCCTGTTCACCTTGTAATAATAATACAAAGGCTTGTTGTACTTGAAAAAAGGCATGCCTCTTCTAAGCGTCACTTTCTTTAATTCCACTACATCTTCATCCAATGCCAGGACAGGACTGATGGTGGCAAGTCCGTTTATTTCACAATCCATCATTTCGTAATGATCCTCCTGCCATTGCATGCATTCTTTTTTAGAGAAGTAACGCTCCTTTGCCACATAACCTAATGATAGGACACTGGTCAACAATAAACCAATGAAAATTGACTTGTGTGGTCTTGATTTGATGACAATGCTTGGAAATGTAGGAGTTTTGGGAGGAGAAGTAGTAGTGATGTTAGATTCAGCAGCTGTATTCTTGAATTCCCTAATAATATCGTCAGATGTATCTTTAGCACCCACTGGTTCAGTATCAGAAGTTGCTGTTGTATTTTCAGTCTTATCCTCAATCGCTCCATTTTCAGGATTTACAATTCCAAATTGGGGAGTTGCATTGTTATTTTCAATCTCATCTTCAATAGTTGCAGTTCCATATTCCGTAGTTTCAAGCTCGGTGTGTGCAATACTATTTTCAATATCATCTTTAATAGTTGAAGTTCTAGATGTCACAGTTTCAATCTCATCTTCAGTAGGCTTAACCTTAAAGTAATATTGTTTGAAATTTCTAATAGGGCGGTGTTCATAACCAATCAATAAGGCCACCATATCAGCGGTAGTTGCATCTGAAAGCTCAGTATTACCTTTAAGAAAAGTACACAGAGGCTTGAATTTATCAATCTTCTTTCTTAACCTATTGAGATGGCTGGGATCGAAATCGCAATCAAAAAAACGTCTAAAGATTTCGTCATCAAACTTATCATTCCTTTTTTCAAGGAAGTGTTCAAAACATAAATCTCTCAGTTTTGCAGGAGTGGGATGCACCAAATCAGAGATATGATCAAAAATTTTACCCTCATAATGACCTCTTATGGCATTCTTGTAAACTAAAAAAATATCTACCATTTTCAGAAATATTAAGAATTGTTCGGAATTGTTCGGAATTGTTCGGAAATCATCGGAATTGTCGGAAGCACCGGAATTCCGTATAAACACCCAGGCAAAACAGCCATTCCTTTGCCTCAGAATTAGTTACCGTTTCAACTGCAGTCGGGACAAATGTACAAAACTGATTCTAAAAATAGTGGTGCCCTACAGCATAGAATTATTATTCGGGAAGCATGATACATGCTATGCTGTTCCGGCCCACTGACTTCCCAGGCAAAAAACAATTTCCAGAACGGCCAATGGTTTCCGCGGAACCAAAATTTGGACGCAAGTCCTTAAAAGCCATTCTATGTCTAATTTTTAATATTCCAAAAAATGAAAAAAATACTATTCATGGCCTTGATCTTAACAAGCGCCTTTTCGATGATTTCTTGTACTGCAGACGCTGTAGAAGCTGTAGAAGAGGAAACAGTAGCAACTCCGGCACATGCTGATGGTGAACCAGGTAATACACCTATAAAGCCACCACCACCGACATTTCCATAAAAGAAATGAATTAGTGATTCTATCTTTATTTTAGTACTTTCGGGGAATTAAACTTTCAAATATGAAGTTAAATTCCCCTTTTTTATGCCTGGTACTGTCGGTCTTGCTTTTTTCCTGCACGGGCAATAACAGCAGCAGTAACAAGGAAAGCAGTTCAGAAACAGCAATCAACAACGAATTGAACAAGCTCCTTGCAGACACCTTGCCTGCGGATAAGAGAGAGGACGTTGAAAAGCAACTTTCCAGGCAATCCAGTAATGCCACATTGCCGTACAAGTCGGTCTTGCACAAGATGGATTCTGTTATTGCAGTAAGCGATCCGGATAGTATCCCGGTATATTGGGACAGGTTTTTGAAAATGGCCCCGATGACAGAAAAACAGTATGCTTTTACTGCTTATATCTTGAGAAGGAAAGCAGAACATGCCTATGCGCTAAAGCATTATCAACAATCCTTTACCTTTTACAACCAATCAAAAGAGGTGTTTGAAAAAGAACATGACAGCCTGAAGATAGGATACAACTTGGTGAAAATGGCACAGATCCAGCAAATCTTCAACGATTATTCCGGAAGCGAGGAAACGCTTACGGATGCATTGGTGTTTCTGGAAAAAAGTAAAGAGGCCAACGAATACATCAGGGAAGCCATTAATATGCTTGGCATCGCCTATACGGGATTAAAGGATTACAATCAGGCCATCAAATATTACAGCCAGGCCAAAAAAATAACTGACCACCCAATCTCACAAAAGATAATCGAAAACAATATTGCATTGTGCTACTTGGAAGAAAAGAAGTATGACCAGGCCATTGCGATGTTCAAGACATTGTATGCAACTGATATTGTAAAAAAAGATACGCTCACATTGGCAAAGGTTGCGGACAATCTTGGGATATCCAAGTTTAGAAAAGACGGAAGCTCAGGCAGGGAACTGATGGAAGAAGCACTGGAAATCCGGACAGGACAGGCAGACAAGAAAGGAATGGTCTACAGTTACCTCAATCTGGCAGACTTTTATGCCAGTAAAAATCCAGCGCTTACAGCAGATTATGCCCAAAAGGCACATGCAATGGCCACCGAGATCGGCGCCATAGACCGTCGGTTGCAGGCATTGCAATTACTCGCTACCTACGGGGACAAGCGTTACAATCAGGAATATTTCCGACTCAACGACAGCGTGGATGATTTTCGCCAGAGGATCAAGAACCATTTTGCCAAGATGCGGTTTGATACCGAAAAGGAGCGACGCAAAAGCTTGGCAAAGGAGGTAAGCCAGGCCAAGGAAAGGATCAGGAATCTTATAATAGGATTTATATTGGTAGGGCTGATCATTTCCATAATCGTTGTGTATTTCATGGACAGGAAAAAGCACAAGAGGGAAAAGCAGCAGCAAAAGCAGGAAGACGAATACAGGACGGAAATCCGCATTGCAAAAAAACTGCATGATGAACTTGCCAATGATGTTTTCAACACCATGACCTTTGCTGAAATCCGTGATCTTGCAACTCCGGGAAACAAGGAAATCCTGCTCGACAATCTGGACAAGATCTATGCCCAGACCCGGAACATATCAAAGGAAAACAACAACATCGATACGGGTGAAAGATACCTGGACAATCTCAAGGAAATGCTTTCGGGTTACGGTTCGGATGCCATCAACATCATCATCAAGGAAATAGAAGGCATTGACTGGCTGGAGATCGAATCGTCCAAGAAAATTGTCGTCCATAGGGTTTTGCAGGAGCTTCTCGTAAATATGAAAAAGCACAGCAAGGCTTCTGTGGTCTTGATCAGTTTCAAGAAGGTCGATAAAAAAATTCAAATAAATTATTCTGACAATGGAGTAGGAATGGGGACTGACGAGCATTTGAGAAAAAATGGCCTGCAGAATGTGGAAAACCGTATTCAGAGTATAAACGGTACAATTACTTTTGACCCAACACCCGAAAAAGGGCTGAAAGTAAATTTTGCGTTTAATTGCTAAACAATTGCTATGTTTAAAAAGATCCTGATTGCCGAAGACATTGATAGTATAGGGCTTGGTCTGAGTACCATCCTGGAGAAGTTCCACAATGCCGAGATTGTCCATGCCAAATATTGCGATGAGGCCATCCTCAAGATAAGAAAAGCCAATCTTGATCAAGTCCCTTTCGATTTGCTCATTACCGATCTTTCCTTTGAGGCCGACCATCGTCCCACGACTTTGCCCGGCGGCGAAGATTTGATCAAGGCAGTAAGAGAGCACCAGCCGGGACTCAAGATAATTGCCTATTCCATAGAGGAACGTGGCTACAAGATCAGGTACCTCTTGGAAGAACTCGACATTGACGCCTTTGTCTGGAAAGGACGCGAAAGCTCGGGCGAGGTCATCCGCGCCATCGATACGATTTACAAAAGTGGCGAAAAATACCTCTCCCCAAGATTCAATCATATCCTGCAACCCGCCAGCCTGCTTGAAATTGAGGAATACGACATCCAGCTTATCAAGTATCTTTCCCAGGGACTGATTGTAAACGAAATCTGCGAAGTCTTCAAGACCGAAGGCAAATCCGCCAAGAGCATCAGCAGTATCGAAAAAAGAATCAACAGGCTCAAGCTTTATTTCAAGGCCAGGAATACCACGCATCTGATCAGCATCGCCAAAGATCTGGGACTGGTTTAGATAAGCAAGGTACAGAGGTGCAAAGCTACAAAGCTACAAAGGTACAAAGGTACAAAGGTGCAGGGATTCAAAGTCAGGAATCCTTGCACCTTTTGTCTTCCATCTTCCATCTTCCATCTTCCATCTTCCATCTTCCATCTTCCATCTTCCATCTTCCATCTTCCATCTTCCATCTTCCATCTTCCATCTTCCATCTTCCCTCCCAAAATTATTTCCCCCCTTTACGGAAAACCGTAAGGAATCCATTTTCCACGATCGTAGGTTTGACAAATAATAATCAAAACCAACACATCATGGATTTCAAGGACCACATCAAATCATTGGGCGACAGGGTTCAAAAGCTCAAGTCGCAGGTCAATACGGAAGAGGCTACCAAGAATGCATTCATCATGCCGTTCATCAAGGAACTGGGCTATGATGTCTTCAATCCGTATGAGGTAACCCCGGAGCTGGTTGCGGACATAGGCATCAAGCAGGGCGAGAAGATTGACTACGCCATAATGCAGGACGGAGAGCCGATCATCCTTATCGAATGCAAGCACCATGCGGCACCACTCAATGTCAACAATGCCTCCCAACTGTTCCGTTACTTTCATACCACCAAGGCAAAATTCTCAATCCTCACCAACGGCATCGAATACAAGTTCTATACCGATCTGGTAGAGAAAAACAAGATGGACGAGAAGCCCTTCTTTGCTTTTGATATCACCGATATCAAGGACAACCAGATTGAAGAGCTGAAGAAGTTCCACAAGGCCTATTATGATTTCGAGAACATCGTCACCACTGCAAGCGACCTCAAATATACGTTTGAACTCAAGAAGCTCATTAATACGGAATTTGCGAATCCGGGTTCCGATCTGGTAAAGCTTTTTGCAAGGCAGGTCTACCCGGGTGTCATTACGGCCAAAGTATTGGAGCAATTTACCAATCTGGTCAAGAAATCATTGCAGCAATACATCAGCGATCTCATTACTGAAAGGCTGAAATCAGCATTGACGAAGGAAGTAGAAGTAACCAAGGAACAGGAAGCCGAACTCAATTCAGAAGTCCATAAAGAAGAAGCAAGCAAGATCGAGACCACACAGGAAGAACTGGAAGGCTTTATGATCGTCAAGACAATACTGCGCCAGAAAATTCCCGTAAGCCGTATTGCCTATCGCGATGCACAATCGTATTTCGCCATCCTCCTGGACGACAACAACCGCAAGACCATCTGCCGACTTTATTTTGGCGGAGCAAAGAAATATTTAGCCATACTCGACGAACAGAAAAAAGAAATCCGCCACGAGATCAACATACTCGACGATCTTTTTAATTTCTCGGAAGTATTGCTTGCAGTCGTCGAGGCATATGAAAATGGCAAGTAACCTCTTTTTCTTAATGTATTGTTAATAAAAATTCAGCCACTGCATTTCGGTTGCAGTGACAAGTGTTAAAATTGTCGTGCCGACACAATGGATATACGCATCATCATAAAGCTTCACGAATTGATTATGATTGAACGGACGGGACCACCATTTGAATGTGCTTCAAAATTGGGGGTTTCAGAACGGACGGTCTATAATTATATTTCCTATATGAAGAATGACATGCTGGCACCCATAGTATACGACAAGCTGAAGGAAAGTTATTGTTACAGCAATGGATGCAATTTAAATTTTAAAGGATAAAAAATGAAAATACTTTCGATCTCGTGTGCTGCCTTCTTGGTTTTGGCCATTTTCAGATTTCCCATGGGATATTACACGTTCCTGAGAATAGCCATCACGCTTGGAGCCATTTTGATCCTGCTGGATGAACTCAAGATAGGATCGAACCTATGGGTATTGCTGTTTGGAGGTGTGGCAATACTATTTAATCCGATCCTTCCCATCTACCTCTACAAGAAATCGCTCTGGATACCGATTGACATTGGTTCGGCAATCCTGTTCGTAAGTCATACCCTTAAAAATAAAAAATATGTTTAGTAATTCATTCTCATTTGACGGCAGGATTGGCAGGACGGAATATGGTTTAAGTGTGATCATGCATATCCTGTGCTATTGCTTCCTGGTATTGGCAGTAAGTGGAAGCAGCGAGTTGGGAATTCTGGGGTTGCTCTATATTCCTTTGTTGTGGTTCATCTGGGCGCAAGGAGCAAAAAGATGCCATGATCTGGGGAATAGCGGTTGGATGCAGATCGTTCCGTTTTATATTTTCTGGATGATTTTTCAGGAAGGAACCCGTTACGTCAACCAATATGGTGCAGATCCAAAACAAATTGCAACCCCTGCTGTTGTTCAATTCCAGAACGCTTCAGCTCCAGATGTCCAGCCTGTCCAAAATAGAGCTCCAGTAGTGCGTTTTCCAGAAAATCAAGTTACCGTTCTAGAAGTAGGCAATATAAATTACAGCCTTGTCCAGGACGTCCTCAAGAATCTAAGGAGATTGGAATTGGTAAAGAACCAATCCTATACCTTCTTGGAAAATACCGCAAGGATTACAATAAACCACCACGACACCAGTCAAGCCTTGCTGGACAGTTTCCATTCCATTATGGAAAACATCGAGGTATTGGGTGTAGGCAATGGTTTCATAAACATAAAAATCAAATAATCATGAAGAGAACAATTACTTTTTTAGCAATGCTGCTTCTATTTACGCTTTTTGGATGCGCATCAGAATTTGATGGCTTTGAAGAAAAAGCAGCACAATTTGCAGAAAGCGGAAACAGCATCAATCCTGCCGAGATGGAAGAACTTAAAATGCTGGTGGCTGGTTTTTCTGAAGACCGTACGTTCAAAAGATTTTTCAACAATGGAAATCTTGATGAGCAGTTATTGGTCACCCATTTGGAAAAGAAAGGATACAGGGTGGAAAAGGAAGAGTCCATTTCCTCTAAAAATGTTGCGGTCAATGTGTACATCGAAAATTCAGGAAGCATGAACGGCTACATCAATGGGAATACTGAATTCAAATCAGCAATCCAGGACATGCTGGTCCTTTTGAAATACCAATATGAGGAGAAGAACATCAATCTGTTCTTTATCAATTCGCAGATACATCCCACAAACATCGATACGGATCTGGCGGGATTCGCCAGTGCCTTGAATGCCAAAAGTTTCAAGGTTGGTGCCACGGCTTCAAGCAATCTGAACAATGTGTTCAGGCAGGTATTGGACAGGACCTCAAGAGACACCATCTCAATACTGATTTCAGATTGCATCTATTCCATAAAAGGGAACAGGACGGAAGATCTGCTGAGCGATCAGAAAAGCTTGACAAAGGATGCCTTCCTTACAAAATCAAAGAAAAAGATACAGCTCACTACCACCGTAGTAAAATTAAATTCCAGATTCAAGGGGAAATACTGGGACAAGAACGAAAAGGCGACCTACCTGGACAATGAGCAGCGTCCGTATTACATTGCTATTATTGGAAGCGAGCCCGTTATGCAGTATTTCAACTCAAAGATTGTATTCTCCAGGAAGGAAGTGGAAGGCTATGCGAGCAAGCTCGTCCTGTCATCCGTGGATTATTCAACAGGAATCTATTATTCGGTGGTCAATGCAAGGACAGATTCAGGAAGATTCAAGCCGTCAAGGGATTTTTCTGATAAGAATTCCGTGAGAGGGATTGAGGACATTACTCCGGACACTAGAAATGGAGACAAGTTCAGCTTCTCGGTGGCGATAGATTTAAGCAAGCTGCCGTTGGAAGACGACTACATTGCCAATCCTAAAAATTATACGGTTGCAGAAGGTGATTTTGCCATCAGCAAGATTTCAAGGTTCAACAACGACGATCTGGTTCCGGCGTCCGCCACAAGGATTTTAAAATCCGGAAATGTGCCAACCCATTGCATCACGTTTGTGGCCACTTCAAGTAAATACAGTGACGTGCAATTCAGCCTGAAAAGGCAGCTGCCAAGATGGGTGGCGACAACCAGCACGGAAGACGATACCGATGTAAGATCCATCACAAACAAGACCTTTGGCTTCAAATACCTGATGGAAGGGATAAGCGAAGCCTACGAGACCACTTCCCAGTCAAGTAATTATTTTCAACTTCAAGTAAAAGTTAAGTAGTCTATTGTAAAGTCTTTACAAATAATAGAATATAAAAAATAAAAACTTGTGAAAGATTGCATCTTTTAGACTTTACGAGAATAATATCTGCAAGCTTTCCGATAAAAAAACAATCATATCAA
>Ga0247805_1000042_pt1 | contig 127487 bp, 118 predicted proteins | sample UWRJL044104R1_FD_180930 | JGI IMG/M metagenome (GOLD analysis project Ga0247805, IMG submission 180930) | Plant litter microbial communities from Arlington Agricultural Research Station in Wisconsin, United States - UWRJ-L044-104R-1 | ecosystem: Environmental > Terrestrial > Plant litter >...
CGACAGGTGGCGTTACCGTTACCTTGCGCATTCCGATCCAGCACGGAAAATACATTACCTATGAGAGGATGTACTATCCGCCGACAAGCGAATATCAGATTGCTGAACCTGAATTGTCCAGGAACCGCGGTGCCATTATTGAGAACCAATTTGGCTTGACGCTCTATCCGTTCCTGAAATTGCAGGAAGACAGTCACAACCATTACAGGGTTGCTTTTATGGACCGGGACATCCAGGAACATACGAAGCACAATAAATATGCCCTGCAGTTTTATAAGAACTTGGAAAACAGCCAGGTCAAGGAAAAGGCCGTTAAACAGCGAAGCGAAAAAACGAATGATAATATTTCTTCTTCGTATTACGTCATTGAAGATGGCTTTGACTACATGGAAATTAAAAACAATTGGGCCAATGGCTTGTTGATTCCGCTATTCAAGCCACTGCCGCAGGGAACTTCACAATTTACTTTTGCTGTAGATTTTGGAACAACGAACACCCATATTGAATACAAGAAGGACAATGGCGATCCAAGGCCTTTCGAGATTGAGGAAGGCGACGTCCAGATTGCAACCCTGCACGATCCCAAGAATCCGGAGACGATCAAATCCTTGAATAAGATCCTTCTCGGAAAATTATTGATTGACATTATTCCCCAGGAAATCATCCCGCAGGAAATAAACAGCAGAAGCGAATTTCATTTTCCCTTGCGGACTGCAATAAATTCCAATGTAAATTTAGATATAGACAAGGAAACTTACGCTTTGGCCGATTTCAATATTCCGTTTGTATATGAGAAATACCTGATTGCCAAGAATGCGAAAACAAGGACCAATTTAAAATGGTCGAATTTCAAGAATCCGAATGAAGCAAAAGTGATCGATGCCTTTTTTGAAAACCTGCTTCTCCTTATAAGGAACAAGGTATTGTTGAACGGAGGAGATTTGAACAAGGTAAAGTTGATCTGGCTTTATCCTTCAAGCATGACCGCGTTCAGGATTGGCGAGCTTGAGACAAAATGGAATACGTTGTTCAAGAAATACATCAACACTTCGCAGGTACCCGATAAGCTGTCAGAATCAATTGCTCCATTCTATTATTTCAATACGCAATTGGGAATCAACGCAATGGCAAATTCAGTGGTATCCATTGACATAGGAGGTGGTACAACCGATGTGGTGGCCTACAAGAACAATCAGCCTGAAATGCTGACTTCTTTCCGCTTTGCAGCCAACGCCATTTTTGGTGACGCTTTTGGAAGATCTTCCCAGATAAACGGATTTATCCAAAAATATGCGGAGCGTATAAAGTACCTCCTGGAGACAAACAATCAATATGACTTGTCCAAGGTGCTTGAAAATGTAAAAGAAAATGGCAAATCGGAAGACATCATTGCCTTTTTCTTTTCAATTGAAAAAAACAGGAAGATAATAGAGCAGAATATCCCGATCTCCTTTACGGGAAAATTAAAATTGAATAGCGATCTGAAGATTGTATTTATTCTTTTTTATGCCTCCATAGTGTACCATGTGGCGAAAATAATGAAAGCCAAAAACTTGGGCATTCCGAGGCACATTACCTTTAGTGGAACTGGTTCAAAAATTATAAATATAACGGATGGAACAGAAAAATTAGATACGCTGACAAGGCTGACACAGATCATCTTCAGGGAAGTATTTGGGGATTCTGAATTGAAAAATATAGAACTGAAGCAGGATGCGTTTCCAAAAGAAATCAGTTGCAAGGGGGCATTGAAGATTCAGTCCGGCCAGATTGTTTCAGTTGATGCCATCAAGACGGTTCTTTTGGGAACAACAGAAGACATCCTTATCTCAAACACTCCAAAGACCTATAAAGATTTGGATGATGCTATTGAAGACAGTATCGTCAAGGAATATGAGCACTTTATTGATTGGATTTTTGGCCTCAACAAGGAACTGAGCTTTAAAAATTACTTCGGGATCAATCCGAGCCACCTGGAAACTTACAAAGTCTTTTTAAAGGAGAACGCATTGGACGATTTGAAATCAGGCATCCAGCAAAAGAAAAAAGAACTGGAAGGAGATCTGGAAGTTGATCTGGAAGAGACTTTATTCTTCTACCCACTGATTGGAGGACTTAATAATCTGGCCTACAAGATACATTCAGAACTAAACACCCAGCAAGTATGAGACCCTTTTTATTGCTTTATTTTTTGTGTACCTCTTTTTTGAATGCCCAGCAACTTGACAAGGAACAATATGACAAGGGCGTGGACTTTGTGACATGCGTGTGTATGAATACTGTCTTGAAAGAAAAGCAGGTTGATTGTGAAAAGGATAAGATAATAATAGAAGACATACCTTCTGATCAAGGTCGCTCGATAGCATTGTTCAATGAATTTCAAACCTTAAAGAGGGAAGATAAAAAAAGCATTGATTTCTTGGTTAATGAGATTTTCGAAAATCAGAAAAAATATCAAAAGATAAATGCTTTTGCAAAAAAGAATGCTACTCAATTGGACAGTATCAAGTCTAGAATCAGACGTTTTTTAACCCAAGAAGAAATAAAACAAGGAGCAAACGATGCTTCTGAACAAGTTAAAGATTCAACAATTGAGGAAGAGAATGCAGTACCAATGCCAATTACAAGTTTAATAGAAAAAACAAACCCAGGACACATTATGGAAAAATCATTTTTTGAAGAAAACAGCATAGCACTAATTCTAGGTGTATTGTTAATCCTATTAGCACTATACGTTATTTCAAGTATTTATAACATTAAGAAAAGATTGGAGACAGTTGATCAGAGAATATCAAACCGTGTCAAGATAGGAGAGGTACCATTTGGAAATCAAAATAGTGAAAACAGGACAAATGCAAACTTGGAAAATAATCTCAGGGAGCTTTCACGAAAAGTTTCAGAACTAGAGAACAGTATTGCGAAAATTCCTGATACTGCTAGTAGTATTGAAGAAAGGCATTCCATCAATCCTCCATTAATGACTATGAAAGAACAAGTCAAGAATGAAGTCTTTTACATGTCAGTACCAAACGAGGATGGCACTTTTGATGTTGGTGGAAAAACAACCAAGGAATCCGCACTGTATGAATTCATTGTAGACGCCCAAAACCAATCACTAGCCAAATTTAGTTTTGCAGCAAGGGATACAAAAATCATTCAATCCGTGGTCGACTATTCGCAAAGTTATATCAATCCGGTATGTGATCCCCAGAATGCATTGAATCAAAATGCAAAGAAGATCACGACCATCCGTCCAGGTACGGCGGAAAAGAGAAACGACAAATGGATCGTCCTGACCAAGGCACAAATCAAATACGAATAATCCATGCACGAGATCATAATCATACTAGTAATAATAGCCATTGTGGGCTTCCAGGTAAAGATCTTCCTCGATGCCAAAACAAGGATCGGCTTTTTCAAGGAAATCATTCCCGGAGGAGACAATTTTGAAACCGTAAAGGTCTACATACCCGAGAGCCAGATCAAGGAAATCAAGATAGACTACATCTTGGACAACCTGCATAAATTCCAACTTCCAGGAGGTGAGCCAGAAGCCATTGAGATCGAAGTGGAAGTGATGGAGGAGATAGTGGCAAGTCCTGAAACCGATTTCAATGAGGCAACCCAGCCTGAAATGGAAGAGGAAACTATGGAGGAAGAAGCAATAGACTATGAATCCCTGATCTGGGTTTGGAAAGGAAATGAAGAAAAGAAGATACAACTAAAGTTCCTCAAAAGCAATGAGATGCTGGGCTGGAACAGAATCCAATAAGAAAATGCAAGAAAAATACATAGAAGTCACGCTGATAAGAGCAAGGCAGTCCAATGCCGTCCTAGATAAGATCCTGTCCTCCGTCAACACCTACCTTTTGAGGAACAAGGGTGCCGTGAGTGATTTCAACCTGATCAAGGATGTCGTGGAACGGAACACGGATGCCGTAGACGAAGAAATCAACGCACTCTTGCCCATTCCTCTTTATCTGGGACTGATGGGAACCATGATCGGTATTGTCATCGGCCTGTTTGCAATGCCAAGCATAAGCGATGCCAATTTTGAAAGCGCCATCGACATGCTGATCGGGGGCGTGAAGATCGCAATGATCGCCAGTTTTGTCGGCCTGCTGTTCACCGTGATTCTTTCCGGATGGAAATACAAGGGTGCAAAACTCGAAGCTGAAGGCCTGAAGAACGATTTCTTTACCTGGATCCAGACCCAGTTGTTGCCAGTCCTGTCCCAGAACATTTCCTCAAGCATCTATTCCCTGCAGGCGAATCTTTTGAATTTCAACGATACGTTTTCTATCAATATCACAAGCTTCAACGGATTGATGCACAAGATCCTGCATACGTTTGACAGCCAGATAACTTTAATGAATGAGCTCAAGGAAGTCGATGTGGCGCAATTGGCAAAATTAAATGTGAACGTGCTGCAGGAATTAAGGACCAGTACAAGAGAATTTGAAAAATTCAGCACCTTCCTGACCCAGCTGAATTCCTTTGTGGACAATGCCCAGAAGCTGAATTACAACATCAACAGCCAGTTGGACAGGACCCACGCCATCGAGCAGATCGCGACCAGTATCGAGTCAAATACTTCTGCCAACAAGGTCATCATAGAAGTCTTGACAGCGGAATTGAGGGAGATCAGCGAAAGGAAGCAGCTTGTAAGCGATGCGGTCATCGATGTAGACAACGTTCTTGTCAAAAGCTTTCAAGACCTGAGAAGGCATATTGATGCCCAGATAACCGCCATAAAGGACATTACCATCAAGGAGGAAGACCTGCTGGAAAAACTGTTGAAGGAAGACCGCGGCAACCTCAACGAACTGAAGAAGATCGGCGAGCTGAAGACAAGCATTGAAAAGGGAACAGCCTCCCAGGATCAAAAATTGGAGCAGCTCAATCAATCCTTGGATGCACTTGGAGCAGCCATTGCAAAGAACGGCAAGCCCGATCTGCAGATCCCTCCAGTGCTGAAATATGCGGCGTATGCCTTTGTAGGTTCAGGAGCCGTAGTGGGAGTAGGATTCTGTTGCTGGACGCTCTATAAAATTATTTTCTAAATGTCAAGGAAAAACAACTTCTTCTGGGCGAGCTATGCCGACCTGATGACCAGCCTTTTCTTCATCATGCTCGTGCTGTTCGTCCTGGTGATCGCCATAATGAAAAGGCAGCAGAAGGCAACAGAAGAACAATTAAAGAACATAAAGGAAGTCCAGGCTGCCGTAAAGGAACTTCCCAAGGAATACTTTGCGTATGATTCCATCTACAAGCGGTTTTCCCTGAAGCAGAACATAGAATTCAGGATCAACACCGATTACTTCAAGGACAGGAACGACGAGGAATACCTTGTAAAGGTGGGAAGATCGATCAAGAAGCTGATTGACAACCTCGGGCAGAAATACAAGGGGCAGGACATAAGATACATCGTACTCATTGAAGGGATGACTTCAAGCGATCCCTATCCCAAGAATTACGAGCTCAGCTATCTTCGAGCACTGGCCGTCAAGAAATTATGGGATCGGAATGCCATACAGTTGAATCCATCCGTCTGTGAAATCCAGATCACTGGCTCGGGAACCGGCGGCGTAGGGCGATTCAGCAACAGCCATGACCGAAAAAACCAAAGGATCCTGATCCAGGTCATCCCCAAGATCGGCAATCTCGAATAGCCATTGATAAAAATATAGATTATATACCCCTTTATGGAAAACCGTAAGGAATCTATTCACAGCTGTTGTAGGTTTGGCAGATAATAGCTTTTAAAATTTAAAATTATGGAATACAAGGTAGTACCCTTCGTCGCATCAATCGATCCCAAAAAAGGGACAGTCAATCAAGTTGCAGAGCAATTGGAAACGCTTATAAAAATCTATTCAGAACAAGGCTGGAAATACCACGACTTGGAAAGTGTGAAAATTTATGTCAAGCCTGATGCAGGATGTTTCGGACTGGGAGCGCGGCCAGGATTTACAACCATTAATTATATGGCCGTCTTTACCAGATGAAGATAATACTGCTGTTTGCGATCAGGATGTATTGGAGGCTGATTCCTGCCCACAGGAGAAGGAAATGCCTTTTCAAGAAATCCTGTTCCCATTTTGTCTTCGACAAGGCTATGAAGGAAGGATTTTGCAGTGGATTGAAGGCATTCTGGTACAGGTTCAATACTTGCAGGCCCGGATTCCAAATGTTCATCAGTCCGATTGACAATCAGCCCATCCTGATCTTGAAGAACGGCGACACTCTGCCAGAAGACGAATTGTCCGACAACATTATTGAGAATTTTAATTTTTTGAATAAAAATTAGCAAACCCATTTGGTATTTTTTTTACCATAAATATAGCTATGTGAAGCCAATCATAACAAAAAGGATCCTCTAAACAGGATCAACCAAAAAACAAAAACAAGAAAAATGTACCGTTACCCAAGAATTACCCTTGCAGGAATACTATTCCTGTTTACCACCATTGCCACAAGCTGTCGCGAAAGCAATGCTGCTCCAGTCGTTCCAGAATCTTTTGCGAATGTATCTTATTCCCCCGAGCCTACTCCCGAAGAGGAGGCCACGCTCCACATTGATACCGTCTACCAGTATGAATTCCGTACGGGCGAATCCGGCAATTACAAATACAATTATGACGTCATCGGCACCGATAATCTTGGCAACCCCATAACCGGAAACGTAAGCATGCAAGGCAAATACGGAGCAGGGATCCTGATCGATGAAGAGGGAAAAGAAATTGAAGTGACGCTGGAATGGGTGGGGTATGGAGATTTAAAGGCTGAGGATGGAGAGGGGAATGTTTGGGAGTTGGTGGTAGAGTAAACACTACTGAAAAAGTAGGGGAAACACCTAGTGGATTTGAAATTATAAAGTGTAGGTTTGAAAAATTTACGATTGTTACTTATGATATGACAGTAAATGAAAAATATTAATTTATAATTAAAAAAGTAATGATGAAAAAATACTTTATTGAAATAGAAGGTGGGCAGTCGGAAGCATTCACTTTGGACGAATTGAAAGATAAAAAATTACTCAAGACAACTTTGGTCTGGTATGAAGGATTGGAAGATTGGACACAGGCAGGCGCGATAGCTGAACTGGATTTTTTATTTGTAAACGTACCTCCACCATTAAAAAAGGTTATTCCTCCGGTTTTACCAAAACCTCAAGAGTTCACGGCAATACCACAACCTCTAGAAGAAAGGGAATCATTTCTCTCAAGCAAGCGTAACAAGGTTTTGCTGGGTAGTTTTTCACTGGTTGTTTTTGTGATACTCCTCATTTCATTTACAGATAAATCCAAAGTAGAAGCAGAAGGGCAACTTCAGGAAAATACGCTATTGATACAACAGCAACAACAACAACTTGAAGAGCAAAATGCAAAAATAGCGGAACAGCAGCGACTGGAACAAGAAAGACAGGAACGTGAACGGAAAGCCGCCATAGAAAAAAGGATGGGAGAGGTAAACGAAGAATTGACTATTGCTTACACCAATTTGGAAGCTGCTAAAAGAAAATTGAATGATGCCAGTTCATTTCAATTGTTGCGTTCTGCAAGCACAAGAAATGAGCAGGTGAATACAGCTACTGAAAATGTAAAAGCTTGGGAAAACGCAATCGAGAAATTTGAGAATGAATTGAAGGATTTGAGAGCGAAGTAAAATAATTAAATTTTAAATAACATTGCAAATTAAAAGTTATTTCAAAATATTAGAGCTTAGGAAATAGTTTTCTATCAGTATATTTAAAGTGAATATATAGTTTGGAAAAGATGACGTTGTATAAATTACTAGAATTTAAAATGAAACCCACCCTAATCCTTCTCCTCATCTTCCTAACCTCCTTAACCCCAGATAAAGAAACAAACGTATACATCTGTCAAAGCAAAGGAGGCAAGAAGTATCATTACAAGGAAGACTGCCGTGGCCTGGGAACCTGTTCCCACAAGATCGAAAAGCTCACCCTCAAGCAGGCAAAGGCAGCAGGGAAGACCCTTTGTGGCTGGGAAGATTAGGATAGTAAAAATAGATCAGTTCAATAACCAACTAGTTTTGCGTCTTCGCGACTTTGCGAGCAACTTGGACAAAGAAGGAAACTTACAAAGGAAGTAGCAGTAATAAATCCCAATACTCAAATCCCAATATCCAAATACTCAAATCCCAAATGAAATACCTCATCGCATTCCTCTTCCTGTCCCTCTACAACCCCGAAGCAACAGCCCTGAAGAAAACCCCCATCACCTTCGAGGCAAAAGTAACCGCCGTAAAGGATGGCGACACCTTCAAGGTATTTGCCGACGGGAAGGAAACCACCATCAGGCTCGCCCATATAGACTGCCCTGAAAAGAAGCAACCCTTCAGCAACAATGCAAAGCAGCTCGCCTCCGACCTCTGTTTCGGCAAGACCGTGAAAGTGGTAAGCGACGGTACCACCGACCGCTACAATCGACTTGTCGCGGAGATCTATGTGGGCAGCCAATGCGTGAACCAGCAGCTCGTCCAAAAAGGCCTGGCCTGGCATTATAAGAAATATTCTAAAAGCATCCTTTATGCCCATCTCGAAATCAAGGCCCGTGATCTGAAGGCTGGCCTCTGGAAAGATGAAGATCCGATAGCCCCATGGGAATGGAGAAAAGTAAGGCGAGAAGCAAACAAAAGAAAACACGATAAGAAATAGGAGGAAAGCACCTTTACTATAAACCCTATAGTTATGTAAAGTTATAAGATTCAAGCAGTAACCTGTAAAAAATAGCCCCGGTACAAGGTTACATTTGACCATAACAATAACTAAAACAATGTACCATGGCCTTGACAATACTCCTCGCAACCATAGCAGCGACCACACTGATGACCATACTGAGCTATCTCTTCTCCGCAACATTCCGGGAACTCTACAAGGAACCACTCCTGTTGAAATACCTGATGCAGCGATTGGGCAGTCCGCTTTCCGCAAATACAGAAGAAATACTTGGCTGGGTAATGCACTATGTAATAGGATTACTATTCGTGTTAAGCTACCAATTGCTCTTGCACTATAACATCCTCGACATATCCTGGACATCAGGAATACTATTTGGCGCCGTAGCCGGATTGGTAGGAATAGCGTGGTGGCACACCATGTTCAAGCTCTCCAACTTTCCACCGATCGATTTCAAAGGCTATTATTGGCAATTGTTTCTGGTACACATCATCTTCGGACTCACAACAGTAGCGATCTACAAGGTACTGCTCTAAAAGTTACAAAACAATAAAAACCCTTTGAATCCAATAGACGCAGAGGGTTTGTTGCAATATCATTTCCCAAAATTAAGAAAATACTATATACTCAATAAACAATTTCCATATCAATTATAACACAAAAAATTAGTGAAAATTAGTGCAATTCGTGTTTGACTAAATCTGTGTAAATCCGTTAATCTGTGTTCACTTGCTAATTACCGTTACGCATCAATTATAATACAAAAAATTAGTGAAAATTAGTGCAATTTGTGTTTTACTAAATCTGTGTAAATCCGTGAAATCTGTGTTCACTTGCTAATTACCGTTCCGCATCAATTATAATGCAAACAATTAGTGCAAATTAGTGCAATTCGTGTCTTATATGAAGAATATATCTGTGTAAATCTGTGAAATCTTTGTTCACTAACCCACACACCAGCTCCTATCGTTCCATCAATCCCCTGCCGCTGTTGCCAAATTTAAGCACCATCACCACGAAGAACACAGTCCCTAACATTTCAAACCATTCCATAATCCTCTTTTTTTAGTTAAAGCCAATCTTTATTTCATCAAACTACGCCTTGATGAACCGCTACTCCTTGTATTGCCGTGTTGCTGATCGGTTTCCGCACAAAGCGCCGACGTTGGTTTTCATCACGCACGAACGGGTGGAAAGTACGTGAACCATTTACAGCCTCCTCGGCAATCGGACTACCCGTCGTCTTTGTTTTAAAAGAAGCAGCGGTACATTAGGCTGATTTTACTTGAAGTAAAAGTAGCCGTTGCCCGTGCAAGAAATTTTATAGTTTATTGCTGATTTGTTACAAGATAAAAGCTTGAAGAAAAATATCTTTGGAATTGAGATGTGAGATAAAGGAATTTGGAATAGAGTCGCTTTAGAAAACAATTTCCAGGCGCGTGCCATTCTCTTTGTTGGAAATGATCCTGAGGTCGCCTTTCAAGGCCAGCGTACGTTGCTTTATGTTTTTCAAGCCAATGCCATTTCTTACTTTTTCAGGATTGAAGCCAATGCCATCGTCCCAAATGCGTAGGGTAATATTCCTGCCAGTCTTCAATAGCATAATGTCGGTTTTTTTGGCCTGTGCATGTTTGTTTATATTTTGAATTGCTTCCTGGATGATCCTGTATACATGTATCTTTTGCTCGCTGGAAACCAGAGACCAATCTATGTATTTATCAATAGACAAGTCAAATTCAGTTTCGAATTCGTTTTGCTGGTTTTCTACCAAGGAGGATAATGTCTTCTGGAAGCTGTCATCGTCGAAGAGCAGGCCCTGTTGGAGATCATGCGAGACCTTCCTGATTTCACTCTCTGCCGCTACCAGTTCCTGTACCAGTTGTTCCTTCCTTTCAGCCTGTTCCGGCTGGAGCTGCATCAGATTGAAACGCGTGGTAAAGATGCGGTTTACAATACCATCGTGCAATTCCATGGCAATCCTGTTTCTTTCCTCGGCACGTACCCTGTCCGCTGCAGCGTGCTGTCCCAGTATCAACTGGTAGATCTTTTCATTGGCCTCATTTTGTCGCTTGAGGAGCAGGAGTTGCTTGTTCTTGGCCCTGAGCCTGTAAATCATCAGAAGGGCACCAAATGCCAAGATGATTGCGGCGGCGGCTATTGTAAGGTTTCTATTCCTCTTCGACAGAATCTGGTTCGTCTTTTCAACCTGGTTCGTTTCATAGGCGATCCTTGCGAACTTGTCCTTTGTTTTCCGTTCCAGATCGTAGAGGCTGTCACTCAGTTTCTTGTAGATGGTATTATAATGGTCCTTGTGCCGGATGTCGTTTTCGGATAATAATCGCAGGGCCTTCTTGCTGTCATAACTGCTCTTGATCTTTTTTGCCAGCTCATATCCTTCTTTGATGCTTGCTATGCCTTTGGCTGTATCATTTCTAAGCAGGTAAAATTCGCCAAGGCTTATCCGGCTGTTCACTATTCCCGCTTCAAAATTATTTTTTTTCCTGATTTTCAATGCTTCCAGCATAAAACTTTCAGTTTCTAGCCTATCATGGCCGAGTTTTGACTTGGCTTCAGCCAGATTGTTGAGCAGCATTGCATACAAGATGGGATGTCCTGATTTCAGACCCTTTGTTTCCAGTCCTTTCTGATAGAGCTGGATGGCTTCCGGGAAATTTTTAATCTTCTTGTAAAGATTTCCCATATTATTGCAGATCGAAGCCCTTGACCTCAGCAGCTTTTCCTTGTCATAATCTGACTTTTCCATCATATCCAATTGGCCCAGCGCCAGGTTGAAGTATTTCAATGATCCCTCATGGTTGTTCAGTTCCTCGAGATTGAGGGCCATCAGGTTATAGCTTTCGTAGATCAATCTGTTATCGCCGGATTCAATTAAAAAATGAAGGGCCTGTGCCGTCTGTATCTCACTTTCGGTAAAAATACCTGCATCGTACAGGATGCCCGCCTTGTACAAGGTAGTCCTGCCTGTATTGAGAATATCTTCTATATTCCTGTAGAGTTTTTCCGCCTTCGAATAGTACTTGAAGGCACTGTCTATCTGCAACTCCTTTTCAAAGTAATCTCCAATAAAATAAAGTGCTTTTGCAGTATGGGCAGTATCGTTGGCTTCCAGCGCCAGCTGATGTATCTTTCTTGTAGTAGAGAGGTACTTGTCATATTGATCGAATTCATAATAGATGCCCGAAGTCTTGAAAAGCAATTCACGATTCATGGCGTCATTGTTTTTCTCCATCAGATCCTCACATATGCTGTCGAGATCCTCTATTGTAACCTTGTCGCCATTTCCCGATTCCATCTTGTCCAGAAGCCTGTCCGTCTGTCTGGGGATGTAGGAATCGTTTTCCTTCTTGCAGGATGCAATTACCAGAAAAAGCAGTATGAAAATTAATTTCGGCCTCAACTCTTGAATGTATTTGTTGACCAAAAATATACATTAAAAACCAGACAAGAGCTAAAAACTATTGTCTGGTTTTCCTTTTTTATTATTTCTTATCCTTGTCCTTGTCCCTGTCACTACCTCCGTGATCGGGAGGAAGAGGTGGAGGTAAGGTGGTGTCAGTCATCAGTGTGGATTCATTTTCTTCGATACTTTCAGCGGTGCATGACGACATCAAGGAAAGGGCCATAAAAGAGCCTGCCAAAATCAATAGCTTCTTCATAAATTTCAGTTTTTAAAAAATAGTGCCGCTTGCAACTTTTTTCAAGGGCAGGTTACATTTTTAGAAAAGCTGGGAATTAGCAGTTCTGAACTATTGAGAATGACATCTTTTCAACAAAAGGATGTTTCCCCAGACTCAATAATTGAATAAAAGCTCTTATCGATTTCGTGTTTCAAATCAGTGGCAAATTAAGTATTGAAGCGTAGAGAAGGCATCACTTTGCAAGGCTTGTGGTGAAACGGCTCAGTCTGTTAGGTTAGCCTGAAAAGAAAGTGGTGAAGACGTATAGGATACCTTTGGCGTGCTTGCCCATTTTTGCAATCACATGTCGATTTTTCTGATAATTGCTTCGATGCTTTCCCGATAGGAAGGCGAAAAGGGGAGTACTTCATTATAATTGATGTAGCATTTTGACTTGCTGAAGTGCAGCCTGGAAATATGATTGATGTTTACCACATAGCTCTTGTGGATCCGGAGAAAATAAAAGGGCAGGGTGTTCTCAAAATGCTTGAGCGTCTTGTAGGCATTTATGATCTTGCCATTTATCAGATGGATATCGGTAGTATTGTTGTCCGCTTTCAAGTAAACCACCTCTTCCAGGTTGGCAAACTGATAATCACTGTAGGATTTGATGCAAATGGAAGAATTGCTTTTTTCGGGTGCCCGCTTTTCAAATTTAAAAAGTGCCTTTCCTATCTCATGCACCGACAATTGACCTATCAGGTAATCTGAATAGCCAGATTGTATTGCATCCAAGGCAAATTCCGGGGAAGAAGCCATTGCAACAAAATAAGGCATTGGATGCACGTATTGAAATAATTCTGCTATCGTTTTAAACGATACTACATTTTCATTAGATTTGTGACCGATGCGTACAAAAACCAAGTTGGGTTTCAGTTTTATGATTTGTTTTATTGCCGTTTGACTATCTTTGAAGATTCCCTGGCAGAAATAATTGGGAAAATTTTCCAAAAGTTCGAGCTGCTCCTTTATACAGGAATCATTGTTGTCAATTAGTATAAAAGAAAATCGCATAGTACGGTTTTGAATAAGCGGTGCAAACTACATAAAGGCTTGTTTTTTAGAAGCTATAAAAAATACCTATTCTGTTAAAATTATTTTTATGAATGTTCTTGTCGTAGACGACCATCCAATGACTGTATCGGGATACATAGAGAGCTTGTCCTTGAAGGGCCTGTTTGCCCCATCTCTTTCTTTTACGAAAGCCTACAGCTGTGAAGAAGCATTTTCAAGGCTGGCTTCCCATGCTGCATTTGATCTGGCCATAATAGACCATGGACTGCCGCCTTATCCACAGGAAAATATTTTTTCAGGAATTGATCTTGCCAAGACAATTAGGCAAAGAAATCCAGATTGCAAGATCATCATCATCACCGCACATACCGAAGTACTGATCGTGTATGACATCTTTAAGAAAGTGCAACCGGAAGGCTTGATCGTGAAAAATGACATCACCCCTGAAAATCTGCCCCTGACCGTTTTAAACATAATCGAAGGCGATACCTATCAAAGCCCGGCCGTCAAGAGCATAATCAAGGAAATCTGGAAGAAGGACCTGATGGTGGACGATACCAATCGCCAAATCTTGCTGTACTTGTCCAAGGGGTACAAGATCAAGAAAATTGAGCAGACCCTCTTGCTTTCAATCAGTGCCATCCAACGTCGCATAGCCCAAATGAAGGCGACTTTTGATGTCAAGGAAGATTCCAGCCTTGTTGAAGCAGCCACCCTCCAAGGGTTCTTGTAGCCACCTGGTTCACATTTGTCACGTTTAGGACTGTCATCTCTTTTAGCCTAATCTCAATAGACAGGAATACAATTCCGATTCCATCCATAATACGATAGGTTTAAGCCAAGAATGGCAACTTTCGTATTGCACAACAACTTCAGAAGATTTAAAAAACTATTAACACAATTAGGATAAAAAGTGGCGTACGGAGCCATTTCTTGTTTGTATTTTTGCAGCAAGCACACTGTAGTTTTTTAGTATGCAAGGGTAGCTGTTGGTTGAATTGAATTTTAAAGCTGCAAAGCGTAGTTGGTTTAAAAAGTTCAATTATATCAATCAGAAGAGCCTTAGTTGATTATGTAGCCGCAGTCACATAAATTACGTTGTACAGATGCTGATTTGGAATCTTTTTAATCAGCAATGAAAATAGGGGGCTTCTGGTCTATGTTTTTTCTGAATGCGGACATCCATCTCACAAGGAGATAGGCTATTCGTTATTAAATGATAAGATATAGACCTAGGAGCTATATTTCTGCAGCAAGGTGGAATTAAAAAAGCTTACTCAAAAAGCTTCACAATGCTAAAATTGTAGTGCCCATACGTTTTTTTCTATTTATAAATAGAATGATTCAATTCTTGATTTGAAGGCATAGCAAGATATTTTAAACAATAGGATTAAGATTCAAGGGATAATAAGGAGCATTATTTTTCGTTTGGAAACCTGACGAGATCATACCCTATGAAATTATATTTTCCCTTTTTACTCTTTTTTATACTTCCTTCTTTTTGCCAGGCACAGATCGATACGGCATACATCAAGCCCTTTGAAAATAAGCTTTCCCTTAGGACCTACCTGTCGATGAAATTCATTTCGATGGAAAAAGAAGTCAATGGAGAAAACAAGCAATTCATGCCCAATACCCCGATGAGTTTGGGTTTTGGAATCGCCATAAACAACACCTTGATCAATTTAAGTTACGGTCATGGCTTGAACTTTATGAAAGACAATGAAAAGGGGAGAACAAAGGCTTTGGATTTCCAGATCCATAACTACGGAAGGAAGTTTATAATTGACCTTTTTATTCAAAAGTACCAAGGATTTTACACTGCCGACGAATCAGACAAGAACATACAATTGTATCCTGATCTGAAGATACAGCAATACGGCGCCTTTGTACAGTATGTCTTTAACAACAAGAAATTCTCCTACAAGGCCGCTTTTAATCAGAACGAAAGACAATTGAGATCAGCCGGAAGTTTCCTGCTTGGCGGAGGGGTTTATTTTACAAGGATAGATTCAGACAGCTCTTTTGTACACCGATCCAAAAATGCATTGCGCAATTTCCAATTTGGTGCAAGCGGAGGCTATGCCTATACCTGGGCAATCAACAAGAGATGGTTTGCCAGCGGATCGGCAACAACGGGAGTGAACTTTGGCACGGAAAGGATAAACGACTTCGGCAAAAGAAGGATCGAAATCTACCCTACCTTTTTTCCAAGGATGGCAGTCGGGTACAATAGGGAAAATTGGTCACTTGGCTTGTCCTATATCAACAACCTCATATTTTCTTCTTTCTCGGGTGACGATATGGAAAGTATAGGTGTTTCTTCTGGAAACCTCCAGATTGGCTGCATCTGGCGGCTGGATTCCAATCCATTTAGTGGCAAAAAGAAGTAGGTTTACTGGCTAGAGGCCCTCTTTGTGCAACTTTCCCCATTTTTCCAATTCATCAATGATGGGTTTTAATTTATACCCAATTTCGGTCAACTCATATTCAACCCTTGGAGGAACTTCCGCATAGACGGTCCTTTTGACGATCTTGTCCTTTTCCAATCTTCGCAATTGGAGTGTAAGCATACGCTCGGTAATATTTAAAAGCTTCTTTTTCAACTCGCCAAACCGCAATTTCCCATTGATCAGATAGCCGCAAATGGCAAGGGACCATTGTCCACCAATCATACTGGAGGCATACAGCTCCGGGCATTCGTCCAGCAAGGCCTTCTTATTTGCAAAATTGGTTGAAGTTTCCTTTATCTTAGTCATTGCTTACATTTTTTATAGTACCATACAATTGGTGGTTGATAACGCAGATGTAAGTTACATCTATTATTTTTGTAAAAAAATGAAAAGCATGAAAACATTGATAATTGTCATCCATCCGCAAATGGAAACTTCCTTGATCAACAGGAGATGGGTGGAAGAATTGAACAAATTCCCAGAAAAATATGTCGTCCACCAATTGTATGAGGCCTATCCGGATGAAATGATCGATGTAAAAAAAGAACAGGAATTGATTGAAATGCATAACAGGATCATTTTCCAATTTCCCTTTTACTGGTTCAGCAGTCCGCCTCTTCTGAAAAAATGGCTTGACGAAGTGCTTTTACACGATTGGGCTTTCGGAAGCAGGAGCGGTTACAAGGTGGGCGGAAAGAAAATAGCCTTGGCAATATCAACAGGTATTGACGACAAGGGGTTTAGTGCAGAAGGAATGTATAAATATACCATTGAAGAACTCACAAGACCTTTTGAACTGACATTTGATTACATAAGGGCAGATTACAGGAAACCATTTGTTTATTACGGACTGGAGCAGGATGTTTCCCACGAATGGATTCAAAGAAGTGTTCCGTTGTACCTTGGCTTTATTGATGGTTTGATATAGCAGTCCAGTATCTAAGTGCCGAAAAAAATGCTGGCACATCGTGTATGGCCAGCATCATTTATTGTTTTCTTGATTCAAGTTGTCATTCTTCTTCAAAAGAAATGGAAAGTGATAATGTTTTCCATCCTTTTCAGAATCAAATCAGTAGCTTATAGATCCACTATTGCCGTAGAAGTGGCCAGGGCTTCATAATGTTGCAGGTCATTTTGGATGATGCCGATCTTCCTGCTGGCCACATCATATGCATCCCTGCCAAGGAACAGATGCAGTGGGGAACTGCTCCTTTCACTGACTTCAATCAAGATTTCAACACCTCGTTCCGGATCATTTGGCTGATTGCCATTGATTTCGTTCAGGTGGATTTGCTCCGACTCGCGGGCTGTCTTGTAGTCCTGGATGGGATGGGTGGCTCTCTTTACGGAATCGCTGCTCAGGAAATCAGTACGGAAGTAGCCCGGATAGACAAGTGTCACGTTTACGCCAAAATCTTTCATTTCTTCAGCCAGGGCCTCGGTAAATCCCGCAACTGCGAATTTCGTGGCGCAGTAGATTCCAAAAACCGGGTAGCCGCCATCATAGCCACCAATCGATGCAATATTGAAAAAGTGGCCGGATTTTTGTTTCCTCAGGAAGGGTGCCGCATTCCGGATCACATTCAAGGAACCAAATACATTTACTTCAAAGTTGTCCCTGACTTCGCTGTCGTTCAGCTCTTCCAAGGTTCCCATCAGGCTGTAGCCTGCATTGTTGACGATCACATCAACTTGTCCAAAATGATCCACGCATTGCCCGATAGCTTTCTTTACGTCGTCATTATCAACCAGGTTCATCTGCAGGGGCAGAAAAGAGGCTGATCTTTCACCAAATGCATCTGCCAAGGAATCCAGTGTGCGGGATGTGGCAGCAACCCTGTAGCCATTAGACAACAACTTTTTTACCAGTGTATGCCCAAACCCTTTCGAGGCACCCGTGACAAACCAAACTTTACTGTTTTTCATAATTGATTTTCTTTAATTTACTATGAAGCAAAGGTAGTTCGGTTGTGCAGGAGGCGAATTGAACCAATCAAATCATAAGTTGTAAAAATCAAATAATTGAGGAGGAACGGTATACCTTGGGCGAACTTTGGGTGAATTTCCTGAAAAAATTGATGAAATGCGAAAGCTCTTCAAATCCCAGGCACCACGCAATCTCGTTGATGTTCCAATTGGTCTGCCTCAACAGTATTTTTGATTCTTGTATGACCCTCTCCGCAATAATGGTTGAAGTCGTTTTTCCCGTGGTTTCCTTCAATGCCTTGTTCAGATGGTTGACATGGATGTTCAATTGGCCTGCAAATTCAGAAGGCGAACGGAATGAAACTTTTTGGCCCAATGATTCAATTGGAAATTGACGTTCCAATAATTCCATAAACAAGGACGACACTCTCACGGTTGCATTGGATTTGCCATACAAGAGGGAAGGAGTGGGCTGTGATTTCATCGAGGTATGGACCAGCTCCAGGATCAGATTCCGGATGACGTCATATTTGAACGAATATTCAGAATCTAGTTCCACAAACATCCTTGAGAAAATACTTTCGAATAAGGGAATCTGTTCCTTGCTGATCTCGATTATCGGATTGCCATTGGGCTGAAAAACAGGATACTCTTTGAATGTCCCAAACTGATCAAAGAAATCCTTGGAGAAGATACAGAAGAAGCCTGATTGCTCCTCATCGATTTGTTCCCAGCTGTAAGGAATCTGCGGATTGGCAAACAATAGGGCCTGGCCTTCAATCAGTATGGTCTTGTCGGCATAGTAGATTTTGTTTCTGCCAATGATCAGGCTGATCTTGAAGAAATCTTTTCTGCTGTAGGGGATTGGCTTGCTGTGCCTGCCGACATACTCTTCAAGCCTGAATACATTGAAGTGGCCAATTTCCTTTGTAAGCTGGGAGGGCATCCCGTTTACCTTGGTCTTGTAAAAATTTTCGATTGATTGCGATGGTTCCATTGTTTAAAGTTACAAAAATCAATTAAAACAGCAAAGGTATAATTTTAAGCAATAGCATGCCATAAGCATTTTTGTACTACTTAAAATCTCAAAGTATGGTTTCAAAAAGTTTATTCTGAAAGTTATTATATCTTTTAAAATGATATTAAACAGATATTTTTGTCTTTTATGTTTTAATTAATTAGTTTATTTATCTTTTTTAATTATTTTTGCACTTCAATTTTAATCGCAGATGCATCCATTTAAAGTACAACTTGCCAATGCCTCCCACAGCAGCTATGCACAAGAAATTTGTGACGAAATGGAATCGTCATCAAAAATCCGCGGGACAGGAATCGCCAAGCGTTCACCGGAATACGTAGGGCAAAAGATGTTGGAAGGAAAGGCCATCATAGCTTTTGGTTCGGACAATCAATGGGCAGGATTCTGCTATATAGAAACCTGGCAATCGGGTGAGTATGTGGCCAATTCAGGATTGATTATAGCCCCTGCTTTCCGAAAGCAGGGGTTGGCAAAACTCATAAAGGAGAAAATATTTGAATTGTCGAGGGCCAATTTTCCCACTGCCAAGATATTCGGATTGACTACAGGCCTGGCGGTCATGAAAATCAACTCTGATCTGGGATATGAGCCGGTAACCTATTCAGAGTTGACCAAGGATGAACAGTTCTGGAAAGGATGCAGGAGCTGTGTGAACTATTCCATACTCACCAGCAAGGAATTCAAAAACTGCTTGTGCACGGCCATGCTGTATGATCCCGAAGATCAAGAACCGGTCTTGCAGGCAACGACTGATATACTTGCAAGGACAGAACGCGAGCCTTCAAAATTATTGGGCATATTGAAACGATTGACACGATTGAAGAAAACGGTTTTTCTAAAGAATAAAAAATAAGGAAATGAAATCAAATGAAATAGTTTTGGCCTACAGTGGAGGCTTGGATACCACCTATTGTGCCGTATACCTGAGCAAGATAAAAGGCTATGATGTCCACGCTGTTACGATCAATACAGGAGCATTCAGTGTTGAAGATATAGAAGCATTGGAAAAAAAGGCACTGGCCATTGGTGCTGTTTCTTTCAAGTGCATCGATGTGCGTGAGCGTTATTACGAGGACTGCATCAAGTATTTGATTTTTGGGAATGTACTAAAAAATGGAACCTATCCTTTGAGTGTGAGTGCCGAGCGGGTCATACAGGCAATCAGCGTGGCTGGATATGCCAAAAGCTTGGGCATTTCAACCATTGCCCACGGAAGTACTGGTGCCGGGAATGACCAGATTAGATTTGACATGATTTTCAATCATCTGATTCCCGATGTGCAGATCATAACACCGATACGGGATGAAAAGCTGAGCAGGGAAGCTGAAATCGACTTCTTGAAAAGCCAGGGAGTGGCCTATGATTTTGAAAAAGCGGCGTACAGCATCAACAAAGGCATCTGGGGAACATCCGTAGGTGGCAAGGAAACCCTGACCTCCTCCCAAAACCTGCCTGAAGATGCCTGGCCGACACAGGTGACGGAAACTGGACAAAAAGATATTACCCTTTCGTTTGTCAAAGGCGAATTGAGAAGTATAGATGGCATTGCATTTAGCCATCCTGTTGAAGCCATTGAATACTTGCAGCAGCTGGCACAACCCTATGGAATCGGGCGGGATGTCCACGTTGGGGATACTATTATTGGAATCAAGGGAAGGGTGGGCTTTGAAGCGGCCGCTCCACTGATTATAATCAAGGCCCATCATTTGCTTGAAAAGCACGTATTGACCAAATGGCAATTGTCGTGGAAGGACCAGCTGTCCGGTTGGTATGGAAACTGGCTGCATGAAGGACAGATGCTGGATCCCATTATGAAGGATATCGAAGCCTTTTTTGAGAGCAGCCAGAAAATGGTAAGCGGTGACGTTTATGTGAGCCTGCTGCCTTATCGCTTTGTGTTGAACGGGATCAATAGTCAACACGATCTGATGTCGGCAAAGCACGGCACTTATGGTGAAATGAATCAGGGCTGGACAGGTGAAGACGTCAAGGGATTTACCAAGATTTTTGGAAATCAGACCTCTATCTATTATCAAGTAAACAGCACTGCAACACATGAAAACTAATTCAAAAATAAGGGCCGGTATTTTAGGCGGTGCGGGTTATACCGGAGGCGAATTGTTGCGGTTGTTGGTAAATCACCCGTCGGTTCTGATCGAGTTTGTTCACAGCAGGAGCAATGCAGGTCTATTGGTTTCAGACGTGCATGCCGATTTGATTGGTGATACCAGCTTGTGCTTTACGGATACCATTCAGGCAAATATAGATGTGTTGTTTTTATGTCTCGGACATGGAGAATCAATAAAAGTAGTCAATGAACTGAATATAGATAAGAGCATAAGGATCATAGATTTGAGTCAGGATTTCAGATTATATTCAGCTACCAGCAGTACTTTTGTATACGGCTTGCCAGAACTTAATAGGGAGGCTATAAAAGAAGCTCGAAACATCGCCAATCCTGGGTGCTTTGCAACGGCCATCCAATTGGCTTTGCTGCCGTTGGCTGCCCATCAACTGATCCAATCCGATGTACATATAAGTTGTACCACAGGTTCAACAGGAGCCGGGCAGTCCTTGAGTGCCAGTACGCATTTTACCTGGCGGCAAAACAACCTGTCCGTTTACAAGGCTTTCACGCACCAGCATTTGGACGAAATCAACCAAGGCCTGCAACAGCTCCAGCAATCTATGGAGGCTAAAATTATAATGATCCCGCAGCGGGGTGCCTTTACAAGGGGCATACTTGCCAGTTCGGTATTGAAAAGTGACAAGAGTATAGAAGTGTTACGTGAACTCTTTGCGGACTATTACAAGGAACATCCCTTTGTGCATCTCAGCACTAAAAGTATTGATTTGAAGCAGGTGGTTAATACCAATAAGTGCCTGCTGTATTTGGAAAAGCATGGTGATGAATTGCTAATTGTCAGCATAATAGATAATTTGTTGAAAGGAGCTTCCGGCCAAGCTGTCCAGAACATGAACATACTGTTTGGACTGGCCGAAACAGAGGGGTTGCAATTAAAAGCCTCCGCATTTTAAAAAAGTAAAGTATGAATACATTTGACGTCTATTCTGTTTTTGATATTGAAATTACCAAAGCCAGAGGCATTACCCTTTGGGATGCCAAAGGAACTGCCTATATGGATCTTTACGGTGGCCATGCGGTCATTTCAATCGGTCACAGTCATCCGCACTACGTAAGTGCCATAACCCGGCAGTTGCAAGACATTGGGTTTTATTCCAATTCGATCCGGATTCCTGCACAGGAGGAACTGGCTGATAAATTAGGAAAAATTTCAGGCTATCCCGATTACCAGCTATTCCTATGCAATTCAGGTTCCGAAGCCAATGAGAACGCACTGAAATTAGCCTCCTTTCACAACGGACGGAAAAAAGTCATCTCGTTTACGGGAGCTTTTCATGGACGGACGTCCCTGGTAGTTGCAGCAACGGATAATTCGGCTATCATAGCTCCCATCAATGAAACATCAAACGTATGCATGCTGCCTTTCAATGACGTGAATCGATTGGAAGCTGAAATGGATGAATCAGTTTGTGCCGTAATAATCGAAGGAGTGCAGGGGGTTGGAGGAGTGGTAATTCCGTCGATTCCATTCTTGAAGAAGACAGAAGCACTGTGCCGTAAATTTGGAGCCGTATTGATCCTGGATGAAGTGCAATCGGGTTATGGCAGGACCGGGAAGTTTTTTGCGCATCAACATGCAGGCATACGGCCGCATATCATTACGGTTGCCAAAGGAATGGGCAATGGTTTTCCGATTGGGGGCGTATTGATTGCCCCGGAAATCCAAGCAAAGAAGGAACGTCTTGGAACCACATTTGGAGGAAATTATCTCGCATGTGCTGCTGCCATTGCTGTTTTGGAAGTCATTGAGGACGAGCAATTGATTGCCAATGCTTATGATATGGGCAACTATTTGACTGGACAACTGAAAAACCTTCCACACATTAAGGAAATACGGGTGCAGGGATTAATGATAGGTATTGAATTGGACCGACCCTGTGCTGAAATCAGGGAGGAGCTATTGTTCACCCATCACATTTTCACTGGTTCGGCATCCAACAAAAACACGATACGAATTTTACCTTCATTGGCTGTGACAACAGCTGCACTGGATGTATTTGTTTCGGCTTTGAAACAAGTTTTGGTATCCATTAACAAAGAAACAGTATGAAACATTTTACATCCGTAAATGATGTTGCCGGCGTCAATCAGTTTGTCGCTGAAGCATTGGAACTAAAGAAGCATCCCTTTTCACATCAGGAATTGGGAAAAAATAAAACCATCGGCTTGCTCTTTTTCAATTCAAGTCTGCGGACACGACTGAGTACGCAAAAAGCGGCCTTGAATTTGGGAATGAATGTAATCGTAATGAATATAGGAAGTGAAGGCTGGGCACTTGAAATGCAAGACGGGACTGTGATGGATGGCAATGGCGTGGAGCATATCAAAGACGCTGCTGCCGTTTTGGGCTTGTATTGCCAGATTATTGCGGTGCGTTGTTTTCCAGCACTTGCTGATAGGGAGGAAGATTATTCAGAGAAGGTATTGCAGTCCTTTATCAGATATTCCGGCGTACCCATCGTGAGCATGGAATCGGCTGTTTTGCATCCGCTGCAGAGTTTGGCCGATATGATGACAATCAGTGAGGCAAGGGACAAGGAAAAACCGAAAGTGGTTTTAACCTGGGTACCCCATATAAAAACACTGCCACAGGTGGTAGCCAATTCTTTTGCAGAATGGACCTTGAAAAGCGGGTACGATCTGACCATCACCCATCCGGAAGGTTATGAATTGTGTAGCGATTTCACAAAGGGTGCAACCATTGAACATGACCAGCAAAAAGCATTGAAGGAGGCCGATTTCGTGTATGTAAAGAATTGGTCCGCTTATACCGATTATGGAAAGATATTGACAACCGATCCGGAATGGATGCTGACCCAGGAGAAAATGAAAGTGACCAATCAAGCCAAGATAATGCATTGCCTGCCGGTTCGAAGAAACCTGGAGCTGGCTGATGAATTACTCGACGGACCGAATTCATTGATACTGCAACAGGCACAAAACCGTGAATTTGCGGCACAGGCAGTCTTGAAGAGAATAATGGAAACAAATTTCTAGAAATGGAACAATTGCATATAATTAAAATAGGAGGAAATTGTATTGATGATTCCAAGGAACTCGAATTGTTCCTGGCTAATTTTGCATCCATCACAGGCCCGAAAATATTGGTGCATGGAGGAGGAAAAATGGCTACAGTACTCGCGGAGCAATTAGGTATTCCACAAACCATGATCGAAGGGAGAAGGATAACCGATGCCCAGACTTTGGATATAGCCGTGATGGTCTATGCCGGCTTGATCAACAAGAAGATTGTAGCCCAATTGCAAGCAAAACAAAGCAATGCAATAGGATTGAGCGGTGCCGATGGGAATCTAATCCAGGGCATCAAAAGAACCGATCACTCCATCGATTATGGATTTGCAGGTGATATTTTGGAAGATGGCATCAATACCCACTTGTTTGAAACCTTGTTGCAAAACGGAATCATCCCGGTCGTTAGTCCGATCACACACGATGGCAAAGGGCAGCTGTTGAATACCAACGCCGATACCATTGCTTCAAAAATAGCCATTGCCTTAAGCTCGCAATATCAGGTGTTTTTAACTTATTGCTTCGAAAAAAAGGGCGTTTTATATGACATGGAAAATGAAGAATCCTATCTACCCTTGCTTACCAAAGAAAAATTCATGGAATTGAAAGCCGAAGGCATCATATCAAAAGGAATGCTTCCCAAGCTGGAGAATGCATTTGCTTCAATTGCAAGCGGAGTAGCACAAGTAACAATTTGCAAGGCGTTGCATCTTTCAACAATTGGTTCGGAACAAGTAACAGGAACACAAATCATCAACTAATGGAACAGTTAAAGGCAGATGCCATAGAATTATTAAAGCAATTGATCCGTATACCGTCTTTCAGCAAGACCGAAGACAAGACGGCGGATGCCATTGCTTCCTTTTTAGAAGATAGAGGCGTTGAAACACATCGATTTTATAATAATGTCTGGACCAGGAACAAGTATTTTGATCCTGCAAAGCCAACCCTACTGCTCAATTCACACCATGATACGGTAAAGCCCAATGCGCAGTATACGAAGAATCCATTTGAACCTATTGTAGAAGATGGGAAGCTGTATGGATTGGGAAGTAATGATGCCGGAGGAGCATTGGTTGCCTTGATGGCTTGCTTCTTGTATTTTTATGACCAGGCTGATTTGCGCTTCAACATCATTTATGCCGCAACTGCAGAAGAAGAGATATCCGGAGAAAAAGGAGTGGAGATCTTGCTTCCCCAATTGGGAACGATTGATTTCGGGATCGTAGGTGAACCTACAAAGATGGACCTTGCCATTGCTGAAAAAGGCTTGCTTGTGATTGATTGCGTTGCGCATGGAAAATCAGGTCATGCAGCCCGTGAAGAAGGTGAAAATGCTATTTACAAAGCCTTGAAAGACATCGAATGGTTCCGGACGTATCAATTTCCAGAAGTGTCTGAAACTTTAGGCCCTGTAAAAATGTCCGTTACCCTGATACAAGCTGGCGTCCAGCACAATGTTGTGCCCAACAGCTGCACCTTTACAGCAGATATCCGGACCACCGATAAATATGGCACGCAGGAAGTCTTGGATGTGATCCAGCAAAATATTTCATCGGTCATCCAGCCCCGATCTACGCGATTGAATCCATCATCTATAAATCCATCACACCCGATGGTACAAGCAGGATTGCAATTGGGCAGGACAATTTATGGTTCACCCACGACTTCCGATCAGGCATTGATGTCGTTTGATACGGTAAAGATGGGACCAGGTGATTCAGCCCGTTCCCATACGGCAGATGAGTTTATTTATCTGCAGGAAATAATGGAAGGAATCGAATTATACATCCAATTAGTAAACAATTACAACCAATTATGACAAAACTCTGGCAAAAAGAAGCGAATGATTCCGATATCCAAAAAAGGATAGAATCGTTTACCGTTGGAAGCGACAAGGTTTGGGATTTGTACCTGGCCAAATCAGATGTCACGGGTTCCCTGGCCCACGCAAAAATGCTATATGATATAGGCCTGCTGGATAGGAATGAATTGGCTGAATTGGAAGATGGCTTGCATCAGATTTTAAAAAGCATCGAATCAGGAACCTTTGTCATAGAAGAAGGCGTTGAAGACGTTCACTCGCAGATAGAGATCTTGCTGACCCGGAACAAAGGGGAAGTGGGGAAGAAGATTCACAGTGGCCGTTCCCGAAACGACCAATCATTGGTAGACATCAAATTGTTCATCAAGGGAGAGTTGGAGATCATCGCCAATAAGGTAGCCGTCGTATTTTATCAATTATTGGAGCTGAGTGAGAAACACCAATCCTTCTTGCTTCCGGGCTACACCCACATGCAATTGGCCATGCCTTCCTCTTTCGGATTGTGGTTTGGAGCCTATGCGGAAAGTTTGAGTGATGATTTGGAACTATTGACTGCAGCATACAACGTTGCGAATAAAAATCCGTTGGGCTCAGGTGCTGGATATGGATCGTCTTTTCCGCTGAACCGGCAAATGACGACTGATCTGTTGGGATTTGACAGTATGAATTACAATGTCGTTTATGCGCAAATGACGCGAGGAAAAACTGAAAAAATAACTGCCATGGCTTTGGCAACAATCGGAGCCACCCTTTCTCGATTTTCATCAGATGTATGCTTGTACATGAATCAGAACTTTGATTTTATTACCTGGCCGAAGGAATTTACAACAGGGAGCAGTATCATGCCGCACAAGAAGAATCCGGATGTATTTGAATTGATCCGGGGAAAATGCAACAGGATCCAGGCCTTGCCAAATGAATTGTCCTTGCTCATGAATAACCTCACCTCAGGCTATCACCGGGACATGCAGCTTACCAAGGAATGCCTTTTTCCGGCCTTGGTTGAAATGAATGGCTGCTTGGATATCTTGGCTTTGATGCTCGAAAATATTGAAGTCAGGGACAATTGCATCGACGATGAAAAATATCAGACCATTTTTACGGTAGAAGCAGTCAACCATCTGGTCTTGTCCGGTATTCCTTTCAGGGATGCTTACAAGATTATCGCAGAGCAGGTAGAAAACAAGACCTTCAAGGCAAACACAAAAATCCAACACGTGCATGAAGGCAGTATGGGCAATTTATGTACGGATCAGATAAAGATGCATTTTGAAAAGCGATTGCGACAACTTGTAAAATAATATCAATTATTGCGGTTCCTGCAAGAAATAGGCAGTTTCATCCTTAACCACGCTCATGACAATATTGCTGTGGTATTGTCCGATATTGGGCGTATTTGAAAGTACGTTTACTACAAACTGGTTGTACGATTCGATATCCTTGGTTGCAATCTTCAACATGTAATCATAATTGCCCGAAAGGCTCACCACTTCCATAATTTCGGGTATGTTTTTTATATAGGCTTCAAATTCGAGCAATGCCTGATTGGATTGCTCTTTCAGGATCACATTGCAATAGGAGAACAAATGGATTCCAACCTTCGCCGGATTTAAGATAGTTGAGCGGGACTTGATGATTCCCATATTTTCAATATTCCTGATGCGCTCATAGGTAGGCGTATAGGAGAGTCCGACTTCTCTGGCAATTTCCTTCACCGAAATAGTACAATCTTTTTGCAAGATATTCAGAATCTTGATGTCAATCTTATCCATGGAAATAATTTTAGCTAATGTAAAAAATTAAATAGGGAAGTCCGTTTTTTTTGTTTCCTAATCCAGAGAAATTAATAAAATGCACTGGATTGGTAAAAATAAGCATTCAGGAATAATTTAGAAAAAAATAGTAAATATTTTGGTGCCAACTGCGATTTGAATGATTGAGCATATCCTAATGCTAAGTATTGCCGTCACGGCTCTCTATAATTTTAAGCCTAAAATTGATGGCAATATTATATCTGGGATATCGGCAGAGCCAAAATACGGTCAGTAAAGTCAGTAGGAGTAAGATTATGTCATTGTCGTATGTGAATACGCTTCCAACTTACCATAAGTACTTTAAGGAGCTGCAAGTTTTAGGCTATATAAAATACCTCCTTCCTACCATCCTGGATATAAGAGTGAAGTTGATTATGCATTTTTTTTGCAATTTTCCTCGCAGTTCCAACATCTGCTCACCAATGCGCTGCAGCTGTTGAATAGCTTCCTGCTGTTAAAGTATGTTGCAGGATTTTTTGATCTGCAAGTAGATAACCGCCTGGTGCCAATTAAAATAAATGAATTATTAATTCATTTATTTTAATGCTTAAAAAATTTATGTAATATACTTTTTAGTATATTTACAGTGTAATTTATAAAGATATGTTGACGAAAGCAGAGAAGACAAAACAATTTATATTGGAAACAGCCGTACCTCTGTATAACAAGAAAGGCATTTCTGGAGTGAACATAGACGACGTTCTGGCGGAAACCAAATTAACGAAAGGCTGCCTGTATGGGCATTTTGAAAATAAGGATGACCTTACTGTGCAGGTTGTAGACCTGATGCTGAAAAAAGTGTCTGACAGAATGTCCCTGGCTGTCTTGAATGCTAAGACAACAAAGGCTAAAATTTCCGCATTCCTTGATTTTTACAAAGATCCGATCAATACTTATGTTTCAGGTGGCTGTCCGATATTCAACACTGCTGTTGAAGTTGACGATAACTTTCCATTGATAAAGCAAAAGGTGGCGGCTCTATTTCGAATGGGACAAGAAGGGCTTACTAATATCTTGAAAGAGGGCATTGAAAATGGAGAATATTCTTCTGAACTGGATCCTGTTGTTTTTGCCTTTAAACTTGTAGCGGCCACAGAAGGAGGCATTGTGATGTGCAGGACTATGGGGACGGTAAAGCCTATGCATTCGCTGATAAAAAGTCTGAAGGAGGAATTGGAACAATATAGCCTGTAATTTTTTTTGAATAAAAATAGACTAAAAAGTATATTTAAAAATGCAAATACCTTATATATAACATATAATAACTATTATTATGAGCAACACATCCTTATTCGAGACATTTGACCTGAGTGGTCTGAAACTCAAAAACCGCATAGTTATGGCACCGATGACTCGCTCACGTGCTGCCAATGCAGGTAATGTAGCCGATGCGCTCCAGGCGGAATATTATGCGCAACGTGCTACCGCCGGTTTGATCATCACAGAAGGAACCTTCATCAGCAAGGATGCCGTCGGGGTACCCAATGTACCAGGCATCTATTCAGAAGACCAGGTTGCTGGATGGAAGCTGTCGACAGATGCTGTTCACAAGCAAGGGGGTAAGATTTTCGCCCAGATATGGCACACAGGTGCATATTCGCATCCAGATCATCATAACGGATTGGCTCCCCTTGCGCCATCGAGTTACAATCCAAATCTGGAAATATTCACACCAGCTGGCTTCAAACACAGTGAAGTTGCCAGGGCTATGACATTAAACGATATCAAGCAGACCATCGATGATTTCAAACAGGCTGCCATTAACGCTTTCAAGACTGGCTTTGACGGTGTGGAACTGCACGGAGCAAATGGCTACCTCTTGCAGCAGTTCTTCAGCAAGATCAGCAACCAACGTCAGGATACATATGGCGGTTCCGTTGAGAACCGTGCCCGTATCCTTTTTGATATTCTAGGTGAACTTCAAACAGTCGTGGATCTTTCCCGTGTCGGGGTCCGCTTTAACCCATCGCTGAATGATCTGATGGGAATAACAGTTGATGACGAAACCATAGCCGTTTATGATTATATCGTAGACAGGCTGAATGACTATGGGTTGGCATACATCCATCTGACTGAGCCATTTACGGATGTTACCGCCAATCCTCATGCTGTACAGGAAGTTGCCAAGCATTTCCGCAAGATCTATACCGGGACGATCATCATCAACAGGGCGTTCAATAAGGAAACTGCTACACAGGTAATCAACGATGGGGATGCAGACCTGGTATCGTTCGGGACGCCGTTCATTGCAAATCCGGATCTGGTGGAACGCTATAGGACAGATTCGCAACTGAACACGCCGGATCAGGATACCTTCTATACGCCGGGACCAAAAGGCTACACTGATTATCCTTTCTTATCCAAATGATATAAAAGGAAATACAATGAAAGCCATATATTTTACCAATATTCTAATAGTAATGATGTTCCAGACATCTTTTGCCCATAATCTTATGTCAGATCATAGAAAAACAATACTTGCGGACAGTTCCGCATTTAAAAATATAAAAACGCAGTCCATATCTATAAACGGCACCGCCTTTTATTACAGGGAAATGGGAAAAGATAAGCAGGGCATCCCCGTTATCTTTCTCAATCATCTTGCCGCCACTATGGACAACTGCGATCCCCGAATAATGGATGGTATTGCGACCAGCCATCATCTGATTACTTTCGACAACAGGGGTGTGGGCGCTACAGCAGGTAAAACTCCTAAAACGATCGCTGAAATGGCATTGGACACCAGAGCTTTTATTCATGCTTTAGGATACAGCAAGGTAGATATTGTTGCTTTCTCAATGGGTGGTTTTATCGCCCAGGAAATATTACTTCACGAACCGGAGTTGGTACGCAAAGCTGTCCTTGCGGGAACCGGCCCTGCAGCTGGTGAAGGGATAGATAAAGTAACCAGGGTCACATACATTGATTTGTTTAGAAGTATTTTCAGCTTTAAGGACATCAAGACGTTTCTTTTCTTTAATAGAAATGAAGTTGGCAAAGATGCGGCAAAACAGTTCATCGCCCGACTGAAGGAAAGAACAGAAGCACGGGACAAAAAGCAATCCCTCGGAAGCTTCCAACGCCAGCTGAAAGCTATCCACGCCTGGGCCTTGCAAGAACCTCAGGACCTGTCTGTGATAAAGATTCCGGTCCTGGTGGTAAACGGCGACAACGACCGTATGGTTCCCAGCAGAAACACCTATGACCTGAACAAGCGGATAGCAGGATCAGAGCTAATTATTTATAAGGATTCCGGTCACGGTGGAATCTTCCAGTACTACAATGAATTTGTAAAAAGTGTATTGGTCTTTCTAAAAAAATAGGATTCAACGAATTGCCAAGGGGCAATTGTGAGGGTAATGAGTTGGAATAATGTAACAAGAATTTAATCTTAAAATTTATATAATGAAAACAACAGGAAATACTATATTTATCAGTGGGGGAAGTGCCGGTATCGGTCTGGCGATCGCCAAAAAACTAAATGCTGCAGGAAACAATGTCATCATTAACGGGCGTAGCGGGGAACGTCTTAAAAGTGCCTTGAAGGAGCTTGACGGGAAAGCCATCGGAATACTGGGCGATCTCTCGTTAGAAGCGGACAGAATCCGTATTGCGGAAGACCTCAAAATGAACCACCCCGAAGTGAACATTATAGTAAACAATGCCGGCGCGGCATTTATGAATGACCTGAGTGATGAGAATAATGATGCGACACAAAAAGCTTACCAGGAAATCAATACCAATTACCTGAGCGTTATCCATTTTACATCGCTGTTAGTACCACACTTGTTGAAGCAGGATGAAGCGGCGATCATTAACATTTCATCCATCGCCGTATTCAGATCAAATAAATATCTGCCTACCTATTCGGCCAGCAAGGCTGCATTACACAGTTATACGCAGGGGCTCAGGGATACCTTTGCAGAAAACGAGAAATTGAATGTTTACGAAGTATATCCGCCTCTGGTCAACACCGAGTTTTCGGCCGAGATCGGAGGTGTCAATGGCATTCCCGCATCGGAAGTGGCTCACGAGCTGTTTGCTGCATTGGAGAAAGACCAGTTTGAAGTTCCGGTAGGCGACAGTAAAAAATTCCACGCCCTGCTTTACCCAGCCACCGAAAAGGCACCACAGTAACCCCTTCAACCAAAAAACTAAAATAGATATGAAACTCAGTGGAAAAACAATCCTGATCACAGGTGGCGCATCCGGCATAGGCCTGGAAGCGGCGAGGCAGTTTTTGGCAATTGGTGCTAATGTAATCATCACGGGCAGGAACCAAGTAAAACTGGACGCCGTCACGAAAGCATATCCCTCCATCACGGCCATACGAAGCGACGTCGGAAATGCGACAGATGCCAGAACCCTATACAGTAAGGTAAAAGAACTTGGCGGCATTGACATTCTTTATAATAATGCTGCTGTGCTTGTTCCACCCTCAAATTTAGGTATTGCAAATGACAAGCATGCCCAAGGTGCAGCTTACGAAATGGAGGTTAATTATCTGGGCGTAATCAGGCTGATCAATCTTTTCCTGGACATGTTAAAATCAAGAAATGAAGCAGCAATAATCAATACGACATCAATCTTAAGTCAGGCTCCTTCACTGATTGAAGCAACCTATTCTTCATCAAAAACAGCACTGGCCTTCTATACCACATCACTTCGGGAGCATTTAAAAATTATCGGGAGCAGCGTAAAGATATTTGAACTGGTTCCACCACTTGTCGCCACCGAAATGACAGCAGGAAGGAACGATAAGAAAATATCCACTGAAGATATGGTAAAAGGCCTGATTAAGGGCTTATCAAAAGAACAGGATGTAATCCGCGTGGGCGATGCAAAACTATTTAATCTGGTCAACAGGTTTTTACCTAAAACGGCCTTTAAGATACTTAATCCCAAAAAGGATGAGCAACTACTTAAATCATAATTCAATAAATAAGACAAAAAATGAGCGACAAGTTTGAAGCACTCTTTGTAAGAGAAAATGAAAACGGTTTTTCTGCAAATGTAGAAACACTATCCATTTCGGACCTTCCAGAAAACGACCTGCTGATCAAGGTGAGCTACAGTTCTGTAAACTTCAAGGATGCTGCATCCGCATCGGGGCACAAGGGGGTTACGCAGAAGTTTCCACACATACCGGGAATTGATGCCGTTGGAGAAGTAATTGCCTCCAAGGTGGACAGTTTTAAAATTGGTGATAAGATTTTAGTAACAGGTTATGACCTTGGAATGAATACCTGGGGCGGTTTTGGAGGATATATCAGCATTCCTGCTAAATGGGCTATCGCATTACCAGAAAAACTTTCTCCAGTGGAAGCTATGATATATGGTACGGCAGGTCTTACAGCCGGGCTATCGGTTTATGAACTGATCCAGGCAGGTATTAAACCTGAAAGTGGGAAAATTGTGGTGAGCGGTGCAACCGGAGGCGTCGGCAGTTTGTCTATTGCTATCCTGGCAAAATTAGGCTATGATGTCGTAGCTGTCAGCGGCAAAAACCAGGATGACTTTCTCATCAAAACACTTGGAGCAAAATCTGTGATTTCGAGACAGGAATTTGTCGAAAAATATGATGGGAAACCATTATCTGCTCCCGATTTTGCTGGTGGGATTGATGCAGTAGGCGGAACTATTCTCTCTGGAATGCTAAAAGCTACCCAGTACAATGGAGCCGTTACCTGCTGTGGATTGGTAGCATCTCCTGATATAAACACAAGCATTATGCCTTTTATCCTGAGACACGTAAAATTGATCGGGATAGATTCTGTACAGCAGCCATTAGCGTTTAAAGAGCAGATCTGGCAGTTGCTTGCAGATGAATGGAAGCCGGCAGTGCTTGACAAAGTAATGCAGGAAATAGAACTTGATCAACTTCCGGATGCACTAAAGGCCGTTCTTGAAGGTAAGGCTGTAGGCCGCTATGTAGTCAAACACAAATAAAAAAGAAAATATGAAAGCATACACTATTTCCAAATACAGCAAGACCAGTAAGCTAAATCTTATTGAATTGCCCGTTCCGGATATTAAAGAAAACGAAGTTTTAGTAGAGATACACGCGGCAGGCGTAAATCTTTTGGACGCTAAAATAAAGACAGGAGAGTTTAAATTGATACTGCCCTACAAAATGCCATTGATTCTCGGTCATGACGTGGCTGGCATCATCACCAAGGTGGGGAAAAACGTGAAGAAATTTAAAGTAGGCGACGAGATCTATTCGCGGCCGGCTGATTTTCATATCGGGACATTTGCCCAATACATTGCCATAAACGAAAAGGATGTTGCCATTAAGCCTAAAAATATTTCTATGGATGAGGCAGCGTCAATTCCACTCGTAGCACTTACAGCATGGCAGGCATTGGTTGAAAAGGCAAATTTAAAAAAGGGGCAAAAAGTATTTATCCAGGCAGGTTCCGGTGGTGTGGGAACCGTAGCCATCCAACTGGCAAAACATCTGGGTGCCACTGTTGCTACTACTGCCAGCAAAACAAGCTTCGAATTACTTAAAAGCCTCGGGGCTGATGTACTGATCGATTACAAAACCCAGGATTTTGAGAGCATTCTTAAAGATTATGATGTTGTACTGAATAGCCAGGATACTAAAACGCTCGAAAAATCACTTAAGGTGCTAAAGCCCGGAGGTCAGGTTATTTCTATTTCAGGCCCGCCAACACCAGCATTTGCGGAAGAGATTGGATTGCCTTGGTACCTTAAAATAGTTTTATCACTACTTAGTTTTGGTGTCAGAAAAAAAGCCAAAAAAAATAATGTGGATTTCTACTTTCTATTTATGCGGGCGGACGGAAGCCAGCTACAGGAAATTGCTAGCCTGGTTGAAGCCAATATCATTAAACCAGTAGTAGATAAAGTATTTACTTTTGAACAAACTAATGATGCACTGGAATATGTGGAAAGCGGGCGGGCGAAAGGCAAGGTAGTTATAAGGATGAAGTATAATAAGTTGTAAACTTTTATCAGGTAACCTATTGAGTCAAATTTTTTCAGGACAATTCATTTAAAGTCAACCTTAATATGTTGGACTTGATCCAGCCACGCTCCAATTTTGATAGCAACAATGCAAATTGTTTTTCAAACTCAGACAAATAGCTTATTTAGCACAAAATGGTTGCAATGTCTGGTGCCTCATACAGAATAGATGAAGATATGATATCCAAACAAGAATGCGTAGGGTAGGTTAAATAAAACTTACCCTAGACGGCGGAGTCAGCGCATAGTTATACATCCTGCTAACGTCATAGAATTGCCATAATAAGGTCATAATAAAGTCAGGTTTTTTTTCTCAATCTGCTTAAATGCTCAGGGCTAATTCCCAAATAGGAAGCAATATAATATTGGGGTACTTTTTGAAGTAGCTGGGGATAGGCTGCCACAAATTCGCGGTACTGCTCTTCATTGGAAGTTGAAATAATCATTTTTCTCTCTTGCTCTACCTGACAAAAAATCCTTTCGATAATCAGCCTGCCGAAACGTTCCCAGATCTTGTACTTATCGTACAGGGAATTAATATCATTTTTTCTGAATATCAGCAAATCAACATCTGTCAATGCCTCCAAATATTGCTTGGAAGGCACCTCCATAATAAAACTTTGATAGTCACTGATAAATTTATTATCTTCCACAAAATCGAGGGTTGCTTCTTTTCCATTAAGAAAAGAATATTCTCGCAGGATACCTGAATTTACGAAAGCAATAAAATTGCAAACCTGTCCTTCTTTCAACAACAACTCTTTCTTTTTCAAAGTTTTAAACTGTACAATTTCAGTAAAAGCTTCCCATTCTTCTTTGTTAGGCTGAATGATTGTTTTAATGAATGCTTCAATATTCAACAGCGATTCGGTTTCTGTCATTTACATAAAAGTTTTTGTATCAAATATTGCTTTTACCTGATTGCAGTATTTCATATTAATCTATTTGTCATAACGTAAAGATAATAGAACTGATGGATTTATTGATAAACATCAATGAGATACTAGCGTATCAATTACATCTTTGCAATTATCCAATTTAATTTATAACAACTTAGAAATGAAAAAATACTTTTTAATAATTGCATTGTTTCTGATACATACATTGTCATTTGCTCAAACAGGCACAATAAGGGGAACTTTAACGGATAAGCAATCTGAAAAACCCCTCGTTGCAGCAACGGTAGAACTGATAGGCGAATCAGATATTGCAGACATCACAACTGTTGACGGTACCTTCTTATTATCCAATGTTCCACTAGGAAGGCAAAGCGTGAGGGTGAGCTTTTTAGGTTATGAAAGCATTACTGTTCCGGATATTGATGTTACTTCAGGAAAGGATATTATTATTGCAATTGCATTGACCGAGAGTTTTAATACCCTGCAGGAAGTTGTAATTAGCGGCGGCAATAACAAGGCAAAAACCGTCAACAAGATGGCAGCGGTTTCTGCACGCCAATTCTCAACTGAAGAAGTAAACCGATATGCGGGTGGACGGAGTGATGTGGCGAGACTGGCTTCAAATTTTGCCGGGGTTTCAACAGCCGATGACAGTAGAAATGATATTGTTATTAGAGGAAATTCGCCATCAGGATTATTGTGGCGTTTAGAAGGTATTCCTATTCCCAGCCCAAACCACTTTTCGACACTGGGTACAACCGGCAGTCCGGTTTCGGCGTTAAATCCTAATCTGTTGGCTAATTCTGATTTTCTAACCTCTGCTTTTCCGGCAGAATATGGTAATGCCATTGGCGGTGTTTTTGATCTTGGCCTTCGAAAAGGAAATTCGAGTAATTATGAATATACCGTTGGTGTTGCAGCATTTCCAGGTTTGGAGGCCATGGCTGAAGGACCTTTAGGGAAGAAGGGAGGCTCTTTTCTTGCGGCCGGCCGTTACGGAATTATTGGAGCATTAGGATTTGCAGGATCAACTGCTCAGCCCAACTATAGGGATTTTTCATTTAATGTAGATTTTGGTAAAGGAAAATTAGGCAATGTATCTGTTTTCGGAATTTTAGGAACATCAAATATTGACCTTATAGGCAAGGATGTCGAGCTGGATGGTGATGATCTTTTTGCAACAAGGGACCAGGACCAGTTTGTGACTTCTGGATTTACTGCGTTTGGTGCAAAACATACCATTGATGTTGGTTCTTCTTCGGTTTTAAAAACAGTGGTAGGTTATTCTTCTTCCAATAATAATATTGAAGAAGACCGCTATTATAATTTGGAGACGCCTCAGGAAAATAAGATACGCTTCGCACAAGGAAAAAATACAGAGAACAGGTTTACCGCTTCTACATTATTAAATTCGAAAATTTCCAATAAACTGACTTTCAGAACTGGTGTTCTTCTTGAACTTTTCTCCCTTAAAACCAATTTATGGGACAGGGACAGGCAGGCCGATAATGATGGCGACGGATATCCTGATTACGTCAATTTACGGAATACCAATGGCAATTATTCCATTTTGCAGCCCTATGCAATGGCACAATATCGACTTAGTGAAAAATTAACTTTCAATGCAGGAATTCATAGTCAATATTTTTCATTAAACGAGCAGGCAGTAGTAGAGCCAAGAGCTGCACTGACTTACGCAATAAACAATGAAAATTCCCTAAGTATAGGCTACGGACTGCATCATCAGAATGTAGCTGCGCCCTTATTATTTTTGAATGAAAATGTAGATGGGAATTTAGTGCAGACCAATAAAAATCTTGATTTGGTCAGGAGCCAGCATTATGTTTTAGGTTACGATACCCGATTTGCAGACAAATGGAGGGCTAAAGTTGAAGTCTATTACCAGGCTGTAGATAGGGCAGCGGTGGAGAGGGCACCAACCAGTTATTCTTCCCTTACAGAAGGAGCTGATTTTGGATTTTCTATTGATAAAACTTCACTTGTCAGTAAAGGTGCCGGATTTAATCAGGGAATTGAATTTACGTTGGAGAAGTTCTTTAGCAGAGGTTATAATGTGCTGTTTACGTCTTCTGTTTTTGATAGTAAATACAAAGGGAGCGATAATATTGAGCGGGATTCACCCTTTAACAATGGTTATGTCATCAATGCTTTAGGTGGTAAAGAATTTAAAATCGGGAAAGCTAAGAAGAACGTTTTTTCTATCAATGGCAAATTAACAACAGCTGGAGGCCGCCATTATACTCCGGTTGACCTGAATGCTTCCATCGCCGAAGGTTATGAAATTAGAGATGATATGAAAGCCTATAGCGAACAGTACGACTCCTACTTCAGGATGGATATTAAATTTGCCATAAAACTTAATAGCAGCACTAGAAAAAGCTCACATTCTTTCTATGTAGATTTTCAAAATGTAACCAATAACAGCAATGTCTTTACTAAAAGTTATAATAGGGTTACACAACAGGTAAATCAAATAGACCAAATAGGTTTTCAACCCGATTTTGGTTATAGGTATCAATTTTAATTCGATTTAGAGCGTTTTATTTTGTTTAAGTTGGCAGTGCCAATACCCGATGAGTACCTTTGTAAGCAGTTCATGATCAACCCAAACAAACATTTAACTGAACTAGGGAATTTTGTAACTGAAGCAAAGGTATTTCTATAGAATCGGGATTATCTACACTATAGAATTATTGCATTGAAGTTTCATTTTCCAGTTGTTTTTTGCCCCATTGATGAATATGCTCTATAAAAGGGATTAACTCAAGGCCTGTTTCACTTAGCGAGTATTCTACTTTTGGTGGAACGACATGGTACATTTTCCGAATGATTAATTTATCAGCTTCCAGTTCTTTTAAGGTTTGGGTAAGCATTTTAGTTGTAATATTCGGTAAGGTTCTACTTAATTCTCCATAACGCAAAATCTTTTGCATACCAGCATCCAGAAAGGGCAACTATCACTTCTTTTCTGCTGCTATCCAGCGGTATGCTTCTACGGATCCGCGTCTTGGCGAAAAAGAAAAACTCAGGATTTCATTGTTTCTTTTAACTTTTATAGTCAGGTTTTTATCATAGCTGCCATAGTAAAAGTAAAGGTCGACAGATTCAATGACCTCATCTCCTTCTTTAATGCCTGTTTTCTCGGCATTGGAACCTTTAACCAGATCTCTGATGATTTGGCCTTTGGACACCCCTTTTGATTTATTAAAACCGAGGTCAAATACACCGGCATCCAATTTTTCTGCAACTAAGTTTTCTCCAAAAGCGCCTGGGTAAGGTACTATGAGTTTGCCGGCCTTCATTGCGTTCCAATCTTCTATCGCCCAGTTCCCAGCTCTTTTCTGAAGCAGGTCTGTCCAGGATTTTTCTGTAATTTCCTGAGTATGTTTTAGTTTTTCCAGTTCCAATGCTAGTGAAAGTACAGTGACTTTGTCTCCTTTTGTCAGGACTTTCAGCTTTGCATCAAGATTGGCGAAATAAAGGAAGCCACGCGTGTAAGGTAGCGTCCAGGAATTTGTTGTGGAAAATTTCATACTGCTGTCCGTATTATCCGGCTGCATTCTTATATCGTTGGTGTAATATCCCGCGGCCTTCTCATTAATGGATTTCAGATAGAATTCATCCGAATAAAATTTCCCTTTGTACGGCAACACTGTCGATAAATATTCGGCAATTCCCTCGTTGTACCACTCACTGCTTACACTTGAAATAAATATATGCAGCATTTCATGCGATATGAGTGAAAGCATATCGTCATTATCTTTAAGCTGCTCTGATGGCGGAATGCAAAGAAGAAAAGAGCCATATCCATCTCCCTGTATGGCTGAACCGCTTGAGAAAAAGATCTCAGGATAAGAACGAAAGAAAAAGCGAAAAGCCAGATCCGGTGAAGCCTGAAACTGCTTCCTTAAATATTCATATACATTCTGAAATTTAGGCAGAGAATTTCCAATTTTTTCTTCGTCCAGCCCCAATCCTGCAACACTGAAACCTTTATCCGGTAGCGGATTAGGATACGTGTGAAGAGGACCAACAATAAATTGTGCATATTGTAAGCTTTCATAAGAAAGTGCAGGTCGGGAAGTGACGTTGCCAACTCCAAAACTTGAAACAGCCGTGTTCCCCTCTGCCAGATCCCATTCCAATTTGACAAACAGCTCATTGTCAAAAGGTGGTAATAGCAGGATACTGATAAAAGATCCGGTAAGGCCTCCACCGCTTTTCTGCATATCGATGTATGAGCCCGGATTACGAATAGGGCTTGCAGCTGTGATGGTATATTCTACGGTTACTTTTCCATTTACAGGTTTCACTGCCTGATACACCATTGCATTTTTTTCAAGATCTTTCCTAGATGGATGCATATCCACGATCCCGTCTTCATCTTTTACAACGAGATCAGAAATCTGATCCGCTTTTCTTCCAAGGTTCTCCATAAGATCCAGATGCAGATTTAGATTATGGGATCGCAGATTGTCCTCAAAAACTACTTCATAAGAAACATGCATGCTGTTTGCTTTTCCATCACTGCCATATAATGGTTTAAGATGCAGAATAAGCGTCTTGTTTGCATTACCTTCGGCGCCGAACGCGTTTAAAAAATTACACAAAAAAGCAACGAAAATGATAAAACTGATGCGTCTTAGATAAATAGGTGATGAATTAGAAAACATAAGTTTTTTTGTTATAATTAATAAAATTAGTGGGCAGGTTACTTAGATTTTTTTAAGACGTTGCTTGTTGTACCCATTCCTCATTGCACCAAACTAAAAACAGCTTTTTAGCTTCGGCTGCCTTTCAAGTCCTCGTTTATTTGCTTTATGAACTTAGCCTTGTCCTTCTTCACCTCATTGATTTTAGCTTTCACATCCTCGGGAAGAGGGAAATGTTTTTCTGACCAAATGTAAATTTCGATGATGATTGGCAGTAGATCAATTCCTTTCTGTGTGAGCCTGTATAAAACTTTTGCTTTGCTTTCTGTATGTGCCAACTTTTCGATTATTCCATTTTCTTCCAGCAACTTTAATCGTGATGCTAAAATATTAGTCGCGATCCCTTCTTCCGATTTTAAAAAATCATTGTAGGTACTCTTATTATAAAGCAATAAATCCCTAATAATAAGCAGCGACCATTTATCGCCAAAGATATCCAGAGAGAAGCTGACAGGGCAGTCTGATCTCTTTTTTAATTTTTCCATAATTTTTCTTTAAAAAATACTTGCAATTTGAAAGTTGTTTATATATTTGCACTTGCATAACGCAAGCAAATTTACGAATTAATAAATTAAACAACTAAAAATGAAAAAGAATATTTTAGTAACTGGAGCATCATCTGGTTTTGGGCTATTACTGGCAACAGAATTGCATAATAAAGGGTATAATGTTGTCGGGACTAGCCGAAACCCTGAAAAGACAGCGGTGTCTATACCCTTTAAGATGTTGAAATTGGATATTACGGATGGTAATTCCATCAAATCTTTTGGAAAAAAGCTTTTTACCGAAATCGGTAGGTTAGATGTATTGATCAACAACGCGGGGTTTTATCTGTCTGGGATAGCCGAGGAAACTACCATCGAGCAGGGAAGACAGCAGTTGGACACCAACTTTTGGGGTACCGTTATGCTAACCAACGAACTGCTGCCTCATTTTAGAAAGCAGCGTTCTGGCAAAATAATTACCGTGGGATCTATTGCGGGGCTGATCAGCCTTCCCGGCGGATCTTACTATGCCGCTTCCAAGCATGCGCTGGAAGGCTACTTCAGGGCGTTGCGTTTTGAATTAAAAGAATTCAATATAAAAGTAAGCATAGTCGAGCCGGTGGGTTTCAAAACCAATATTGTGACCAATTCCATAGCCGCGGACAATAAAATCGGTGATTATGATAGTTATCGCACAAAACTTGAGGAGTATACAAAAGATCTTTTTTCAAAATCAGAAGAGCCAAATCTTGTTGTTGAAAAGCTATTAAAATTAGTCGAGAATGAGAATCCGACGTATAACCATCCGGTGGGGAAAGGTTCTACCTTATTCCCAGCATTACAGTACTTTTCGTTCAAAACATTTGAAAACGCAATTATCAAAAATATTAACAAATTTAAAAAATAAGTTATGAAAAAAATATATTTAACATTAATGCTGTCAGTTCTGTCAATTTTTAATGCAATGTCTCAAAATGCTCCCTCAGACAAAATATTAGGGATTTGGCTGAGTGAAGATAAGGATGGGAAAATTGAAATTTACAAGTCTGAAAATAAATATTTCGGGAAACTGATCTGGGGCAAAACTATGTATGAAGCAGATGGAGTTACCTCTAAAAAAGATGTAAAAAACAAAAATGAAAAACTTAGGTCACGCAATCTCAAAGATCTGCCGATGCTTAAAAATTTTACGTATAGTGATAGAGTTTGGGACGGTGGAGAAATCTACGACCCATTCAGTGGCAAAACCTACAGCTGCACGATGAAAATGTCAGATGGGAAGCTGAATATCAGAGGATATATTGGCATCTCCCTGCTTGGAAGAACCGCTGTTTGGGAAAAGGTTAAATAATATAGTAAAGCCAATAAAAATATGCAAAGCTTCAGATTGTTGTCATATTGGCAATAATTAATGCGCTTTCTAGAAAGTTTATAGGATTTTATAAAACTACCTTAAGATTGACTACAAATTACTTTTGCGGCAGACTTGGCTAGTTTAATTGGCGAAGAACTTTCAGTCCCTTTGCTTCGTAGAATTGCGCCTTCAAATAACATGATAATCTGTATAGCCAGCGATTTACTGTCTCTGATTTTTGCTTCTATTAGATACTTTTCAATGAGTCCCTTTAGTGCATTAGTATGGACATCGCAGGCTGTTTCTATTTCTAGTGCCTTGTGTGCATATTCCGTTTTTGCGTTCATTGCAAAGCAGCCGTCAAGATTGCCACCCTCTACTAGCTCTGCAAGAAAGTCAAAAATCATTAAAGCCTTATCCACTGGCTGGTCGAATGGAGAATTTTCTATATAGTCGGATATTGCCTTATAGGTGATTTGGTGGTAATAATTAACGGTAGCAATAATCAGCCCCTCTTTTGATGTGAAGTGTTTGTAAAGTGTCCGTTTGGATATTCCAGTACTATCAACTATGGCATCTACACCAGTGGCATGAAAACCGTTCTTGTAGAAAATGTCATAAGCACTTTTGATCATTTCGTCCCTTTTTTGGGATTTTGAAACATGATTTATTTTTTTTTCCATAAATAAAAAATTCTATAGCAAATGTAAACTAAACTGTTTACATTTGCAACAGGTAAACAGATTGGTTTACATTTTGTAAACCTGAATCTAAAATATAGATACATAATTTAAATATTTTCAAAATGACAGAAAAAAATAAAATGGGTACTGCGGTAGTAACTGGTGCATCGTCAGGTTTAGGTGAGGTATTTGCCGAAAGATTGGCAAAACGTGGTTATGATTTAAAATTGGTAGCACGTCGTAAGGATAGATTGGATGTACTTGCAGAAAAACTGGAAAGCAACTATGGAATTAAGGTAACCAACTTAGTTGCGGATTTAGGCTTAGATACAGATTTGGAAAAAGTGGCTGAAGAGTTAAGAAATGACAAGAGTATAACATTGCTTATCAACAATGCAGGTACTTCTACACTTACTTCAGTTACCAAGACTAGTGTCGAAAAACAAAAAGAGATGGTGAATGTAAATATCACTGCATTAATGCTATTATCGAATGCTGTTCTACCGCAGTTTTTAGAGAAAAATGATGGAACTTTAATTAATATAGCTTCAGTACTTGGGTTTTATTCCTTACCTATAAGTGCTATCTATAGCGGTACAAAAGGTTTTGTAATTCAGTATACCAAAGGATTGCAAGAAGAAGTAAAAGGAACAAATATCCATATTCAGTTGGTAAATCCTGCTACTACTGCAACCGAAATATGGGAGGTTGGCGGCGTCCCGCTATCTGCATTGGAACAGTCAACGATTATGAAAACTGAAGATTGTGTTGATGCCATTCTTGCTGGACTAGATAAAGGCGAATTAATGACACATCCGTCTGTAAACGATCAAAATCTAATTGATGCTTACGAAGATGCCCGTATAAAACTAATGCAAGGTTCACAGACTAGCCAACCAGCGGAACGATATACCAAAAATTAGGAATTTATGGGATTCTGGAAAAATGTTCTTAAACAATTAAAACAATCTTAAATAAAAATGAAAACAATAATTTTAAACGAAGCAGGCAGTGTAGATAATCTACAATATATAGAAAGTGCAAAACCAACTATTAATGGTAATGAAGTTTTGGTAAAGACAGTTTCATTAGGTGTAAACGTAATTGATTATAAAGTAAGATCAAATGATGGAGCGCTGAATTGGATTCTTGGTGCAGACAGACCCGCAATTATTGGTTGGGATTTGTCAGGAACCGTAGTTGAAGTTGGTGATGACGTGACCGATTTCAAAATTGGTGATGCCGTTTTCGGAATGGCGAATTTCCCGGGAAAAGGAAATGCTTATGCCGAATTTGTTGCAGTCCCATCAGCACATTTAACTTTGAAACCTGCAACTATTTCTCATGAGGAAGCGGCATCGGCAACACTTGCGGCACTTACGGCATGGCAGACTTTGGTTGAAAAAGGAAATGTGAAAAAAGGGGATAAGGTGTTAATTCACGCAGCATCGGGCGGTGTTGGCCACTATGCTACACAAATTGCTAAATATCTTGGTGCTTATGTAATTGGAACTTCATCCGCAAAAAACAGGGAATTTGTTTTACAAAATGGAGCGGATCAACACATTGATTACACAACAGAAAATTTTCAAGAAATAGTTTCAGATGTTGATTTTGTGTTGGATACTCTTGGACGCGATACGATTTTAAGATCTTTGGATGTTATAAAACAAGGCGGAACAATTGTTTCAATTGCATCTAGTAATCTTTCTACTGAAGAACTTGAAAAAGCAAAATCAAAAGAGGTGAATTTATCATTTTTGCTTGTACAGTCATCCGGTGAAAATATGTTGCAACTTGCACAGCTATTGGAAAAAGGAATATTAAAATCACATGTTTCTAAAACATTTTCTTTTGACCAAATGGGTGAGGCCCATCTTTACTTAGAAAAAGGACGAACAGTTGGCAAAATTGCAATAACAATGTAATTATTCTTTAGGAGGCTGTCACATTGAGACAGCCTCTTCTGATTATTATGTACTTTCTTGCAATTTTCCTAGAAGGACCAATATCTGCTCACCCATTGTGTTCTATAAATTCTTTCAGGACTTTATTGGCCAAGTTGTTTCTTTCACAAATGCAGTCTATTATTTTTTGTGATGTAACCGTTTTGCCATTCTTCAGCAAATCGGTTTTGAACTGAGTAATTTTAGTTAGAAGGGAATCCAAAAGGTATTTATCGTTCTTGCGTTGTTCATTATCAGGTTTTTACCTAAAATTTTGTGGCACTTTTTTTTCTTTTTAAAAAGTGCCACGATTATGCCATAAAAAGTTTGGGCGTTTTTTAAAATTTTGGTGGTGCGGATAAAAACAAAAAAACCTGCAAATATTATATTTGCAGGTTTTATGCCTCTTTAGAAGATATTTTAATGACCTCTATAACATCTTAAAATGTTCCTTGGTCACTTTTGCGGAGAAAGAGGGATTCGAACCCCCGGACCTGTTACAGTCAACAGTTTTCAAGACTGCCGCATTCGACCGCTCTGCCATTTCTCCAATAAGTCGCTTTCATTACCTGATTGCGAGTGCAAATATAGCACGCTTTTTTGATTATCAAAACATTTTCGGTTGAAAAAATAAAGAAAATTTTACATTTGGTTTTAACCGTTTCATTTTCTTTTATTTAAGGCGAAAATAATTTTTGATTTATTTTTCCGCAACAGCTTAAAATGGCTTAGAACCTCACATATTCTGTGATTTCAAGACCGTAGCCAATCATTCCAACACGCTTGGTCTGCTCGGTATTGGAAACCAATTTGATCTTGGAAATATCAATATCGTGCAGGATTTGTGCACCAATACCAAAATCCTTGCTGTCGATTATTATTTTTGGAGCCTTCATGACGCCTTCGCTCTGCAAAGTTTTCAATTCAGCAATACGGTTCAACAAGTTGACTGATTGCATGTCCTGATTGATAAAGATCACGGCACCTTTTCCTTCCTCGTTGATCACCTTGAACATATCGTCAAGCTGCTGGTCGGCATTATTCGTTAGGGTACCCAACAAGTCGTTATTTACCTGGGAAGAATTAATCCTTGTCAAGATCGGCTCACCCAAATTCCAGGTTCCTTTCGTCAAGGCAATATGTACCTGCTTGTTGGTCGTTTGCACATAAGCCCTTAATCTGAAAGTTCCGAAACGTGTTTCCACATCAAAATCTTCTTTCTTTACGATCAGGCTGTCGTGTTGCATCCTGTAGGCTACAAGATCTTCGATGGAAACGAGTTTCAGATCAAATCTTTTGGCCACGGCTACCAATTCAGGTAATCGTGCCATTGATCCGTCCTCGTTCATTATTTCGCAGATCACTCCGGCAGGCTTGAATCCGGCAAGGCGCGCAAAATCAATTGCAGCCTCCGTATGGCCCGTTCTTCTTAATACACCACCTTGCTTGGCAATAAGCGGAAATATATGTCCCGGTCTTGCCAGATCGTGTGGTTTTGTATCCGGTTCTACCAATGCCAAAACTGTTTTGGCTCTGTCTAACGCAGAAATTCCAGTAGTTACGCCATATCCTTTCAAATCTACAGAAACCGTAAAGGCTGTTTCCATATGATCGGTATTGTTGGTCACCATTGCTTTCAAGTCCAATTCCTTGCAACGGCTTTCAGTAAGCGGGGTGCAGATCAGGCCTCTTCCGTGGGTGGCCATAAAATTGATCATTTCGGGTGTCACCTTTTCGGCTGCAGCCAAAAAATCGCCCTCATTCTCACGATCCTCGTCATCGACAACGATTATTACTTTTCCTTGCCTGATGTCTTCAATAGCTTCTTCTATTGTGTTGAGTTGTATTTTGTCTGATGACATTGTAGTTATTTTTGTTGAGATTTTTTCTTCTTGAAAAGTTTTTGAAAAGGAGCCAGGATCACATCTAGATTGATCAATCCGATATCATTCGTAGCCCTGTAGGTAAGCAGTATGGCCAAGGGAGTCAAAAGTATTGAAGCCATCCAGGCACCCAAAAAGGGAGTAATTTCATTTTCCTGTGCAATCTTTTTGCCAAAAGTATTGATGAAATGGAAAGTTATGAAGATCAATACGGCAAACACAATCGGAAGTCCCAGTCCACCTTTTCGGATGATGGCGCCCAGCGGAGCACCGATGAAAAACATAAGGATACAGGCATAAGCAATTACAAACTTGTCGTGCAGGGCAATCCAGTGTTCGTTGATGCTTTTCTGCTTGTTGAATAATTCGTCCTTGGTTCCTGTAATGGTGGAGTTGGTATTGGTAGTGTTGTTTCTTGCAATTTCTAGAAACTTCGCCTTGTCGTTATTGTTGTAGGACGCCAGGACATCATCATTGCGTGCTATTTTCTTTTTGGCCACGGCTTTTATGTCTTTTACAATTTTTGAAGTATCTTTTGCTGGCGCTGCTGCTTGGGTAGAATCCGTTTTTAAAGGAATGGTCTTGGATACCGGTGGAATATTAGGCATCTTGGAAGCCTGCCAGTTTGAAGGAGCAGTATTTCTTTGCGATTGCTGACTCGTGATCCCATTCCTTAAATGGATGTTCTCTGTAAAGGAAATCAAATCGTTGTTGTAGTTCGTGCTCAGGGAATCCAAGGTATAACGCAGCTCATTGATGTTGAGCATTGTATTGGTATTGGCTACCTTTTCATCATCAACATCTACCTTGTTGAGTTGCGACAAGTCAAGATTCATGATGTATTTCTTGAAAGAGGTTTTTGCAAACGGAAGCTTCTTCCTGTCTTCGTATTTCTTTGGAACGATATCTTCATATTGATGTCCTTCAAACAAGACCAATTGCAGGATATTCGAATCTTCGCTGCTCAGCAATTCACCATTCTTCGCCTTGATGACGGCATTGCTTGAGTTGCCTCCCAATGATTTTTTATGGATCGTGACACCTTTCAGCAAGTTTCCATTTTCTCCTGATTTCTTTTCAACCTTTATATTGTAATTTCCAACATCACTGAATTGACCTTCAGCTATAGCCATTGCAGGTTTTACCTGTGCAATATTTTTTCTGAAGTTGATGAATTTATATTGGGCATAGGGGATCACATTGTTGGCAAATGAAAATGCTGCGATACTTAAAACAAAAATGAAAACAATCAAGCTCTTCATGGCACGTTGCAACGAGACACCTGAAGATTTCATAGCAGCAAATTCATAATTCTCAGATAAATCTCCGAAGGTCATGATGGATGCCAAAAGGATAGAAAGTGGCAGAACCAAAGGAATGACGGTTGGCATGGAGTAGAGGAGGAACTTGACGATAAGGATCAAATCCAAATCTTTTCCCGCCAGTTCGGCTATAAAAAGCCAAACGGTTTGCAATATGAATATAAAAAAAAGGATTACAAATACCGAAGTAAATGTAATCAGGAATGTTTTTAGAAGGTATCGGTCAAGAATTTTCACTCTGGGAAATTAGTCTAGCTTGTTGATATAGTATTTTGGATATTTACTCTGAACAAAGGTAAACTGATTTTTTGATAATGGCTGATTGGTTTTAAAAGAATTAACAACAATTGTTGTTTTTGTACCATTCTTCCCGGTCTCAATAAGGTTGTAGATGTGCTTGGTCTGGATGTCAATACCCAAAAGTATTTCTTTTCGCTGGTCTTTCGAGCTGACAGGGATTAACTTGATATATTGGATTTTTCTACCTTTGATGTTTTGCGGGATATCCCAGCTGTATTTGTAACCTTTGTTGAAAAAAGTCAGCATCTTGGAAGGTGTAATGGCATTTTCATCCTTGTCATCAACGTTTGAGATTGTTATTTCCTCATCCTCTGGAACAATGGTATACACTTTTTTACCATCAAAAATCTTCGTAATTCCCATAAAATTCAACACATATTGGTTGTCTTTCAAGGTTACGTTTCCTTTGCTTTCCTGATTGATGTTTTCCTTTGAGTTGTTCAATGAATATTTAAAATCAATCTGGATATTGTCATAACTCTTTACTTTAGCGGTAACTTCATCAAGAAGTTCCTTTGCTTTTTTGTCCTGTGCCTGAATCGAAAAGCTAAAAATGAGTAAAAAAGCAAACTGAATAAAATGTTTCATCTTAAAAATTGTTTTGTTCATTGTTTAAAAAATCATCAAGAGAACTCAAATCAGGTATATTGACAGCTCTGGCTTTACTTCCTTCAAACGCTCCTACAATTCCGGCGGCTTCCAATTGGTCAATCAATCTTCCAGCCCTGTTGTAGCCTAATTTGAGCTTTCGCTGAAGCAAGGAAGCCGAACCTTGTTGTGCCGTAACGATGATTTCAGCAGCTTCCCTGAATAAAGAATCTCTTTCGGAGATATCCATATCAAGTTTGATGCCACTTTCGTCACCTCCAATAAATTCAGGTAACAAATAAGCACTTGCATAGGCCTTTTGAGCTCCTATGTATTCCGTAATTTTTTCAACTTCTGGAGTATCTACAAAGGCACACTGCACACGAACAATATCATTTCCATTGGTATACAACAAATCTCCACGTCCTATCAATTGATCGGCTCCGGAAGTATCCAAGATAGTCCTGGAATCGATTTTGGAGGTTACCCTGAAGGCAATCCTCGCAGGGAAATTTGCCTTGATCATACCTGTAATTACGTTTACAGAAGGTCTTTGAGTGGCGATAATTAAATGTATTCCGATTGCCCTGGCCAATTGTGCCAGCCTTGCAATTGGTGTTTCCACTTCTTTTCCAGCCGTCATGATCAAATCGGCAAACTCATCCACAACCAAGACGATGTAAGGTAAAAAACGATGACCGTTTTCAGGATTTAATTTTCGAGATTTGAACTTCTCGTTGTATTCCTTGATGTTTCGAACCATTGCATCTTTCAATAAAGAGTAACGGTCGTCCATTTCAATACAAAGCGAATTCAAAGTGTTGATGACTTTGTTGTTGTCTGTGATGATAGCTTCATCCGTATCAGGAAGTTTTGCTAAATAATGACGTTCAATTTTATTAAAGAGCGTAAGTTCAACCTTTTTAGGGTCAACCAAAACAAATTTTACTTCTGCAGGATGCTTCTTATACAATAATGAAGTCAATACGGCATTCAGACCAACTGATTTTCCTTGTCCGGTTGCTCCAGCCATCAAAAGGTGAGGCATTTTCGCCAAATCGACAACAAAGGTTTCATTGGAAATTGTTTTCCCCAGGGCAATAGGAAGTTCCATTTCAGCTTCCTGAAACTTCGCCGAACCAATCACGCTTTTCATAGAAACCATTGTAGGATTCTTGTTTGGAACCTCAATACCAATCGTTCCTTTTCCTGGAATTGGCGCAATGATACGAATTCCTAAAGCAGAAAGCGACAAGGCTATGTCATCTTCCAGGCTTTTGATCTTGGAAATCCTGATTCCTGCTTCCGGAACAATTTCGTATAGCGTTACCGACGGACCAACAGTTGCCTTGATTTGGGCAATTTCAATCTTATAATTTCGAAGTGTCTCAACAATCCTGTTCTTGTTTTCTTCCAATTCTTCCTGATTGATCGTAATTCCGCCAGTTGTATATTCCTTTAGTAAATCCAAGGTTGGGAATTTAAAATTGGATAATTCGAGAGTCGGGTCGAATAAGCCAAAATCAGCAACTAGGCGGGAAGCCAGGTTCTCTTCAATGATATCTTCCTCAGCCACTTTTTCAACGATAAATTCTTCTTCAATGTGAACAGGAGGAACTATTTCCAATACCGATGGTTTTATTGTGGGCTCCAAGATCAATTCTGATGAACTGCTTATGGTTGGTTTTAAATCTTCCTTATTGATTTCAAATTGGGAAGCAGGCTTGATGACGATTTTTTCTAATTCCAAATCCTCTTCTTCATCGTCAATAAACTCTTCTATTTCGGGTTCGTCACTAACAGCAAATTCCTCCAAATTATAAGTGCTTTGTGTGGATGGTGTCTTGATAGAATCCAGATCTTCCACCAACTCTTTTTTTGTTTTTTCAAATAAAGCTTTTATTGAATCGGGAGATATTTTTATCTTGAAAATCAGATAAATAATCAATCCGAATACAAGAACTAGCAATGTTCCTGTCTTGCCGATATAATCTTGCAGGAACAGGTTCATTTCATAACCAATAATCCCACCAAGTTCTGGAAGGAAATGTGCGAAAAATCCAAATAGGATGGAAATGATTACCATTGCAAACAAATCCCAGAACCAGGTATTTTTCAATTTCTTTACCGACAGATCTAAAATCATATAAGCTCCAGTCAGGAAAAATAACCGCACAAAAAGAAAAGCGCCAACGCCAAAACCTTTGTAGACAAAAATGTCTGCCAAATAAGCTCCAAACTTCCCAAGCCAGTTTTCAACGGTTACGGTCCGATCATTCAACTCACTTATTGCACTTTGGTCGTGTTGTCCATAAATATAGAAGGATATAAATGCCAATAAAAGCGAAATTGCCAGGAGTACAAGCAAGCTACCGAATACAACTTTATGTTGTCGGGTAATTTTAAATGATTTTTTTGGAGGAGAATCCGCATCGTTTTTCTTGCCAGCGGTTTCTTTTTTAATCGTTTTTGCCATTCAGGTTGTTGCTAATTGGAGTAAAAATAAATAAAATTAAAAGATAAATGGTCTTTTACAGGCTCATAATTATCGGAACATAGATAATACATCCGATTGCAAGTGCGGCAACAGCAGCAAAAAATACGGCACCTGCCGCGATGTCCTTTATAAAGCCAATTTTACTATGAAAATCAGGATGTATAAAGTCTGCAATTTTCTCTACTGCGGTATTCAGGCCTTCGATGCTAAGTACGAGGCCAATTGCCAGGGTCTGGAAAAGCCACTCCGTTTTGGAAATCTCGAAATAGAATCCAGCTAGGGTCAATAAGATGCCTAAGGAAAACTGCACCATGATGCTGTGTTCGGTGGTTACTAATTTGTAAGCCCCGAGAATGGCGAACTTAAAACTTTTTAATCTTCCGGTTACAAAAGAAGTATCGTTTTTCATTTAAATAAAATAGAAAGAATTAAAGTGCGGCCAGGGCAGCATCGTAGTTTGGCTCGTCAGCAATTTCATTCACTTGTTCAGTGTAAGCTATGTTTCCATTTTCGTCAATCACTACGACTACTCTTGAATGCAAACCGGCTAATGGACCGTCAGCAATTTCCAAACCATATTCCTTTCCAAAACTTCCGTCTTTGAAATCTGATAAATTGATTACGTTTTCAAGACCTTCGGCACCACAGAAACGTTTTTGCGCGAAAGGCAAATCTCTTGAAATGCACAATACCTTGGTGTTTTCCAATTGGCTTGCTTTTTCATTGAATTTTCTAACAGAAGCAGCACAAGTTCCAGTATCTACGCTTGGAAAAATATTCAAGACCAATCTGCTTCCTGCAAAATCTGCCAAGGAAACTACGGATAAGTCGTTTTTTACAAGTTTGAAATCAGTTGCTTTTGAACCTGTTTTTGCTAGTTCACCAGTTGTGTGTATTGGATTTCCTCCTAATGTGATTGTTGCCATTTTGTTTCAGTTTTATTAGGGTTCAAAAGTATGAAAATTATATTGGGAATAAAAATAAATAAGGCAAACAGAAGGCTGTAAAATCAGACTTTATCCAATACAACAAACGCTCCCTTAAAAGAGAGCGTTTGTTGTATTTGTCCAAATAAAAATTACTTGTCTATTGAGCCAAGGACCCTTTTCATAAAGGCATTCAAAGCTTCTTTTTTGTCGGTACCTTTCTTTATCATCTTGTCCACTTCCAAAGCGCCATACATATTAGAAATCAATTCTCCAATAACATCCAGCTCTTCGTCTTTCAAGGAAGGAACTTCGGTCAGGGCTTCAAGAACTTCAATGGCTTCTATAATATAATCCTGGTCATTCTCCTCAATGAATTGAGTAAGATGTTTGATAACTGGTAGTTTCATCTTGAAGATTTTTATAATATTTCAACGATCAATTCTGATAAGATCTCAGCCTTGTTGGTTTGCGTTTCGTTTACCAGCTTTCCATCCACGAAAGTGGCAAAAGTCGGCAGATTGGAAACATTGGCCAATTTTCTTGATTCTGGAGATTTCTCAGCATCTACCAAAACAAAAGTGACGTCTTCGTTTTCAGAAGCCAATTTCTTGAATTTTGGTTTCATAATGCGACAGTTGCCGCACCAGGAAGCTGAATATTGAACAACAACCTTTTGGGTTCTTGCTACCAGATCTTGTAAAGTATCTTCGTTTAATTCGATTAGCATAGTAATTTTAGTTTTAAAGTAGCAAAGTCTAAAAGGAACAAAGGTTTAAAACTTTACAAATATTTTTATAGCAAATAGACTTTGCTACTTTGTACCTTTGAGACTTTGCGTCTTATTTATTTAATTAGTTTTGAGACAAATAGGCAGCCGTACTGTTTCGGTCAGCGCTCATTGCTTGTTTTCCTTCTTCCCAGTTTGCTGGACAAACTTCACCTTTTTCTTGAACGTGCGTGTAAGCATCAATCAATCTCAAGTATTCGTTCACGTTTCTTCCCAATGGCATATCGTTTACACTTTCGTGGAAAATCTTACCCGTTTCGTCAATCAGGTAAGTAGCCCTGTAGGTTACGTTTGAACCTTCGATGATCACTGAATCGGTATCTTCGCTGTAGCTTGTAGATTCAATATCAAGGATTCCCAGGATGTTGGACAAGTTACGGTTTGTATCGGCCAAGATTGGATAAGTAACACCTTCGATACCACCGTTATCTTTTGCTGTATTCAACCAAGCAAAGTGTACTTCGTTTGTATCACAAGAAGCTCCAATTACTATGGTGTTTCTTTTTTGGAATTCTGGCAACGCAGCTTGGAAGGCGTGTAGTTCAGTCGGGCAAACGAATGTAAAATCTTTTGGATACCAAAACAACACTACTTTCTTGTTGTTGTTTGTTGCTTCTTCAAAGATGTTTATCTTTAAGTTATCACCCATTTCTGAAATGGCGTCGACTGCAATACTTGGAAATTTTTTACCTACTAATGACATACTGTAAATTTTAATGGTTATTTTTTGATGTTGCAAAAATAGGACAGACTTGTTTATTTTGATATCAGAAATTATTATAATTATTTATTATATGATAGTTTAAGATTATAGTTTGGTGATGAATAACATTTTTATTAATAAACAAAATGTTACTATTACATTTGGTTTTATATATTTGTTTCAACTAAAAGCAATTATTCACTTGTCTTATCAATAAAATCAAAATATGGGTTTTTCCAATTTATTCAGAAAAAAATCAATTAATGTAATCGTTCAAGAAGGTGGAGATGGAGAGCATTCAGGCTTGAACAAAGTGTTGACCGTAAAGGATTTGACTTTTTTTGGAATTGCCGCAATTATTGGAGGTGGAACTTTTAGTGCTATTGGGAATGCCTGCTTTTCTGGAGGCCCAGCAGTAGTAATATTATATGTAATGTGTGCTATAGCCTGCGGGTTTACGGCGATGTGCTATGCTGAATTTGCTTCTCGTGTTCCTGTTTCTGGAAGTGCCTACACGTATGCCTATGTTTCTTTTGGGGAATTATTCGCCTGGATAATTGGTTGGGCATTAATTATGGAATATTCCATTGGAAACATCTATATCGCTTTTTCATGGAGCGGTTATTTTACCAATTTATTGGAAAGCTTTCATCTCCATTTACCCGAATGGTTGACTATAAATTATAAATCAGCGCATGCCGCTTTCATTGCAAATAAAGGCACTGAAGGTCTGGCTGCATGGAGCAGTGCTCCTGTTGTGGGAGGATTACGAATCATCTTCGATTTGCCAGCTGTTGTCATCAATATGCTGATCACGTATTTGGTGTATAGGGGTACGAAAGAATCCAAGAATTTTAGCAATGTGATGGTTTATATCAAGTTGGCCATTATCCTATTGGTAATTGTAGTTGGTGCTTTTTATGTAGATATAGAAAATTGGACGCCCTTTATGCCAAACGGATTCAGTGGTGTTATGGGTGGAGTTTCTGCTGTCTTTTTCGCTTATATCGGTTTTGACGCCGTTTCTACCTTGGCAGAAGAAAGCAAGAATCCACAACGGGATTTGCCTAAGGGTATGATTTATTCGTTAGTCATTTGTACTATTGTTTTTGTTGTTTTAGCCCTGGTAATAACAGGGATGGTTTCTTATGAACTGCTTGGCGTAAGCGATCCATTAGCAGAAATTTTTGCCTTAAAAGGTGTAAAATGGATGCTGTTCATTGTTTCTATTGCTGCTGTTGTTGCCATGACAAGCGTATTGTTGGTCTTTCAAATGGGACAGCCAAGAATCTGGATGACAATGAGCCGTGATGGATTGATGCCAAAGAAATTTTCTAAAATTCATCCAAAATATAAAACTCCTGGTTTTGCTACCATCGTAACAGGCTTGGTTGTCGGGCTTCCTATATTTTTTACGGATGAAAACTTTGTATTGGACTTCACAAGTATTGGAACTTTATTTGCTTTTGTATTGGTTTGTGGTGGTGTTTTAATGTTGTCTCCGCAAAGTGAAGCCGAATTGGCAGAAAGGGCAACCAAAGGAAAATTCAGGATTCCCTATGTAAATTCGAAGTATATTTTTCCGATACTAATTCTTGTTGCAGCTGGATTAGTTATATACTATGTGCCAACTTTTTTTACCGATATTTTAGATTTTTCAAATGGTAAGATAGCTACAAATCTACCAATGTTGGTATTTCTATTGGTATGTGTAGTAATGACTTTCTTGTCATTTACCAAAAACTTATCATTGATTCCGTTGTTGGGATTGGTTTGCTGTTGCTATTTGCTGACAGGAATGGCGGTTTCCAACTGGATGTGGTTTGGTGTTTGGCTTGTTATCGGCTTGATATTCTACTTTATATACGGTTATAAAAACAGCAAGCTGAATATTCAAGATCTTTAAAGTTCAGCAAGTCTTTCAAAAGACACAGGTTGCACCAATTTTCACAAATCAGTTCGTGGAAATTGGTGCAATTTGTGTTTTCATTTCTAATCGTATTGCATCATCTGGCAAAGTAGGCGTAATGAGCTTTAAAACTTAAAATGATGTTAAGCCTCTGCCTTGCTGCTTTTTTTTATGTATATTTAAAATAAAAACAAAACCTATGAAAAACCTGAGATTATATCTGATTCTATTTGCAGGATCATTGCTATTGAATGTTTCCTGTAAAAAGAAAGAAGAAAAATCAGCTGTTGTTGCCAAGGAAGATTTGGTAAAATTCGACAGCACACAAATCCCAACTTTTATTGCCAAATATCCTGAATTCAAGGAATTTGAAGCAGAATTGAAAGAAGTCTATAGAAAAAGAAACTATCATTATGTTTGGTACGATAAGGACGGAAGGATTGATTTTGCCGAAGTACTATACAACAGGATCAACCAGATTAAAAATGATGGTGTCCAAGCTGAAATGCCATACAAGAAGCAAGTTGATGAACTTTTTGATCAGAGAGAAAGTAAAAAAGCAGGCCCGGAGAGCGATTTTTTGGTAAGTTCAATGTATTTCTTCTATACCAAAAACGTCCTGCAAGGTTTGGATACTGAAAAAAGCAAGCAAACCGGATGGTATTTGCCTCGTGAAAATGTTTCCTATGTTGATTATTTAGATGAACTGCTTAAAGACCCTTATTCAATTAAAAAAGACCAAGGCGAACTGATCGGTCAATACTACAACCTGAAAAAAGCCCTGCATAAATTCCGTGAAATCCAAAAAGCGGGAAGCTGGGGAACTATCCAATTGCCGGAAGGAGTGAAATCGCTCAAACCAGGTGATTCTTCAACTGCAGTTGCCCAAATCAGGAAGAAATTGTTCCTGATAGGCGATTTGAAGAGCGATTCAGGAAAAACCATCTTTGATGACGATTTAAAAGAAGCCTTGACGAAGTATGAAAGCCGTCATCACCGTAAATTTGATAATAAGATCGGACCAGCAATCATTGCAAATTTGAACGTTCCAATTGAGGACAGGATCAAAACCATCATCGTAAATATGGAGCGTTGCCGTTGGATCAATCCTGAAACGATGAACTCGAAAGAACTTGTGGCAGTAAATATTCCGTCTTACAGGATGCAATATTTCCGTGATGGAAAAAAAGTCCTGGAGTCAAATGTTGTAGTTGGAAAAGAACTCAACAAGACCGTAGTTTTCAGCGGACAGATGAGCTATCTGGTTTTCAGTCCGTATTGGAACATTCCACCAAGCATCATAAAGAACGAAATCAAGCCGGGAATAGCTGCCGACGGAGATTACCTGGCAAAACACAATATGGAATGGAACAACGGCAATGTGCGTCAAAAACCAGGGCCAAACAATTCATTGGGATTGGTGAAGTTCATGTTTCCGAATTCTAACAATATCTACCTTCACGATACACCTGCAAAAAGCCTTTTCGGTAGGGACGCAAGGGCGTTGAGCCACGGATGTGTTCGTGTAGAAAAAGCAAAAGAATTGGCAAACGCAATCTTGGAAGGCGATAAAAACTGGAATGCCAAAAAAATTGACGAAGCGATGAATGCTGGAAAAGAAAAGCATTACACATTAAATCACAAAATACCGGTATACATTGCTTATTTCACAGCTTGGGCAGATGAAAATGGCAATGTGAGTTTCTATCAGGATATTTACAAACGCGATGATAAATTGGCCCATTTACTTTACACTGAAGCCAAGTAAGCAATAAATACAAACACAAATTCCACTAATTTGCACAAATGATTTCGTGTAAATTAGTGGAATTCTTTTTGTTTAAATTATCTCAAATGTCCTTACTTACCTTATTTGGTGAAAGAAAACTCAATTATTTTTGAAATAGATTTAAATTTTAGACTTGAAAATAATTAGTGAAAATCAGTGAAATTCGTGTTTATAAGAATCTGTGCAAATCTGTGTTTATTTCTTTATCAAGCATTTTCCATTTTCAAGATCCCCAATTCCATCATACAACCTTCCATCATATCATAGGTCCTCTGGATATCGTTATCAAGTCCAATTGAAAAACGAATCAGGCCATCCGTAAGTCCCATTTCCTTTTGTTCTTCCAACGGAATTTCGCTCGAGGTAGAAGTTCCAGGAGCACTGAACAAGGTCTTGTAGAACCCTAAACTCACTGCCAAGTAACCCAGATTTCGCTGCTGCATCAACTCCATCAATTCGTTCGCCTTGTCGAGGCTTCCAACGTCAACCGTCATCATTCCGCCAAAACCATACTCAGGATTAATCATGCTTTTATACAATTCGTGGCTGGGATGGCTTTTCAATCCAGGATAAACCGTTTTCAAACCTGCCTGTTCGAATTTCTCCGCCAAAAACATTGCATTATGGCTGTGCTGTTTCATTCGGATGTGCAACGTTCTCAAGTTTTTCATCACACTGGCAGAACGCAAACTGTCCATCGTCGGACCCAAAAGCATACTTGCGCCGTTGTTCACATTCTTCAAATCGTTGATGAATTCCTGCGAGGCACAGACCACGCCACCAACTGTATCACTGCTTCCGTTGATGTATTTCGTCAAACTATGAATCACGATATCGGCACCCAATTTAGCAGGAGCAACTAATAAAGGCGAGAACGTATTATCGACAACCAATTTTATATTGTGTTTCTTCGCAACCTTCGCCAAACCAGCAATATCAGCCACTTCAAGTAATGGATTCGAAACAGTTTCACAATACAAAACCTTCGTATTTGGTGTAATAGAAGCTTCCACAATATCCAATTTCGTGATGTCCACAAAAGTTGTCCTGATGCCAAATTTCGGGGTAAAATTCTTCAAGAAGGCGTATGTTCCGCCATAAATTGTACGGCTCGAAACAATATGGTCGCCGATTCCGCACAATTGCAAAAGCGTTGGCGTAATCGCACCCATTCCTGAAGCAGAAACATTCGCAGATTCTGTTCCTTCCATAGCTGACAACGCCTTGTCCAGATATAGATTGCTAGGAGAAGAGTGACGCGAATACAAATAGCATCCTTCGGCATTGCCTTCAAAGGTGTCAAACATTGTCTTTGCCGACAAAAAAGTATAAGTTGACGAATCAGAAATCGATGGATTCACACCACCAAATTCTCCAAAATACTGCAAGTCCTGAATGTTATCAGCCGGATTGAAATTTTTCATATTGTATATTCTTGATATTTAATTGCTATTGAAATTGATTTTTGAAATTGTAATTGATTTTTAAAATTGCTATTGTCATTTATTAGAAGCAAATCGCCAGGTCATTTTTGTCCCGAAGCTTCGGGGCATAATCCCGCCCTCCTTCCAAATCTTTTCGTTTTTAAAGAAAAAACAAAAAGTATTTTCCCTCCGGTCGGGGCTAGGGAACATTCCATTCGCCTACTTGAATCTTTTTCAAAACAACGAACAAATAGATTATAAATCAATCATAAACGATATATTTAGAAAATAAAACTATAATACTATACATTTGTAATTTTATTTAAATTAAACATTCCGTATTTCTATTTAAACAGAAAATATTTCCAAATGACTTTAGATGCCACTGATAAAAAATTGCTTCAATTTCTTCAAGAAGATTCAAAGCAAACCACAAAAGAACTTTCGTTCAAGCTCAATCTTTCTGTAACCGCCGTTTATGAGCGTATCAAAAAGCTCGAACGCGAAGAAATCATCTCCAGATACGTAGTCCTTTTAAACAGAAATAAAATCCAGAAAGGATTCGTCGTGTTCTGCCATCTCAAATTGATGCAGCACACCAAGGAATTTATTTCCCAATTCGAAAAGGAAGTCGTGCAATTGAATGAAGTTTTGGAATGTTTCCACGTAAGTGGCGATTACGATTACATCCTGAAAATCTGTGTTGAAAATATGGAAGAATACAGAGAATTTATGGTCACCAAACTCACTACCCTGCAACATATTGGAAGCACGCACAGCACTTTTATGATTGGAGAAGTAAAAAATACAACTGCTTTTTCATTATGAAAAATATGCCAAAAAAATCCTAATATCCTTGTAATCATTGGATTTTTAAATTTCAAAAAGTTATATTTGGGAAAACACCAAAATACTTTTTATGCAAGACCAATTACGGGTAGCTCCAGTTGACCGCTACGTCATCAATCCATTAAAATCATTCATCAGTAATTCCGTTATGGGAGGCATAGTGCTGCTCGTGGCAACTGTTATTGCAGTAATTATGGCCAATTCCCCTTGGTCAGACTGGTTTTTGGGAATTTGGAAAAACAGAATCTCATTGAATTTCAACGATACGGTTTTCCTGGACTACGACTTGCACCATTGGATCAACGACGGACTGATCTCTATCTTCTTCTTCGTCCTCGGTTTGGAGCTAAAAAGAGAAATGGTCGACGGGCAACTATCAGGCTTCAAGAATGCCATCCTGCCCATCATTGTAGGTATTTCAGGGATGATTTTCCCGGCCTTGATTTTCTACTTTTTCAATACTTCTGATACGGAAGCACTCGATGGTTGGGGGATTCCAATGGCTTGTGATATCGCATTTGTCCTGGGAATTTTATATTTGCTAGGCGATAAAGTACCTGCTTCAGTAAAAGTGTTTTTCACAGCATTCGGTATTGTAGACGATATCGGAGCCGTCTTGATTATCGCTTTGGTTTACACCAATGAAATCTCGTATGTAAGTTTAATCGTCGGACTGATTTTCTTTGTATTGCTTGTAGTCGCCAATAAATTTGGAGTAAGAAGCACGTTGTTTTATGGAGTCGTAGGAATTGTAGGTGTCTGGATTCCCTTTCTGCTTTCAGGAGTTCACGCTACAATTGCGGCCGTTTTGGTAGCCTTTACCATTCCAGCAACAACTAAAATCAGCGAGGCAGGATTTCTAAAGAAGATTAAGAAATATTCAAGTAATCTGGATGAAACCAAATCGCTTGACGGCCCGACTTTAACCAACGACCAATTGCACATCATTGGAAAAATGAAATCGATGACCAAGCACGCAATGCCACCTTTGCAAAGGTTGGAGCACGGTTTGCATCCTGTTGTTGCCTTTGTAGTGATGCCGATATTTGCCTTGGCCAATGCAGGAGTAGTGTTCAACATCAATTTCGAGGATTTATTTTCAAACAATATCTTTTCGGGAATCGTCACAGGATTGATTGTTGGTAAATTCATTGGGATCTTCGGAGTGACATTCCTACTTCTCAAGTTGAAATTGGTAAGGCTTCCAAAGAAAATGACCATCAACCACCTTTTCGGGATCAGCATCCTGTCAGGGATTGGTTTCACGATGTGTCTTTTCATCACCACTTTGGCCTACGAAAATCCAGAACATATTACACAAGCCAAGATTGCAATCTTCGTAGCATCGATAATTGCCGGAATTGCCGGATATATTTTGTTGAATAGAAATGCGAATAAAGAGAAAGCGCTAAAAGCAATTTAACTTTAAAAGCCTTAAAAATGCCAAATCTTTAAACCGAATTAAACCCCAAACAAAAAAACTTCCGTAATTTTGCTACACAATTTTTAAAAACACACAAAACAATATAATATGAGTTCATTTGACGTAGTCGTTATCGGTTCAGGACCAGGTGGATATGTTGCCGCAATTCGTTGTGCACAATTAGGTTTCAACACCGCGATCATAGAAAAATATTCAACACTTGGTGGTACCTGCCTTAACGTTGGTTGTATTCCATCTAAAGCATTACTGGATTCTTCACACCATTATCACGATGCCATTTCGCATTTCAAGGAACACGGAATCGAAATCACGGGCGAAATCAAGTTCAGCATCGAACAAATGATTGCCAGAAAGGGAACAGTTGTAGATCAAAATGTTTCAGGTATCAAATATTTGATGGACAAGAATAAGATCACGGTTTTTGAAGGTGTAGGTTCATTTGAAGATGCAACACACGTAAAAGTGACGAAAGCAGACGGTTCAACTGAAACTTTGGAAGCAAAAAACACCATTATTGCTACAGGTTCAAAACCATCTTCCTTGCCATTCATCAAAATCGACAAAGAAAAAATCATCACTTCAACAGAAGCATTGAACTTGAAGGAAGTTCCAAAACACCTTATCGTTATTGGTGGTGGTGTTATCGGATTGGAGCTGGGACAAGTTTATCTTCGTCTTGGCGCTCAAGTTTCTGTAGTGGAATATCTAGACAGGATCATCCCGGGAATGGATGCTGGCTTGTCTAAAGAATTGACAAAGGTGTTGAAGAAACAAGGAATGAAATTCTACACTTCACACAAAGTGAAATCGGTAGAACGAAACGGAGAAGGCGTTCAAGTACAAGCTGAAAACGCTAAAGGAGAAACCATTACCCTTGACGGAGATTATTCTTTGGTTTCTGTAGGTCGTCGTCCTTACACGGATGGATTGGATGCTGACAAGGCAGGAGTGAAGATCACGGAAAGAGGCCAGGTGGAAGTAAACGACCATTTGCAGACATCTGTTTCAAATATCTATGCAATCGGTGATGTAATCAAAGGTGCGATGTTGGCACACAAGGCAGAAGAAGAAGGTGTTTTCGTAGCAGAAACAATCGCAGGACAAAAACCACATATCGATTACAATCTGATTCCAGGCGTAGTATATACCTGGCCGGAAGTTGCTGCTGTTGGTAAGACGGAAGAACAATTGAAAGAAGCAGGAGTGGAGTACAAGGCTGGAAGTTTTCCTTTCAAAGCTTTGGGACGTTCCCGCGCGAGTGGCGACACTGATGGTTTCGTGAAAATCCTTGCCGATAAAAAAACTGACGAAGTTCTAGGAATCCATATGATTGGTGCCAGAACTGCCGATTTGATTGCAGAAGCAGTCGTGGCAATGGAATTCAAGGCTTCTGCTGAAGACATTTCAAGAATGAGCCACGCACATCCAACATACGCCGAAGCTGTAAAAGAAGCCGCACTTGCTGCAACTGACAACAGGCCTCTGCACATGTAATAATTAGATTTTTAGAAGGTCATACTTTTAGAATTCCAAAAGCAATAAAACCCGTTTCTATTAAGAAGCGGGTTTTATTGCTTGGAGCGAATCGGTAAGGAATAAAATAATCCATATTTATGCTGTTGTCTTGAGGCTTCGGGGGAGGAGTATTCCACATCTTCGGAATCATTTCCTTAGACAGCTTTTGAAATCTGCTTCTTCAAATATTTCTTATAAACGATGTAGCCAATAAAACCAAGTAAAATCAGCGACCAAAGTTGTACAATAAATCCAATAATAGCTTCCAGAATATACCAACCCGTTTTCAATCCATCCACAATCTGAATCCCGATGTGTGGTCGGTAAGCACTGATGTCTGCATTATTCACCACCATTTCCTGCTTTGTAGTTTCAGGTTGATAGATGTATAATGAAATCGTACTAAAGCTAATCTTGTCATTCAAGGCAAGATTCTCAAGTTTTTTACTATCGTTTGATTCTTTCTGATTGTTTAAATTTTCTTCTGATGGATTGATTTCTTTTAATTTTTTACCTTTTTCATCGATGGCTTTTTCCAATCTATTTTCATAATTCCTGCTTCTGTTTTGAGCCAATTGATTACTCAACAGTTGCAACGAGACATCATCGGCTTTAATCACTCTATAATCCAGGAAATCAACTTGCTTGGCAATTGTTTTGATGACGGTATCCAATTGGGTGTTGGGTACACGGATCGTAATGTTATTTTCAACCTTGTACTTGGTGGTTTCCAAAGTGCTGTCCTGGCTGATCTTGGTATCAAATTTTTCCGAAATAGTACTTTGCAAATTTGTGTAGGTTACAAAACCGCCAAACCTGGTTGTTGCATTTTCAATGGCATAAGTAGATTGTGCGACATTCTTGACCTTGAATTTCGCATCAGCTGTCCTGACAAATTTTCGTTCACTGTTTTTGTTTTCAACAGCTGCAGAAGATGAAACCACATCTGCTTGTGCTGGTTCAGCAGCTGATTCTTCGGTTTCGCTGTTGTTCTTGCATGAAATTGCGAAAGCAAACAGGAGCACAGCAATTCCAATTTTTGGAAGTGAAATCAATTCAGTTCTTGAATCAATTTTTTTCAAGGCATTTTTCATAAAAATTCATATTAAAGGTTACTATTAATTTAATTACAGTTTTAAAAATGGAAAGGATAGTGTAATTTTCAATCAATAGTGTTATGAATTTTTTAGATTATTTTAACATTTAAAACAATACTAAAAACTGTGCCAGAAATTTCGGAAAGGATGGTAACTGAGTCAAAGAGATAAATTTACTCCTCTAAACAAATTAACCATATAAGATATTTAAGCTTAAAAACTATATTTTGATGCTCTTGGATGCCTTATATGTTTATAAAATGCAATCAGATAAAAAGAGATTCCTTGTATGGTTGTAAAAAATTATTGTTTGTACTTTTTTATATCGAATCCTTTGGAATAAAATATTTTGCCCCTGTCGTCAATAATAATTCCTTGAAGGCCGGGAATCCTTTTTAATAACTGCAATCCGGCTTTTTTGCCAAGCACCATGATAGCTGTAGAAATACCATTTGCCGTTTCGGCACTTTTGGCAAAAACGGTTGCACTCGAAACTCCGGAAGGAGGATAACCAGTCCGAGGGTCAATGATGTGGGAATAGCGCTTGCCATCAATCATTACAAACTTTTCATAATTTCCCGAAGTGACCACGGCTGTTCCCGAAAGTTCAAACAAGGCAAACAAATCATCTTCTTTCATCGGGTTGGTAATGCCGATGATCCAATTGTCACCATTGGGCTGTTTTCCCCAAGTATTCAAATCTCCGGAGGCATTGATGATTCCAGCTTCAACACCTTTTGAAAGCATTAGTTCTTTGGTTTTGTCTGCAGCATAACCTTTTCCTGTTGCTCCGAAGCCAATTTTCATTCCGTGGAACTTTAGGAAAATAGTAGATTCTTCTTCGTTTATAATTATGTTTTTATAACCAATTTTTTTTACTGATTCAGAAACTGATTCAAAGGAAGGAATGGCAGTCATAGAACCATCAAACTTCCAAATTTTATCTGCGGCAGCAAAACTGATATCAAAAGCACCATCGGATAATTCTGAAAAATGAACAGCTCTTTTCGTAAGTTCCAAAAGTTCCTTTTCTACTTTTACAGGTTGTACTCCAGCATATTTATTGATTTGAGAAACCTGACTTTCCGGGATCCAATCCGAAATTAAATTTTCGATCCTGCTGATTTCACTGATTGATGAATCAATATAAGCTTCAGCAGTTGGAAGGTCCTTAGCGACAATCGTAATATCAAAGCGTGAGCCCATCAATGTTACCGGCCTGCTTCGGGTTATTTGCGCATTAGAGCCAATTGTTTGGAGCAATAGGATAAGGAAAAGACATTTTTTCATATTCTAAAAGTTAGTGCAAAAATAGAATAATTATCATTTTTCGGATACTGATTCCATTACGAATTATTGTTTGCCCTTCCTTGTTATGATTTATTTAACGCTGCAAGGCTGAACATTTGCTTGATATTGTTTGCGATTAATTTTTTATTTAGAATCATTCTTATTAGTTTTGCCCTACGATTTTTATTTCTACAAGATAGATACCCAATTGGTATTTTAACCATTTAATTCATAAAAATGAAACAGCTTTTTATCGCCACAATTACTTTGTTAAGTTTTACAATCCAAGCCCAAAACAATACTTTATTGGATCGTGGATTCTGGAAGAAAAATCCTAATATTGAAGCAGTTGAAGCCGAAATCAAAAAAGGAAACAATCCAACTGAACTCAATACAAATGCTTTCGATCCAACAGTACTGGCCATAAATGAACAAGCTTCCAATGAAGTAATCAAGCATTTATTGGCAATCAAGGGAAATGATGTGAACAAATTGACACACGACGGACGTACTTATATCTTCTGGGCTGCCTACAGGGGCAATATTGAAATAATGGAACATTTGCTTAAGAATGGTGCCAAAACCAATATTTTTGACGACAAGGGGTATTCAGCCCTGAACTTTGCAGCTTCGTCTGGCCAAGCCAATACGAAAGTGTACGACCTGCTTATTTCAAAAGGGATTGATCCTAAAAAAGATTTGGATTACAATGGTGCGAATGCCTTGTTGCTGGTTGCTCCACACGATAAGGATTTCACGTTGATTAATTATTTTATTTCCAAAGGGCTGAAACTTGATAGCACCGACAAGGAGGGCAACACGGCTTTCAATTATGCGGCCAGGATTGGCAATATTGCTACCTTGAAGGCATTGATTGCAAAAGGCATCAAATTTAATGACAATGCAATGATTATTGCCAGCCAAGGAGCGAGGGGAACTTCCAATACTTTGGAACTTTACAAATACCTGGAAACATTAAAAATCAATCCGAATGCGATTGGAAAAAATGGGGAAAATGTATTGCACAATATTGCTCGTAAAGAAAAACAAGCCGATATTATCAAGCATTTCTTGTCAAAAGGTGTTGATGTGAACAAGGAAGACAATGATGGTAACACGCCATTTATGAATGCGGTTTCATCCAATGGTGAGATTCAGGTCATCAACATGCTCTTGGAACAAGTAAAAGATATCAATCATAAGAATAAAAAAGGAGTTACGGCATTGGCTCTGGCAGTGAAAGGAAATTCACCTGAAGTGGTTGCACTACTCTTGGATAAAGGTGCTGATGTAAAAGTTGTTGATGGCAATGGCGAAAATCTAAGTGCCTATCTGATACAATCCTATAACCCTCAAAAAGTAGAAATTTTCGAATCCAAGATCAAGATTTTAAGCGATAAGGATTATAAAATTGATGCACCTCAAAAGAATGGCAACACACTGTATCACCTGGCCGTAGCAAAGAATGATCTTTCCCTGCTTAAGTTTTTGAATCAATTCAAATTGGACATCAACAAGCAAAATCAAGAAGGCATGACGCCTTTGCACAAAGCTGGACTGATTGCCAAGGATGACACCATATTAAAGCAACTTTTGGCAAGTGGCGCAAAAAAGAAAGTGAAAACGGATCTTGGAGAAACAGCCTACGATCTGGCTTCTGAAAATGAATATCTGACTAAAAACAAAGTATCAATCGATTTTTTAAAATAAGAATATGAACAACTTCTTAAAAATAGCCCTCGTGCTGGCATTTATCAGCAATACTTTCACAACCGTAGCACAGAAAAAAGATGTTACCAAATACAAATGTATGGTTCAGATGACGAACTATGCAGGAGAAGGAGCTTACATCGTAGTTTCGTTGATTGATCCGAAAGGAAATTATGAAAAGACCTTGTATGTAATGGGACCAGATAAGAAATGGTACAAGGATCTTAAGGAATGGAATAAATTTCAAACCAAGAAACCTGCGAACATCAGTGCAATTTCGGGAGCTTCAATTTCTGGCGGCGACAGAAGCGTGACGGTTTTGGAGATTGAGAACTCAAAAATAAATACAGGATACAGCTTGCGTTTCGAATCAGCAGTTGAAAATCAAGAATACCACGTTAAAGACCTTGAATTCGAATTAACGACTGAAAATCTGGCAGGAAAAAACGAAGGGACGGGCTACATTCGTTATGTGCGTCTTAACGCGAACTAAAACATAGGAATATGACAATTTCAATCTGGAGATATAGCCATCTAGCTTTGGCTATATCTTCTTTTCTTTTTATAGCACTGGCTTCCATAACTGGAATTATTTTGGCTTTTGAGCCTGTCTCAGAGAAAATACAACCTTATCAAGTTGAAGGTTTCGACGGAATCACTGTTGGTGAAATGGTTCAAGCATTTAAAAAAGAATACGATGAGATCCTTGATATTTCCATCGACGAAAATCACTTTGTAGTTTTAAATGCTATCGATGCAGACGGAAATGACGTAGCAGGTTATGCCAATCCAAAAACCGGAAAAATATTGGGCAGTGTTGAAAAGAAAAATGATTTTTTTCAATGGGTTACCAATCTGCACCGTTCCCTTTTCTTGAAGGAAACAGGTCGGTTTATTATCGGATTGGTTTCATTCTTATTATTACTGATAGCCATTTCCGGAACCGTTTTGGTCATTCAAAGGCAACGCGGTATCAAACGTTTTTTTACTAAAATCGTTAAGGAAAATTTCGCACAATATTATCACGTGATTTTGGGAAGGCTGTCGCTTATCCCAATCATTATTATTGCCTTGACGGGAACGTATCTTTCCTTGGTGAAATTTAATTTATTTGAGGAACAGAAAATTTCACACGACATTGATTTTGATAGCATCGCTTCTGAACCAAAGAAAAAACCAGTTGATTTTAAGGCTTTCAAGAATATTTATTTATCAGATGTTCAAAAAATTGAGTTCCCCTTTTCGGATGATCCGGAAGATTATTTTACGCTTCAACTGAACGACCTAGAGTTGGTTGTCAATCAATTTACGGGCGAAATTTTGAGTGAAGTCGCTTATTCTAAAACTAAAATATTTACTGATTTAAGTCTTGATTTACACACCGGTCGTGCAAATGCCATATGGGCTGTCGTCTTGGCAATTGCCTGTATAAACATCTTATTCTTTATTTATTCAGGATTTGCAATTACCTTGAAAAGAAGAGGAAATCGATTGAAAAACAAATACAAGAAAGTAGACTGCAAGTATATCATCTTAGTTGGTTCGGAAAATGGAACGACCATCCGCTATGCAAATGCCATTCAAAACGAATTGCTTAAAAACGGACAGAAATCATTTATTGCTGAAATGAATAGTTATGCCGTTTTTCCAAAAGCAGAGCATCTAATTGTGATGACGGCGACTTATGGTCTTGGTGATGCTCCAACAAATGCTTCAAGATTCTTGAAGAAATTGAAAGAAAATCCACAGCCAAATCAAGTTTATTTTTCGGTACTTGGTTTTGGTTCGTATGCTTATCCTGATTTCTGCAAATTTGCTTTCGAAGTAAACAATGCGCTTCAACAAGAAAAATGGGCCGAAGCTTTATTGGAAGTCCATACCGTAAATGATAAATCGCCTGATGATTTTGAGAAATGGTCTTCGCTTTTAGCACAGAAATTGGAAATACCCTTTTCTATTTCTTCAGAAATCTTGAATGCAAAACCTAAGCGTACCCAAAAACTCATCGTTACCGAGAAGACAGAAATTGCCCACGTAGATGGTTCGTTTTTAATAAAATTGAAACCTGCAAAAAAAGCAAAATTTACATCGGGTGATTTGCTGGCCGTTTATCCAGCAAACGACCACCGTGAGCGATTGTATTCTATCGGAAAAGTGAATGGTGAAGTGCAACTGAGCGTCAAGTTGCATCAAAACGGACTTGGTTCGGGTTTCTTATATAACCTAAATCCAGGCGATACGATTGAGGCAAGTTTGGATAAAAACGTACATTTCCATTTTCCGAAGAAAGCAAAAAAGGTGGTGATGATTTCCAACGGAACCGGAATTGCACCTTTTTTAGGAATGATCGATGAAAATAAAAACAGAATCGAAACCCATCTGTATTGCGGTTTCCGTGACCAATCTTCTTTTGACTTGTATAAGAATGGTATTGAAAAAGGTTTATTCGAGCAAAAACTTACCGCATTGAATCTGGCGTATTCCCGTCAAGGCGAAAAGCAATATGTGAAAGATTTGGTGCTTCGGGATGCGCCTCTGATGGCCGAAACTTTGAAAAATAGTGGGGTCATTATGATTTGCGGATCATTGGCGATGCAACAGATGGTGGTTGAGATCCTGGAAAACATCTGCGTTGAACAAAAAATGAAGACAATCGGTTATTATCAATCCAGAAATCAATTATTGACGGATTGTTATTGATATTAAAACTATTCAGTTAAAAAACAAAAACACTAATCTCACAAATTTGCACTAATAATTCGTGTAAATCTGTGAAATTAGTGTTGAATAATGTGCCGTTTTTTACTCTATAATTGAGGTGAATCTATAAGCTGTAATTTAAATTGATTGCCAAACGATAATTGGCTTCAACTCGTCCACCAGTCAGGTTCTGATTGATGGGAAGCATTCCATTGACACCCGCAGAAAACTTTTTATACCCCAATTCAACCCCGATTTTACTGAAGAAAATATCCCCTCTGGTCAGCGGGACTTCTTCCTGATGGTCTTGATTGGCTTTGTAGGTTTCGCCCGCAATTCCAATTTGCGGTACAATTATGATGTTTTGAATTCCGGTCGCATAGAACAAGGTGGTTCCGTAATTGAATTGGTCGCCAAATTTGTAATTCTTGTCGTTTTCAGTCTTAAAGATATAATTCAAGGCGGTATTCAAACCGAATTTTTCCTTTCGGATAATGTATTCCGAAGCAAGTGAATACTCCCAGCTGCCAGTTCCGACTTGAAAGCTTGGATTGATACTCCCGTTGTTCTGACTGTCGTATTTCCCGGTTGGAGCTTTCACGCCGCCGCCAAGTAGTATCTTATGCCCGAACTTGGCCAAGCTATCCTTTTTATTATCAAAAACAGTATAGAACGCCATTACAGTGATATCACCAATTCCATCTATGTTCTGAGTGTCATCGGTTTTGATCCTCCGATGAAAATGATAGGGAAGGAGTGCCGTAATTTCAATCTTTTCAGAAATCGGAATCCTGGCCCAGATTTGTGCCGTATTGAAATTTTCATCAATCCAAGGCGAATTGTTAAAAACACCATCCCGGCTTTTATAACTTTGATGCAAATAGCGAATCCCGATAAAATTATCGTTCAGCATCGAGCTGAAACCCATGCTTCCTCCGTTTGCAGAACATCCACAGGCATCACAATCGTCAAAAAAAGTAGGTTGCAATGTTTTGTTCAAGGCCTTTTGGAAAGGATTATCACCGTTTGAAAAAGAACTGTGACCGACAATCAGGGCTAGAATTAAGATTATTTTTTTCATTCAAATTAGGTTTGATGGTAAAATGCAGGATTGCTGATGAATTTCTCATCGGTCAATGTTTTCAGGAAAGCAATGATGGCGAGCTTTTCATCTTGCGAAAGCAGAATTCCCAAAGTGCCGTGTTGTTGCATCAATGGATCCAAGTTTGGCGTGTTTTGTAATCCATTGGAATAAAAATTCAAGACGGATTGCAAGGAACCAAAACGGCCATCGTGCATATAAGGTGCCGTCAAGGCCACGTTTCTCAAGCTTGGCACTTTGAACTTATAGCGGTCGTATTCAAAACCAGTAACAGTTTCCCTTCCCAAATCATTCAAGTTTGGATTGGGAGGCAGGCCATTATTGCGAAAAGAATTATCCGTAAAAATAGCAGTGGCGTGACAAGAAGCACAATTGTTTTGAAACAACGACAAGCCTTGTAATTCCTGAGTATCAAACGTTCCACCCATTTCATTGCGAACGTATTTATCGTATTTTGAATCTGCCGAAATCATAACGGTCATAAATTGTCCCAATGCCTTGAGAATATTAGCGGAACTGATTTGTTGATTGTCGAATGCACTTCCAAATAAGCGGACATATTCAGCATCCTGTTTGAGTTTCTCTGCAATTGCAGGAAGCGTTTCATCCATCTCTACGGGATTATGGATGGGAAGTATCGACAGCATTTCGATGCTGTTTGAGGCACCATCATAAAAGTATTCGCTTTGAAAAGCCATGTTCTGAACGGCTGGAGCATTCCGGTTGCCAATCTGGTTGTTTATACCGTGGCTGAAATCGTGTCCGTGATGGGTGAATGCCGATGATTGCTCGTGACAGAATGCACAGGAAATCGTATTGTCTTTTGACAGGCGGGCATCATAAAACAATTTCTTGCCCAATTCCACACCGTATTTGGTCGGATAATTGTTTGATATATCCTGTTGCATTTCAGGAAAATTGGATGGAATCGTAAAATCATACGGACTGTTTTCTGCAATAGCGGAATAATCGTCCTCGCTGTTGCAGGAAGCTAAAACCAAAGGCAAACAGAGGATAATAGGTTTTATATTTTTAAAAAATAAAGACATTTTTCAATATTTTAAATTTAAACCATTAAGAAATTAAGTTTCATTAAGTAATAATCATCTTAATTTCTTAATAGTTAAAAAAAGTTATTAGTGGTGGCTTCCAGCTCCATTATGAACGTGATCTACTTTAAACATATTCAAGGTATTGGTGGCAATCTTGATAAGATTTTCTCCTCCCATGATGCTCGCGTTTGTTCCTGCCGTGTTCAAATTGTCGTGAAGGACTATCTTGTTTACTCCATCAGCAATCACATTGACATCAGCAATGAAATGAATGTTTGGTGTTTCGTTTTCCCTGACCCTTGCCGTGGTGGGTAAATTCAAGGTAACTTCCCTGTAATTATCGGTAGAAGAATTGCTTCCCTGGTGGATTTGATAGTTAAGTGGATTTGCATTATGGGAAGAAGTAAACGTTCCTTCAAAGTTGATGAAACGGTAACCAGTACTCCACGTCCAAACCATATTGTTGGTAGAAGCAAGGTTCCAAAACTCTTGTTGAGCCGTTTCTCCTTCAAGGTATCTTTGCTGGTCAACACCAATCCCGAATTTAATCTGCTTGTAATCACCAGCAGGAATATTTTCCAGATGAACGGTCAGTGCATTCGTTTCTTCGCTGATGATAAAATAGCTTTCGTTTTTTGGATACGTGAACGCTGTACCGTCTTCTCTTATCAAGGCAAGATTGCTGACAATGTAGTTCAAGCGTTCAATGGTCATTGTTTCACCATTTGAGTTCGTATAGGAACTGCCCAATGTCAAGGCATCTCCGTTGAAACCGTTATCAAAAAATAATTCGACGTCTCCAAATGTGCCTTCGTTGATGGTGGCTGAATCGTCATCGCTGCTGCAAGAAGTTATAAAAGAAGAAAGGGTAATGAATGCGATAAATCTTAAGATCGTAATTTTCATTTTATTTGAATTTTAAATTGTGAAATGTTTCTGCTTTTAATGCTCCTTTCGGAATTGTTCGGGTGTCATGCCCATTTGTTTTTTAAAGAATGTGATGAAATAGGACGGACTTTCAAAACCCAATTCATCGGCAATTTCATTGATAGAAAGTGTGGTGAAACGGAGTCGCCTTTGTGATTCTACTACAATATATTTTCGAATAAAATCACCAGCAGTACTGCCTGTTTCTTCTTTGCATAATTTATTCAGATGGTTTGATGTTATGTTCAGTAAATCAGAATAGTAAGAGGGAAGCTTATGCAATACGTAATTCTGTTCGATCAACTTTTTAAACCTCTGAATCTTCTCTGATTTCGCATCTGTTTTCTTTATGGAATATTCGGAGGAATGCAACCGCTCCAATTCAAAAAGAAGGATGTTAACGTAGGAGCGAAGGACTTTAATGCTTTCGGATAAACGCATCGAAAACTCTTCCTGAACCAGTTGCAATAAACCTTCAAACCGGGTTGATTGTTGTTCGGATAAACTCATAATTGCCCTAGCTTCTTCTTCTAAAAAGCTGAAATGGTTCAGGACATTATTGTTGTATCTCAAGGAAAAAAATGCTTCATAAAAGCACAGGATTTTTCCCAAAGCCTTTCCTTTGATCGTGATTGTATTGACACAGCCAGGAGCAATGATGACAATTTTCGAATCCTCAAGTTGCACTTCGGTATTGTCTATTTGGACAACGCCAACAGCATCGTCCACAAATAGAATCGTATAGAAGCTATTCTTGTGAGGTGTTTGCATTATGGAAGCCTTATCTTGTAAAAAATCAAGATTGCTTATCCAGAAATGCTGAAAATCGGTACCAAATATGTCCAGGCCGCATACTTTTATTTTAGCTGTATGCATCGGAATTTGATTAATTAATTCTAGGTTGTACTAAAAATAACTAAGCCAATTTGGGAGGATGAAAGATGGAAGTGGAAAGTTTTCTGATTATAGTAAAATCAGGAATAATTTCAGGTCGTGGATATTCTTGAAAAAAGAGTAATGGTTGTTTAGGAGTGTATTCAACCGTGTTGCAAAACAATTGAATTTCCTTTCCTTTCAAATCCGGAAGTTTTTGTTCCTGTTTCTGGCTGTCCTGTAATTTCTCGTTCAGGAAACATTGGCCCTTGCAAACAGGAATCTTGTCGAACCTGTTGATGCAGACGTTCTCGGAAATATAATCGCGGTTGGCATAAAACGAGATGATGATCCAGAAGTTGCACGTACTCTGGAATACAAAAGTCAAAAGCATTATATGGATGAAGAACTTTTTCATCTAGGCTTTCAATTCTTTCAGGAGTATTTTTATATCGGCTATCAATCGTTGCGTTTCCGCAGTATTAGTACCATCGTAAACACCACGGATATGTCCGTTTTCATCTATCAGCATCAATCCGCCACCGTGAACATAACCTCCAGGCTCTTTCGAGTCCTTGTAAGCCGTTGTAAAGTAGCTTTTCTCTGCAATTGAAAGGATATCTTCTTTATTTCCCGTCACAAAATGCCAATTTGGACCGATGTTCATGCTTTCGCTATAAAGTTTCAATCTTTCTACAGTGTCATTCTCGGGGTCAATGGTATGGGAAAGAAACGAAACGTCGGGATTGGTTTTGTAAACCTCGTAAACCGATTTCATTTCAGAGGTCATTTTCGGACAAATCGTAGGGCAGGAGAGGAATATAAAATCAGCAACGTAGATCTTATTTGCAAACGTCTTGTTGGTGATGCTTTTTTTGTCCTGATTGGTAAATTTAAAATCTGCTATCTTGGGATAAAGGGTATCGTTTTGTTCCACAATTGGGTTTCCAAGATAAGGCAGCATGGCCTCTTTTTGTGAGCATCCCATAAAGGCAAATGAAACAAGCATTGCAATCTTGCAATAGGTTTTCGCTTTAAGAGGAAAGGCTTTTTTCATTGGGATTTTAAATCTGATGCAAATATAGCCAAAGAAAAGCATCCAAAGTTTAACTTTTACGGTATTGTATATCGTTAATCAATTCTGAACGTATATTTAAATGCAAGAGGGTTTCAAAAGAGTATAAAAATAATAAACTCCTTAAGAAATTAAGGAGTTTATTGGTGGTTCTTAGGAACCTGTTTACGAACCATTTTTTGTACGATTTGAAGAAACTTTCTTTAAAATAAAGTTTAGTAGTTCCCTCTGGTTAGAGTCTGTTCCCGCTACTAATTTTTTTTGATATTGCATGAACTAATAGTTCTAACGAGACAATTCCTCTATCTACTAAAAATAAGCGTATGGTTTTTTTCGAAAATATTTATGATTATCACAATTTAAAAAAAAAAATCTAATAATCTCCAAAACTAATCAATGAAAAGTATATTTAATTTCAAATAGGCATGAATTATATAACACTCACATTTGAATCAACCATATCCCCTAAATATTCTTCCATTTTTTCTAATAGATCAAGGGATTTTTCAATCTCGCGTGTTGTAAAAGTAGGCATACCAGCCACACCATGTGACAAAGGGTGTAACGTAATTTTTTGATAAAGTTTTAATTCCTTAACTATCTTGCAGAAATTTGAAAAATCATCATTTTTAAAATCGTTAATTTTTGATTGTAATCTTCCCGTTAAATTATAAGGTATATTTTGATTCAATACACTTTGTAATTTATCCACGAGATCAGAAGCCGTAAGCTTGGAATTATAATATACAGGCTTTTCGCTAAGAATTCGATCAATGATTTTTCTACTATCTTCAACTGCTCCAATCATTGTCAATTTAGAAAACTCATATAATAGAATCTCAAACTTCTTTCTCATTCTGTTTCCAATTGAATCAATTGCATCTTGAGTGTGAGGTGTAGTTAATCCGTTAAAATCCATCTTAATATCTGCAACCTTATCTATTTGCTTTTTGAAATAAATTTTATGTAGATTGCTAATCTCATATATATTACCAAATATCCATAAAGCAGACTGAGGCAATATATTATTAATCATAAACATTACTAGATTATAAAAGCTAATATTATGGGTGAAAATTAAAATTTGCATATCTTGGAAACTCTCCAATATATACTTAATGAGGAATGATCTATTGGAGGCATCAAGGCTTGTAATGAAATCATCCAATACTAAAATCTTTTTCTTGTCAGCTTTTTTTGAAAATTCTACAACTGCTAAAAGTACCAAGAGTAGAATCGTATTTATTTTAGCTTCATTGAAAAATTTCCTTATTTCGTCCTTACTACTAACATTTTTATTGGTGTCAGTTATAATAAATGCAAAGTTATCTTGAACTTCAATATTAATCTTCACAGATTCATTAAAGAGCTCTAATTTATTATTTACGTGCTCTTCAAGGAGAATTGCAAACTCCTCTGTAACTAATTCATCAATATCATCTATAGAAAAATTAAATTTTTCAATTAAATCCTTTAAACGAATAGCACCATCAACTTTCAATTCTTCTAAAGAAATCAAGAAAGTTTGATAATTTTCTTTATTAAAAAAAAGATATGCCGAACCATTAATTTCTATCTCGAAATTGTGATTGTCAATCTGATTATTATACTTGCTCCAAAAGTCTGACGTGAGTTGTTGCTGATCTTCTGGTGTTGCCGCAGTAATTTTTGAATTTATTTCTTGATGGTAGAAAATAACTTTAACGGCTTCATATAAAGAACTTTTTCCTGTCCCATTTTCACCATAAAGCAATAGATTTTTTTTATCTAACTGAATAGATAATTCTTCTCTGAATGCTTTAAATTTAGCTACTTTTAAAGATTCCATTAGATTTCTTTAAAAAAGAGTGTTAATTTATCTCTTAACATCTGATCTCGGTCCAAGAAATCTTTGTATGTAAACTCATTATAGTTAAATATATCTTTTATCTCCTTCAATTTAGAAGTAGAATAATATTCTTTTTTCTTGCTATATGCCACATATCGTTTGGGTAAATCTAAAATAACAGTATTCCCCAATCTATCTATGATATCTCCCATATCAATGTTCTGCCAATCTTGGGAGAGCAGCTGCTTATCTTTTAAATTTATGATTTTATCAATATTATAATTTGGGAGAGCTGTTTCACGATTTAAGTATAGAGCTAATAGTGCAAATCCTTTTTTTAATCTGCCTAAATAATTAAAATATGTTGCTTCAATATCGCTCTTACTGTAAGCAGAAACTTCTTGACTAGAAGAGGTTTGTTTAATTATATTATAAATTTCAAATTTTACTGTTGCTGTGGAACCTTGATAGTAAATATATCTGGTTAAAGATTTAAGAAAATCAATAAATTTCTTGTCCGGATCTAATGTATTTATGTATAAATAATTAACTATTGCATATTTTGGATATTGATTGGTGTAAGCGTCAATAATCTGTAACCACTTCGCCGCTTCAGTCTCTTTTATCTTCTCTTGGTTTAGAAATTCTAAAATTCCGATTATACGAAATAAGTCCTCTAATATTTCATTATACTTTTTAAGTTCAAATGGTGAGAATTTTTCATTCGTAAAAAATTCTCGAAGATTTTTTTCGCTGGAAGTTACACCTTCTCTACCCCTTATTATATGAGAATAATACCTAAAAACATCATCAATATTTAACCTTAAATTATCACAATAATTTTTAAAATCTGACCATTGCTCAATAAAAATATTTGCTTCATTAACGCTCTTTGCTTTGTTATAAAGTTTAGCTTTAAAAATATCAGCATCTTCTAGATTCATTCCTCTATTATTAATAGTCTCAAATATGACAAGGGCTTTTTCCCCTGCCTCTTCCTGTGTAGGACCATTTAATTCAATAGGGAGTAGATATACTTGCTTTAGTATAAAATGAGTAAAATCATTTAAGTTACCATTATTTTCTTGAAAAAACTTAATCCAATTATAAAAGTATAGCGTATTACATTCAAACTTACTTTCACAAAGTCTTTCAAGGATTTTACCATTTTTATCATTAACCTCAATTAAACGTTGTTTTATCTTTTCGAAAGAATAATTTAAAACACTGTTCAAAAAATAATCATCATTCGCTTCAAATATTTCAGATTTAATCCGTGGTACTTTATTTTCACCTGTCCAATCTTCTTTCTCTATTAATTGGTTAAGTACTTTAAGGTCTGGTTGAAAAAAAGACAATGTTTTAAAAAGTAACAATAGCGTTATAAGGCGCTGTTGACCATCTACAACTTCAAATACGTCTTTATTGTTATCAGCTTTGGCAATAATAATATTTCCAATAAAATAGTCCTGCTTATCCTTATATGTTGCTTGCAAATCGGTATATAATTGAAAACACTGATCATATTCCCAAGAATAAGGTCGCTGATAAGAAGGTATAATATATTGCTCTTCTATCTTAAAGATCTTTAAGAGTTCTTTTTGTTCTGCACTTAATGATAATGGCATTTTATTTTATTGTTTAAGATAACCTATACAAAGATATTAAAATAGGATCTAGAAAGATACCTATTAATCATCTTAGATAAAAGTAAATATTAATGTTATGATACGAAATCTATAATTTTCGCTTAAGGTTACATTAAAATACTTTATAATTCATCCAATGCTTGTTTTTTTATTGTTGCATTATTGATTTTGTCAAAGTATGCTAGTTTAACGAAACAGCTTGTGACACTATGATGCCCAATTGATAACTGTATTTTACCTTTTTCTGTTTCCCAAATAGAATAATATTTACAGCGGTCAAACTTAACTTCGTACATTTTTGTATTATCATCTTGTGATTCAGAAGAACGGTTGTCAAACTTCTCAACAACGTTAGAAGGTTCTCCATATTTCTCGGTCAACATCTCTTTTAGATTAAAATAATTATCGTAAAGAGTTGACCAAGTTTCTTTATCTGGAAAAAGAACACCTATTTTGTGAACCAAATCCTTTTGGGTTAATGTAGAGATACCGATAATACAGTCTTTATATCCTGCAAAATCGCCCTGTAGGGTTGCGACACCATCTTTCGTACTTATATGTTTGAATCCATTTTGTTTCATTTTTAAGACATATTGTTCAAGCGTACCATAGAGTGGAACTCCTTTAAAGGTCAAATGTTCTGATATATCTGCTTTATTTTTTGGGCATAAGTGTGGCAAATTATCAATAGCATGGTCAACAAAATTAAAATTTTCTTCATTTCAGCTATTTTAGAATTGTTTTATCCTTATTTCCGGTGTTTTACTTTAAAATAATGATTTTAGCTTTAAGATAGATGGTAGGGAACTTACCTTCTTCCATGACTATCATAATTACTACTTCGAACTCAAGACCTTTAGAACTATGTCGTGTTGTGATTGTGATTGTGATTTGATTTTCTGGTTTTCTCAATTTGAGTAATTTATAAATTGGAATTTTCTTTTCAGCTGAAAATTCCTTTGTAAAATGTTCTAAATTTAATTTATCTTCCAAATATTTATCTGAATTAATAACTGAACCGAATTCCAGTTCTGAAAATATAAAATCCAACCAAATACTTATGTTTTCATTATACTCCTTACTTTTTACAAGTGAATTATAAAATTTTACTCTGCTCTCAATCATGAAATTTTCATTATTTTCTATTTCTAAATACTCGATTTGTTGTCGATTCTAAAATTTAAATATTTTATTAAAAGAACTCTCTTCAACTCCTAAGCAGTAACTTGCACAATTAATTATCCATTCAATAAAGGGGTGGATTCTGAATGACCATTTATTTTTATAAACAGGAATATGATTTTATTCGAAAAGAAGTGACAAATGATTGATCTCAGTTTTCGAAAAAGCTAGGATACCTATATCATTATAGGAAATGCCTTTTTGACTAAATTTGTTATAATTTTATTTATAATTACTTCATATTGTTCATCTATATCGGTAGCACATTGTATAAAAGTAAATTCAGCATTTTCTCCTACTCTTAATTGCGCAGTATAATTTGATGTTGGATCGAAATGTCTATGAAAGTACTTTTAAAAAAATATATTCTGAGTTAAGAAAATCTCTTTAGACTGCATTCTATCTACGAATACACACAATTTGTAGCTTGTAGGGATTTAATAGGTTCAATATATCCTGAGAATTTGATATATGACGGAACTGGATTTCGAACCAAAAGAGTCAATGAAGCAGTGCAGTTAATCTACTTGATTAACAAGTAATTAGACTCAAATAAAAAAGAGACAAATCAGAATATTTCTGTTTTGTCTCTTATGGTGGGCGATGAGGGATTCGAACTTAAACAATCAAACCCGCGTCACTGCTATGTTTTTAAAAGTTCATATTTTTTGTGCCACGAACTTTCTACCCTTTAAGTAAAAATCATCAGCTTGCGTTACCTGCTATGCTGATTTTAAAGAACGATATAACTGTTAGTTGCTAGCAAATTTAAGGTATATAATTGAAGTTTGTAACAAATGGTTCTAATTATCTGAAGTTTTTGAGCCAAATAGAATACTTTATTACGCTTTGACAAGAGTAAAAACACATTTTACATAAAGCAATGCTAAAATTTATCTCACCCGATCACTGAAACAGCTCTAAAAAGTGTTACCGGATTTATTAGAATAATAGATCAACACAGGTTTTCATGGTAAGATAAATCTTTGCAAGTAGAAGCATTATACAAGGAAGGAATAGATTATATATTTGCAGCCTATCAATGACGTCGATAAGGTAGAAGAACTAATACACAAATCAGATGTTTAGCTTATTTATTAAAAGTTTACTACCTATTTAAAAATAAAAGTAAAGTAGCAAATAAATAAACTTATTTTTGAGAGTTGTTTAAGAAAAAATTATTTGCTTTTTTTGCTTCCTCCGCAGTGCTTTCATTCAATTGATTGAGTAAATCTCTGTAATTGTGATTATTTGACTGAAATTTTTGCTTTGCCTCTTTTACTTCTGGCAAGTTATAGATTATTTCTTCATCTACCGTAATTACCTGAGCGCTATCATCAACTTCCTTGTAAAACATACCTATGTGACTTTCCCATCTACCTCCAACTTCAAATCCTATTTTTTTATATAATGGAACCAAACTTAAAAAGCAGGTTAGAGTTATTGAGTCACCTAATTCTTTCAATTTGTCCATCATAATTTTAAATATGCCCTGCCCTCTATATTCTGCATCGACAATAGTACTTATTACTGACAAATCCCTAGAATTCGAAATTGATGAATGGTACAGAATATAGCCTACAAGCTCTTCATTAACTTCTGCAATAATTAAAGATGTAGAAGATCGTTGACCGTTATTTAATCTTTTAAGATACTCTTTCATCTTGAAGATTTCCCTTATGCTCATGAAGTTATAGACGGGAGAGTTCTTTTCATAGACATATAGACTTATATCGTTAGAGTTAGATTTAACCAGATTCAAAATTTTATTTTCTTGAATTTGGTTTATTTTTAATGGGATAGAGGTTTGAATCATAGATAAATTTTATTGTAATGTATAAGATCCACTAAGATAAGTAATTTGATTAACTCCCATTATAAAAATAAGGCATGTTTAGGTAAGATCGAAAAGAAAACCGAAATTTGTAGATTAAAATCGGGGCATAAACTAGTGAACAGTCATGGTTATGTCGATGATAAAAAACGAGGATTGCATGCTAATGTCTATTTATTGGTGGTTAATAAATTTTAACGACTTGATGGGCAATTACTTGCAATCTCATTATAGTTATATATGAGATACTTGGGGAACAAAACGAAACTGCTTACCTTTATTGAGAATATTATAGAAAAATATCAAATTACAGGTGAGACTTTTGCAGATTTATTTGCGGGAACTGGAAGCGTTGGTGATTATTTCAAAGATAGATATACAATTTGTTCAAATGATTTTATGTATTACTCTTTTGTATTTAATAAAGCCAAATTACTAAACGCAGTTAAACCCGATTTTCAGCGATTTAATGAAAGATATAAGTCTGACATTTTTGTCTGGCTTAACAACCTTAGTTTTCTTCCTAACGATCATCGATTCATTTATAGGAATTATACCCCTATCGGTAATAGGATGTTTTTTACAGAAGAAAATGGGTTAGCCATAGATGGTATACGGATAAAAATTGAAGAATTATACCGTGACCAAATATTATCTGACAAAGAATATTTTTATATTTTAGCGTCTTTGCTTGAAAGTGTTACTAAGGTTTCTAATACATCTGGTACGTATGAAGCTTTTTTTAAATTTTGGGAATCCCGAGCAAGCAAAAAATTTATTTTAGAGCCACTTGAAATAAAGGAGGTAGCCAGTATTTCAGCCGAAAATAGGATATATAATACTGAAACAAATAATCTCGCAAGGCATATTGAAGGCGACATTGTTTATATAGACACACCATATTCTGTCACACAATATGCCTCTGCATACCACATACTAGAGACAATAGCTCGCTATGACTTTCCTGAAATAAAAGGCGTTGGAGGAAAAAGAAACAAAGGTAAAAATATTTCTCTTTATAGTAGAAAGCAATTAGTCAAAGACCAATTTGAGGATTTATTTAGACAATTGTCCTTTAAGCATATATTGATTAGCTATAGTAATCAAGGTCTTTTGCCAATAGAGGAATTAGTAGAACTAGCGCAGCTTTTTGCAGTGAATGGTATTGTGAATATCGAAGAAGTTAATTACAAGGAATATCAAAACCATAGAACTAGTAAAAAAAGTAATGGTCAAAAATTAAATGAAGTAATTTTATACTTTAAAAAAGACATTTCAATTAACAAATCGCCACTTAACTACTCTGGAAGTAAAGATTCTATTTTAAAATCAATTATTAGGGAATTCCCGCAACATATTGGAACTTTTGTTGACGTAATGGGGGGAGCATTCAATGTTGGAGCAAATGTGGTAGCGATAGATGAAGTGATTTATAATGAAATAAATCCGCACGTATATAATATTATAGATTGGCACTTAAAAACTGACAAAAATGTTATAATTGAATCTGTTGAAGATATAATTAATATTTATAATCTGGAAAAGAAGGGTAAAATTGGTTATGAAAAACTTCGTGAATATTATAATTTAAAAAATTCGACCTCCCTCATACTTTACATTTTACATATGTATAGTTTTCAAAATATGATTCGATTTAATAGCTCTAAAAAATTTAACACTCCCGTGGGAGTTGCAGGCTATAGCAATGATATTAAAGAAAGAATACAGAAGTTTATTCCAAAAACAAAAAATACAAAATTAATCAATAGTTGTTACAGTACCCTAAATTGGTCGAGCTTTAAGTTGGATACAGTATTTTACTTTGACCCTCCATATTTTATTACGAGTGCTGCGTATAATGATGGAAAGAGAGGCGCTGAAGGTTGGAATGCAGATCATGAGGCAGAACTGTTAAATACTATAACTAAAATCCATAATTTGGGTTATAAATTTATTTTATCTAACGTTTTAATTCATCAGAATAAAACAAATAATTTACTTTTGGAGTGGATTCAAGAACATAATTTTTTTTTAATAAATATTGGCCCTTCGGGTTGGAGGTATTCTAAGGATGAGATTATAGTAAAAAATTTTAATTAATGAATTTAAAATTAATTCTTTCAGATAAACTATTGCCTAAATTTAATGAGGCAATCACCAGCTCTAATACTAATTGGCGCGACATTAACGTTGAATCCATAGATGATTTTAAAAACATTTTGATATCTAAAATATTCTCTGTTAATAAAAAAATTATCATTTCGGAAATCATTTTTACAAGAAGTGAAGAAAAAAGTGAGAATTATGGCTATATATGGGATGAAAAAAGTAATTTTATCATAGCTTATATATTTATTATTCCTCCTCTTACAGATAGTAGATCTGGATTTTTGGCTCAACATGTTATGCCTGTTTTATCAAAACTCATCAACCAATCTATCGATTCTAATAGCTACGAAATAACTAATCATCCTGTTTACATTATCAACACTAATGAATTTGAAATCGTGTCATCTAAAGCGGGATACATCATCGGAGCAAAAATTTTGGGTTGTCGTTATATTGATGTCTTCAACCGGGATGAATATCATTATCTCAAAGCTGCTAACATTTATTCTGCGATCGACACTTTAAAAGGGTATGATGTTCTTCTGCAAAGAATAAATAAGCAAGGAATAAACAATTATTTTACAGTCGATGATCTGAACAAAAGAATTTCATTTAAAACTACTACATTAGTTGATGGAACAAATACTAATGAAAGATATTTTTACACAATGAAAGTATTTCCAGCTTTGTATTTAGCTAGTAAGGAAAATTACCAAATAGATCTGCATGAATTTATGAATAGTTCACATACGACCAACCCGACCTTGGATGCCTTTTTGCGTTATGGTATAAAACTTCAAAAACAGTAATTATGACTTATCAAAAGATTTTTTACGGAGCCCCTGGAACTGGGAAAAGTTTTTGCATTGATGACATGTTAAATCACCAGAACATAGATTTAAATTATATTTATAGGGTAACATTCCATCCTGAATATAGCTATGCAGACTTCATAGGTCAAATACTTCCAGTTGTTACCGATTCTGATAATGGAAAAAACATCTCATATGAGTTCGTAAAAGGGATTTTTACGAAGTGTATTGAACATGCATATCAAAACACATCGAAAAACGTATTTCTAATATTAGAAGAAATGTCAAGAGGTGATGTAGCAGCTATATTTGGCGATATCTTTCAATTACTGGATAGAGAACAAAGTGGACCCAAAAAAGGGTTCAGTAAATACTTTATCAGTAACAGTTTGTTAACAAAGGACATTACCTATATCGAGGACGATAAATTAAAATTACCACCTAACCTAATTATATATGGTACTGTAAATACTAGCGATCAAAATGTATTTGTAATGGACACCGCTTTCAAAAGAAGATTTGATTGGGAATATGTCAGTACAAGACCAATAAGGAAAAGTGGTATGTGGCTAAATAATCCAGAATTAGAAATTACAAATTCTAATAATGAAAAAGTTGACACTAATTGGATAGTCTTTTATAACAGTCTAAATAAATTTATTACTGATAGAACTTTTTTAGAACTTGGTGAGGATAAGCAGATAGGTCAATTTTTTATTGAATTCGACTTGAATAACACAGACGATGCTAAGCAAAAAAATCTAAAAACAATTCAAAATAAATTATTAAATTATCTTTGGAATGATGTACACAAAGCGTCATTTAAACGTGGAATTCTTCTTTTTTCAGAAAGAATCACAAATTTTAGTGAGCTTTACGAGGCTTTCGGAAATAGAGAAAATATATTTAGCGTGCAGTTTTTTGAATGCTTTGACAATATTAGAATCGATTAGTCATTATGAAGATATCATATGGTCAAGATGGAACAGTAGTTGATGCGCTTTTTAAAACTAAATTCAGTTTAAAACAAGGATTCGACACACGATTTGATAAAAAAAATCAGACAGAACTATTTGACTTTGTGGGTTTTGTAATTACCCCGTCTGATATATTAGCTGTATTACCAAAAAAATTTTATAGCGTAGATCTTATAAAAAAATTAAATTCTTCTAGTGCAATAAGTGAGGATGTATCACTGCTTTTCGATGTTATTCATAATTATATTTCTCGGGAAAATACTTCTGCCTCTGCAATAAAACATATTGGTAATAGTCCAGAATTTCATTCAGATTACCCTTTTTCATCATTTTTTGCTATATATAAATATTATTCTCAGTTCGGGATTTATAAGGAAATAGAAAATAAAACAAATACAAAAAAAGGCATAATTTCTTGGAGAGATACAATTAGAAAATCTATAAAGATAGTTGATGGAAACAATATAATCCATCTTCCAATTTATTACAAGACGAACAAATTTTCAGAAGTATTTGTTAGTGACTGCATGATATTTGCTATTAATCATACTCTCGAGCGATTTCCCTTTTTTTTAAAAATGCAAAAAACTAATTACAAGACCCCTAACTTTGATTTTTTAGAGAATAGTGATTACGTAATTAACTATTTACAACGAATAAAAGGCAAAATTTTTAAAGATATCAACAAAAATCTTATTAATAGCCTTATAGATTTTTTTGAACAAATCGCTTTAAATCTTAAAGGTGGAAATATACATGTAAAAATCAATTATTTCGACAGAATTTGGGAAAAACTAGTGGAAACACATTTAAATAACAGGTTTATAGCTGTTGATGAGAATACAAAAGAAATAATTTTTGGATCGTCTACTGTAAACAAAGTTGTATTTCAGAAAAAAACTTTTGCTATTGATATGTCTAATAATCTATTTCACATTTCACCAGATTACTACTTATTAAGTAATGATGTTCAATATATATTTGACGCAAAATATTATTTAAGTATTAATAGTTTAAATTACAAACAAATATCCTACAACCAATTACTTGCTGGCCTTAGCCCAAAGGTATGTAGTATACTTATACTTCCATGTAACGGAGTGTCATATTCACGAACACATTTTTTATTATCCACAGAATTTAGAATTAAAGACGATGAAGGTCATGAAATTATTGAACAATATTTAAATATACGTCAATTGATGCATCATTACATCTCACGTTCAAATGAAAATGCTGACAAAATTGAATAAAGTTCTCATTAAATCTCATGGATAGCTTTGTTGTAAAATACAAAATATTGAATGTATTTTACAAACTACTTATTTTGTTTAAATTTTATACTTGATTTAACTTCACGCTTTATCAGTATAAACTTTGTTACAATCATGAACCAGATTAAAGATATAATTGGGGAGTATAAATGCGCAGGATTTAAAAATACAATTAACAGATTATCAGCGATTAATTGTATTTTAGCTATTTACTTTACCCAAAAGATTGAATTATTACCTAGCGGAATCATAACTATAGTTTTAAAAGATAATGATTACAGCAATAATCAATACGAGATAAGGGATTATATAGCTGATAGCACATTGTTTAAGTTTTGCTCAAATAAAATTTTTCAAAGCATGACTTTAAAATTTAAACCCTACTATCTTCTCAATTGTAAGATGTCAGATTTAATTTATTGCACTACGGAACATAAAGCTTTTCTTAAATTAAATTTAGCTAAACAATTAAAACCTTCAAAATTTAACACAAGTAGTTCCTTAATTGAAGATATGTCTCAGATTAAAAAAATTCTGAGTAATGTTGACCTTAATAATCGTGATGAGGAAATCTATTATTACTTATATTTGGCCATGTATAAAATTTTCACTACATTAAGTAAATTTATCATGGGAACTACTTGTAGTAGCAAATTTTTAATTGATCAATATAATTATATTAATAATCTGGCTCCATTTCTTAGTAGGCATTTCCAACACGACTTAAGTGAATTGGAAAAAATTACAGAAATTTATATGTTAATTAGCACTGACTCTCAGGTTGACAGTCATAAATTGTCTATTTCGAAATTTAAAGAAAAAATAAGCATAGTGTACGAAGATTTCTCTGAATTTATCACATTGACACTTAAATACATGAATAAAACAAAAATCTTCGATAAAGAATATAAATCTTTTATATGCAATATCTCCTTACTGTTAAGTCTCTAATCGTTAAACTAACCCCTTTTCCGTCGCTTTTTTTTTACTTTTTTATCAAATGTATTTTTAACATCTATGTACTCAAAGTTATTTTCTACCCTCATAAGCAAATCCAAAAAGTTATCTATATCAGGTATGCTCATTATATTTTTGTGCTCCTGAAGGAAATTGAAAAGCGATTCTTTAGAATGAAATCCCTGTCCCTCGCTGGTTAGCTTCTCCCTGTTAAAAGCACATTTATCCTGAAGTCCTTTAACACTGTATTCCTTGCCGATGGTACTTCCATTAAAAACAGATTTCGAGGTGTGGTCAACGTAGGTTATACCATACACAATTCCGTCAGCGTTTTGCCGAAGCACCATGTCAATACCCTGGCTTTTCATCAGCTTTATTAATTGCGGCAGCATGATGATGTTATTTCTCGCAAAGGCTAAATCAATCGCCGTTTTGACCTTACCTTTTGACGATACACGTTGTATTTCATTTGATGCGTATTTCTTTTCAAGGTTCTTGAGTGTCGGCTTGTTGTAAAAGCTGCTGGCCTTGATGGGCACACCTACAGGATTCCCTTTCACATCAAGTGCATGGAACAGCAACCCGTTGTGTTTTGCAACCCTTGAATTTTCTGTCCCCTTATCTGCTACTATGTTATATAGTTTCAATACGGCATTCAGTTCCGGCAGGCTTGCATACCGGTAAGTATCCACGACAAAATTTAGCGCATTCTCAATTGCTTTTTTCGTTTCCGTCTTGCCATAGTTGACCCTGCCTAAAATCGGCTCTGGGCGGTACTCTTTTTTCTTCTGGCTTTCCGCTTTTACGAGGTTGAATGTTTGCTCAACTTCTTTGCGTGCCGGTTCTGATTTATCCCTCCCAATATTTTGCATAGTGATGCGCTTGCCGTTCGCCTGCACATTAATGGTGGCAATATGCAAATGTGGATGCCCTGCGTCATGGTGTTGGTAGATAAGGTATGGCTGCTCTTTAAACCCTATTTTATTCATATACATCCCTGCAATCTCCAATAGTTTTTCCTTTGGCAGGTTAGCTTCGCTCGGGTCAAAGTTCAGGGAGATGTGTACGGTGTGGCGTTTTACATTTTCATTGAGCTGTGCCTGGCGTTGCATCAGGTTTAGTTTCATGGCATAGGATAGCCTGTTGGCATCCAATGGATAGTTATGCTGGCCGATGCATTCTGCTTTGCCTTCTTTAACTTTGTTTTCATTGTAGTTGAGCATCCCTCTAATGGAATGCCCGGTCTTGATTACCGCAACCATTTCTCTGCCACTTTTTGAAGTTCATTTTTCACTTCTTCGAGCTTCTTCGCTAGTGCATCGCGCTGCATTGTTATAAGGCTCAAAGCATCCGAAAAACCTGTATTTTGAAAAGATGTATTTACCTTTTTCACCAACTGGTTAAAGTTGCTCCCGATGGCGTTTAGTTCAAAGTTTAGCTGGCTCATTTTGACAATCAAATCATCGGTAGCCGCGTCCCTTGTAACCGTTGTGATGGGCTTGTCAAAAAGGCAACGCCTTACATAGTCGCTTAGCTTTTGGCAGGTGGTGTTTTTTAGGCGGTTTTCAAGGGTGCTAAACTCCTTGTCAGTCAGGCGCACATAGATACGCTTTTTGCGGTTGTTGTTCTCAGTCTCCATAGTATCCTCTTCATTATCATTTCAGCTTTATAGACATTGTAGCAGTCCACCGCCCACGACTTCGGAGTAAGGGCGCAAGATAGACCGTTGTCCGACAACGGGACATCTTGCCGTTGCCGCAGACAAGGCAACTTCCGGCAGATGCTTTTTATGTATTATAAAGTTAATACGCTTACATGAAGATTGCAATCCCCGCTGAATTTCGATGGGGATCAAAAAAATAAGGGACAGGTTTTTAGTCCCTGTCCCTTGCATAATTAGTAGTATCCTGTATTAGTTTAAGAGGAAAATGCCGCTTTCATTTTTAGCAAATCCGCTGCACAACTCAAAAGCTTTTTGCGCCCTTGTTTGTGCCGTACCTCCCATGACAATAGATTGCAGTTTTGCCTCATCATCTTTATAGTTGCGGACGTTCTGATAGTAGCCCGTCACGGCATTGTAGGCACCGAACAAAGTTCCCTTGGTGGTATCCATCTGTTGGGTGTCATTTACCATCGCATAGGCAAAGGCATCTTCCACCATATTTTTAAAGGCTGTTGAGAGTTCGTCCTCCGCACCTTTTTTAAGCAGGTCATAGGTTTCTTTATTCGGGCAAAGTGCAAGTTGTATTAGTTTCTTTACTTCGGTATCTTTTACCCTTACTGTAGCCCAGTCATTAAAGATGTTTTCTAACTGGCTGCTAAGGGTATTTGCCAACCCCATAACTTTGTGGGCATCTTCAAGGCGTTGTTTTGCACCTGAAGTGTGTTTAATCCTGACTACATTAGTCATGCTTTTCAAGGAGGCATTTAAGGTATTCCGGCAAACGATACGTATCGGTGTAAAGGCTGCCGTAATGCTCCCGCTGCCATCGTGCGAGGTGGTCAGGAATAAGTATTTTTCCGTTACATCATCGCCATTGCCCACACGGATATAGCCAGGCAATTTAGCCGTGATAAAAATACGTTCTCCTTGTCCCAATGCCCCGGCAGTCTCGTACATAATACCATCTTTACCACCTACTACAGCATCAAAGAAAGTGAACGCATCACGGTTTTGTATAATGTGGTAATCTTTACCGACCACGCCCAATACAGCATTGTTATCGCTCCGCACATTGGCAAAGTAATTTGGCACGGATACCTGTTCATTTGCTGTTTCAAAACCGTTGGCGGTTATAACAATATCATTGCCTTTGGTGTACAGTGGCGACTTTACGACCTGATAGTCTAAGCCTGCATGTTTAATGGCTTCTGCGCTCGTTGGGTAATCAGTTACTACTTGCCCCAAATTGTGCCATGCTTTTTCCTTTACGCTAAAAAAAGAATATCGGCCTGTGTTTTCGTTGAAATTTAGATTGTGTCCCATGATTTCTAAGATTTAAAATGGTTAAAAAAAGCGTTACGAATTCATCTTTTTTCTTTTCAGCCGTCGCATCATCCAAATCAATTTTTTTTCAAAAGAAAAAACGGAAAAAAAGAAAGCAAGTGGCCGGCAGGGGATTTGGAAAGGCGGGCTATAAGTCCCCCCTTGTGGGGGTGGCGCAGCCATTATGCGCCCGCCTTTCCAAATCCCATGCTAACTTAGCTGCCCTTTTTGACGTTTTCTGAATGAAAAAATAGTAGTAGTGTAAGCTTTTAAACAACTTGATTGATGGTAATTACTCCGATGATGTTGTTTAGGTTTAGGAGTAGGCCTATATTAAAATTATAAGGTTTTATGGGAATAGTGTGGGTTGCCAAGTGCATGCCTGAAAGTGCATGCTCTTGGCCAATACCAAGGCAAAATCCTGGCGGCTTGCCGTAAGGTTTTTGCCGAGTTAAGAAACTATTATTTGTATTCAGCCCACTAATGAATTATGCATACAATGTGTGCACAATTCATCAGTATTAATATATTAACGAAATCTTATTTAAAGAGTAGGCTTAATAGCTTATTGACACACTTATATAAAAAAAATGAATTGCGAACGCATTGCATTCGCAATTGAGCTGGAAGATTATCACATTTGCAATTGAAAAAAGGGGAGAATTTATTGATTTAGTGAAAAATTATAGACAATATTTGAATGCAAAAGGAAATAAATTAAGAACGCACGTTAACAATCAAGTAGTTATATAAACAACCTATAGTCATAAGTTTTACCTTCGAAGCGTGATAAGAGCTTGCCTATTTTAGCAATCTGATTTGAAGAATCAATCGTAGAGGGTAACTTCGAATATAAATCCAGTGAATTCCAATTCATCTTTGTTAAGCCTAATATTTCATTGGCGATGACGTTTATGTCAGATTCGCCATAATGTTTTGTGATTTTTAATGGCATAGGAATACTTCTTCCGCCTAGGTAAAATTTATATGAAGGCTGCCTAACGGATGGTACAATCCCATGTGTCCAAAGCAAGGCGGTAAACCTGTTTGTAACTATACACGTGCCTCTCGATATTGGAAATTTGTCAACTTGAAGTGAATTTTGAAAAGTATTCATCGCTAGGAATCTAGCATCTGTTTCGTAACTAATTTCAATTAAATCGATTTTTTTAACCCCTGCCATATTGAGGCTTGCTTTTATTCCATTTATTTCATCTTCCGTAAATCTTGTCCGTTTATGAATAACAACTCTTTCAGGTAGCTTATCCAATGACTGGTAAAATAATTCCCTTATTGAAACACCGAATTGGAATGCATCTTTGTAAGACAAATATGGATTGGATTTTTTATCAAGAACGTAGTTGTCGATTTTAGATAGTTTATATTTCAAACCTTGTCCATTAGAGTCATAAATGTGGCTACATCCGATGACAATTTCTGACTTACTTTGAGTTCTCGAAACGCTATATCCAATCCCTGCATAAGCGGTATCTTTTTCCTGACTATTTAGAATCCATGGAGTTCTTAGTGACTTAACATAGAAAGATAACGAGAGCCACCAATAGATTTGACACTTTAAACTATCACTTAAAGTTTTCTCTCTAATTAGTTGTGTGGGGACACCTTTGGATGCAGCATATGCTTTAACATAATCATGTAAGTCAAAACTTTCTCCATAATTGATATATGACTCAAATAATTGCCATTCGTTAGGTATAAAAACTACAATTGTACTTTGACTTTGAGTATTGGCGATCTGGTCGATTTTAGAAGTAATTAATCTAGCTAAGTTTAAGGCGTTTTCGTGATTTTCAAGTTCATTTTGCCCTCTAAAATCAATGTCAAGCCATTTTTCGCTTTGCTCAAATATAGGTATATTAATAGGTATATTAAAGGCTGAAGCAAACCCTGGGTAATCTATCAGATAATCTGGATTTATATTACCTGTTGAATGTCGAGAATGTAATTGAGAAAGAAAATTATATAATGCTGACGCGTAAGATCTTCCACAAATCACAGACAAATTTATTTCATTTGAATATAATATACCATTTAGATTCGCGTCGAAAGGTTTATTATTTATCAAGCCACGCATTGGGTGATAATCTTTAAACTCAATATCATTCAAGCTATTCCTAAATATTAATTGTGGTTCAAGGAATTGTGTTCCCTTAAATTGCGTTTGCCTACGATCAAAATCTTTTTGTGGATAAGACCTAAAATTTTGATCTAAAACACTTATTTCCCCAAAGGCAGTATTATCCGATATCTGAAATTCAAATCCAGTGCCGGAAAAGTAAGGAAAATCAAATTTTAATTTTTTATTATTGAACAATACAGTATTCCAAAGTGATAAAATTTCATCATATTTATTATTATATAGCTTTTCTAAGTAGCTTTTACTTATAGTTTGCTTTTGGATTTTTGTAATTTCTTGAAGTGATGAAAGATAAACAGTTGGGGTGAAAGTTAGGTATGCAAAATTCCTATTTTTATCAAAATAAAATGATAAGTACACTGCTTTATGAACGTTAATACCATGTATAGTTTTATCAACATCACGAAGCCAGATCTTATCTTTTGCATTGGTTACTACAGAGGGCAACTTTGAAAAATGCATCAAAATAGCCATTAGCATTAGCGATTTAAATGCAGATATATTTTCAATATCATTTTTGGTAATGGATTCCCTTTTTATATCACTTTTGATATATGATCGAAAAACTTGGTTTATTTCGCTTAGCGTTCCCAAAGCAAATACTTTTCTTTTGAAAGGAACAGCACAAATATTAGTGCCAGCAGTTAAATTTCGCAGGAAACTCCAAGGCTTCTCATCTTTATAATCAATTTCAAATTGAAACACTTCTTTAGGAAAAACTATAGGATGTAAATTGCTTTTGATGTATTTGTCAGCTTTGCTAAAGCTGAGATTAAACTCTGTTTTAGTATAGCTATCATCATTTGAAGATTCGAGGGTGGCTTGAATTTCATTAGTAAGTGCGGGGTTGCCTTCAAAAGCTGATTTACAGAGATGAATTAATGTTTTGTCAAAACCATCCGTCGATATGTAATAAGCTTCTCTACCGCTTTCTCTAACACTATTAATCAGATCAATAACTTCATTGATTGGGGTCGCACCATATCCACACCAGTAGAGTCTTCCCGCTCCCTTTTTAGTAAAAGCATTTCTTAATGCTGCCATTAAAGATTTGTCACGTCCACTGTATCCAATTATCACAAGGTTTTTATCAATATGGTAATTAGATAAATGTTCTGCAAAAACCACATTTTGAGAATCTAATTCTTTTTCCGTATTCTTTAATGTGGTAAATTTATAATCACCATGTAATGCAATTGAAAGCAGTTCCTTACTACTTTGATTTCTATAAATCCTGTCTACATTATCCAGATTTATTTCGATAGGAGTTAATTTATTTTGATGAGCGGAGCGCACAACTAAACCATCGAAATTTGTAGTCCAAACAGACTTTACAATCCCATTTTGCGCTAATAAAGACAGGAGACGATAACCAACATATGGTTCCTTATTCTCGATGAGGCTAAAAAAGTATTTACGCCTGTCCTCACTTATGGGGTAAGCTTTCTCCGCGTAAAAAGAGTATTCTTCAAGAGAATCCAATTTTGGATATATCCCTTCACCATCAAGCCATTTCTGAATACTTTTTCGCACAGCATCAGTTTTGTAATTTTTGTAAAAATCAGAAGAATTAATATTTTTAGATAAATATATATCTTTCTTCCATTCCCAGATACAGTCGTATGCAGATTGTATACCGGAGCTAACTGATGCACCTGCACCCAAGAGAAAGGAGTGCGGAACATCTACATTTCTTTTGAAAGATCTCAAGAATGCATCATAATCAAGGTTAATAGGATTAAGCATATAGTGAAGTATGATTGGGGTTGGTTAGTTATCCAAGAGCTTTTACGAGATATAAATTTTGCAAGGAACGCGTGATTGCTACATATTTCAAATTGAGTTCTTGCTCTTTTTCCCAATCCTTGTGTGTAGCCCTTTTATATGGCAGTTCATCATAATCTAAAATAAACACATCCGTACTTTCAAGACCTTTAGACTTATGAATAGACATAAGCTTAATTGCATCTTGATTATTTGAGAAATATTTCTTTAGATTATCAATAACTTCGCGAATTGTTTTGAATTCAGTCACTGATTTCATAATAACCATAGCAAGTACTTTCAGCTTTTCGTTTAGTAATAATAATTCGCTCGAAATGTATTTTTCTTTCTCAGTTCTGTCACTTATAAATTCTGCATTAACTTTTATCGTCTGACTTATTCTAGTGTAAACACGATTTTGCAAAAAAGATTCGATATCGGAAATCCTTGAAATTGGAGTGTTTAGATCTGAAGATAAAAACAAATTTTTTAAATCATTCGATAGCTCCTTAATTTCATCATCATGCATATTGATTTCACGCCTTTCTAATATAAATTTTAAAGCGAGTATATATAACGGATTTTTAAATCTTGAGATTATTAAGCTATTATTTATTGAAATTTTAGTAACATCTTCAAATTTTATTTCCGACACAATACCAACATCACTTTTTCTACTACTAATATCCTTTCGAATCATTTGTGCCATATTGACAACTTTTTGTGGGCATCTAAAAGAGGAAGTCAATTCTAATTTTGTAGCATTAGTATGTTCTTCAATATTCTTAAATGAGTTTATATCTGCACCTGTAAAACCGTATATTGACTGCTTAGGATCACCTACAGAAAGTATTCTTCCATCAACTTTTTTAAATCTTAATGCAAGATTTAGTTGAGATTTTGAAAGATCTTGGCACTCGTCAATAAACATAAAGCCAAATTGTTTTCTCGGGTAGATATTCCATTTGTTAGGAAGATAAAGCATATCTGTAAAATCAATAACCATTTCTTCCCAAGCAAGTCTATTTCCCTCGTCTAATATCAGAACGACACATTCGAAATAGTCTTTCAAATCAGCTATGAAATCAACCTTATCAATTTCATAATCATAAAAGATATTGTAATGAAGTACGGTGTCCCTAAAGTCGGTAAAATTTTCAGGGGTTAAAGTATTCCGCATTTTGTCAATTATATCGAATAATTTAATTTTTATTCTTTTTAGCTCAGAAATATCATCAAATACCTCGTCTCGGTTTTTCTTATTTCTTTTCCGCTGTATAATTGAATTATAAAACAGTTCAGTTTTTTCGTTTATAAGATCTGATTCAAGCAACAGTATATACTTATTTGCTTTGAGAGCAATTTCTTTTCTGGACTTATTATTTTCAACGAGTAATTGCCTTCCCAAAGAATGTAAGGTTTTAACATCAAAATTTGAAAAACCATTACGCTTAAATTTTTCTTTTATTTCGTTTGCAATACTCGTATTGAATGCGCAAAATAATATATCTGTTTGGTAAGGAAGAAATTTGGCACATTCCATTATTGTAGCTGTTTTACCTGCACCAGCAACTGCATCGATGATTCCATTTCCGGTATTTGTTTTGACAAAATCAAAAATTCTCGTTTGCTCAATGGTGTAGTCTAGTAACATAGATATGGGTTCATTTGAAATAAAAGATAAAAAGAAGAGACTACTAATCAAAGCAGTCTCTTCATTATTTATGGCATTGCAACTTACTATTTATTGAGTAACTTCTCTAAGTACGAAACTTTATCTTTTTCAGCCTGAAGTAAGCGTTCGTAAAGTTTTTCTTTTTCTGTAAAAACTTCAATTAGTTTGTCAAGCGGATTAAATGTACAGTGATTTGTAGAGAATGTTCCGAAGTTGCCCTGACTATCATGGAAGTTATTAAAATAATTAATCGCCGCTTCCTCAGAAAAATTCTTAATTGCTTCAACTGTTACACCAAGCACGTTAGCAACTTCAAGAAGTTTACTATCTTCAATAGTTTCACTTTTTTCCAGATTAGACACAGATTGTTGGCTGACACCTAAAGCTGCTGCCAATGCCTCCTGCTTCATTCCGCGAAGTTCACGGATTCGGCTTATTTTTCTTCCTATGTGGTTCTTTGTCTCTGTACTCATAACTCAAATGTAATAAAAATTCTGTAAGAATTTTATAGTTGGTAAAAAACAAGTGTTAACTGGTAGTATACAACCTCTTATGGTTGGGTACGGTACTATCTGTCACTTACTTGCTGTGGTATAACAAAAATACACAATTTCATTTATGTACCACTTCAAATTTCTAAATTATGAAACACCATGTATTAATCCCAAAGGTACACTCACATGCGCACCTATTGGAAAAACTTGGCAACCAGATCCTGGATATTATCAATCCTGACAGTATCTTTTTATCAGTCAATAACAATACTTGTCCTGAAACGATTTTTACCCTTATTATTGACACAACCTTTAGCCGTATCGATAATGACCTGTTACAGCCTTTAGAGCGCATCTTTAACAACTATCCCAATATTGCATTCAGGGTGTTTTCATGCGATTATGTTGATGATGGGCTACGCAAAGGAAACCTGTATTTCCTTAACCATTGCGCACTGGGCGAAATAGCACACCGTAATTCTGACGGTACACACCCAATTTTTCCTGAAACAACACTGGCGATAGATTTACTGTCAAGGACAAAAAAGCACTACAAGCGTGCGATATCTAAAATTGAGGGCAGGTATACCGATTTCCCTAAGTGCCTGAAGTACGAGGAGTTCCTTAAGGCTAGCTATACCTTACACCAAATGTTAGAACAGCTTTTCAAAACTGCTGAACTTTTCCTAATGGGTAAACAACTGTTTTCTAAAGACCTTGCAGAGCACCGAGATTATGTGAATCAGTTTGCGCCTTCTCTTGCAAACTTATTCAATGCTGCCGATGCAGAAGATGACCGGCTACTAAAGCTTTTGTATGCATGTTATGTTGCGTACCGTAGGAAGGATAGGTATGAACCTAAGAGGGCTGACGTGGAAGCATTGCTGTTTAAAACACAACTTGCTAAGCAGGAAGTGGAGAAGCTATTCAAAGAATCGATTCAGAATTGTATCACTAAGGCGCACGCAGCAGCTGATCAATTAGCTACGGAAGATAACAGCGTATTGAATAGTAAAGATTGCTTAGAAACAATCGACAAGGCTGTAGAAACGAAAATTTCTGATTCAATCCAGGAAAAGACGATTGTGGTTGAAAACATGACCAGTTTGGAAATGCCTGTCGACCATCAGCAGGTTATTATAAATACTGTCTGCAAAGCAGTGAAAACTGCTGCAATTTACTGCTTTGCAATACGCGACCTCACAGATAATTATAATAATGTAGTCTGCGAAGGTGCGGTAAGAGGTAGTAAAAGCGTTCATTACTATCTTTTAGTTTTTTGCTATAAGAGCAGTAAAAGCCCGGGCAACGATGTAGCAGACACTATAAAGGCAAAGACCAAAGGGGCGTGTACCGCTACCGTGCTTGTCCATAAAGCTGTGGGAGTAAATAAATATACTGACCAAAATTGGTTCTACAATTCAGTAATGGTTAAAGGACAATTACTTTATACAGATGGCATTATGAGCCTGGATTCAGCACTTAAAGATCGAAATGATATAAATAGAAGTAAAGCGGAGTGGTACCTTGATGACCGGATGCGGATAGCTACAATTTTAATCAATAGTATTCAGGATGACGGTTGTAACAGGGGGCATGATATCATGCCTGTAATACTGCATCAGGTTGTAGAACAAGCCTGTCTCGGAATAATCCGCTTTACACTTGGGTATACGCCAAACCACTTTTCGTTAAACCATCTTTTTGAACTTTGCAGCCTGTTTACAACACTTACAGCCGAGTTTTTTCCACAGGCCTCCAAAGTAGAAAAGGAAATGTTCCAACTATTGAATACCCCTATATGGGAATTGCGATATACCTCCCATGACAACGTGAAAAATGTAGATGTACAATTGCTCGAAAGGCGCTGTCAGGAATTTTTAGCACATGTGGATTTCTTTGTTCGTCAAAGCAAAGGCGAGAAAGATGCTGTCCTTCATTATCATCAATTCTAAAACATTTATATAATTATCATGGAACATTCTATAAATATACCTGTAGCGCATACAGATCGGGAAGCATTAAATAAATTAGTAAAAACCCTATTGGAATTCCTGCCATTGCATTCTATCTATATTTCTTTAGAAAGTATTAAAATTACCCCAAGGACTATAATCACATTGATCCTTTCTAAAGAATGCGCAATTGATTCTGAAGATGTAGAGCCTTTTGTTGAGCGCGTTATGAGGCCATACCCTCAATTTGCGTTTGTACTTTTTGAGCTTTGGTGGGCTACGGATATTTGGGAAGAGGGAAGCCCATTTTTAATGCTCTATGCTACTGAAAGCGAATTGATCTATAGTTCAGACACTGAAAATACGATATCCAGCTTTAAACATCAGAATCCTAAAAAATTAATCCGCAATGCCGAGAAAAAATATTTGGAAATTAATTCGTGGGCTCAAAATTCCTTTAGTTATATCACTTGGTATGAAAGATACGGAGACTTTAAGCAGGCAGCATTCCACCTGCACCAGTCACTAAAACATACCTTCCAGATAGCCTCGTGGATCCTTAGGGGCGAATACAGCTCTTCGGAAAGCTTAGGGGAGCAGCAGCTTTACATTGCTGATATTGCCCCGGCATTTGGAAAAATGTTCGACCCTCAAAATATGGAAGAGCAAACAGTCCTGGAACAGCTCGATAATTCATGCACAGCGGTACGGTACAATGAAACGTTCGTCTTTACTAAAGATACAGTACTGCTTGGTATTGCTAAAGCTAAGCAGTTTTCTGGAGATGTTGCCAAATTGTTCAAAGCCCGGATAAAAGAATGTAAAGAGAAGACAAAAGCCAATCGCAAGATTACAGAAGTTGAACCTAAAGAAAATAACGGCGTTGGACTGTGGTGTGATAGCGATGTAGCTGATTTCATCAATGAATTGAGTACAACGACATTTTTTAAGCTCTCTGACGAAACTAAAAACGAAAATGTTGGCGGTGTAATCCTGAACTTTGATAACTATTCGGAATTGCTTTTTACGATTCGGGATTTACTTAAAATTTCACTCCACACACTGTATAATGATGACCTTTCCAATTCAGGTCAGATCGCCAATCCAAGCTTCCACCTGCAACGCGTTCTGGAAATTACTATTCAGTTAATACCCCACGACGAGGGAGAGATTCTTGATGAGTGCCACCAATTGCATCTGAAGCTTAAAGAAAGAGGCACTGCCAATAAACGAAAACTGAAAAACTGAAATTTTGTATCGTATGGAAACTGAAAAATTAAAAGATGTTGCAGATTTTGCAAACAAAATTGAAACTGCGCAGCAGTTCAATATACTAAAGCCGCATCGCTATGGAAAGGACTCCTATAGTGCTGATTTACAATTTGGTGGTTATAACCACCTGGTACTATCAATTATGGATATTTTAAAGGTTTGCATTGTGGCATTAGATGCCCAGGAAGATCTATCTCCACAATTCCACTCTGCAAGCAATATTTCAAGTGTACTTGACATTGCATTGCAACTTATGCCAATAGAAGAATCTCAGGTTCTGGATGATTGTTACCAGTTGCATTTAAAGTTGAAAAAACTTAATGACGTGAACAGTCAATAACCCCAGGTATTAGTGATATGGCAACCCAGTTATTTCTTCATTTCAATATTTAAAAGTAAAAAAGCGGAATTCATGAGGTGAATTCCGCTTTTATTTTTAAGCTGTATTAATATATCTAAATCATTGGCTGCTTTAGAATCCTACTGATTTTTACAAGTATGCTATCCTCGATATCTGTAATTGCAATTGTCTCACCAGTGATGAGACAATTGCTTTGGCTTTATTAGTAATGGAATATTGATGTTCCTAATGTTTTTCTGCCTTCCAGTGTCGGTATGCAATGCATATTAATTGCCAAGTAATTAATGCTAATGGTGAAAACGGTAATACTTGACGAGTGTTAGGCGCTTCATAAGAAAGAAAGTTTAACATTGGAATCCGCTGTCGATCCCCGCTGAATTTCGATGAGGATCGTTTGAAAATGCTGTCGTACCTTTATGCATTAACCATTTATTGGTTGCTCGATGTCGAACAGGATAAATAATGAGGTATGGATGAGCAAGTAACAAAAGATGATTTGAGGCAGTTTGGTATGCTGATTATCGTTGAGGTAAAAAAAATAATCCAGTCAGGTTCAGGTGAAAAAAATGACCTGCATCCTGAGTGGCTTAAGAGCAGGGTAGTACGAAAGCTATTGGATATGTCGGCAGGTTCTTTACAGAACCTGAGAATAACAGGCAAGGTACGTTTTAAAAAGGTGCTGGGTTCTTATTATTACAGCAAGGCTGATATAATGGGCTTGTTTAATGATAAACAGACTGGCTATGGAACTACATGAATTTCAGGATTACATCAGGTTCTTTGAGAAAGATGCCGGGCTTAACGTCTGGCATTTTGCTTTGTTAAGTGCCATCCTTCATTTGGGCTACAAACAAAAACAATCAAAGTTTATCAGGGTCAGCCGCAGCAAAATCATGGCGCTTTCGCATATCAAAACATTACCAACCTATCATAAGTACTTTAAGGAACTTCAGGTAATGGGATACATACGTTATACACCGTGTTATCATCCGGGATATAGGAGTGAGGTGGAGTTGCTGATAAAATGACAGAAGGTAACTAAATGAAAAAACTCGCACCGATGATGCGAGTTTTTTATTGGTTGTTGAATTTGTCGCCTCACTGAGGCGACAAATTTAAATCACTGTAAAACAAAATATTATAGTTGTCGCAACACTGAGGCGACAATTATAAATTATGACATATACTAATTTAAATGTAATTGCTTTTCCAAAAATAAACAATGCTTTTAATAAAGCTGTATTAATATATCGGCCGAAATTTTCAATTTCACATTCAGGTTGCGTATCATTGAAAGGCTTAGCTTTCTTTTACCTGATAAAATTTCTGATTTACGTGATCGTGCCCCTAATATCTTAGAAAACTCTGCGTCTGATATATTCATCTGTTCCACTTTAAACCGGATAGCATCCAAAGGGCTCGGATTGGGCACAGGATAATTTTCCTCTTCGTACTTTTTAATTAACATAGAGAGGATGGTAAGTTCGTCGGCAGTTTCAGAATCTTCATCAATATCCTGTTGCATCATATCGTAAACCCTTTCAAGGGCATCCTCATATTGCTCTTCATTTTTTATTACTCTTAACATACCTTATTTCTTTTGCATTAGTTTTATCATACTCTTTGTGGGTTCCTACCCAAACGACAAATACAATTTTTAACTTGTATTCTATGTCTACGATTAGTCGGTAATTATTACCATGAATATTAAAAACAACCCTTTTGCTTGTAATTATCGAAGCATTGCCAAATTGGGCTTTTAATTCATTTGGGCTATCCCATTCAGCAGCCTCCACTTCCTCATACCATGTCAGGAGGGAATATTCTGAGACAGGGTTACGCTCGTAGTATTGTTTTAAAGTTTTTATCGCGATTATTCTCATTGCAAATATATTAAAAAATGTTACCAAATTGGTTACAAAGAAATGTTTTGACTTATATTTTTTTGGAGATTTGAATTTGTGTCATCACTGATGACACAATTGAGTGAGCACATTATCTGGTTATTATAATTGTTGCCACAGTGTGGCAACAATTATAACTATGCCAAAATCTTTACCTACATATTCTGAGTACACTTCTGACTTCGGTCTTATCTTGGTTGACCATTTCCAGTTGCTTTTTCAGGGATATGATTTCTTCCTGCATTTTTAAAACATCTGCTGATGTCGGGTCTTCAGGGATTTCAGATCTTTGATGTAACCTTTGCTGCAATTGCTTCATTTCCCTTCCGACGGATTGCTGCTCAGTAATCGCGTACTCTTCAGTCTGCTTAACCGATTGATGACCTAGCAATTCTTTTACTACATGAATCGGCACATCATTATTAAGCGTCACAGTACTTCCGAAGGTACGCCTTGCCTTATGGGTATTAAGGATGCTTTCAATGCCGCATAGGTCAGCTATTTCCTTTAGGTAAGCATTCATCTTTTGATTGGAGGTTACCGGCAGCACAGAATTTCGCTGTAAGCAAAGCGGATGGTCTTTATAGCGTTCCATAATGGCCTTTGCTTTTGGCAAGAGAGGCACATTGATATTGCTCCCGGTTTTTTGCCTTTCGCTGATAATCCACATTTCGCCATCGATACCGATTTTAATATCCTGTATTTTTAGGTTGAAAGCGTCAATGTAGGCTAGCCCGGTATAGCATTGGAACACAAAAATATCCCGTACTGTCGCAAGGCGTGGGGTAGAAAAGGTATGATTTTCCAAGAGTGAAAGTTCATGCGCACTCAACGGCTTTTTATGGATTTTTATTTTCTTTGCCTTGAAACGCTTAAAAGGGTCAGCTGTTATAATTTCCTTGTCAATGGCGAGGAGCACTATCTTCTTGAAGTTAGTAATGTACTTCACCGCTGTGTTATGGCTGATATTCTTAACCGTCTTCAGGTAAAATTCATAATCCTTCACAAACTCAAAGTTGAGTTCATGGAAATCCATGTCATCTACGTTGTACTTAAAGCGTAAGAATTCTTTCACGTGCTTTTTAGCGATTTCAAAACGCACATGTGTACCGATGGCATATTCACCCCTTTTAACTAATGCTAATAATTCATCATTATGTTTTTGGAATTCTTCAACGATCTTCGCTTTGGAAACGGTTTTACCAAGCACATAATCTATCAGCTTCTGGCTTGTGATAGTTTGTCCATTCAATAACAATTCGCCTTTGTACTGTTGGATTTTCGACTGTAGCGTGTCCAGAAAGAAATTGACACTCCGAGCATCTTCCTTATTTCCGGTGGCACGCTCAGTTCTTTGGTTCCAGCGGGTAACGTCCCATTGCTGCCTGGTGGACGTTTCCTTTGGCACTCCGTCTACGGTAATCCTAAGATAGATTACCCTTACATTTGTTTCTTTTCGCGGGGTCTTCAAAAAGAAGGTTAACCCAAAACTTGCTGTTAGCATAATTCAATTATTTTAAAATTAATAAAATTAGAATTATAGCGTCTTTAAATCAAGTCGTTAAGCAGGTTTACATGTTGATATTCAATATTTTAACCCCTTTTTTGTGGCACACTTTTAAAAAAATGTTTTGTGCCACGAATTACCACCTAAACTTTGGGCATTTTTGCAAATTTTGATGGGTGCAGGGGTAAAATAAAAAAACCTGCAACTTCGTAAAGTGCAGGTTTTCTGTGATTTAACTTACTTTATAGTGATATAAAGCTTACTTTTGGTGGGCGATGAGGGGTTCGAACCCCCGACCCCCTCGGTGTAAACGAGGTGCTCTGAACCAGCTGAGCTAATCGCCCTGAATGCGAGTGCAAATATACACTATGAATTTATATTTGCAAGCTATTTTGAGTAAAAAATTATTCTTTTTTTATGTCCTTTAAAATAACCTTGTCCGAATAATTGATGACTTCCACGGTAATCTTCTCATTTTTAGAATTTTTACCTTCTACCGTATACAGTTTTCCACTTCCTGCCTTGATGTTGCTCCTGTCGAAATCTACGTCGCCATAAGTAAGTGTTTTCTTGATATCGGCAGTATCAACCCATTTTTGAGTCAATTTTTCCTTTGCGACGTCCGAATAATGGAATGGCTTGCTTCTTAAATCTTTCAAGACCCTGGCATTTGGAAAATAACTGCAACTGGTTTCTTTTCCGTTTAGGATAAAAAACAAGAAAACCAATCCGATTGAAAAGCCGAAAATATAATAGGCAAAACGCTGATAAAACTTCATTTATTTAAATTTTGTGCAAAGGTAAGGCAAAGTACTATTAAAACACAATTAAATTGATGTCACTGTTGGGGATTCCGAACCATTCGCCAATAGCCTTGTTGGTAAGGATTCCATGGTAGAAATAAACACCGTGTTTCAAGCCGTTGTTGCATCTGATAGAGCTTTCAATTCCGCCATCTTCCGCAATTTGCAAGAGGTAAGGAGTGATAATGTTGCTTATGGACAACGAAGCGGTTTTGGAATAACGCGAAGGAATATTGGGCACGCAATAATGGATGACCTCGTGCTTGATAAAAGTAGGCTTCTCGTGCGAGGTCACTTCAGAAGTTTCAAAACATCCGCCAGTATCAATACTTACATCAACGATTACGGCACCTTTTTTCATATGTTCTACCATTGTTTCGTTTACAATAATCGGACAACGATCGCGTCCTTTCATCGCTCCAATGGCAACGTCACAACGGCGAAGTGCTTTCAGCAATGTTTTAGGCTGTATGGTCGAAGTGTAAACCCTTTGATTCAAATGATTCTGCAATCTCCTTAATTTGGTAATCGAATTATCGAATACTTTTACACTGGCTCCCAATCCGATAGCTGTTTTTGCAGCAAATTCGCCTACACTTCCGGCACCTAAAATTACAACTTCAGTAGGAGGGACTCCTGTTATATTTCCGAACAACAATCCTTTTCCGGATTGACTGCTGATCATTAATTCGGCTGCAATCAACACTGACGCAGTTCCGGCAATTTCGCTCAAGGATTTTACAGCAGGATAAGTTCCGTCGTCGTCCTTGATGAATTCAAAGGCGAGGGCGGTAATTTTTTTCTTGTGGAGTGCCTCAAAATAGTTGGCCTGGCGTGTTTTGAGCTGGATTGCGGAAATTATGATCGTTTGCGGATTGATCATTTCGATTTCTTCAAGTGTCGGCGGTTCCACTTTTAAAAGCATCGGACAGCCAAAAACTTTCTTCGTGTCTTTTGTGATTTCGGCACCTGCATCGCTGTATTCTTTGTCAGAATAACTTGAAGCTTCACCTGCACCAGATTCTACCATCACCCTGTGTCCGTGTGATGTAAGTGAATTCACAGCATCTGGAGTCAGGCAAATTCTACGTTCCTGAAACGAGGTCTCTTTGGGAAGTCCAATAAAAAGTTCGCTCTTGTGGCGGGCAATTTCTAACTTTTCTTCCTGCGGAATAAGTTGCTGCTTGGTAAAAGGGGATAGTGACATAATGGTGCCTAAAAATTAATGGTCTAAATTACGCAAAAAGTTGGAAATGTGAGAAGTGAATTGTTGGAATTTTAGCAGTGTTTTAAGAAATGTTTGAAAGCACACAAATAGGTTTTCCCAATCGTCCAGATTCTCTCACATTGCTCTCAGTTTTTATAAGAGCTAACTGGACACTTCGTGTTTGAAATGGAAATCCCGATGGTTTTTTCTTTAAAGACCATCGGGACAAATATTGTTGAATTCTTACTCCTGATTATTTCAAGACAAGCTTCCTGTTCCCGTTTGCCAACAATCGTATATTGATGACAGAGTGCTGTTGCGGAATCAACGATGGGATTTTTTCAGCCCATTCGATGAAGCACCATTCGCCGGAATACAGGTATTCGTCTATACCCATATCATAAGCTTCGCCTTCGTTCTTGAGTCGGTAAACATCAAAATGATAGACAAGTTTCCCATCTCCAGCTTCGTATTCGTTTACCAAAGAAAAGGTCGGACTGCTTGTCGCTTCTTCCACGCCAATTGCTTTTGACAATGCTTTTATGAAAGTCGTTTTTCCGACTCCCATGTCTCCATTAAAAAGGATTACCTTTTCAGGATGTTGTTTTAAGACTTCTTGGGCGACTTGATTTATCTGTTCAAGTGAAAATTCTATTTCCATTGTATATCAGTACAATAAATTTATTTCGGATTGAAAACTAAAAAAGGAATAATCATTTCTTCTAGTGAAATTCCACCGTGCTGGTAGGTATTCCTGTAATAACTCACATAATGATTGTAGTTGTTTACATAGGCCAGAAAGTTGTCGTTTTTGGCAAAAATATACGAACTGCTCATATTGATTGTCGGCAATCCGATGGATTTTGGATCTTTCACAGCATACACATCACGGTCCTCATACGTCAAACTTCTTCCGGTCTTGTAACGTAAGTTCAAGCTCGTATTCTTGTCGCCAATAACCTTCGATGGGTTTTTTACGTTGATGGTTCCGTGGTCGGTGGTGATGATGAGCTTGAAGCCCATCTTTTGTGCCTGTTGGATAATTTCCAGAAGCGGTGAATTCTTGAACCAGCTTAAAGTCAAAGAACGATAAGCCTTGTCATCTGAAGCCAACTCCTTTACCACATCCATTTCAGTCTTTGCATGTGAAAGCATGTCTACGAAATTATACACCACGCTGACCAAATCATTATTTTTAAAGGATTTGAAGTTTTCAGCGAGTTTCTTACCACTTGCCAGATTCGTGATCTTGAAATAATCCTGCTTGATGTTCAATCCCAAACGTTTTAGATGCGCCGTAAGGAATTCGGCTTCGTAAAGGTTTTTTCCACCATCATCAACGTCGTTTTTCCAATACTGAGGGAATTGCTTTTCCATATCAATTGGCAACAGGCCTGAAAAAATAGCATTTCTTGCATATTGTGTAGCAGTTGGCAAGATCGCATAATAGGGTACTTCTTTTTCCAGCTTGTAATGATTGTTTACCACACTTTCAAAGACTTTCCATTGGTCGTAACGCAAATTATCTATTACGACAAAAAGCACTGGGCGGTCTTTCTTGGTGATTTCCGGCACAACCAATTCACGGAATAGGGTATGGGATTGAATCGGTTTATCCGCTTTTGGCAAGAACCAATCCTCATAATTCCTTTCGATGAATTTTCCGAATTGGGAATTGGCCTCAATCTTTTGCGATTCCAATATCTCTACCATGTTCTGGTCGTCGATATCTTCGAGCTCGATTTCCCAATACAGCAATTTCTTATAAAGTTCGAACCAGTCTTCGTAGGAGTTAACCATGGAAAGATCCATTGCAATCTTGCGGAATTCCTTCTGATAATCCAAGGTTGTCTTTTCTGAAACCAATCTCGAATGGTCCAAATTTTTCTTGATGCTCAATAAGATCTGGTTTGGGTTTACAGGTTTTATCAGATAATCGGCAATCTTGGAACCGATAGCTTCTTCCATGATATATTCTTCCTCACTTTTTGTAATCATGATGACAGGTGTAGAAGATTTCTTTTCCTTGATTTCCTGAAGCGTTTCCAAACCACTCATTCCCGGCATGTTTTCATCCAGGAAAACAATATCAAAATTGCCTTCGTCGAACATATCAACGGCATCGCGACCATTGTTGCAAGTAGTTACATTATAGTTTTTTTTCTCCAAGAAGAGGATGTGTGGCTTGAGCAGATCAATTTCGTCGTCAACCCAAAGTATTTTTATCTGGTCCATTCGTAGGTGTAATTTTCTGTTACTAAATTAGTGCAATTTAACATTTATTGGTTGGGTTGGTTCTTAATATTTTTGTAAACTTTTGGAGGAGTTACAAAGTTGCAAAGGTTCAAAGTTGCAAAGGTTTTAAACGAAAAAACTCCCAAAAATGGGAGCTCTTACTTGAATTTCATATTGAAAGATTACTCTTCCATGGTGTGGTAAACGTTTTGAACGTCATCGTCTTCTTCGATTTTTTCTAATAGTTTTTCAACATCGGCTGTTTGCTCTGGTGTTAACTGCTTGGTAACTTGTGGAATTCTTTCAAAACCTGAAGAAAGGATTTCAATCTTGCGGTTTTCCAATTCTTTCTGGATGGCACCGAAACTTCCGAAAGGGGCATAGATCAGGATTCCATCTTCGTCTGCAAAAATTTCTTCTGCACCAAAATCAATGAATTCCAATTCCATCTCTTCCACATCGATTCCTTCTGCTGGAATTCGGAAATTACAAGTATGGTCAAACATAAATTCAACTGAACCCTGGGTTCCCATCGTTCCGTTGCATTTGTTGAAATAACTACGAATGTTGGCAACGGTTCTATTGTTATTGTCTGTGGCTGTTTCAATCAAAAGCGCAATCCCGTGTGGTGCATATCCTTCAAACAAAACTTCCTTATAGTTGGCAGTGTCTTTATCGGTGGCTTTCTTGATGGCACGTTCCACATTTTCCTTTGGCATATTGGCAGCCTTGGCATTCTGCATAACGGCTCTCAGGCGCGAATTCGCTTCGGGATTTGGTCCGCCTTCCTTAACGGCCATAACGATATCTTTTCCAATCCTGGTAAATGCTTTGGCCATTGCCGACCAGCGTTTCATTTTTCTACCTTTTCTAAATTCAAAAGCTCTTCCCATTTCTAAAAATTAATTTAACGGTGCAAAAATAGTGTTATTCCTTCTTTATATCAAAAATCTTTGAAACAGAATAAAGTTATTGTTTGAATTTTTTATAATCGCTGATGATATTAATGGCTTCTTCCAGATAAGGATTGGTTTTTACATCCTTCATCTTGAACGTATTGATTTCCTTTTGAAATTCATCAAAGGCTAATTTTTCAGTATCATAAGAAGTGTTGGTGATGGTCAAATTGTTCTCTTTTTCAGTAACAATTTTTACTTTTTCCCAAAGTGGGTCAATATCGTGCACCTCCTTGAAAACATCCGTAAAAGTCAATCGGACAGGATCCCTGGGCTTTTTGTAAGTAAGGTTGATCTCGTCGTTGATGCTTCTCATTTCTTTAAAACGCACATCATTATCAATCCTGGTCTTACTCAGGTTTATAATTTCTGAATTGAACTTGTTCGGAAGCGGATTGTATTTGGCACGAGTCGTAATGGCATCATAGGGAAGTGCGGTTTCAAAACTATCTTCCCTTTTGATCAGGCTGTCGAATAAAACCGGAGCCGAAATATCAGGAACAATCCCTTTTATTTGATGGCTTTCGCCAGAAATCCTATAGAATTTTTCAACGGTCAGCTTCACAAAATCATTTTCGTTGTCTTCTTCCAAAGGCATAATGGTTTGCATCGAAGCCTTTCCTAGAGATTTGGAGCCTACTATCACTGCCCGATTATAATCCTGTAATGCCGCTGCAAAAAACTCGCTGGCAGATGCCGAATAGCCGTTCATCAAGATCACAATAGGACCATCATATACTTCGCCACGGTTGAAATCCTTGATGATATTCTGATTGTGATTGTTGTCGACCAGAACCGAAATAGGACCTGCATTGATGAACATTCCGGCCAGCTTTATAGCTTCCTCCATCGAGCCGCCACCATTGTTTTGCAAATCAATGACAAGTCCGGTAATATTGTCTTTCTTAAGTTTTAAAATTTCCTTCGCTACATCATCTGCGCAGCCTTTCATACTTTTGCCGTCAAAATCAGCATAGAAATTAGGAATCTTGATATAGCCAACCTTTGCTTCTTTTTCGGCAATAAAACTATATACCGCATTTGCAGTAGCTTTCATCACTTCCTTCTTCACCAAGACATCTATTGTGGTGCCGTTCTTCTTGCGCAGTGTAAGCTGTATCTGCTTGTTTATATCTGAAAAAATCAACTCTCCGATAGTTTCCATCGAAGAGCAGGAAACCCAATATTCCTCACCTTTGGTATTGGAAACCTTGGTCACGATATCGCCAATTTCAATCTTTGGGTTTTTAGAGGCAGGACCACCCGGAACAATTTCCTGGACGACGATTTCATCGTTTTCATTCATAGAAACCTCAATTCCCAAAGACAAATTGCTAGTGGACAATCCCGACAAGAAGTTGGATTTTGCATCAAAAGAAAAATAGTTGGAGTGGGGGTCAAAATAAGAACAGAAGGCATTCAGGAAATCATTTTTCAAAACACCATCCAAGCCATTCTTGTTGTTCAGAATCATATTGACCTTGCATAAATTGGTGTCAAAAATCTTCTTTTTAACTGTTTTTTCAATCCCTGAAAAGTTTTCTTGGAGGGAATCAGCATTCTTACTGAGCTTGGAAATATCTTCCAGGATGTCAAAACGAAGCCTTTTTTGCCAAACCCTGTCAAAATCATTTTCATTCAGATCGAAAGGAAATTGTTCTTTCGAGAATTTCACGCTGTCTTTTGAGTTGTAATCCAGTGCAACTGTTTCGAGTTTTTCAATAACAACTCTCTTTCTTTCCAAGGCCAGTTTATAAGTCGAAACGAAGTCATTCATAAACGAACAATTGTTTTCGATTATATAATTGTCAAGCAGGAGGCGGTGCTTGCACAGTTTTTCATATTCTACTTTTGTAAAAAGATTCCGATTGCTGTCAAGTCCGTCTATGAATTTATCAAAAACAAAAACCGACAGACTATCGTCCACCGGTTTCGGTTTAAAATGATTCTCCTTTACGAGAGCATTTATTTTAGAAAGCGTTTCGCATGTCTTGTCATTCGACTGACTCAAAACGGAAAAGGGTAACAGCAACGAAAAAAGTAAAATTTTCTTCATAATTAAATGGAATTAATTGCAGCTGTTGCCTATGAAAATAGCTGTAAGTTTCAAACCATTAAGATATTAAGAAAATTAAGATAACGCTACTTTTTTAAAAATTTTGTTTCAATTTAATTCCTTTAAGATCCTAATGGTTCAATATATTTTACTATTTCTTGTAAAAAGGCATTTTTACCACCTTGGCAGGAACATCGTTCTTTCTGATTCTGATGAAAATCTCGCTGTCTACAGTAGAAAATGGAGTTGTTACATAACCCATTCCGATACCCTTGTTCAATGAAGGTGCCATTGTTCCAGAAGTTACAATTCCAATCACATCACCGTTCTTGTCCACAATTTCGTAGTCCTGACGCGGAACACCTCTGTCCAGCAATTCAAAACCGACTAATTTTCTATGGACTCCAATTTCTTTTTGCTTTTTCAAGCGCTCTGAATTCACGAAATCCTTGGTGAATTTTGTAATCCATCCCAAACCGGCTTCCAAAGGCGAAGTCGTATCGTTGATATCGTTTCCGTAAAGACAGAATCCCATTTCCAACCGCAAAGTATCCCTTGCCGCAAGACCAATCGGCTTGATGCCGAAAGCAGCACCTGCTTCAAAAACCTTGTTCCAAACCTGTTCCACTTCATCGTTCTTGCAGTAAATTTCAAAACCTCCCGAGCCGGTATAGCCCGTTGCGGAAATAATAACGTGCTCGATTCCAGCAAAATCAGCCACTTCAAAATGATAGTATGGAATTGCAGACAAGTCAACAGAAGTCAACGCCTGCATCGCTTCAACTGCTTTCGGTCCTTGAATTGCCAATAAGGAATAATCCTCAGAAAGGTTTCTCATTTCAACACCCAGATCATTGTGCGACGAAATCCACTCCCAATCCTTTTCGATATTCGAAGCATTCACTACCAAAAGATATTGCTCTTCCTTCATTCGGTAAACAATCAAATCATCCACAATACCACCGTGATTGTTAGGCAGGCAGGAATATTGGGCACGTCCGATCGTAAGTGTTGAAGCATCGTTAGAAGTCACTTTCTGAATCAAAGCCAATGCATTTGGACCTGTCAGAAGAAATTCCCCCATATGTGAAACATCAAAAACACCCACGCCGTTTCGCACCGTTTCGTGTTCAGCATTTACGCCTTCGTATAAGATCGGCATGTTGTATCCCGCAAACGGTAAAATCTTCGCTCCTAAACTTTCGTGTATGTGCTTTAAGGCAGTATCTTTCATCTTGATGTAGTTAAGTTTTTTAAAGTTGCTAATTTATTGCTTTTTTTAGAGTTTTCAGATTTTTTTCAGGAGCTTTTCCCACTATCCGTTACAATCTTTGTTATAAAAAACGTTTTTTCCAAGCCTAATCAGGAGCTTCCGCTGGTCGCTCTGCCACGACAGGAAAAAATAGTTTTTTATAATAAAGGATTTCCGCTACTATCGGGGCTAATTCTCAGTATTGTCGATTTAGATTAAGGCTATTGTGTAAATATTCCATCAAAGCCAATTCTATTGCCGTGATAGTCTAAGCAATTATTTTCAGTTATTCTTATTTGTTTATCTTCTAAAAACTGAAAATATAAAGCTTTACAATTTACATTATTAAAAACAGCTGTTGTTTCATCTAAAAAGGTTGCGATGCCTGAAATTTCGCCAGTACTATAACGATTGTTAACTTTAAGTTTAAAATAAAATTCATCAGTGTTAAAATTTTTCAAGAAAACACTTCCATTTTCGATTTCATTTTCATTTATATTTTTAGCAAATTCATATTCAACATATGAAATTATACTATAATTATCTTCATTGGAATAGGGATCATCATCTTCATCATTTTCATTAGTTGGAGAATTATAATTGTCAACATCTGTTGAGTCGTAGTCTGACAATTCTTCATTATGTGTATTATCTGTTGTTGAATATGTAGTATCATAAGCAGGGGCATAAAGATTTGAATTTTCTATTTTTTTACTTTCTAAATTTTCTTTTATTGGCTGGTTATATAATTCTTTTTTGCTCATCGTAACAGAAAAAGCACAAATTATAGCTAATACAATTAAAAAAAAGTAATAATAGGAGTTATTATTTTTGTCGGATTTCCTATAAACTCCTTGTTCTTTTCGGATTAATTTCTTCTGTATAGCTTTTTCTTCTTGAATAACAGAAAAATAATATGCAATGAAAATTGTTATAAACTGTAAAATACTCAACCAAGTCGTAAATACCATTAATAATGTAAAAATTGAAATAGCTATAGTTGTTGCATTTCTTGCATTTTTTCCAAATAAACCAAGTACATATATTGTAAAGAAAATTATAATTTGATAGATAAGTATATTCATATATTCTACGGAATAATTAGCTTTTGTGTTTAGCAGTATTTAACCAAATATAGAAATTAAATCTTTTTGATCATTTTCCATCCAACCAAAAATCCCTATATTTAAACAAAAACCACACAATGAAAATCACAGACATCACCAAAGCCGAAATCCTCAAGCGATACAAACCCGTTGACAATGCAGCCCACAAAGGAACCCAGGGCCACGCCGTGATCATTGGCGGAAGCTACGGAAAAATGGGTTCGGTCTGTTTGTCTTCAAAAGCTTCACTTATGGCCGGTTGCGGATTGGTGACAGGATATATTCCAAAATGCGGTTACACCATAATGCAGACGTTATTACCCGAAGCAATGGTCATAACGGACATCAATGAAAATTCCATATCCAAAATCCGTATTGGTTTTACTCCGGATGCCATCGGAATTGGAGTCGGGATGGGGCAGGACCGCCAAACCAAAAGGGCACTCTATCACTTCTTGAAGCACAATATTTCGCCCTTGGTAATTGATGCCGATGCGCTGAACATATTGTCACTCAACAGGGAATGGCTATTGCAATTGCCCAAGAAAACCATCCTTACACCTCATTTGAAAGAACTCGAAAGAATGATAGGGAAGTGGGAATCCGAAGAAGAAAAATTCGAGAAAACCCAAGCACTTTCACAAACACTTGAAGTAATCATTGTAATGAAAGGTGCTCCAACCTATATTTTTGATGGAGCAACCATCTATAAGAATACCACTGGAAATCCTGCCCTGGCAACGGCCGGAAGTGGCGATGTCCTGACGGGAATCATTACCGGCTTATTGGCACAATCCTATGCACCAGCTGATGCAACGGTACTCGGTGTCTATCTCCACGGATTATCGGCAGACCTTGCTCTTCCCCAAACGGGACATCAAGCATTCATCGCTTCAACCATTATTGAATATCTGGGAAAAGCCTATTTGGATATTGAATCGTGATAACTGTATAGTGTTAAAAGAACCATAAAATACATAAAGTCAATAAATTGACAGCTATTTTTTTGTAGCTTTACTTTAGTGATTTATTCAAAATATTTATTGACTGTCAGTACTGATACAAAATAAATATTTTAGCCTCGAAGTACTGTCAACGTAAGCTGCAGGTATATAAATTAGCAAAAACTATAATTGAGAGATCTTTTTTTTAAAAAAGGTCTCTCTTTTTTATTGTAATAATCCAATTTTTGCTGTTGACTATGTTATTTGAGTTGAAGTATTGTTTTCATTGACTTGGCATCATTCGGATTTATATTTTTATCTTTGATGAAAGAACTGTTCCTCCTAAATTTATTTTCAATATGAACGACGAAGATTTAAGAAATATCGCCAACCAACTTTCAAAACCTGATGGAGCAATGGGGATCCAGATAGGCGAAATGATGAATGCTACCAATTTTGCAATGACTTCGGATTGTATTGATCAATTGGATGCAAGAGATAATGATTTCGTTCTTGAAATTGGTCACGGAAATTGTGGTCATCTGCATTATCTTTTAGGGAAAGCCAATCATTTGAAGTATGCAGGTTTGGAGATTTCTTCCTTGATGTCTGAAGAGGCATTGGAAAACAACAAGCATCTTTTAAGTGAAGATGTTCAATTTCTTCTTTATGACGGATTGAGATTGCCTTTTGAAGATGAAAAGTTTTACTCAGTTTTCACAGTGAACACCATCTATTTCTGGAAAGAGCCTCAAGAATTTTTAAAGGAAATTTATCGTGTTCTGGATAAAGAAGGGAAGTTGCTGATCACGCTGGCCGACAAATCGTTTATGGGAAAACTTCCGTTCACGAAATATGTCTTTAATCTTTATGAAACAGCCGAAATTGAAAAATTAGCTGAAAACACAGGCTTCAAAATAACCGAAATCAAAGAAAATACGGATGAAGTGATGAGCAAAGCGGGGGATTTTGTTGTCCGAAAATTCTATACTTTAACATTGAACAAGAAATAAAATCAAGACATCTGCGTGAGATTCTTGCGATTCTTTCTTCGTTTGTAATGAGTCTGCTTTAGCGAAGTATCGCCAGAAATAATACTGATGTTTCCGTCAATTTCAAGCATCGCCAATTTTACGTCCTTGAAATATTCAATGCCGTGTTCGCGCATCGCTTCCTTTAATTCCTCTGAGGTGATATTCAATTCTGACAAGGTCTTGAAGTCAAGATTTCCATCGTGGATTAATATTTGAGGTTTCTGCTGGAGAAAATTTCCAAAACCCTTGAAGCGGTACATCAGTTTCTTGAGTATGAAATTGATGGCAAACAATACGGTCGCAGCTGCCAAGCCACCCCAAAGCGAGGTGTTGCTTCCTACCATTGCATTTTGCACGGAATTACTGATGAGCAATATCAGGATTACATCGGTGGTATTGAGTTGGGAAAGTTCCTTCTTGCCAAAAATCCGCAGTGCGACAACCATAAATAAATATACGGCTGCACTGCGGAGTATGACATCTAGGTAGGGATTCACTATTGCCTGTATTTGAAATTCTTTTCAATTGCAAGAATCATTTCACCGGCAATATCTTTATTGGTGGCACCTTCAATTCCTTCCAATCCAGGCGATGAATTTACTTCCAGCAACAAAGGTCCTTTTGATGAACGGATGATATCTACACCGGCAACTTTCAAATCCATTGCTTTTGCTGCCTTGATGGCAATTCGTTTTTCTTCTGCCGTTACTTTGATGATGGAAGCAGTTCCTCCCAAGTGAATATTCGCCCTGAATTCTCCCGGCAAGGCCTCACGTTGGATTGCGGCAACCACTTTTCCATCAATTACAAAACAACGAATGTCCTTTCCGTTGGCTTCCTTGATGAATTCCTGCACCAGGATATTTGCATTCAAACTCTTGAACGCATTGATCACACTTTCTGCAGCTTTTTTGGTCTCTGCCAAAACGACACCTTTTCCTTGGGTACCTTCCAGCAATTTTACAATCAATGGCGGTCCGCCAACCATTTTTATCAAATCGTTGGTATCCAAAGGCGAATTAGCGAATCCCGTTGTAGGAATATCCACGCCATTGTTCAGCAATAATTGTAATGAATATAATTTATCTCTTGACTGTGTGATGGCTGAGGAAGAATTCAAGCAGAAAACCTTCAAGGCTTCGAATTGTCTCGTTAAAGCACAGCCGTAAAAGGTGATACTCGGACGAATCCTGGGAATGATGGCATCAAAATTATCCAGGATTTTTCCACCCCTGTAGTGAATTTCAGGTTTCGTGGCATCCAATTTCATATAGCATTCCTTGATGTTCAAGAATTGCATATCGTGGCCACGCATTTCTCCTGCTTCCATAATCCTCTTGTTGCTGTAAAGCTCGGGATTACTGGCCAGGACTCCAATTCTTAAACCGGTTTTTGCTCTATCGGAAGTCTTGTAAAGTTCTTTCAGACTGTCCGTTGTAGGCTGTCCCAAGAGGTATTTCTGTGATGGATCTACTAAAACACGACCGTTCATCGCTTCACGACCCAATAACATCCTGAAACCCATCGAGTCACGATTGGTCAGGGTGATTTCAATCGACCAATGCTGTCCACCAATTTCAAGCTCGGCACCAATAACGTAACGCTGTTCACGGAAACCGCTTGAGCTTTTTACAACCCTCTTGTCAACCAATTTTGATTCGCAATGGATAACAGTCTTGACATTGTTTTGTATCGGATTGATGTCGAATTTGACCCAGTTTTCTCCATCCTTGACAAACGGAGCAATATTGATAGCGTGAAGTGCCGATGTTTTTGCACCAGAATCTACACGGGCCTTGATCGTTGGAATACCCAAAACAGGGAAGGAGCACCATTCTTCACTTCCGACGATAACTTTTTCTTGTAACATATTTTGATTGATGAGATGTTATTTTAGCTATATCAAAAATACTATTTGTTTTGGAAATACATCCAACTATCTTAAAAAGATTAGACCCGATAAACATTGAATTTATCGGGTCTGAATAGTATAACAATTATTTAATATTAATTTGTTGGCTCTTCTGTTTTTTGAACTGTAACGGTCAATTCCTGACTGCCGTCCTCGATGTCCATAAAAATTTCATCACCCATTCCAATTTTAGAAGTAATGATCTCTTCTGCCAAGGCATCTTCAACATATTTTTGAATGGCTCTTTTCAGAGGTCTTGCACCAAATTGCTTGTCGAAACCTTTTTCAGCGATGTAGGCTTTTGCCTTGTCGGAAAGATTCAGGTTGTAACCCAATTCTTTCACACGAGCATATAATTTCTTCAATTCGATTTCGATGATCAAGTCGATGTGTTCTTTTTCCAAAGCATTGAAAACGATCACGTCATCAATCCTGTTCAAGAACTCAGGAGCAAATGCTTTCTTCAAGGCGTTTTCGATGATGCTTTTTGAGTTTTCATCTGTCTGGGAAACTTTTGCAGCAGTGCCAAAACCAACACCTTGTCCGAAATCTTTCAATTGACGTGCACCAATGTTAGAAGTCATGATGATAATCGTATTCTTGAAATCAATTTTGCGACCTAGGCTATCCGTCAAGAATCCGTCATCCAAAACCTGAAGCATCATATTGAATACATCCGGATGTGCTTTTTCAATTTCATCCAAAAGCACAACAGAGTAAGGTTTTCTCCTTACTTTTTCAGTCAACTGACCACCTTCTTCGTATCCAACGTATCCCGGAGGCGCTCCAACCAATCTTGAAATCGCAAATTTTTCCATATACTCGCTCATATCAATCCTGATCAATGCTTCTTCAGAATCAAACAATTCTTTGGCAATAACTTTTGCCAATTGTGTCTTCCCAACACCCGTCTGTCCCAAGAAGATAAAGGAGCCAATTGGTCGGTTTGGATCTTTCAATCCAGCACGATTTCTTTGGATTGAACGGGCAATTTTCATTACTGCTTCGTTCTGTCCAATTACCTTACCTTGAATAAGTTCAGGTAGTTTGGCTAATTTATTGCTTTCAGTCTGAGCAATACGGTTTACAGGGATCCCTGACATCATCGAAACGACATCGGCAACATTGTCCTCAGTCACTTCAATTCTATTGTTTTTAGAATCTTCTTCCCATTGTTCCTGCGCAATTGCCAGGTCTTTTTCGATGCGTTTTTCATCATCTCTAAGTTTGGCAGCTTCCTCGTATTTCTGTTTTTTAACGACAGTGTTTTTAAGTTCACGAACTTCTTCCAATTGACGCTCCAGATCCAAAATTTGTTTTGGAACATCTATGTTGGTAATGTGAACTCTCGAACCGGCTTCATCCAAAGCATCAATCGCTTTGTCTGGAAGGAAACGCTCCGACATGTATCTGTCCGTCAACTTCACACAAGCTTCAATTGCTTCTTGCGTGTAGATGACATTATGGTGGTCTTCGTATTTGTTCTTGATGTTGTTCAAGATCGTAATCGTTTCTTCAACAGAAGTCGGCTCCACGATTACCTTTTGAAAACGTCTTTCCAATGCTCCATCTTTTTCAATATATTGACGGTATTCGTCAAGAGTCGTGGCACCAATACATTGGATTTCGCCTCTTGCCAAAGCCGGCTTGAACATATTGGAAGCGTCAAGGGAGCCTGTTGCTCCTCCAGCTCCAACAATGGTATGGATTTCATCAATGAAGAGAATGATATCATCATTCTTCTCAAGTTCATTCATCACGGCTTTCATGCGTTCTTCAAACTGTCCGCGGTATTTTGTTCCGGCAACTAAGCTTGCAAGATCAAGTGTAACCACGCGTTTGTTGAACAAGATACGCGATACTTTCTTTTGGATGATTCTGAGTGCCAATCCTTCTGCAATGGCAGATTTACCAACACCTGGTTCTCCAATTAAAAGTGGATTGTTCTTTTTCCGACGGCTTAAAATCTGCGATACACGCTCGATTTCTTTTTCACGTCCTACAACTGGATCCAATTTTCCTTCTTCAGCCATCTCTGTCAAATCTCTTCCGAAATTATCAAGAACCGGTGTTTTGGATTTCTTGTTGGATTTGTTGGTAGGATTGTTGAAACTACCTTCTTTCATACTGTCATCTTGTCCTGAATCATCATTGAATGACTCATTTTTCGGCAAGTTTTCTAAGAATTCTTCTTCGTTTGGCGTCATGTTTAAATATTGTTCTTTAGCTACGTCATAATCGATTTTCATCTTGTTGAGCAGCTTGGTTGTGGGATCATTTTCGTTTCTCAAAATGCACAATAAAAGATGTGCGGTACTAATAGAACTGCTTTGAAAGACCTTGGCTTCCAAAAATGTGGTCTTCAGGGCTCTTTCCGCTTGGCGGGTAAGGTGAAGATTTTTCTTCTCGTTGCTGATTTCTACGTTAGGGTTGGCGGGGCTTAGAATTTCTACTTTCTTGCGCAGGTGATCCAGATCGACGGATAAATTGTTAAGTATGTTTATAGCCTTACCATTACCATCTCTCAAGATACCCAGCATTAGATGCTCAGTACCAATAAAGTCATGACCCAATCTCAAGGCCTCTTCTTTACTGTAAGTAATAACATCTTTGACTCTTGGTGAAAAATTATCATCCATAATATATAAATTGCTGATGTAAATTTAATAATAATGTAGTCCAATTGCAAAAATCATACCCTGTCATTACTACTGTCAGCTAAGTGACAAAAAAATACTTGAAAATAAAAGTTAAATCTCTATTAACTTATCAACTAAAAACGGGTTCGAATTTGTTAATAAATCAAATAAATTTGTAGTCATTAATAGCTAAAAAATGAGCCAGAAAGGTTATATTAGCAGGATTTTTTAAAACAAAGTAAATTTAATTATAACCTATAGAATATGTCTGACGGAGAAAAGTTAATTCCTATAAACATAGAGGACGAAATGAAATCAGCTTACATCGATTATTCGATGTCAGTTATTGTATCAAGAGCACTTCCAGATGTTAGAGATGGCTTGAAACCAGTACACCGAAGAGTACTTTACGGAATGTACGAATTAGGAGTTCTTTCGAATAGAGCCCATAAAAAATCAGCAAGAATTGTTGGAGAAGTTTTAGGTAAGTATCACCCACACGGAGATACATCAGTATATGATGCTATGGTTCGTATGGCACAGGAATGGAGCTTGCGTTATCTTTTGGTAGACGGGCAAGGTAACTTTGGTTCTGTGGATGGTGATAGTCCTGCAGCAATGCGTTATACCGAAGCAAGAATGAAAAAAATATCAGAAGAAATTATGGCGGATATCGACAAGGAAACGGTCGATTTCCAGTTGAATTTTGATGATACCTTATATGAACCAAAAGTAATGCCTACAAAGGTTCCGACTCTACTAATAAATGGAGCTTCGGGAATTGCAGTTGGTATGGCTACCAATATGGCACCTCACAACTTGACAGAGGTTATCAACGGAACTTTGGCATATATTGAGAATGAAGATATTGAAATCGATGAGTTGATGAACCATATCAAGGCACCTGACTTTCCGACAGGAGGTGTGATTTATGGTTACGAAGGTGTCCGTGAAGCCTTCAAGACAGGAAGAGGAAGAATCGTAATGCGTGCGAAAGTTGGCTTCGAAGAAGTTGATGGAAGAGAATCGATTATCGTTACCGAGATTCCCTACCAAGTGAACAAGGCCGATATGATCAAGAAAACAGCGGACTTGGTTAATGATAAAAAAATAGAAGGTATTGCCAATATCCGTGATGAATCGGATAGGAATGGTATGCGAATCGTTTACATCTTGAAACGTGATGCAGTGCCAAATGTGGTGTTGAATACCTTATATAAATACACGCAACTACAATCTTCTTTCAGTGTAAACAACATTGCATTAGTAAAAGGAAGGCCTCAGATGTTGAATCTGAAAGAATTGATTCATTATTTTGTAGAGCACCGTCACGAAGTTGTAATCCGCAGGGCACAATACGAATTGCGTAAAGCAGAAGAAAGAGCTCATATTTTAGAAGGTTTGATCATTGCTTCTGATAATATAGATGAAGTTATTGCCTTGATTCGTTCGTCCAAGAATACAGACGAAGCCAGGGAGAAATTGATGGAGCGTTTCAAATTGTCTGAAATCCAATCGAAAGCAATTGTTGAAATGCGTCTGCGTCAGCTGACAGGTCTTGAACAAGACAAGTTGAGAGCTGAATACGACGAAATAATGAAATTAATCGAACATTTGAAAGCTTTGCTTGCAAGCAAGGAACTAAGAATGGAATTGATCAAGGAAGAATTGGCAGAAATCCGTGATAAATATGGAGACGAGCGTCGTTCTATTATTGAATATTCTGGTGGAGATGTAAGTATTGAAGATTTGATTGCCGATGAAAATGTGGTGATTACGATTTCACACGCAGGTTATATCAAGCGTACGCCTTTGACAGAATACAAGACACAAAATAGAGGTGGAGTTGGACAAAAAAGTGCCGGAACAAGAGACCAGGATTTCTTGGAGCATATGTATGTGGCAACCAACCACCAATACATGATGTTCTTTACCCAGAAGGGGAAATGTTTCTGGATGCGTGTTTATGAAATTCCAGAAGGAAGCAAGACTGCAAAAGGTAGAGCCATCCAAAACCTGGTAAATATCGAAAGCGATGATAAAGTGAAAGCTTTTATCTGTACCCAAGACTTAAAGGACAAGAAGTACATCAACAGTCATAATCTTGTGATGGTAACCAAGAAAGGCCAGGTGAAGAAAACATCTTTGGAAAAGTATTCAAAACCAAGAGTAAATGGAGTTGCCGCGATTACCATTAAGGAAGGGGATGAATTATTGGCTGCTAAATTGACAAATGGTGAAAGCCAGATTATCTTGGCCGTGAAATCAGGTAAATTGGTTCGTTTTGAAGAAACCAAAACACGTCCGATGGGAAGAACCGCTTCCGGAGTTCGTGGAATTACGTTAAAAGATGATACCGATGAAGTAATTGGTATGGTTACTGTAAATGATATGAGTAGTGAAATCTTGGTAGTAGCTGAAAATGGTTACGGAAAACGTTCCAGCCTTGATGAATACAGGATAACGAATCGTGGTGGTAAAGGTGTGAAAACCCTTAATATTACTGAGAAAACCGGGAAACTGATCTCGATCAATGCCGTTACAGATGCAGATGATTTGATGATCATCAACAAATCAGGATTGACCATCAGGATGGCAGTTGAAGACTTGAGAGTGATGGGGCGTGCCACACAAGGTGTGAAATTAATCAACATCAAAGGAAACGATTCGATTGCAGCTGTAACAAAAGTTATGAAAGATGATGTCGCTGAAGTAGTGGTTGACGAAGATGGAAATATTATTGAAACGGAAGCAATCGAAAGAGTAAAACCAGTTTTGGAAGTACTCGAGGACGACGGAGCCGAGGAGGATGACGATGATTCCGAAGAAGAAATTGAAGACGAAGAATTAGAAGACGAAGACTCTGATGAAGAGGAATCGGAAGAATAATAATTTAAACACAACAATTATGAAAAATAAATTTGTACTACTTGCAACAGCATTGCTTATTTCCGTAAGCTCTTTTGCACAGAAAGATGAATTAAAAAATCTTAAAAAGTTATATACGAAAGATGCACCGTCTGCCAAAGATGTAATTGATTATAAGGCAAATGTTGTAAAATTGACACCATTGGCATCAGAAGAAGGGGATAAGATCTATGCCTCTTTCTTCAAGGCGATGACACCAATAATGGAAATTAAAGCCTTGGGACCAGCTGCCACTCCTGAGCAAATGGCAAGATTTATAACTCCAGCTGTTGTTGCAGAATTTACTACTGCGGCAAATAGCGTATTGGATTATGAAAAAAGAACAGGAAAAAAAGTCTATACGGACAATATCAATCAGGCCGTAGCTTTTTACAAGCCTACACTTTTGAACTATGCTGTGGACTTGGGTAACAAGAAGAAATATAATGAAGCAGCAGCCGTATTGCACAATTTATATCTATTGGATACCAAAGATCAGGAAAAATTGTATTATGCAGCAAGTTATGCAGTCAATGGACAAGATTACGATACTGCCTTGAAGTATTACGAAGAGTTGAAGACTTTGAACTACTCTGGTGAAAAGACCAATTATTACGCAAAAAACAAGGCCAGTGGTCAGGAAGATTTTTTTGGTGATAAGGCTACGAGAGACAGTTATGTAAAAGTGGGTACCCATACTGCTCCAAGAGAAGAAAAAGAACCTTCAAAAAGAGGAGAGATCTACAAGAATATTGCCTTGATTTTAGTTCAAAAAGGTAAAATTGAAGAAGCTAAGAAAGCGGTTATTGATGCAAGACAAGCTAATCCGGACGATTCTTCTTTGCTATTATCTGAAGCAGATCTATATCTGAAAACAAATGATATGGAAGCCTACAAGAATGCCATCAATCAGGTTTTGGAAAAAGACCCAAACAATGTCGATTTGGTTTTCAATCTGGGTGTCATCAGTAACAACAATAAAGATCCTAAATCTGCTGAAAAGTATTATCTAAGAGCAATCGAGATCAATCCTAATTACGCAAACGCTTATTTCAATTTATCAGCCTTGAAGATTGATGAATCACAAGTCTTGCTTGAACAGATGAACAAGTTGGGAACTTCGGCGGCTGACAATAAAAAATACGAAGCACTGAAAAAACAAAGGGATGCCATATTGCAAGTAGTGGTTAGTCATCTTGAGAAAACAATCAGTCTGGATGATAAAAATACTGCAGCAAAAACTACTTTGGTTAGTGTTTACAATGCTCTTGAAATGACTGACAAAGCAAAAGCTTTAAAGGCAACTATCAAGGAATAATTAATTATATCCAAGAAGCTTAAACAAAAAACCTGTTCAATTGAACAGGTTTTTTTATGTCATCTTTATAAAAACTTTGCTTTCAATTCCGGTGTAGGAATCATACAGGCGTCTTTTTTTCCGTACCATTTGTAGCGATTTTTAGCCACATAGTCATAAATAGGATTTCTGAGAAGTGTTGGAATGATTTTAAAAACAATACTCAATCCTAAAAAGCCTCCCAGATGTCTTGCAATTTCTATCGCTGCTGAAGATTTATAGAAATAGGCAATTCCTGGTTCGTATAAAATGATGCTGTCAATGTTTTTTGTATCAATTCCGATATGTTTTAAGATCTCTTGGCCCAAATCAGATTGCAAGGCAACAAATCGGAACACGTCATTCTTGTCCCTTTTGATAACATATTGAACGAACGAATCGCACAAATTGCAAACACCATCAAACAAGATTATCTTTTTATCTTTTGGTAAATTCATCGCTTTTATTTTTTAGCTTCCACAAACTCCAAGGAATCCAAACTGACAGTTGAAGTGAAGACACCATAATTCACAATCGCTTTGTTTTTTTCGATCTTGTCAATCGTTCCAATTGATTTTCCGTCCAGCATTCTTACCCGGTCTCCTAATTTCAAAGTACGTTTCGGCTTTTCTGGAACCAAGGAAGCTTTGATTTTCTTCTCCTTTTTCTCCTGACGGATTTCTTCAACCTGGACAGTCACTTCCTTGATGATTTCTTTCTTAAGCTCTTGCTTGACTTTTATCTCCTTTGGTGTCGCCTTTTTGCGTTTGGAATTTTCTATCTCAATGATTTTCAGGAATTCTCCAATCAGATCCTTCTTGTTTTTATTGTTGAAGTATTTTTCCGCAATGTCATCAATTTTCTGGCCTATGTAAATAATCTTCTGGTTGCTGTCGTACAATTCCTGATAGCTTTCCAGTTTCTGCTTGATTTTTGCATTGGTGACTTCCATCTTCTTGCTTTCTTCCCTCGCTTTCGTTTCCTCTTCCTTTAGATTGAGGGAAGTTTTCTCGAGTTTAGAACGTTCCTTCTGCAACGTGGCAATCGTCTTGTCAAATCGGACTTTCCCGCCTTCGATCTTCTTTTTGGCACGATTGATCAATCCAAATGGAATTCCATTCTTCTGGGCCACTTCAAAAGTAAACGAGCTTCCTGCTTGCCCCAGGATCAATTTGTACATCGGTTCCAGCGACTTTTCATCAAAAAGCATGTTCGCATTGGTAGCAAAGGGCAATTCGTTGGCCAGCATCTTTAAATTGGAATAATGCGTCGTAATGATCCCAAAAGCTTCCCGATGATAAAATTCTTCCAAGAAAGTTTCCGCCAAGGCACCACCCAATTCCGGGTCGGAACCCGTACCGAATTCATCAATCAGGAACATCGTCTTGCTGTTGCACTTCTTCAAGAAGTAATTCATATTCTTCAAACGATAACTGTACGTGCTCAGATGGTTTTCAATCGATTGATTATCTCCGATGTCTGTCAAGATTCTATCAAATAAAAACGTTTCACTTCTTTCATGAACAGGAATAAGCATTCCGCTTTGCAGCATCAATTGCAGCAAGCCGACCGTTTTCAGGGAAATGGTTTTTCCACCGGCATTTGGTCCGGAAATTACAATAATCCTACTTTCCTGATGCAGTTCAATCGTCTGGGGATACGTAATTTCCTTTTTCTGCTTGTTCGTCAAATATAAGATGGGATGAAACGCTTCTCTGAAATACAAGCGTCTTTCCTCTGAAATCTTTGGCAGGATACCATTAATCTTATTGGCATATCTGGCCTTTGCGGAAACCACGTCAATATCGCTCAAGAAATCCTGGTACTGGATGATCAAAGGCAGAAACGGACGGATATCATTTGAAAGTTGCTTCAATATCCTGTCGATTTCTTCTTTTTCCTCGTATTCCAGATTGCTAAGTTCGCGCGAATATTTCAAAGTTGCTTCAGGTTCGATGTAAGCGATACTTCCTGTTTTTGAACTTCCCAGGATAGAACCCTTCACTTTCCTGCGATACATAGCCAAGACTGCCAGGACCCTTCTGTTCTGCACAAAGCTTTCCTTGATGTCATCCAGATAGCCCAATCCGCTGTATTGAAGCAGTGAAAGCCCAAAGCTCTGGTTTACTTTTCCCCGAACCAAGTTGATTTCCTTTCGAATACCTGATAAATTCGGAGAAGCATCATCTTTAATTTCACCGTATTTATCTACAACAACATCAATTTTCTTGATGATGTCTTTTGTGAATTCAAGTTCCAAAGCCCTATTGTTCAACGTCGGATAATAGTCGTCGAATTTCTTGAAAAACTGCAGGAGTGTATTGCTGGTATCCGAAATATTGGCAATTTTTCTGAAACTGCCCACTTCCAAGGTACTGTTTTCAATCGCCAGGAATTTTATTTCGTGTGCAATCGAGTCGAAACCATGATTGGGAATCGCATTATTGTTCTGGAACGACGAAACGTATTCCGACGTCTGCCTCAAGGCTTCCATCAGGCTTTCCTTGTCCTTGAAAGGCGTTATGTTCATTGCTTTTTCCATCCCGAGATCGGTGTTGCAAAGCCCCGAAACGGTCTCTAAAACGGTAGGAAATTGTAAATCTTGTAATGTTTTTTCTGTTATGGATATCATTTTCCGAAATAAGTTGGGAAGCTCCAAAGTTACAAAGTTTCACACGATTATTGAATCTGCTTTGGCTTTAATTTGGGAGCGAAACAATGGTATTTGTTTAGTCCATTTTCCCGCCTTCTTTCCAAATCTTTTGTCCCGAACACCGGGACAAAAGGATTTTCCCTTAAGTCGGGGCTAGATAAAAACTTTAGGCTTCTTTTAATCCTTTTCTCCAATAGAAATCAATAAAAATAGAGTAGTGAATTAGATAAACTTTGCGAACTTTGCAATCAAAAAAAATCCCAATGCAAATCAACCTAGAACCTTCCTGGAAAAAAATACTAGCAGACGAATTCGAAAAGCCTTACTTCAAAAGCCTTATAGAATTTGTAAAATCTGAATACAGCCAACATACTTGTTACCCAAAAGGGCCTCAGATATTCTCCGCTTTCGATAGTTGTCCTTTTGATAAAGTGAAAGTCGTCATTATCGGGCAGGATCCTTACCACGGTGTTGGTCAGGCAAATGGATTGTGCTTTTCTGTCAACGATGGAATTGCTTTTCCGCCTTCTCTGGTCAACATTTTCAAGGAAATCCAAACCGATTTGGAGAAACCTTTTCCTTCTACGGGAAATCTGGAACGTTGGGCAAGGCAAGGTGTCTTGTTGTTAAACGCAACTTTAACGGTCAGGGCCCACGAAGCAGGAAGCCATCAGAACAAAGGATGGGAAACCTTTACGGATGCTGTGATCCAGAAAGTTTCGGACAGCAATGAAGAAGTAGTTTTCCTGCTTTGGGGTGGATTTGCAAAGAAAAAAGGTCTGAAAATCAATAGAGATAAGCATCTGGTTTTGGAAACTGGACATCCTTCGCCTTTGAGTGCCAATCGCGGTTTGTGGTTTGGAAACAAGCACTTCAGCAAGGCAAATGCTTATTTGAAATCTAAAGGAAGAAATGAAATAGAATGGTAAATCTGTAAAGAGCTTGTGATCTCACAACGTTTGTGAAACTATGAAGGGCGAAATATTTATAGTATAAATGCCTAAAGCTTTCGTTCCTAAAATTAATTCAAAGTCAAAGCCCCAAGGATTTCCTCTGACATGAAAGGACCGCCGGGATAGCGTGCGGTATAATCAAGATTCAACCAGATCTGGCCACGTTCGTCAATATGATAATGGATTTCCTTGCCCTTGCTTTCCTGCTTGAAAAGTACTTCCTTGATGAGATAATTGACCGCTTCCAAGTCTTTTTTATTCCCAATCAACATTTCAGGATATATGTGCC